>OBWJ01000065.1_pt1 | contig 113353 bp, 93 predicted proteins | sample 1495181 | NCBI WGS metagenome assembly OBWJ01 (sample SAMEA2580041, study PRJEB22360) | human gut metagenome
CGGAAAGAGGACGTTGGCGCATCCATCAACTACGCTGCCGGCTACTGGCTCGGCCGCCCCATCATCTATAAGTTTGCCAACAGCCGGTGGGGACATCTCTGCCTGCTCAACCAAGAGAAGGTGGAGAAGAGCGAGAAATATTTCTACGACCACGGTGTGGTGGCTACGCTGACGGGCCGTCTCATCCCGGGCATCCGCCATCTCATCTCCATTCCGGCCGGTCTGTCGAAGATGCACTATTGGAAGTTTCTGCTCTACACCACGATCGGTGCGGGGGCATGGCACAGCATCTTGGCCATATTGGGCTGGTGGTTGCACACCTTTGTGCCCGAAGACCAGTTGGTGGATAAAATCAATGAGTATGGCGAATACATCAAATACGCCATCCTTGGGCTGACGATACTTGCCGCCGTTTATTTCACAGCCAAATGGCTGTTGAAGAAAAACAGGCAACGCGCATAAGTCCGCGAGGCACCCTTATTACCCTCTTTTAACGCAACAACGCCCTCCGGAGGCCGGAGGGCGTTGTTGCGTTAAAAGAGGTCAGTCGGCAGCAAGACTTTGCCGGTACCACGCGTAGAGTTTTTCCACTCCTTCTTCTATTTCCACCTTGTGTGTCCAGCCCAGCGAGTGCAGTTTGGACACGTCGATGAGTTTGCGGAGTGTACCGTCGGGCTTGGAAGAATCCCACACCACCTCACCGTCAAATCCCACCACACGCACGATGAGGTCGGCCAGTTCGCGAATGGTGAGCTCCTTGCCCGTGCCCACATTGATGTGACAGTTGCGTATCTCGCCCAATGAGGGGATGGCTCCACCACGCCCCTCCGAGTTGTTGCGGTCCACCGCACCGTCGGTCTTGGCACCATAGAACACACTGGAATATTTCTCCACACCAATAATATCACTGAAGCTCACGTTCAGCAACACATGCACGCTGGCATCGGCCATGTCTTCACTCCACAGAAACTCGCGCAGCGGACTGCCCGTGCCCCAAAGCGTCACCCGGTTGTCTTCGATGCCGTAGAAGGCCAAGGCACGGCGAATGCGCTCCTCGCTGTTTTTCCCGTCCACATTGCCCTCACCAATCAAGGCGCGCAGCTTGTCGGTAGGATTGACGGGACGCTTGTCCATATCCCTGCGGATGGCTTCCCAGTCGCCTTCGTGGATGAGTTTGGACAGATACACCTTGCGCATCATAGCCGGCATCACGTGGGAGTTCTCAAGATGGAAGTTGTCGTTGGGCCCGTAGAGATTGGTAGGCATCACGGCAATGTAATCCGTGCCGTACTGCAGGTTATAGCTCTCGCACATCTTCAGTCCGGCTATCTTGGCGATGGCATACTCCTCGTTGGTGTATTCCAGCGGCGAGGTGAGCAGGGCATCCTCACGCATGGGCTGCGGGGCGTCCTTGGGATAGATGCACGTGGAACCGAGGAAGAGCAGCTTTTTCACCCCGTGGCTATAGGCACTGCTGATAACGTTGCACTGCATCTTCATGTTCTGCATGATGAAATCGGCCCGATAGAGCGAGTTGGCCATGATGCCGCCCACAAAAGCGGCGGCCAGCACCACGGCATCGGGCCGCTCCTCGTCAAAGAACCGGTCTACGGCCTGCTGGTCGGTGAGGTCGAGTTCGGTGTGCGTGCGCCCCACAAGATTGTCATAGCCACGCGCCTTGAGATTGTTCCAGATGGCGGAACCTACAAGGCCGCGGTGGCCGGCCACATATATCTTAGGAGACCCACCCCGGCCCTCCCTGCAGGGAGGGAGAGAAGGACAAAGATTGCTTGAGGGGGAACCCTCTTTTTCGTTTGCGGAGGGGAGGGAAGAATTGATGGTGTTATTTTGTTTCATAAGTTTAATTAAAAGACTCTCCCCCGCTTCTTTTTATAAGAAGGGGAGAAAAGGATATTCTTTTTATTTCATCATTTGGAAAGTGTGCGCACGATGGTGGCCAAGACGGTGGGGAGGTCGAACTCCACCTGCTCATTCGTGAATCGCAGGACGGTGAAACCGTGATACTCCAACCATGCTTGACGAATAACATCGGACTCCTGTTGGCGAGGTTCGGAATGATAGCCACCGTCTACTTCGATGACGAGCTGATGCTCCAAACAGGTAAAATCAACAATAAACCCGCCTATGACATGCTGCCGCAAAAACTTCACGCCCAAGCCATTCTGCCTGATGGCCTCCCATAGGAGACTTTCGCCCAATGTCATGTTCTTGCGATTATCCCGAGCGTATTGCCTCAACAGCGAATAAAGTATCGGATCAGCGGTCTTGAACATTTCGCCTTCTTAATATAAATGACCTATTTTAATATAAAGTACGGATAACCTTAATACAAAGGACAGATGGCTTTAATATAAAAAACAGACACCCCACAGCATCGTTCACCCTCACATTTCCATGTGCCATCCCCTTCTCCCTCCCTGCAGGGAGGGCCGGGGTGGGTCCTTTACTTCACAATTCCTTTCTCGAGATACTCGGCGAGGTTGGTGCGCACCTTTTCGGCAGCCCCTTCCGAGGCCACCTTGGCCATATCGCTGTCCACCATGAGGTTGACGAGCTCCTCAAAGGAGGTCTTACTCGGGTTCCAGCCCAACTTAGCCTTGGCCTTGGTGGGGTCACCCCAGAGGTTGACCACATCGGTGGGACGGTAGAAGTCGGGCGAAACCTCCACGAGCACACGGCCCGTAGCCTTGTCGATGCCCTTCTCGTCCATGCCCTCGCCGGTGAACTCCAGTTCGATGCCCACACGCTTGAAGGCATGGTAGCAGAACTCGCGCACGCTGTGCTGCACGCCCGTGGCGATGACAAAATCTTCGGGGGTCTTGTTTTGCAGGATGAGCCACATGCACTCCACATAGTCCTTGGCGTAGCCCCAGTCGCGCAGACTGCTTAGGTTGCCCAAATAGAGCTTGTCCTGCTTGCCCTGCTTGATGCGGGCCGCGGCAAGCGTGATCTTGCGCGTCACGAAGGTTTCCCCGCGCCGCTCGCTCTCGTGGTTGAACAGGATGCCCGAACAGCAGAACATGTTGTAGGCCTCACGGTATTCCTTCACGATCCAGAAACCGTAGAGTTTGGCCACGGCGTAGGGACTGTAGGGGTGGAAAGGCGTATTCTCGTTCTGCGGCACCTCCTCCACCTTGCCGTAAAGTTCCGACGTGCTGGCCTGATAGATGCGGCAGCTGTCGCCCAAGCCAAGCTGTCTGACGGCCTCCAGCACGCGGAGCACGCCCGTCGCATCGACATCGGCCGTGAACTCGGGAGCATCGAAGCTCACCTGCACATGGCTCTGCGCGGCGAGGTTGTAAATCTCCGTAGGGCGCACCTTGCCTATCACTCCGAGAATACTCATGGAGTCGCTGAGGTCAGCATAGTGCAGATGGAAATGTGGCCGACCCTCAAGATGGGCAATGCGCTCGCGGAAGTCCACCGACGAGCGGCGTATGATGCCATGCACGCTATATCCTTTTTCCAACAAAAATTCGGCCAGATAAGAGCCGTCCTGTCCTGTGACGCCCGTGATGAGGGCCGTTTTTTTATCCATCGCTGTGTCTGTTTATTCTCCGCTGAATTGTTTGATGCGCTGCTCTTCCGAGAGTTTGCATATAAGTAAGGTGTCGTCTTTCTCGGCCACGATATATCCTTCGAGGCCTTGAATGACCACTTTTTTCTCTTGTGTGGTATGCACGATGTTGTTTTTCGAGTCAAACATCTGGATGTTTTGTCCGATGAGCGAGTTGCCGTAGAGGTCGTGCTTGGTCTGCATGAGCAGACTGCCCCACGTGCCGAGGTCGGTCCATCCGAACGAGGCCGGGCACACGAAAATCTCCTCGGCCTTCTCCATGATGGCATAGTCCACCGAAATGCTCTCACACTCGGGGTAGCGCAAGTCTATCTGCCGCTGCTCCTCCTCCGTGCCGTAGATGTCGAGCATACTTTCGAACACGCGCGAGATGGACGGCTGGTAGACGCGGAAGGCGTTGACGATGGTGCCCACGCTCCAGATGAAGATGCCCGCATTCCAGAAGAAGTTGTTCTGCCGGATATATTGCGTGGCCGTCTGCAAGTCGGGCTTTTCCCGGAACGAGTCCACGCGGAATATCTCCTTGTTGCGGGCCGAGGGCGACCCGAGGTCGGCCTGTATGTAGCCGTAGCCCGTTTCCGGGCGCGTGGCCTCCATGCCGAGCGTGACAATGGCATCGGTCTCGCCCGTAAACTTGAGGCACTGCCCCACCACGCGGCGGAACTCCTCCACGTTGGCCACAAAGGCATCCGAGGGCGTCACCACCACATTGGCCTTGGGGTCGATGGCCTTGATGCGCCAACTCACGTAGGCGATGCACGGCGCAGTGTTGCGGCGGCAGGGTTCCAGCAGGATATTGCCTTCCGGCACATCGGGCAACTGCTCATGGACGAGGGCGAAATACTTGCGATTGGTGACCACCCACACACGCTCGGGAGGGCAAATGCCTGCAAAGCGGTCGTAGGTGAGCTGGAGCAAGGAGCGCCCCACACCAAGGACATCAATAAATTGCTTAGGTCTCTCAACCGTACTCATGGGCCAGAAACGACTGCCTACGCCTCCTGCCATTATCACAATGTGGTTATTCATAACTTACCGATTATCTCACTGTTTGAAACGAAAAGATTTTGCAAATATAATGAAAAAAAAGTAATTATGCTAATTTGTGGTTCTGTTTTTTAGCAGCCTTTATGCAAAGCGGCACGCTCTTAAAACATCCTCCCTGATTATTCTCCTTTTTATGCAAGGACTATTGGGCGTGGGCTAAGGCTTCTCTGCAAAGCCGCCAATGGAAGCGGCATCCCCCTGCCTGCCCATTCCACAACGCGATCCGTACATAAAAAGTGGGGCTTGATAGAGTTAAAAAAGTAATCCGCGCGTGGCATTCCGATGCGGAGAAGTCTAAAAAACAGTTAAAACATATCGCTTTCAGACCAATTTTAGCGAAATAACGGATAGCGAAAAGTAGATTATAACAGAATATTCATACCTTTGCAACGGAAAAATGGCACCGGACCGACAACCGGGACCAATATCCGGAAAAGAGAAACGGGGGCCGACGGGCTTCCACATCACATTCAAACAAACACATCAAAATGAAAAGATTTGTATTCGGTATGCTCCTGTCAGCATTCATAGTTGCCGCTTCGGCACAGTCGCCCACCTCGCCCATCAACGGGAAATACAACTGCAACCGCTATCAGGGCTTCACACTGCCGGTGAAGGAGACGGGCGTGAAATATCCGTCCACACTGACGGTTGCCGTGGATGAGGGGGCGGAGACGGCCTCACTCACCATCGGCGGACTCAAAATAGGTATTTATGAACTTACTGATGTCACGCTCAAAAACCTGCGTGTGGAGCGCGATGCCGACGGCTATCGGCTCAGACAGACTGCGCCTGAGAGTCTTGACGTGCCCTTCAAGGGCAGCGGGTTGGTGGCCAATATGCAGTTTGCCCTCACCGATTGCAAGATAGCCCTGCCCTCCCGCCAACTGACAAGCAGACTCACGGCGACATTCAACGGGAATCCGGTCTATATGCTTTTCAAGTCGAAAAGCACCGAAACGGGTATCAGCAACGTGAAGACCACGGCACGCGGCACGGGCATAGCCTACGATTTGCAGGGCCGCCGGGTGACGGACAGCTACCGCGGCATCGTGATTGTCGATGGGGTGAAGAGAGTGAGGTGAGGAAAGCCCCCCTAAGTTAGGGGGTTGGGGGTCTGAACAACCACCCTCCGCCCCATCCAATCCCCTACGAGCGGATGCAAAACGCGGGATACATCAAAACTCTAATGCACCCTCTTATCTGACGGCAGCCGTGTGGCTGCCGTTTTCATTTTCATATCTTCATCTTCCCACCTTAATATAGATGCCGAATAAAAGCAAAAAGACACAAAGAGTAGAATGCTTTTATGGCCGACGCTCCTTTACGGGGAGTTTTTAGAACATGCCTTAATTGACAAGGTAACACCAGACCCTCCCTACACTGTCTGTAACACGGTCTATGGACATCCACAAACAAAAGCCCAGCAGGCACACGCCAAGCAACAAAGAGTTGATCTTGATGCAGCCTACATCTTTGGCCTTGACAGCTTTGGAAATGACACCTGCCCGTTTGACCAACTGCACGGCTATAAACAGTAAAAGGCCTAATGTCCACAGACTGTAGAAAAGATCGAAAAAACTGACTTCCATCCCGCTTTTGATGCTTTAATTTGTAAATTTGCTTTCTATATGCCTTGCGATGTCGGCCCCTTTGCTGTATGGTCACTAACAAAGGCTCGCCCATGAGTTTTTCTTATCCGGCATTTATTCTGCAAATGTAGCGAAAAAACACCATGACTACTCTTTTCACTTTCATTTTTTAAGCTATATTAGCACTGTCGGGAAAACGCACGCCGGAAGAGACCGCTCCCTTTCAAGGATTGGCGACCTTCCCGGGACAGGGCCTTTTCCGTTTGGGGCATACGCTTCCACTTTCGTTGAACCAATCACTCTCCCTCTCCCCTTGGAGAGGAGGCGGGGCAAGGCCACCTATAGCACGAACTATTAAATCTTTAGAAAAAGCCTGACACGGTTTTTCTCTACATCCATAAGAATTTTTCGCTTGCGAACTATCTTATTGATTAATAGAGTGTTACCTTTGAGAGATAGATGAATAGGTAACGATTTAGAAATGAGCGGAGTGCTTTGAGGCACACTGTTTTGAATAACCAAAGAACGCTCACTATTATCACTTGCAAAGATACACATTTGCGAGCGAAAGTGAGCGTTCTTACGTGATTTTCTTCTTAAAAAGTTTTGTCGCAACTGAAATACAACGATGAAAGAGAAGGAGGTCTTTCGGTTTTATAGCCGTTGCGAGCGATTACGATTGATAAGCTGTTTCCATTTCTGTTCGCACCAATCGGTAACGGGAAGTCCGTTGATAGTCAGTAGCGGTCGCTTCTTCTCATCCTTAGCGATGCGGATTTCACAACCCTCTTCCGTAAACTCTCTCTTGTATAGTCCCGAATAGGCTTTAGCCGTACCTCGCTGGGGAGCTTCCGTGCGATACATTTCTGCAATTCTGTCATCAGAGAAATTCATCTTTCGGAGCATCAGACGGATATTTAAGAGTTGGTAGAAACCATTGAAGAAGCGTTTTATCCAATTCCGCTCTTCCTCGTAAACCTGCATGGTCTCTTTCAGTTCGGCAATGGCTCTGTCTCTTCCCTTAACCGTGTCCTGCAAGAGAACAATCTCCTTTCGGATTTCATTCTTCTCCTTTTCCGAAAGATACCGCTGTCGTTCGGCTTCCTGTTCCAAGTCTGCGATGCGTTTTTCTGCCTTGTCGAGTTCAGAGTTGCCAAATATAGAATAAAACGTACCTTTCATTCGGAGTTTGCCTGCCTGCTTCTCCAATTCTTTTATCTTGGCAGTGAGTTCTGCTTCTTGCGCCTCTTTCTCTTTCGTGGATTTTAGGACTTCCTTGTAATACTCCATCGTGGTGCGGTGCTTGGCTTCCGAACCGTGTACGCCCCGTTCTAATCCGAACCGTTGCATTCGCTTGGCATAACTCGTCTGATAGTCTTCCAACTTTTTGGGCGTGAGCACATCATCTGCACAAAGTCGTACCTTATTCTTCTTTGTCTTGTACTTCCGCTTGCCGTTCTTGGCTTCTTCTTTGGCTTTCCGTCTTTCACCCGTGACAATCGGGACAACTGTGGCGTGAATATGAGGTGTGTCCTCATCTGCGTGCAGTGTGGCTGCGACCACATTGTCCGCCCCGAAAGTGGTGCGAAGCCAATCCATCGTTTCATTGCACCATTCGTACAGGCGTCCTTCTTGCTCTATGCGAGCCATATCTTCTGGTGAACTTGACAGGATAAAGCGTAAGGCTTTGACTTGGTTCTGTGCCACCTTTCGGTAGATACCTGCCGTGGCGATGCGATGCTCTATCGCTTCGGTACGGTTAGTTACATTTGCAGGGAATTGCACCAGCTCTCGATTGAGGTGTGTGCGGGAGGAATCGACGTTACTCGGTATGAATGTACGCGCTATGTGTGCGGTCATTGCCGAGTCGTTTCCTCTCGCCTTGTCTATATGTAAAACGGCGTAGCCCATTGCTTGAAGATTGATTTAGGGGTATCCAAAGGGGCACCGCCCCTTGGCTCAGGAGGGTATTTTTAGCGATAACGGAGTGCAGCGTAAAGAAAATACCCTAATGAGCTATGGCATTTCTTGAAATGTCCGCTCCGCCCTGCTCGTACTTCTTTCTTGTTGAGTTGCATTCTGTGAATGCCTGCACGCTTTGTTTCTAAGTTTGGCTCTGCAAACTTGCTGTTCTGAGGAACTACCGTAGCTATCGAAACAAAGCCGTTTATTCGCATACATTTTATTTCCTGCATCTTTGAATACCTGATGATAGAATAATGTTGTTTGCTCTGTTTTGCCTTATCATCTAAGTTCTCGTTTACGAGGTGGTATCACCTGTTTTTGCCCTGTTCTTTGGGCAATGTGGTACTCATTGAGGTCTTTGTATCGGGAATAGTGTCGGCTCATATCCTCTACCTTGATGCCTGTTGATTGGATAGCTTGAAGAGCCTGCCGTCCCGCAGGGTCGTTGTCGAAGAAAGCCCGAATGGAGTCGATGCCTTTCTCGTGGAGATAGGCAACGGCTCTATGGATATTACTCACGGAGTTCAGAACGATGGAAGGCGAAATGGCTTCTTTCCCTTTCATCGTGAGAAGGGAAAGGAAGTCCATAACCCCCTCGAAAATGCACAGAGGGGCATTGTTCGCTTGTCCTGCAATCACGGAAATATCCTTCGGAGCGATTGTGCCTTTGAATGTCTTGTCGTCCCGAAGCTCATACCCTCCTGCACGATTGGGAAAGCCGATGGCGGAGTATTCTCTTCCTCCTACCTCATAGCGAACGTGATGGAGATAGGGGCTTGCCACGGCAAGGTCTATCTTGCGTACCTCTCGGAGATAGCTTTGCAGATGTAGGGGTAACGCTTCATTGATGGAAAGAATACGCCTTGTATTATTGGGTCGCTGTTCGTCCCTTCTCTGCCCTATGTGAGCTTCACGATGAAAGGAAGAAGAGGCGAGGGTTGTTGCTTTCCCTTCGGCAAGATGCGCTATTGCTTCGTAGGCACTGCATCCTCGCATCTTCATCACAAGGTCGATGATGCTTCCGCCTTGGCTCGTGCCGTAGTCGTGCCACAGGTTTTGCCGAAAATCCACTTTCAGGCTGGCATTCGGGTCTTCTCGGTAGGGTGCGTGATAAAGGGCATAGCCGTTGTAACGCTTGGCAGGCTTGATACCGCAGGCGTGCAGATAGTCTGCTATCGGTATCGCCTTGATGTATTGTAGATCGTAAAATCTTGATTTCATAAGTTGATTCGATGATTATTGAGTGAATAAAAAGAGTGGTTCAAACGGTGAAAGGAAAAAGCTCTTTTCTTACGGAGGACGGACTTTCTTGCACTCAAAGCAAAAAGTCTTTCTCTGCTTTTTCTCTTTCACTGTATATCTCCTTTCACAGTGAAAGAAGAAAGTATCTATGGCGTTTCTTATTCGCTTGGTTCTTTTCATTGTTCGTACTTCTTCTGTTTGCTTGGTTTTGAACTTTCATCCGAAACGGGATGCTGAAACCAAGTTACAGAGGCGAACACAGAGTCCCAAGGTTAGTGTGTCTGTTGCTTCGAGGTACAGAGAAATGCTCCGAGAATGGACGACACAAGCAGGAGAAATTGGGACGAAAAGGCTCAAAAGGAGCGAACAGAAAGGAGAACGACTCGGAAAGCGACTTCATCGGATTGCCAAAGCCTGCATCCTTTTTCCTCGGATGAAAAATGAGTGTCTGTTTTCATTGGCGATAGAGCCACTTCATACCATATCGAAGCCACAAGTATGCACTTAGAGAAAAGGGAATGGAACAGGTGGTTTGTGCTTGTATATTTGCCTCAGACTTCCTGCTGTTTCCCTCTATTTCATCGAGGTTAGGAACAAGAATTTCGCCTGCATACATTTGCATCAAAAAGAGAAAAAACAACAATTTAAAATGATTTTGATATGAGATTTACCGCCATCGATACCTCTGCTTGGGAGGAATTGAAAAAGAGCATCGAAGAGTTGGCTCTTTGTTTGAGAGAAGAGTTTGGCACGAAACCCGAAGTCCCCGACCTGTTGCACAACGGGGACGTGTGCCGAATACTGAACATCAGCAAGCGAACGCTCCAACACTATCGGGACACGTCCGTGCTGCCCTTTATCCAAATCGGACATAAGTGCTATTACAAACGTGAGGATGTGGAAGTACTCCTTGCCAAGTCCAACCGCAAAATACAATGACTATGGAACACGAAATCGTAAACAAAGAAACACCCGAGATGAAGCAGCTCATCTCAGGCATTAGAGAAATAAGAAAACGCCTTCGGGAGATTGCCCAAACGCACCGTCCTCTCTTCGGGGGAGAAATCTACCTTACGGGGCGAGAGGTCTGCGAACAGCTTTTCGTCAGCCCTCGCACCTTGCAGGACTATCGGGACAAGGGCATTATTCCCTACATCCAAATCGCAGGGAAAATACTCTATCGACTATCCGACATCAATAGTCTACTGCAAGAGAACTATCGGAGATAAAGCATTTGGAAGAAGCGTTTTCCTGTCGTTTGGCAACCACACAGAAAGAACCTGCCGAATGGTCATCCAAAAGATACTGAGCAATCTCACCATCGCTTGGTATCTTTTTGCTGATTACTCGGTATCTTTTCGCAATAAATCAAGTACATTTGCGTTATTCACATCATAAGTCTTTTCCTCATGGATTCTGACAATGTAATATAAAGATGGAAAAATGAATACCTCGAAAAAGGATATAAGTGATTTTTTTACCTCAAACGGCTTCAACTTAATAGAAACGGAAGATTTGAGTTTAGATGAGAAGCAGAGCCTGATTAACTTGTGGAATAGAGAATATCCTCAAGGGCTATCTCATTCCTCTCTAAATAGCTTTAATCACTACTTAGATGGATTAAGCAATGCCAAACACTTCCTATTGAAGGAGCTATCTGATGGACAAATAAAAGGTTGGGCTTTCAAATTTTATAGAGATAATGCTCAATGGTTTGCCATTATCTTATCTGCCACCATTCATTCAAAGGGTTTAGGTAGAATGATGATTGAGTTGCTAAAATTACAAGAGTCTGAATTAAATGGATGGGTTATAGACCATGATTTGTACAAAAAAATAGATGGAGATACCTATTTTTCACCTTTGTCATTTTATGAAAAATGTGGATTTAAAGTATTGCTCAACCAGAGAATAAAATCGGATGTTTTATCTGCTGTAAGAATTAAATGGATAGCAAAACATTCGGCATCAAGCAATGTTTTCTCATAGATTTACAGCGATTGAACATATATTAAAAGCTTCAGAAATAATGGAAATAAGCAATATCCTCACTCGGATACAGCAAATTGAACATGGATTTCAGCATATCTTTCATGGAGCAAATGAAATCCTTTCTGCTTATTCAGAAAAACAATGTTTTGAATTTGCTCTTGACGCATTCGAGCAAGAAGCCTATCAAGTCCGTATGTTGGCAACAACAATATTGGGACGATTAGCGATAACGAATAATGATGCGCTTTGTCTTCTGAAAGCACGAGTAAGCACCGATAAAAATTGGCGTGTGCAGGAAATGCTTGCAAAGGCTTTTGATGAGGTTTGCAAACACAGAAGATATGAAGCGTCCTTGCCACTTATCGAAGAGTGGATAAATGACAATAATCCGAATGTTATCCGTGCTGTAACGGAGGGATTGAGGATTTGGACAAGTCGCCCATACTTCAAGGAAAATCCATCGGTGGCTATTGCTCTAATTGCTAAGCACAAGGCACACGAAAGAGAATATCTTCGGAAATCCGTAGGAAACGCTTTAAGGGATATAAGTAAAAAACACACAGACTTGATAAGACAGGAAGTGGAGCGATGGGATTTATCCAATCCTCAAGTTCTGTTCACTTACAAACTTGCAACGAAAATATTGAACCCTGCTAAATAATCACATTATTTGTATATGGAATATTGGTTAACTTCACCTGGAGACCACTTAGATTTTGGTTTTGGAATTACCGCAGAAACTTATTATAACTCGGCTAAATATATGGATGAAGGAAGACATAAAATTCAAGCCTTCCAACTTATAGAAATGCCTATTAATTTCTTATATAGACACTCTATCGAATTAGCATTAAAATCATTGATAATTATTTTTCATAAGAAATTATCTATCCCATACGAGAATGATTCTTGTGAGAGTACAAAGCCTAAAATCCTAAGTCAAGGAAAATGGCGACCTCTCTATAGTTGTCATTGGATTGATGAATTATATCGGTATTGGAAAGACGATTTGCTACTAAAGAATATAACAAGACTTGAATCCCTTGCTAATAAAGGAGATTGGAAAGAATACGAGGATATAACAAAGGCTATTCCTATTATTGCAAAATACGACAAACAAAGTTCGTTCTTTAGATATCCTGTAACGGAAAATCCGAACTTGGATTTGGAGAAATTCACAATGAAAGAAGTGGATATTGAAACATTACGCAAGATATTTGAACAGCAAGAATCCATGAAAGAAAAAGAGAGTGGAGGAAATGTTATTTTGGCTATAAAAAATGATAATAATGAAATTATAAAGGCATACAGACAACAAAAGGAATTATTGACAGAATTATCTAATTCTCTAAAGAAAGTTGCTCATTATTTTTATTGCATCCATATAATGACAAGAATTGAATTATGTAAAGGAAAGTAGTATTCACCTTTTATTACAATAAGAAATGTAATATCATAGGTGTGTGCTGACTAATCGATTCAACGCACAAATAAGAAAAAAGAGTTTGCTCCATTAGCGTAGAGCAAACTCTTTTCTATTTAAGCCTACATCTTTCTTTATCGTATCAACATGTCCATATCCCTTGCAATCTTTTGGTCGGTGATTTGGGCATAGATTTGCGTGCTGGCAATGGACGAATGTCCCATCATCTTGGCAATGCTCTCTATCGGAATGCCTGCCTCCAAGGTCAGCGTGCCGAACGAATGTCGTCCAACATGGTAGCTCAGCGGAGTACGAACACCACACGCCAAGCCCACGGCTTTGAGATGGGTAAGCAACTTGCCCTTGCTCATCGTATCGGGGAATATCTTGTAATCCTCTTTGCTATTCTCCTTGGTGTAAAGCGAAAGTATCTGCTCCGCTATCGGATGCAGGGGTATTAAACTCTCCACTTCCGTTTTCTGTCTTGCCTTGCGGATATACCGCTTCCCCTCGCTGTTCGTTTCGATTTGCGAAGCCCGAAGGCTCTGCAAGTCGGCAAATGCCAACCCCGTAAAGACGGAGAAAAGAAACATTCTTCGGCTTAGTTCTGCCCCTTCGTCCTGCAACGGGAATGCCAAGAGCTTTGCCACCTCGCCCTTGCTCAGGAAACGAGGCTTACGCTCCACGGCTTCGTACTTCACCTCTTCAAACGGATTGAAGCGTATAGTTCCCTGACTGACGGCTCGGTACATCAACCGACTCAACCAACACAAATGCCTGTTTATGGTTGCAAGGGCATAGCCCTCCTTCTTCAAATAGAAACGATAATCATCAAAGAAATCTATCGCAAGAGCCGTTAGGGAAATATCCTCCTCGCCACGACTTCGCACAAAGGCGTTAAGTTGCCTGTCGGAACACCGATTATTACTATACGTTCCCTCGCTCTTGCTTTCTCGTTGGGCTTTGAGTTCTTCTGCACTAAGGGCAAGAAGCGTTGTCGGAGTTCTTCCGATGCCTTGCAGGTGGTTCTTCAGAAGTTCGGCACTCACTGCTCCATATTTATAGAGCAAGGTATTGTATCCTTGCTCGATTTCCTCTCGAAAGGTTTGCAGGCATTGGTTAGTCTTCTTGTCCGTTGTCTCCCCTCGCTTCACGCTCCAATCGTGAGGAATTGTGCTTTCGCCTGTGCTTATCACTACGTTTGCTCCGTCTATGGTGATACGGCAAAGGATTGTCGTTGTGCCGTCCGCCTTGGTCTTGTTCTTATTGATATAGAATAGGATTTTGAATGTACTGCGCATAGCTCTTATAGGGTTAAGGTTAGATTTTCTGTGAAAGAGAGAAATCGCTCGAACTCATCGAAGAGTTTCTTCGGGGTAACGTGGGCATATCGCTCGGTCGTTTGGATATTGCTATGCCCCAACATTCGGCTCACCGTTTCGATGGGAACACCTCGTTCCAAAGTAATCAACGTCGCAAAGGTGTGGCGACCAACGTGTGCCGAAAGGGGGATGGAGATACCTGCCCGAAGTTGTAGGGCTTTGAGCTGAATAAGGTAAGCCGAATAGGCTATGGGAGCAAAAAGAGTGTTGCGCTCATCCGATTGATACCGCTCTATCAAACGCACCGCTTCGGATAGGAGCTTCACACGGCAAAGTGTATCGGTCTTTTGTCTGCGGAACTTCAGCCACCACGCCCCCTTATCATCCGTAAAGAGGTGTTCTCGATTAAGTACTACCATATCACAATAGGCAACACCCGTAAAGCAAGAAAAGAGAAAGAGATTGCGTGCGGTTTCCAACTCCACTTCATACGGCTCAAAGGTCAAGGCTTGCAATTTATCCAATGAAGCTCTGTCCAATGCACGAGGTTGTTTATTCTCTCCTCGTTCAATCTGTATGTGAGCAAACAGTTGTCGCTCTGTCAAGCCCTCATGATACGCCAAGCGACAGGCTTTCTTAACCGCCAAAGCCATCTTACGATAATAGCCTTGCGAATGTCTCAACTTTCCGACAGAGTAATGTTGCAAGCACTCCAAGAAATCTTCTTCCATTTGTCCGAAAGAAATATCTGTCGTGTGGTACTTCTCCCCTATAAAGGCTTGCAGATGCTTGCGAATAGTATAGTAACTATTCAAAGACGCTGCCTTTATTTCGATGCCTACCTTTTGTGCCATATTTTCAACCATTCGGTTGTATCGTTCCAAAAAGGTGATTTGAGTTTGCATACTTCCTTGGAACTGCTCTTTGATATCAGTTGCCGTAAAGACTTTTCCTCGCTCGCAAAGGACTCGATAAGCTGACTGTACCGAGAGAAGCAAGCGTTCCAACTTGCCATTCGTTGCCACTGCTTCACGGCTCTTGCCATTCAATCTGCTCTCACGAGCGTTCCACAACTTCGGATCGCACGAGAGCTTACAACTAAATTGGGCTATAGTTCGCTCGTAGGTTATCCGCCCCATGATCGGGGCGTGCCCCGACTTGTCCAATCCGCTCTTTTTCAGGTAGAGCAAAACCTTCATTTTGTCTTTTTCCATACGCTTCTTTTTTATGGGCAAAGTTACCCGATTTTGAAGCGTTTTCAGCTACGCAAAACATTGTGGTACAGAGCATAAGAACCGTAATCGCAGAAAAATGAGTTACCGAATACTCTTCTGTCTGTTACCTTCTCTTTCTTCTTCGTTACCATTCTGAAGACAGACTAATGATTTGGTAACGGAACTTCTGCATAAATCCACATCTTCTGCACTTTATCTCAATACGCAAACCATAGAGATATAGCGCAAATCCCTCTCATTTCCATCTACTTACCTCTCATCCTCTCTATAATGCCCTTTCCTCGAATAGTTCCATAAGGCAAAGGAAAGAAATTTTTATGAATTAACAAAATAATCCCCACCTTTTTCCTACTGAGCCCAGATGACTCCAAGAGAGAGTCTGTGAATCGTATCACGCTGAAGCCAACAAGAATGGTGCAGTTGAAAGTTGTGGGACAATAGCACACATAACTTACCTATGTATTATATATGGTGTATCGGGAGGGGCATTGCTTCTCCCTTTTTTCTTTCCCTCCATTTATCATATACACCTCATTCTGAGTATGATATTGGTACTATTTCGAGTATGATTTAGAACCAATTGGATAACTTATGTGAAAATGGTGCAGATAATTTGAATTATCATCAGCTGTTAGCAATAATCGAAGTAACTTTGTGCTCCGAAAATGCCCCAATACTGGCAACTTCCAACTGACAATGACAAGTTAAACCAAATGATATAACAAATGATTACAACGAAATCACTTAATCTGCGAGACCTTTGTCTCCTGTGGGGATGCCCATGTGTGGCATTCCTCACAATCTCCATGTTTGTAGCCCTGAAAATCGGTGCCGACTTCCATCAAGACAGCCTTGCCAAGTGGACGGCATTCTTGCTATGTAACCTCCTTCTTTGGCTATTGTACATTATGTTCCAATCTGTTTTGGTAGATTTGCTGCCTAAAAAGTGGAACAAGCAACCGCTTCTTCTACAACACATTATCGAGGAAGATGCGTCAGTCGAAACAGCAAACGTTACGAGCAACGCATCAATGGGACATGAAAACTCTTCACTTCAATATGCCCAACGCTGCAAGGAATACGATCAGGAACAAGAACTGCAAAGACAGATGATGATAGCCGCCATCATGGACTATACCCGACACACCATGTCGCCCTTTGTCTATGACAACGAGGAATTGGAAAAGTTATGTGATGAGATTCAGAAATGGACGGAGGACTACATGTACAAGCCCGCTCCCATCAGACTGAAGCAGAAACTGACCACCACAGACCTGCGGCACTTCGTATGGAACATAGGTGAACGGCTTGGCAGTAAAAACAATTATAGCGGACAAGTCCGTGCTGATTTTATCAAGAGCATGTTTCCCAACATATTCATGGATATGAATGTACCCCAAACATACACCGACCAGTTTGGGGAGAAATCATATTCCACAAATCCGGAGATTCCCAACTGGGTAGTGGCATTTGCCGTCTCATAGCGAGTGTCGGAAAGGCGAGTGACAAAATGCAGGCTGCCGCTATGATAAATTAAGGCTAAAGCAGCTGTCCTTCTGGCCAACAGGGTTCTGTACACAGATTCGTCGGAGAACCCCGTAATTGCCCAATGCCTGAAGGCAGGCAGCTTCCCAGTAATGTCAGACTGATGTATCTTGAGCCCCTTCCATTCCTTGGCCAATTTGGATTGAGCCGGCATATCGTATCTTGAAAAATCAGACAAGCCCAATTCGAAGCCCCTGTCCCGAGCAAAGGCCGATTCATCTTCCGGAAAAAACAAGGGCTCCCCCGTTTCCACAGGATATTTGATGATGCCGGCACTATCGTTTTTCGGCAACCGGCTCCCTCTCTCCTCCGCATACGGCGATTGGGCATTCCCCATGCCGACAGCACAAAAAAATGCAGCCGGCAGGAGGATTTTGTTTCTGATATGACTCATCATGATATAACCCATATCGCGTCAATGTTGAGAAGCATCCATAAAAGCCAATAGCGTCATTTCCACTGACCTCAAAATCTCCAAACGAAAACTTTGGACTTTTGCTTACAATACTACGCTTTCTTCGATTTCAAAAGTAACAATTATTTTAGAAAACGCCAAAAAAATAAAATATATTTTTCTTTCTTGACATTCCGGGAACTTCTGTATGCAGTGAAAAACATCAACAAAAACGTATCCGCAGAAATCTGTCAAATAGAACGGGAAACCGACCTTAAACCGCCGGAAAAGCCCACCGATTTTCCCGTTTGGGCCCTTCAAACTTGCGAAAGAGCCACACTTGCACGGCAAAAGGGCCACAGTCGCGTCGCGACCGTGGCCCTTTTGCAAGCCCGTTTGGTCTTGTCCAGGCCCGTTTTCGGGCCCGAACAGGTGTCAACAAAATTCAAACGGCTGACTGTCAGCGTTTTGGAAATGCCGCCAAATTTCGTCCATTTGCGCCCCGAGTGGGTGTCGGCCAAGAATATCGCAAGCAGAGAGGCCGAAAACGGATAAATAGTTTGACAATCTTTCTGTCCGGAAATCTCCTGGCGGGCATTGACCAAGCCACGGGGGCGGAAGCTATCTCTTCTCTCCGTTGATGACTAGCCGCTCCGTCACGGTGCGCTCGATGAGTCGGTTGTCAAAAGCGTTTCGCTCATCGGTCACGTCAATGTCCTTAAAGGTGAAATCAGTCAGCGCATATTTGTCGCTCTTGCCCACATCAAAAAAGTTGCGGCACGCCATCCTGACATTTCTCATCATGATGTTGTTGCACCGGCTCAGCGGCATGTCGTCGCGCTTCTGCGGCTTGAAGAACTGCGTCCACGGGCGCACCACGAGGAAGCTGCCCGTGCGGCCCGTCATGCCCTCGACGGTGACATACTCGTAGTGCTGCGGCGTGTCGGGGCGCATCTTGAGCCACAACACCCGGTTGGCATTCTCGGCATGGCAGTTGCGCAAGATCACGTTGCGGTCGTGAAGGCTCTCGCTGCCCAGCGTGAGACACCCGTGTACGGTGCCGTAGCGGCAGTTCTCGATGAGGATGTTGCTGTTGGCGCCGTTGGTGGAATCGCGGTCGGCAAACGTGCCCTTGCCGCCCTTGAGCACCACCGCGTCGTCGTTCACATTCATGTAGCATCCGCGGATGAGCACGTCGTGGCACACATCGATGTCGATGGCATCACTGCTGGGAGCCTTCACGGGCCCGTTGGTGGGCGCATAGATGTGGCAGTCGAGATAGCGCACGTGGTCGCAACGATAGAGGTGGTTGGTCCACACGGGGCTGTTCACGAGATGCACATCCTGCACAGTGACATTGGAGCAGTTGGAGATATAAACCAGCCGCGGCCGCTGGGCATCCTTGTTGGTACACTGCGGATTCCACTGCCGGCGAATCCAAAACTCCTGCCAGTAGTAGAAACCGCTGCCGTCGATGGTTCCACGGCCGGTGATGGTGAATCCGTCCACCCCGTCGGCGTTGACCAGAGCGGCGAAATACTTGCATGTTTCGCCCTCAAAACGGGTGGTGAGCACGGGGAAGTGGGCGATGCGGTCGCTACCTTTGAGGCGCGCACCCTCGGCCAGATGCAGATGGGTGCCGGGCCGGAAGAAGAGCGCACCGCTCCGGAAGGTGCCGCGCGGCACCACCACCACGCCGCCCCCGTCGGCCGCCGCCCGGTCTATCACAGCCTGAATGGCCTCCGTCTGCACAAGCATACTGTCGGCCTTCACTCCATAGTCGGTAATCACATACCGGCGGCCAAGTTTCCCCACATCCACCTTGGCGGTGTCACTGAACCATGCCGCCATCGGTGTGCCGTCGGGCCACAGCTGCCTGCGTTGTTTGGCCGATGCCGGCAACACCAGCATGAGCACCAAACTCAATAATAATACAATTTGTTTCATAGATGTTGTTTTTAGCAGTTGCAAATATAAGGAAAATCATTGTAAAAACCTAAAGTTTTTAGAAAATCAACGCTTTTGCCACTCCCCATTTGTAGGTATTGCCATCAGAAATACGGAGTTTTATCTCCGCCGTGCCGCTTATTTTTCGTACCTTTGCATGAAAACAGACAGAACAAGACCGGAAGGACAAAAACATGAAACTTTCAGAACTCAAAACCGGCGAACGGGGTGTCATCGTGAAAGTGGCGGGACACGGCGGTTTCCGCAAGCGCATCATCGAGATGGGATTCATCAAGGGCAAGACCGTGGAGGTGTTGCTCAACGCACCGCTGCAAGATCCCGTGAAATACAAAATCATGGGATATGAGGTTTCGCTGCGCCACAGTGAAGCCGAACAGATAGAGGTGGTGACACCCGAGGAGGCGAGAAACATGGAGCAGGGGGCGGAAAAGGCCGACGGCAAGAAGGAGAAGCTGCCGCACGCCGTGCCCGACGACGGCCCCGTGAGCGAACGCCTGCTGAAAGACGCAGCACTGCGCAAGCAGCATATAATCAACGTGGCACTGGTGGGCAACCCCAACTGCGGAAAGACTTCGCTCTTCAACTTCGTCTCCGGGGCGCACGAACGGGTGGGCAACTACTCGGGTGTGACCGTGGACGCGAAGGAGGGTCACGCCGAATACCACGGCTACACGTTCAACCTCGTGGACCTTCCGGGCACCTACTCGCTCTCGGCCTACTCGCCCGAGGAACTTTACGTGCGCAAGCAAATCATCGAGAAGACGCCCGACGTGGTGATCAACGTGATAGACACGTCCAACCTCGAGCGCAACCTCTACCTCACCACGCAGCTCATCGACATGCACCTGCGCATGGTGTGCGCCCTGAACATGTTTGACGAGACCGAGGAGCGGGGCGACAACGTGGACTACAACAAGCTGAGCAGCCTCTTCGGGGTGCCGATGGTGCCCACGGTGTTCACCTCGGGGCGCGGCGTGGAAGAGCTGTTCCGCGCGGTGATAGACCTCTACGAGACCAACGAAGACGAGGACCCGCACTACCGCCACATACACATCAACCACGGACACGAGATAGAAGACGGCATCGCCGGCATACAGCACTATCTCAAGACCGACGCCAACCTGCGGCAGCGATACTCCACCCGCTATCTGGCCATCAAACTGCTCGAGAACGACCGCGACGCGGAGGCCTACATCGCCACCCTGCCCGCCGCGGCCGCCATCATGGCCGAGCGCGACAAGGCGGCCGGGCGCGTGAAGGAGGAGACGGGCGAAGACTGCGAGACAGCCATCATGGATGCCAAATACGGCTTCATACACGGGGCGTTGCAAGAGGCGGAATATGCCACGGGGCAGAAGAAGGACACCTACCAGACCACCCATCTTCTCGACCGCATCATCACCAACAAGTATCTCGGATTTCCTATTTTCATCGCCCTGATATGGCTCATGTTCGAGGTGACATTCTCCGTGGGCCAATATCCCATGGACTGGATAGAGGCCGGCGTGGGCTGGGTGGGCCGCATGGTGAGTGCCACACTGCCCGACGGACCGCTCAAAGACATGCTCGCCGATGGCGTGATAGGTGGTGTGGGAGCCGTGATCGTGTTCCTGCCGCAGATACTCATCCTCTACGCCTTCATCTCTTTCATGGAAGACTCGGGCTACATGGCCCGCGCAGCCTTCATCATGGACAAGCTGATGCACAAGATGGGGCTCCACGGCAAGTCGTTCATCCCCCTCATCATGGGCTTCGGCTGCAACGTGCCGGCCGTGATGGCCACGCGCACCATCGAGAGCCGGCGCAGCCGACTGGTCACAATGCTCATCCTGCCGCTCATGAGTTGTTCGGCCCGGCTGCCTATCTACATCATGATCATCGGCACGTTCTTCTCGGCACAATACCGCTCCACGGTGATGATTTCGCTCTATCTCATAGGCATCCTCATGGCCGTGGTGATGAGCCGGCTGTTCACCACGTTTGTGGTCAGGGGCGAGGACACGCCCTTTGTCATGGAACTGCCGCCCTACCGCTTCCCCACCTGGAAAGCCATCGGCCGCCACACGTGGGAGAAGGGCAAACAATATCTCAAGAAGATGGGCGGCATCATCCTCGTGGCGAGCATCATCGTGTGGGCGCTGGGCTACTTCCCCCACGACTCCCGGCTCGACTCGCAGGCCCAGCAGGAGCAGAGCTACATCGGGCGCATAGGCAAGGCCATCGAACCGGTGTTCCGTCCGCAGGGCTTCGACTGGAAACTCGACGTGGGACTCGTGGCCGGCGTGGGGGCGAAAGAGATCGTGGCTTCCACGATGGGCGTGCTCTACAGCCACGACGACAGCTTCTCCGACGACGACAGCTTCGAGGCTTCCGACTCGGAGAAATACACCATCTTGCGCCGCAAGATGCTCGCCGACGGCATCACGCCGCTCTCGGCCTACGCCTTCCTGCTCTTCGTGCTGCTCTACTTCCCCTGCATCGCCACCATCGCAGCCATCAAGGGCGAGACGGGCAGCTGGCGGTGGGCACTCTTCGCCGCCGGCTACACCACCGTGCTGGCATGGGTGGTGTCGGCTGCCGTCTACCAGATAGGCTGCCTCTTCTGAAGCAATAAGAGAATGTCAAACTAATTGTCTGTTTTCGGGCTCTCTGCTTGCGATATTCGCAACGGACAGCCCATCCGGGCGCAAATGGACGATTTTGGCGGCATCTGCAAAGTGCTAACAATCAGCCGTTTGAATTTTATCAACACAAATCCGGAGTCAAAAACAGGTCTGAAAAAGCCCAAACGGGCTTGCAAAAGGGCCGCAGTTGCGATGCAACTGCGGCCCTTTTGTCTCTCCGGTGTGGCCCTTTCACACATTCGAAGAACCCGAATAGGGAAATCGGCAGACTTTTTCGGTTACTTTAAGCCGGCTTCCCATGCTGGTTGAAGAATTTTGGCGGAGGTGTTTTTGTCAATATCATTCGCCACCATCCGCCCATGGCATATCCCCCTCCCCTCTCTCGGAGAGATACCGGGAGGAGTGAGGCTTTTTACTTCTTCTCCTCCATCACGCCCTCCACATAGAGGCGGGTGAGTTCCACCTTACCATTGGTGCGCACGGTGACGGTCTTTTTGAAGTGACCGGGGAAGCGTCCCTTACCATCGTAGGTGATGCTGATTTGGCCCTTCTGTCCCGGGGCGATGGGCTGCTTGGTGTAGTTGGGCACTGTGCAACCGCAACTGGCCACCGCCTGATTGATGACCAGCGGTTGGTCACCCACGTTGGTGAACGTGAAGACAGCCTTCTGACTCGGGTCAGCTTCGTTGAATGTACCGAAGTTGTGCGTGAGCTTGTCAAACTTGATTTCGGCCTGAGCCGATGCCGTGGCTGCCACAGCGATGAGCAGCATCAGGGCCAGCATTATTTTCTTCATTGTCATTTTCTCCTACATTTAGTTTGTTTTTCCTTCGTTTTCTCCGGGATTCTTTTTCTGTTACTTAGCCTTTCCGCCGCATCCGTGCCCCGACCGCTTGTCACGGCCGCCCACTTGCGTGTGGGAAAGAGACTCTACTGAATCTGATGCAAATTTAAGGATAAAGTTTAGTATAACGTTATTTTTTTACAAACTTTAAGTGTTTGGGAGGGCGAAAGTGCCCAATATCAGTAACAAAAAAACACATAAAAAACTTGCAGAGTGGGAATTTATGCTTATATTTGCAATAATATTATGGTAAGTTTTTAAAAATTCGTGATTTTTATATAACTTTGCAAAGTGCGGGCGCACAGGAGAACGAAAAAGGCCCCGTCTACGAGCGGTTGCTCCCCCACTCCATTTTAAGACAAACGAGACTTAACATACATGACTCACCATTACCACAGCAAGGTTCTCGCAGTTTCATTAGTGCTGCTGACCACAGCTATGCCCGTGCCGGCAAAGAAGAAGACACCTAAGATTTCTTTGCCCGTGCATAGCGCCGACTCTGCCAACACCATCAAGAAGATGGTGAAAGGCTGTAAGAAACATCCGGGGCTTTTCACCCTTTATTTCAACAAGGCCAAGGGCGAACTCTACTTCGAGTTGCCCGACAGTGTCTTTGACAAGACCTACATGCTGGCCAGCCGCATAGCCTCGACGAGCGACGGCAGAGACTATGTGGCCGGACAGATGAACGTGCAGCCCTTCCCCATCAGCTTTTCTTCTGACGGGCGCAACGTATATATGAAAAAGGTGATGACCTTCAACTCAGTCAGTCCCACCGACCCGATAGTGCCCGCCTTCAACCGCAACAACCTCGATCCCGTGTTGGCAGGTTTCAAGATTGTGGCCCAAGAAGGCAAAAGGGTGCTCATCAACGTGAGCAAATTTTTCTGCAGCAATGAGCGCAGCATCTCCCCGCTCAAGGAGACTTCGCCCATAGCCAAGCTGATGGGAGGCACGGATGGCATCAAGGGCACGTTCCAGGCGGAAGCCTCGGGATTTGTCTCGGCCCAGTCGTTCCCCATGAACATCGAGATAGAAAGTCTCTTGAGCTACCAGACGACGGGCGTGATACAGAAACCCTACTCGGTCATTGTCCACCGCTCGCTCTTTGCCTTGCCCGAGGCCTCTGCCATGCCCATACGCTATAAAGACAACCGCGTGGGCTTCTTCTACAACGACAAAAACATATTCTCCTCCGACAAAGATCGCATCGAGGAACGGACCATCATCAACCGCTGGCGCATTCTGCCCAAAAAGGAAGACATGGACCGCTATTTTGCCGGGGAACTGGTGGAACCGGAAAAGCCCATCGTATTCTATGTAGACTCGGCTTTCCCCGACAAGTGGCGCGAAACCATCAAGGAGGGCATCCTGGTGTGGAACAAAGCCTTTGAAGCGGCCGGCTTCAAAAATGTCGTCCGGGCACTCGACTATCCCAAAAACGACTCCACGTTCAATCCCGACGACATGCGCTACAACTGCTTCCGCTACGTGGCCACGGAGACGGCCAACGCCATGGGGCCCAGTTATGTGGACCCGCGCACGGGAGAAATACTTTCGGCCGATGTCATCTGGTATCACAACATCGTGTCGCTGCTGCACAACTGGCGTTTTGTGCAGACCGGGGCCGTGGATCCGCGGGTGCGCCGGGCCAAGTTTGACGACGATGTGATGCGCGAGTCCATACGCTATGCGGCCTCCCATGAGGTGGGCCACACGCTCGGACTGATGCACAACATGGGGGCCAGCTACTCCTACCCCGTGGAGAAGTTGCGCGACCCGGCCTTCACCCAAAAGTATGGCACCACACCCAGCATCATGGACTACGCCCGCAACAACTATGTGGCACAGCCCGGCGACATGGAGCGCGGCGTGAAGCTGACACCGCCCGACCTCGGCGTTTACGACATCTATGCCATCAACTGGGGGTATCGCCTCATCAAGGATGCCAAGACTCCCGAGGCCGAAAAGCCAACCCTCGACCGATGGATAGAGGAAAAGGCGGCCGACCCGATGTATGAATTCGGTGCACAACAGCTATTCTCCATCATAGACCCCACCTGCCTGACCGAAGATTTGGGCAACGACCACCTCAAGGCCGGCAGCTACGGCATCAGCAACCTGAAACTGCTCATGAAGCATTTTGAGGACTGGACGATGGAAAAAGGCGAACGCTACGACCAGATGGAGAAGACCTATATGGAGGTGACCAAGCAGTATGGCCGCTACCTGAAACATGTGGTGCCTTACATCGGGGGCATCAAATACAAGGAGATTCGGCAGGGCGACAACCGGCCCGCAGCCAAAATATACGTTAGCAAAGCCCGGCAGAAGGCTGCGCTGAACTGGCTTCTCAACCAGCTTCGCACCTACGATGCCTGGCTTACCCCCAAGAGTCTTATACAGAAACTGCAGGTGGATCTCAACATCAACGAGAAGTTGCGCTCACAGATCGTCTCCTCCATCATGAATGCCGCGGTGCTCTATCGGGTGCGCGAGGGCGGACGCTTCGATGCTGTGGCCAACTACCGGTTGGAAGACTATCTCAACGATCTCACCAACGGGCTGTTCATCGCTCCCAAGCAGGGACGCCTGTCGCATGCCGAGCAACAACTGGAGAGTGCGGCCATTGCCCAGATGCTCAAGAGTTCGGGACTTGGCGCAGACGCAGCAGCCAAGGGCAGCAAGACGCTTGCAGTCTGCGATGACGTAGCAGAAGACTTCTGCCACGTGGGAGACGACAGCTTCTTCCGGATAAACATAGGCACCTCCACACTCACAAAAACCGAAATGGGAGCCGTGATGCTGGGCCGACTGAAAGAGGTGCTGCGAAAGTATCGCGTCTATCAGCGCACAGCTGTGGGACTCACACGCGACTTCTACGCCTATCAGATATTGCAAATAGAGAAGGCTTTGGCCAAGGACTGAAAGGCGAGAAGAATTAAAGGAGTGGGAATTTAAAGGAGAAAGTTTCCCGGGGGAAGCGGAAAAAGGCAATCGTCCAACCCTCGCCGCCGGCCAGACTCAGGCTATGAGGCTGTTTTTCGCAACTCCCCCGGCTTCCGGGAAGCCCCACCAAATCCTTATAAAACAACAAACAAAACAACCATACCAACATGAGCAAGAGACATTTTCTGTATCTACTCTTTGCAGTGCTGCTATCGGCAACCACTGCTTGGGCGCAGACCACGACGCCGGCCCGGGCCGATGTCGTCAAAGGCCGGGTGCTTGATGCCGGCGGCGAAGCTCTCATCGGTGCCCAAATTTGCTGGAAGGGCACCAAGATCATGACCGTGACTGATATCAACGGCGAGTTTTCCATCCGTCGAGATGCCGCTTCGCCCGTGCTGGTGGTTTCCTACATCGGCTACAAGTCGAAGGAAACCAAGGTGGGCAAAGACCAGACAAACATCAGCATCAGCATGAGCGACGACGCTCAGAATCTTGACGAGATCGTGGTCGTGGGCTACGGTCTTCAGAAAAAGGCAGCCATCACAGGCTCCGTGGAGGCCATCAAAGCCGAAGACATCCTGATGATACCCACGGCCAACCTCGACCAGTCGATCACCGGACAGGTGGCCGGTCTACAGGTGATGCAAACCACCGGCGACCCCAGCACGGCCAAAGAGGCATCCATCCACATCCGCGGTATCAACAGTGCGCCACTGCTGGTCATCGATGGTGTGCCCCGGTTTGGCACCAACACCTCCGACGGCGAAATGCGCCTCTCCGATCTCAGCCCCGACGACATCGAGAGCGTGACCATCTTGAAAGATGCCGCTGCGGCCGCCGTCTATGGCTCACGCGCTGCCAACGGTGTGATATTGGTAAAGACCAAACGCGCCACCGGCAACAAAAAAGTGCGCATCAGCTATCGCGGACAGAGCAACATGCAGGAGGCCACCCATCTGCCTAAGTTCCTCAACGGCTACGAGTTTGCCCTGCTGCGCAACCGGGCCGTGGACAACACACCGGGAACGACTGTCGAAAAGTACACCGACGAACAGTTGGAACAAATCAAAAACCACTCCAACCCGAATGTATATGGTGACGAAGACCTGCTGAGCCACCTCAAGACACACGGCCACACGATGACCCACAGCCTCTCGGCCAGCGGCGGCAACGACGGTTTGAATTACTATCTGTCTTTCGGTTATGCCGACTCGAAGGGACTCTACAGCGGTGTGGGCCGCCGACGTCTGAACTACATGGCCAAATTGGATGCCAAACTCTCGAAGCGGCTCACACTGGCGGTAGACATGAGCGGCACGCGCACCAACTCCAAGAACAGCAGCTACACCACGCTGAACTCGGCCTACGCCTATTCGCCCTTGCAGGTGACACGTTTCACCAACGGACAACTGGCCAGCATCAATGGCGGCAACCCGCTTATCAACATCAACGGACTGGGCGGCTACATCACAGACAAAACCAAGATGAACACCATCACGGTGAATCTGAACTGGGAATTGCCGTGGGTGAAAGGACTGTCGGCCTACGTGCGGAGCACTTTCGACGACAACAACACCGTGGAGTCGACTTTCAACAAGCCCGTGACTCTCTATACCTACGATGCCGACAAAGACACCTACACCACCGACCCTAACACCGTGTATCCCACGGCCAAGGTGACACTGAGACAAAACGACGGGTTCTTCGAGAGCCAACTCTACGAGGCAGGACTCAACTACAATCACACGTTTTCGGCCAAACACGATGTCGAGGGGACGCTCATTGCCAACTACCAGCGCACGCATAACCAGTTTATGAACGGCGTCAATCTCGACAAAAGTATCTTCCCCGAAACCATGGGCACCGCACAGAAAGCAAACCTCGTGGGCAACGAGTTCCGCAATCAGCGGGCCTCGGTCATCGGACGCGCCAAATATGGTTACGCCAACAAATATTTCGCGGAATTCAGTTTCCGTGTCGACGGTTCCAACAATTTCCGGCCGGGCAAGCGTTGGGGCTTCTTCCCCTCACTCTCCGGAGCATGGGTGGTGAGCAATGAGGGCTTCTTCCGCAGTTGGAAACAGAATGCCATCTCCAATCTGAAGTTCCGTGCATCGACCGGATGGCTGGGCAACGACGGATTGGTGAACAGCTACTCCTACCTGAAAACCTACATGGAGTCGCCCAACCGGGGCTATGACATCGGCGGCAACTTCACGCCGGGCATCGGCCTGACCACCGGCGGCTACCCTAATCCCAACCTCACTTGGGGCAAGACGCACGACTGGAACGTCGGCACCGACATCGGACTGTGGGACGGCAGGATAGGCATTACGTTCGAAACCTTCCTCCGCTATGAGACCGACAAGATTACGTCGGCTCCCAACTACCTCTATCCTCCTTCTACGGGTGTGGAAGGCAATGTGCCCAGTGTCAACTTCGCCAAGCTCAAGGCCTGGGGATGGGACCTCACGGTGAACCACAAGAACACTGTGGGCAAACTGAAATATAATGTGGGCATCACACTGAGCAAGTCGGCCGACAAGTATCTGGACTTCGGAGACGAGAGCAAACAGTTGCCCAACCTGCGCCGCAAGGGTACCAGTAGCATGGTGTGGACGATGTATCAGGCAGCCGGCATCTTCAAGAGCCAGGAAGAAATAGACCACCACGATGTGGACCAAGACGGACAGGGCAACGCCACGCTGGCCCCGGGCGACATTAAATATGTAGACCAAAACGGCGACCACGTGCTCGACTCCAAAGACCGCATCTATGTGAAAAACTCATCGTATCCCGACATGGACTTCGCACTCAGGCTCGGAACCTCCTACAAGGGCTTTTTCCTCAACGTGCTGTTTCAGGGCGAGTTCGGCTATAAGCAGAACATCAATGAGTATTACACGCTCGACAATGGCACGTTGCAGAAATTCCAGCAATATCACCTCACGGAGACATGGACAGAAGACAACCCCAACGCCCGCTATCCACGCATCAAGTTTGCCACCACCAATGACAATAACCGCAAGGCTTCCACCTTCTGGATACAGGATTGCAACTTCATGCGCCTGAAGATGCTCAACGTGGGCTATGCTTTCCCGGCTGCCCTGCTGAAACACATAGGCCTCTCAACAGCCAGCATAGCCGTGCAGGCCAGCAACCTCTTTACCATCAGCAATCTGGAGGATATGGATCCCGAATCGCTTCGCGGCTATCCCATCCAACGGTCATACGGCGTAACACTAAACTTAGGATTCTAAATCAAGACTACCCATGATGAAGATTAAAATATGGATATTGGGGGCCGTGGCCTCGCTCTCACTGACGGCTTGCAACAGTCTGTTTGACGACGCACCCCTGGACAAGATTTCCGATGAGGCGACTTGGACCAACAGCCAGCTGGTCGACGAATATGCCAACACTTGGTATCGGGAGATGAGCAGTGGTTTCAGCATCTACGTGCCCAGTTCGACACTGCTCAAAAGTGTCTCACGCTACTACCTCCCATGGTTTGGCGACCAGCTGACGGTGGGCAAATCCGATTGGTTCAATGCCGGCTACGGAGACATTTTGAAAGGCAACGAGGAAAGCATCACGCGGTATGCCGCCAACCGATGGGCAGCCTACTACACACAGTTGCAGTACATCAACACCTTTCTGGTCAACAAAGACAAAGTGCCCGATGCCGCGCAGAAGCAGCGACTGGAGGGTGAGGCTCATTTCTTCAGAGCCTACTATTACTACATGCTTTGGCGGCGATTCGGGGGCGTGTTGCTCATAGACCACCCCTACGACCCGCTTCAGCAGAAAGAGGTATTTCCCCGGGCATCGTATGAGCAGATGGTGGACTTCATCGTGGCCGACGCCGACAAGGCGGCCGAGCTGCTTCCCACGACATACGCCTTGAGTGAGAGCGGGCGCATCACCAAAGGCGCTGCCCTCATGCTGAAAGCCAAGACCTATCTTTGGGCCTCAAGCGAAGTGTTCCAAAACAAGGACAAAGGCTATCTTGGATTCACCGGCGACGCAAGCAAGGAGATGTTGCAGAAAGCCCAAGCAGCCTATGATGCGCTTTTCGCACTGAACGCCTATTCACTCATTCCCATCGCGGCAACCACTCAGGACGACATCAAGGACGAGTACCGGAAGATTTTCCTGACGAAGAACAGCCAAGAATCTATCCTCGAAGTGCAGCACTCCAACGATGGCGACTATGCCAACAAGTTCGGCCACAAACTCGACCGCGATGCGGCTGCTCCTTCGTTCACAGGCACGACGGCTGCCTATACGCCCACTCAAAACCACGTGGACGAATATGGCATGAGAGACGGGGCCACCTACGACGCAACCAAGCCCTACGAAAACCGCGACTACCGCTTCTATGCCAATATTCTCTACGACGGTTGCACTTACCACAAGCATGTCATGGACTTGCATTATACCGACAAGGTGGCGGGAGCAGACCTGAAACCTTACGGCACATCTACCTCAGCCGCCTACAGCCGCACGGGCTACTATCTGGGTAAGTTCGTGGACGAGACGCAGTCCATCGACGACAACGGAACCTACGCCAGCAAGCAGAATTACATCATCTGGCGTTATGCCGAGGCCTTGCTCGACAGAGCCGAGGTGGCTTTCCGCTTGGGCGATGAGCAGAAGGCCCTACAGTTGGTCAACCAAGTGAGAATGCGCGTACACATGGACGCTTACACCGGCATCACGTGGGAGCAGATTGTGAACGAGCGCAGGGTGGAGTTGGCTTTCGAGGAAACGAGCTACTGGGACCACTTCCGCTGGGGCAACGCAGAAACCAAGCTCAACGGTTCCAAGAATCCACTGAAGGCTATGCGCATCGACGTGAACAAGGGTGTGACGAAATACACCATCAGCAATCTCAATCGTTTCCCCGGACGCATCAGAGTGTTTGATGCGAAGGAATATTACTTCCCCATTCCTTGGAGCGAAATCAAATATCAGGGGATTGATCAGAATCCGGGATGGAAAGAGGTATAAGGACTTTAGGAGTTAAAGGGATTTTCCCTTTAACTCCCCAAAGGTTCAAGCCAGCGAGTTGTTGCTTCCCCCTTTCCCTAATTTCCGACAACCCATTTAACTCCATTAAATAATAACCATATCAACAATGAAGAAGATTTTTACTTTCGTACTGGCATTGGCCTCTTTCACAGGAGCATACGCCGCAGAATACAACCTTTTCCCGACAGCAGACGGATGGTTGTGGTTTGACAATCAAGACAGCAACGCACGCTTTGTGGGCCTGATCGACGAGACACCTTATAAAGTGATGCAGGGGCAAGAAGCCAAATTGGTGCAGATGGTCTATGCCGATCAAACACCGGACTATCCCCCAACGGTAGTTGATGCCGACATTGTGGGTGTAGGAACTGACGGTGAGACAGGCTCTGCCGGTTTCCGCAAGGGAGCCATTGTGCTGCAGCCCTCCAGTGCAAACTCCGTACCCAATGGCGGCGGCTTCGTGATGTGCCTGCCTTCGTGCTCCACACTGTCCATAGACTATTCCTGCAGCAGCAAGGTGATGGCTCGCATCGTGGCCACCACCAATCCACTGGCAGACATGAATAAAGTAGCCGCCTCTTATGACTTATCATCTGCCGACGGTTGGAAAGTGATCTCCGCAAAGTACATGAGCGTATTCAAACGCTTGCCCAAAGGCCATCAGCAGTGGACGGGCATCGAGAAACTGAACAATGGCAGCGACGCCACGACCATCCAGTCGGACAAACCCATCTACATCTGGTTCCAGTCGGGCACCCGCGACACCATCTATATCCACGGCATCAAGGTGACGACTCCCAAGCAGGAAACAACGGGCATCACCGCCCCCACGACCAACAAAGCCGGCATAAAGACCGAGGTCTACAGTGTCAACGGGCAATTACTGGGCAACAACAAGACTACAAGCCGTCTGCCCAAAGGAGTCTACATCATGAAAGAAGGAGACAAGACACGCAAAGTCATAAAAAGGTAAGAAACAACACAAAAGAAAAATACAGGGGCAGTGCTTCATGCCTGCCCGCACGATTTGAAAAATCGTATCCCAACCCATGATTCCGGCAAGGGCATGAGAACCGGGAACATTTCCATGAAATGTGCGGGCAGGCATAAAGCACTGCCCCTACACTTTTCTGCTTTTTCCTATACTTTATATTTCTATGTTGCCCCAATAAAAAGCAACATAGAAACAAAAACAAGTCCATCCTCCCATAAACCTTCCATACGACACGCCCACCGTTTATGGACACATCACTCCCCGCTCCCCTCTGAGAAGGGCCGGGGGCGAGACTTCTCTACCTCCTCACCTTCCTAACACTTCCGTCAGCATACTTGATGATATTGACACCCTTGCCGAGTTGTGGCCGGCGCGTCCCGTCAATGCCGTAAATGCCGATGATTTCACCCTCACCGGAGGAAGCAGACTTTTGGACAGTGGGAGCAGTGATGGCAGTGGCAGACGGCGGTTTGATGCCAATGATCATCGCCTGATGATGCTTGAAGTCAAGCGTCTTGTCATCCACATCGAGGTCGGGATCGAAATAGCCGTTGTCTTTTCCCTTCCATCCCCAGTTGATGTGTACCTCGCCCTTCTCGTTATATCCGTCAAGCACCCAAGCGTGCCCACCCTGCGAGTCGCTGTTGCCGGAATAGAAAATGGGGCGGCCGTTGGAAAGTTCATTGTAGATAAGCTCCATCCACTCCGCCTTGGTGTAGTTTTGGCGGCTCAGATAACGTATTCCGTCAGGCTCGTAACGGAAATAATCAATCATGTCGCGGGGAATATTGCTGTAGGCAAAAGCCGAGCTCCCGCCGAGCTGATAGATCATGCCCACAGCCACACCGCAGTGAAAGAGCAAGGTGGCTACAGCTTTCACGCTCTCACCGGTGTAGTTGAAAGGATAGGCGGTCAACATTTTCTCCCATTTATATTCCGTCTTTCCAAATTCGGCGATGACACTGTCTTTGTCGAAAAACGACTTGTAGGCATTCCGGCCCTTGCCCATCTTGGGATAGGCATGATAATACATGATTTGCCCCAAAGCCAAAGCCACGCAACCTACGGGGCAATGTTGCTCCTTTTTCGTGATTTTGTTCACCTTGGTGGGACACAGGCTGTTATAGGGTGCGCCCTGCCCCCAAGTGGTTTTCAGCATGGGTTCCACACTGGTTTTATATTTGGCTGCATCGGGGGCTATGAGCTGTGCGCTCACCGTGCCCATGCCCAACAGCAGAAAAGCCGAGAGGGCAAAGCTTCTTATCTTCATTGAAGTCAATTTAAGTCTCTTTATTTTAGAAATTAAGGGGAGAGTATTCCCCCCTTAACTCCCCAAACTGCTCCTAAAAACTATTTCACTACGATTTTCATCACCTTGTCGCCTTGCCGCACGATATAGGTGCCTTGGGTCAACGAGTTGACATCGGCATTCTTCTCGAGAAGCCGGCCGTCAAGAGCGTAGACATCGGCCTTGGCTGCATGGGCGGCTGCATGGGCGGCACTGATGCCCGTGGCGGCCAATACCTTCACAGCCTTGGTCCTGAACACATTAGTCCCCGTAAACTTGGGAAAAGCCTGCGAAGTCATCATGCAATACACCGGCGTGGTCTGCTCTTTGATGAACGTGAATTTGCCGTCCTCTTCGGTATAGTCGGTGCCAGCCGTGAGCCGGTTGCCCTCCTCGCTCATCCACGTATAGGTAGTGGTCTGAGGGGTGGCGGCCAATCCCTTGATATTGTTCTGCGCAGAGAGATCAATGGTCTTGTCGATGTCGCTTATTTCCATCTCCTTCTGTGGAGCGTAGGTAAGGGTTTTGATATTCTCCGTGGGGATGGTGGCCAGTGTCAGTCGGTTTTTACTCAGATTGGCCGTACCGATGGCGGTGTATTTCACTTCCGTCAACTCATTGTTCATGGCAAAAAGTCGGCCCTGCTCCAAACCGGTGAGTTCGGTCAAGTCGAGCGTGGTCAGTTTATTGTTGTTCACACTCAAATACAATTTCGATGTCTTGTTGGCCCCGAGGTTGATACTTGTCAATCCCATGTTGAGCAGATAAACGCTGGCAAGAGATGTGTTGTGAGACAAGTCGAGCGTACTGATGCTGTTATTGCTCAAATAGAGCGTTTTGAGATTGGGCACCTGTGCACCGTCGAAACTTGTGAGCTTGTTGTTCTGCAGATTAAGATTGGTCAATGCCGGCTGCAAAACGACACTTGTCAACGCATTGTTGTTGAGCAGGGCTCTGGTCATCTTGGTGTTCTTCGACAAGTCAAGCGTGGTCAACTTATTGCCGTTGGCATTCAGCTCCTCCAAGTCAGTGGCCCGGGTCACATCAAGTTCTGTGACACCCGCAGCATCGATTCTCGAAATGCAGTCGAAGAAGACGATGGGCCCTGTGGCATACACCTTGATATGTCCGCCGCCCGTGGGCGTACCGGTGATCTCGGTAGCGTTATAACCATCGTAGGTGGCCATGATGGTTTTCCCCTCCACAACGGTTCCGTCTCCCCAGTCGATGGACACGGTGTTGGGAGCTATCGAACCGCTGCCGAAACCAAGCGTGCGTGTCTTGCCGTCTACTTCAGCCGTAAGACTGATAATTTCTGCCGTTTGCGCTTGCACTGCAAGCGTCAGGAATGTGGCAAAGGCCAAGAGTATAGATTTTCTCATACGAATAAAAAATAGATAATGAAACAATAAATACTATGGCTACAAATATACACAAAAATACTGATACGTTGGTATATTTTTTCTTTTTTTATTCTTGAAGATGGTGTGGGAGGAGGAGAAGAAGTCTCACGGCCCTCCAGTGGAAGGAGTGCCTTTATGGGACTGTCGGTATTTGACAGGGAAATGAATACATGCATTTGGTCACACGCCTATATGAAATAGAGGAAAGGGGGCTCCGCAAAATGTTGCATCGTTGCGAATAATATCAACAAAGACACATCTGCCGAAATGCTCCAACCAAAGTGGCAAGTCGACTCCAGACCACTGAAAAAACCTACCGGTTTTATAGTTTGGGCTCTTCAAGCGTGCAAAAGGGCTACAGTCACACGCCCAAATAGGCCAAACAAGAATGCCACAGAGCCCGAACAAGTCGCCCGAACAGCCCCTTTTAACGGCCCGAACGGCCCGTTTGGCATCCTCATCAAGCCCCATCGGGATGTCAAGAAAACTCAAACTGCTGAATAACAGAAGATTAGGTGCTTTGCTGAAATTCGTGTGCAGGCAGCCGCAGAATCATTGCCGGAAAATATCGCAAGCACAAGGCGCGAAACCGGGCAAATAGTTTTACACTTATGAGGCGGCCCTCCAACATCCCATCGAAGGCTCATGCGGCCCGCCCCTTGCCACGAATCGGCTGCTGACGGTTGCCTATCTCTTCACCATGGCTTCCCGCCCCATCTTCATTGCAGAAGGGTGTCCATCCTCCCTCCAATGCCAATAAACGACAAAGCCGGCATCCCCGAACAAGAGCTCAATATGCCCGGCCACGCCAATGACCTATATAGTCGTTCCTTAAAAAGCCGACTCCACCGTGCGGTTATCCCAATTTAACTTTTCGGTGATATTATTTATAAAGCACAAAAGAACTCTCATAGCTCTTTTGAAGTTATATGCTGCAGCTGCCAGCATTATATTTATAGCATCTCCTTTCACACCTTTATAAAAGTTGCGAGATAATCTGTAATCACTTTTAAGATGTCCTATGGTAGGTTCTATTCCTGCTCGCTTGCAAAACAGTTTGTGTTTCTTTTTCTTTTGATAATAACGATCTTTATCCTTAGGGGCTTGTGGTATGAGTATTCTTGTTGTTCCGACCTGCTTCGTTCCTCTATCCCCGGCCAAGTTATCGATGCGCCTGCCTGTCATTCTTTCGGTTTGTTGCAAGGATGCTTCTATGGTATGCCCATCATATTCATTCCTAAAAGAAACGGCAGCAAGAATAATTCCTGACAACGAACGGATAAAGGAAGCCTTGTTGCCAAACTCATACTTCTTATGTTCCTTGCCCTTACTGATGCATTGTACTTCGGGCTCGGGAAGGGAATATGTCTTATCACGACTGTTACGTTTTTGAGAAAGGACCTTATAGAAGAGCTCAAACATCTTTTCATAGCCTTTCTTATCAGGAAGATTACGGTCAAGTTCTCTGACTAGACGACCGGCTATCGTGCGCAGACTTCGGTCAGCCTTGACTGCCTTCTTGTGATTTCCGGGGTGATTGCGAAAACGTTGATCGCGAGAGATTGCTTTCAGTGTCCTTTGGCAGCTCTGACGTAAAGGAAGCTTCTTCTCACGAACGATTTTGAGGACTCGATTGATTATCTTCTTATGCAACTTTGCATCCGTTGGGTAAGTGACATTCTTCTCCTGTACTGTAGAATCTATAAAAGCTGTGTTAAAATGATCCTCATCATCATTCTCAGTATTGACACGGATACTCTCAGCAAGAATGACTTCCATTCCTTCTTCGCCTATACGATTTCGGAAGTGAACCAAATCGGAAGCTTCGCATGGTTCTGTAGGAAGAAATTCCAATTGACCACAGAAATACTGGTAATAAGCATTTTCACTCCACTGTAAAACAACACTTTCGTCAGAGATATTGCGCAAGTGTTTCAAGATTAAAAGTCCGCACATCAAACGAATAGGATGGGCAGGACGACCATTTGTGCTACAATACAAAGGAGAGAAGGAGTCTTCAAATCTACGCCAGTTGATTTTATTACCAAGCTTATAAAGAGGATGATTGTGATTGAGCATATCCTCTAAGGAAGAGAATAATGATAATTGATTAGAGGTCCTTTTTAACATAAATTTCTGCAAGTTTTATACTGTAGAGGTATAAAACTTGCAGAAATATACAAATAAATAGAGATATAATTAACTGTAAATCAGTATAATATAACGTATTTAAGGGACGACTATATAGTTGAAGATAAATCAGGCAACAGATTCCCTTAAATTAAGTTAAAGATGAAAACTTTTGAGAATTTTCAAACTTTTTTTGTAATTTTGCCCATGATGTTTAACGGACATATTCCAACTGAGCGTATTACAATTACAAACTATAAATGCGAAAGATGAAAAAAGAAAAACATCAAAGCAACAGAGAGTTTTAAAAACATATTTTCCATCAAAAACAAAAAGAATGAAAAAAACATTACTCTTTACACTCGTATTGCTTTTACTGGCAATACCTATACGGCTGAAAGCTTATAATAAGGGAGAGATTTACTGGGACGGAGACTTAGCGTATAAAGTGTTAAACACAACAAACTTTGACGTATCTTTCGTTGGTGTAAAAGACACTAAGTCGGGGGCTATCACCATCCCAAGTACATTTGACGACAAAAAAGGTACGACCTTCCATGTCACGCAAGTAGGCGGAGGAGGGGCACAATGCAAGAACATTACCGCTATAACGCTTCCGGAAACCATCATGCGCATAGAAGACTCCAGTTTCGGGGGAGCCAATCTTGCCACACTCGTTATTCCAAAGAATGTGGCCAACATCTCCCACACCGCTTTTTACAACATCGGAAGTAAACCGAAAATCACAGTAGCCGACGGCAATGCCGCCTTCGAATCTGATGCCGACGGCTGCCTTTATTCGAAAGGGAAAAAGGAGCTTTATTCGGTGCCGTCTCAGCTGGATGCCATCTCCGGAGGCAGCTACACTGTTAACGAAGATGTGGAAAAAATCTATTACAGTGCCTTCCATAAGGTGGAAGGACTCACCAAGCTGATCTTGCCGAAAAACCTGCAGCACGTGGACGCAGGGTTTCCCACCATCACCCCATCAGACGATATAGCCGAGTTTACCATTGCCGCAGGTGGCAATCCGGCCTATCAAATCAAAGGAGGGGCGCTTTGCAAAGGTACGGAGCTGATACTCTATCCCCGCGCAAGGACAGAAAAGAACTATACTGTGCCCAATGGCATCACCTCCATTGCGTCTCGCGCCATTGACAACAACAAGTTTATGGAGACCATTGACTTGAATCAGGTGACCAAGCTCAACAACACCTCACTCTATGGAGACCAGAAACTGAGAACCGTCATGCTCCCCAAAAACCTTGAGGTGGCCGGCGTGGATGGAGCCATCTCCAGTTGCGAGAACATCAATGAATACAAAACCCCTGCGGGCTGTCTGAATTTTGAAGCCGTAGACGGCGTGGTCTATTCAAAGGGAGACCGCTCGACACTCTATTTCTTCCCGCCCAAGAAAGCCGTGAATGCCGGCAAATACACTATCGACACGGCTGTGAAGACCATCGGCAAAAATGCCTTTGCCGGCTGCAGCACCGTGACCGACCTCACCATCCCTACCAACGTTGAGAAGATAAGCGAAAGCGCATTTAACAACGTGTATAACATGACGAAAGTGACTTTTGCCGAACCTTCTCATGTGACAACTATCGAAAAGGTCGCGTTTGGCTGGCTTCAGAAACTGAAAGAGGTTACCTTACCTTCAACATTGACGGCGCTGGACAAGGTATTCCAGTCATGCAACAACCTCGAAACCATCAATGTGCCAAACGGTTCGAAGTTAAAAACGATCACGAAAGAGGCATTTAAAACCAACACCAAACTGAAAGCATTCAACTTTGAGGGCTCTTGCGACTTGGAAACCATCGAAGAAGGGGCGTTTTACGGTCTAAAAGGGTTGGAGAAAATCGTATTTCCCAAGACCGTCAAAACCATTCGAAAAAATGCCTTTTCAGGATGCAAGAACCTAAAAACGGCCGAATTTGGCACTGATGCAGTGATTGAGACCATCGGGAAAGGAGCCTTCGCCGACTGCGGATTGACTCATATCGACATTCCCAACAGTGTGAAAAAACTCGAGAGCGAGGCTTTCCGCAACTGTGCAGCACTTCATGATGTCCATATTTCTAAAAACATGGAAGACATCAGCTCTGAAGCATTCAAATACTGCGAAAACCTGACCGCTATTAACGTGGACAAGGCCAATGCAAAGTATGCCAGTTTGGACGGCTATCTGCTGACAAAAGATAAGACGACTCTCGTCCTCTTCCCCCACGGCAAAGCCAATAGCAAGTACACCCTGCTGCCGCCATCCATCACCAAAATCGGTGACTTTGCTTTTTATGAGTGCAAGGAATTGACCAATGTGATGATTCCCAACAAAGTGACAGAAATCGGTGAACGGGCGTTCGGTCTCTGCAACAAGCTCAACACCATTGCCTTCCTTTGTGATGAGATGATCAACCCAACCAAAATCAATCAACAGCAAAACCACAAGAGCTTTGACGAAGGCGAGGCAGGAACGACCAACATGTTCAAGAATATCAACATCTATGTGAGAAAAAGCCTGTTGGCACAATACGAGGCTTCCGATTTCTACAAGAAATTCAAGACCATGAGTCCGTCGTTCGAAGTGGAAAATGTAGAGTATCTGCCTGTGTCTGAAAACACTGTAGACCTGCTGGCTGCCGGAATCACCGACTACACCTTTGTGATACCCGAGACCGTGGCCAACGGTGGCAAGACCTATGCAGTGAGCCTCATCGGCGACTACGCTTTCCAAAACACCACAGACAAAGTGAAAGAGGTGGTGGTGAAAAAGAACGTGGAATATATCGGTGCCAAAGCGTTTAAGACCAACATCACGCTCAACACGAGCGATGTGCAGAGTGTGTTCTTCATCGGCTCTGACCCGGCCAAGGAAATGCTGAGCACGACAAGATTCGAACTCGACGAAACCGGAAACGACTACAACGAGTTTGCCAATACTACAAATATTTACGTGAAGAAGTCGGCTCTCCAGAAATACAAGGACACGTGGAAGAAGACCGTCTACAACACTGCTACCGGCAACAACGATCCAAGCCAGTATGACTTCACCTCACGCATCAAGTTTGAGATTCCCGGTGTGACCATCACCAAGAAATACGGAACCTTCGCCCGTGAGTTCGATGCCGACTTCAGCGACTATTTTACCGTCAAAGGCAACTCCCAAGTAGCTGCTTTCGTAGCAGGCACCAACATCCAGCATGGCCCCGGAGACTATGGTACAAGCACCTACCATGTGCACATGACAAGCATAGACGAGAAAGGTGGCAACACAAGTTATTCCTACGTGCCTGCCAACACGGGCGTGCTGCTCAAAGTGCTTGACCAAGAACAAACATCCACCGGCTTCTACTACACCATCGGTGAGCAGGACAACCAGACCTACAATGTGACAGACAACATCATGACCGGGGTCACCGTGAACCACAAGACCGTGACGGCTACAGCCACCGATCCTGTGTATGTGATGAAAAACGGGATTTTCCACAAAGCAACCAAAACCATCTCTAACTTCACCGTGCACAAAGCCTACATGAAGACGGGGCCGCTGCCTTCTGGCGCCAAATTGGTGCTTGACTTCGACGACAGTTCCACCACCGGAATCGAAAGCGTCAAAGAAGATGCCGCCAACAACAGCGACAATGCCTACTATAACCTCAACGGCCAGCGTATAGCCCGGCCACAACGTGGGGTGTATATCCATCAGGGCAAGAAAACAGTAAACAGATAAAAACAGCAAGATTATGGAAAAAAAACTATATAACGCGCCTTTCACCGAATGCATCCTCGTGGGCGCGGAGAAAATAATGATTACAGCCAGCCCCGGCGTGTCAGACGAGGAGTGGGACACCGACCAAGGCATAGATGCCAAGTCAGGCCTGCTCTTCCGTGACAAGGAAGGCGAAGATGGCAGCAGGCCGCACTCCTTTTGGGATGATTAAAGGCCTGGATTACGATAAGGCAGGTTCTAAAAATTACCTTTATAGGGGTTTTGCCTTTTAGCCGGGCAGACTCTTCTTTCTTCTTGAAAAAGCATAGAGGCTATGTCATTGAAAGAGCTGCCGAATAAAAGCAAAAAGGCACAAAGAGCAGAATGCTTTTATAGCTAACCCGCCCTTACGGGGAATTTTTAGAACATGCTATAAACTAAAACGAGAAGTTATCAGAAGTTAGAGGAGACAACAGCTATATTGCTTTGTCGGATATTTGCAGACTCAAAAGAGCAATACCCATCATCCCAACTCCTCTAACGCCTGATAACTCCGTAAAAGGAGATCTTACGAAAACACAATGGATGACGCAAGAAAATATTTTCACAGAGTGCAGAGAAAAAAGAGACTAATCAAAAAGGGCAAAAGCATGTTGATGGCTATACTTACCATCATCAGTGTCTTGGTGGTGGCCATCTGCATCTACCTTTATTGTTTCCATGGCTATTTTTAAATGTCTCCCCCACTTACTATCCGCACTATCAAAGCACATTGACCTCCCACAACAGGAAGACGGCTCCCTTTAGATGGTGGGGCCAAAAACATAAAGCCCGGACACCGTTTCCGGCATCCGGGACTTTATCATAGATTTGCTTTACAGTGCGAAAATCTTGTCTTTTGTAGATTTACTCTGCGGCGGGAGCCTCTTCCTCTACCACCTCTGCGGCAGCGGGAGCTTCTACCGGAGCCTCCTCAACGGGGGCAGCCACGGGAACATTTTCGGCAACGACCCGAACGGGAATTCTCACCTCAACCTCCTTGTGGAAGTGAACCACAGCCTCAAAGTCGCCCACCTTCTTGATGTCGTGCATGGTGATGATCTTGCGATCCACCTCAATGCCCTTCTTGGCGAGTTCGGCAGCAACAGTAGCTGCATTCACAGAGCCATAGAGCTGGCCGGTGGCACTCACCTTAGCCTCAATCTCAAGAGCAACATTTTCAAGGGCCTTGCCACGCTCTTCGGCGGCAGCCTTGAGGGCGGCCAACTTGTGGGCCTGCTGCTTCAGGTTCTCAGCAAGCACTTTCTTGTTGCTTGCAGAGGCGATGATAGCCTTGCCTTGGGGGATGAGATAGTTACGACCGTAGCCGCTCTTGACATTCACAATATCGTTCTTGTATCCAAGACCGATGATATCTTCTTTCAGTATTAATTCCATTGTGTATCCTCCTCTTTAATTATTTCATCAAATCGGCTACATAAGGAAGCAGTGCTATCTGGCGGGCACGCTTAACGGCCTGTGCCACACGACGCTGATACTTCAGAGATGTTCCGGTGATACGACGGGGAAGGATCTTACCCTGCTCGTTCAAGAACTTCTTGAGGAACTCGGGATCCTTATAGTCGATATACTTGATGCCGCTCTTCTTGAAACGGCAATACTTCTTCTTCTTGGTGTCGATGGAAGGTGCGTTGAGATAACGAACTTCTGGTTTCTTCTGCTCTGCCATGATTAAGCCTCCTGTAGTTTAGCGTACTTAGCGCGGCGCTTCTCGGCATACGCAACTGAATACTTGTCAAGTTTAACTGTCATGTAACGGATCACTTTCTCTTCGCGGCGGAAGCCGGTCTCGAGTTTCTCGATGACGGAGGGTTCGGCCTTGAACTCGAACAGGCAGTAGAAGCCCGAAGTCTTCTTCTGAATGTTGTAGGCCAACTTCTTCAGCCCCCAGGTCTCCTCGCTCACGAGCTCAGCACCATTGTCGGTGAGCAGCTTCTTGAACTTAGCGACCGTTTCCTTCATCTGTTCATCAGACAAAACGGGAGTCAAAATGAAAACGGTTTCGTATTGATTCATACTACTAATAAATAATGATAATTAAAAAATTCGTTGCACCGGCGGTCGACGGCCTGAAGCCTCTTCCGACAAATGCGGTGCAAAAGTACCACTTTTTTTTGGTTCAGCCAAATATTTTTCCTACTTTTGCCTGCAACAAAGCGTTTTCACCTGTCATGAAAGTCAATATAAAAAGACTCTTGGGCCGCGCCGGTCTCCCACTTGTATATCTGGGGGTGGTACTGGAAGTGGCATACGTGGCCTTCAGCCTCGATGGCCACAACTGGCTGCTCGCCCTCTCACTGCTGCTCATCGTGGCCGGCATCGTGGGCTATGTGGCGGGCGAAAAGAGATGACTCCGAGGATATATCACCCCTTCTTTTGGACTTCATACCGCTCTCGGGCTTCCTGCAACGAGTCGAGCGAGCCGATGTCCACGCGCCGGCCGGGCATCTGCCATGCATGGACAGTGGTCTTGTCTACGAGATAATGGGCAAGATTGCCGGGAGCGTCACATCCGCAACCGCAGTTGATGCTGTCACGGATAAGCGGCAAGTCTTCTTTTCTATAAATGTAGAATGGCGGGACTGCCCAATGGCTGACGGGCACTCGCGGCTTCTCCTGCATCTCAATCACGCGCATGTCGGCATCTACAGTGATGACACCCGTGCGTTGCAGGCGCTCGATACTGGGCTCGTAATGGCACATGATGACCGACGAATCTTTCTCCTTAAAGAAATCCACGAATCCCTGAAGGCTGAATTCCAAGATGTTGTCAGCTGCCAGCACCATGATATCTTCGTCTATGTCGCACCGGTCGATGGCCAACAACAGGTCGTTCACCGCTCCAAGGCGGGTATCGTTGGTCAGCGTGCCGTCGTCTACAATGGTGATAGGTTTCCTGTAATGGGTTGTGGCCCGCCACTCCTCAAAGGCTGCGGCAAACTTATGATTGGTCACGATGACATGTCCGGACAGACCGTCAATGCGGTCCACATCGTCAAGAAGTCTGCCAAGGATGGTATTGTCGCCTACCTTGAGCAGCGGTTTAGGAAAATTCTCTGTGAGCGGATAGAGACGCGTGGCATATCCGGCTGCAACAATGATGGTCTTCATCAGATTGATTAAAGTGTTTATTTAAGCGGATTGAGGTCACTCATGTACCACTCTGCCAACAGTCCGATGCCCTTGTGAAGCGACACGGAAGGTTTGTAGCCCACTTCCGTTTCGAGGCGTGTGGTGTCGGCGTATGTCTGATACACGTCACCGGGCTGCATGGGCAAGAAGTTTTTGCGTGCCTCGATGCCGATGGCCTGCTCTATTTCGTTGATGAAATCCATGAGCTTCACGGGATGGGAGCACCCAATATTATATAAGGTGAAAGGAATCCCGTTCGGGCACGCTTCGGCCACGGGCTCTTTGTCTATCACTTGAAGCGTTCCGTTCACGATGTCATCGATATAGGTGAAATCACGGCTCAGATTGCCGTTGTTATACACATCGATGGAAGAGCCGCTCATGATGAGTTTGGTAAACTTGATGGGAGCCATGTCCGGCCGTCCCCATGGGCCATAGACAGTGAAGTAGCGAAGTCCTGTCGCCTTCAGTCCGTAGAGTTTACAATAGGCATGGGCCATCAATTCATTGGCCCGCTTGCTGGCGGCATAGAGACTCACAGGAGTACCCACACTGTCGGTTTCGGAGAAGGGGACTTTGGTGTTCAGGCCATACACCGAACTGGAAGACGCAAAGACCAAGTATCTTACATGGTAATTGCGGCAACACTCCAAGACGTTCATAAATCCCACCATGTTGGAATTCATATAACTGTAAGGATTCTGTATGGAATATCTGACGCCGGCCTGGGCAGCCAGATTCATCACCTTGTCGAATTTCTCCTCATTGAAGAGGTTTTCCATCGCCGTGCGGTCGTCGATGCCCATTCGCAAGAATTTGAAATTGGGAAAGCGCCTGCTGTGGTAATACACACCGAAGGGAAGGTCGGTGTAGGGTTCGCCCGTGTCATGGCAGATGCCCAACAGGTGGCTCAGTCGACCATATTTAAGCCGCACATCATAATACTCATTGACATTGTCAATGCCAATCACTTCATCGCCTCTTTCGGCCAGCATCATTGCTGTTTTGGAACCGATAAATCCTGCGGCTCCCGTTACTAATATCTTCATCTGATGATAATAAGTTATTTAAGTTGCTATTGATTGTTTGGAGCCATCTCGGCAACAGACACTCCATCGCATGTGTCGCAGAAGAACATCGCAAACGAATCCCTATATTGCGGGAAACGAGCCAGATATTTCTCGGCAACATGCCCGCGTATCGACTCGGTCTTGGCCGGGTCTGCCAATGCAATGAAGGCTCCCTTGAAACCGGCACCGGAAAACCGGCCGCCATAGATGCCGTCTGTCTCCCGGGCAATATCTTCCAACGCGCACAACTCTTCGGAGCCACACTCATACTGATAGCGCGAACTGTCGCATGACTCGAACATCAGCTGCCCGAAACTTTCGATATCACCCCGTTTCCACGCTTCAACTCCTCGCTCCACACGCTCACATTCCGAGTAAAAATGTCTTGCCCGCCGGGCAAAACGCTCGGGCATATTCCCGTCATATTGGTGGAATATCGCTTGAGGCAAGTCGCGCAACCGGGTGTCTTGCAGCTCTTTCAGCCGGTCTCCATTATAGGCTTGGGCTATCCATGCCGCCGTTCTGCATTCCGATACCCGAAGATTATAGTCCGTTCCCGTCAGCTTTCGGGTCACACCGGAAAAGATGACGGCCACTTTAAACTGTCGACAGCCGGTATATGGAATCAGCTTGTAGTCGGAAGTCTCGGTATCTAAAAACAACAGTTTGTCTTTTTCACACAACACGACACAGGCTTGATCCAGAATGCCATTGTTCAGGCCGACAAACATTCTCTCTGCAACAGAGGCATAGTTGATGACCTGCATCTTGCTGAGCGAGAGCTCATTAACCTCGGCCAAAGCCATCACCATACCGCAAAGCAGGGCGGCCGAACTTGACACACCGCCTATGGGCATCGAACCCTTGATGACACCGCGGAGCCCTCGCCTCAAGGTGAAATCTGCCTGAAGGGCATAGACAGCCCCCCGCAGATAGTCTCCCCAGTTGCCTTGCCGGTCGTCCAAACCGATCGGCCGATCGGCGGCAAACGTCATCAAACCGGAAAAAGAGAGCGAGGCCATTTCTATTCTGCCCGTATCGGTGGGGGCAAGGAGGAAATCTATCCCCGAATTGATGGCAAAGCCGCTCACCAATCCGTGTTGGTGGTCGACATGGGCACCAAGGGGACACACACGGTAAGGGGCAAAAACGCGAAAGGTTTTTCCCGTTTCGCCAAACAACTGACAGAAGGTTTTTTGTAGTTCGTCCATATCCGAGTTTTTGTTTATCCACCTTTTAACGTATCTCTCGCATAGCAAAGGAAACAATACACAGACTCTTTGGGAAACAGCTTTCCAGTTCTCCAATAAACCGGCAGCTGCCCCATGGCCGTGTCGATTTTCTTAACCCATTTGTTGGAGCCCATAGACATTTGCTTTTCCTTCTGCAATGTTCCGAAATTTCCGGTCTTGAAAATACTGTCCAGCAGCAGTTCGCCTTTCTTCCTGAGATTATCCTCATAAAACGGCATACGCTCTTTCGGACACCCTAAGAAGTCTACAGCCAAGGCGGCAAAGTATTTCCAGAATTTCATCAGACCGAGAAACTCAAGATCGCTTTTCAGCACTTCTACATCAATAAGAAGACCTTCATCTCCTTTCCCTGTATCCGAAACATGACTTGACACGAAGAGCATCCAGTCTGCAATTTGACGCAGCCCCACCCCACCGGTCATATAGTGTTGCAGCATGTGGCCAAAAATGAAGACAGCATCGAATTGTACGGGGGGCACCTGTATCGTTTCACCATCCCCTATCGACAGAGGTCGGCCGGGCCGGCTAAGCCGTTCGTCTGTCCAAGCTTGCAGATGACGGGAACAGCGCGGACAGATAGAAAAATGGAAGTTGCCATGCAACTCTATCACCATCCCATTTGTCGTGTACACCGAGTGCAACCTCGTTGCCGCCTCGCCGCCGTCTTCGGCCACCTTTGCCATAAGCTGCTTTGCCTGCCGATACTGTTCGTAATCGGTAATCAGCAAATCTATATCGCCCGACTGGCGATGGAGCGGATTGGGATAGCATTGTCCCACTCCCTGCCCTTTCAGCAACAAAGAGTCGATCCCTTTCTTCCGCAACTCCCCCATGAGCAACGAGGCAAACGCATTCATCCGCTTGTTCTCCTTCTCTATCTCCGAAGTGGTTGCTATGACATTGAAATAGATGGGCTTCGGCGGGCGCAAAGCAGGGGGCAACTTAACCATTGCCTCGGTCATGACACCTACCATCGTCTGTTGACGGGCCAAATCCACAATGCGGTTCCAATCCACATTATCCTTAAAGAGTTGGGAATCAGATGTAAAATTCCAAAGACCGCAACGTATTAGTTCAATGATCTGCTGCTGCATTAACTTCATTTAGTCTCTTTTCCGAGACGCATTATAAAATAAAAACATGTATGGAAGATTAGCTAATACTATTTCTGCAGAATGCCATTACGGAGTTTACTACCATAAATCATTTTAACAACAGGAACAGGAAGATTTCGGAAAATAAATCTTGCAATAGGATAAAAATAATCCAAACAGAATATACCTTTTAGTCTATAAATACCGCTCATGTATATCCTAAATTCATTCTTGGCCTTGGCACGGCTCCTACGCTTGAACACATCGCCTTCTCTTCGGAAATATAGACACACGTCATCGATATTACCAAATCGACAACCATGGAGCAGAGCGTCAAACCAAAGTTTTATATCTTGACTGGTGCGATACCGTTCGTCATATTTCAATCCCTCTTTAAACATTTTGGTTCGCATCATTACTGCCGGATGAGCAAATGGCGATGCCTTCACTATATATTTTGCACATTCCTCATGTGTCAGGGGATAGTGGCGGACATTCAAGTTGTCATGCGCTGCATCAAATTCTTGCAAACTGCCACCACATACATCCACTTCAGGATGTTCTTGTAGATATCTCATTTGCAACTCAAAGCGGCGTGGAGTTGCTCTGTCATCAGAATCCATACGAGCTATTAAATCTGAAGTGACTGCGGTAATTCCCTTGTTAAGAGACTTTGTCAACCCCAAATTTGTCTCATTTTTTAATCTTGTAAATACGGCACCCTCTTTTGTTACTTTTTCTTCAAACGCAATAATAACCTCTTGTAGTTCACTTCCTAAATCCCCATCTTCGACTATTATGATCTGCGTGGGCCTAACAGATTGTTCATCCCATATACTACGTAAAGCTAAGGATAGATATTCACTTTTCTCAGCCTTATATACAGACATTAAAACGGATATCGTCATCATGATACTACTGCATTTAAATATTCCTCCCAGAAATCTAAAATATGATCTGTAAGATAATATTTAGAACGCTCCACGGCTCCACGCTGAATCTTTCTTAAGAGCTCAGGATCGTCTATCAATCTTGAAATATGCTCAGATAATAAATCCACATCTTCCGGATTGGCAAGCAAACCTTCGGAATCAGTTGTGATTATCTCTCGGGTTCTACCTTTAAAATCTGTTGCTACAGGAGCGCAGCCTTGACTCATGGCTTCAATAAGAACCATGGGCAACCCTTCAGAACGGCTACTCAATAAAAATATAGAACTCTTTTTGTATAAAAGTTCAATATCATTTCTAAATCCCAAGAACTCGATACGATTAGCTACATGGTGTTCTGTTGCCATGTTTTTCAAAAAATTCAATGAACTTTCACTACCTGTTCCTACTATTAACACTTTCCAGTCCGGATATTTAGAAGCTATCTTACTCCAAGTTTTTATTAAAATGTCCCACCCTTTATATTTCCAATCATCAAGTCTCCCCGAAGCCATGATGATATTCTCCTTTCGAGGCATTTCCTCTACAGGAACAAAGGTGAGAGGATTAGGCATAACGCATGCGTATTTTTCACGTTTTTTCAAACAATCTTTATCGGGATGTGTTAGCACCGTAAAAGCCGGATACATCCAAAGGGTATATCTGTCCAAGAATCTTATTTTCCTTGAAAAATGATATGTATCACTCTCCAAAGCATGATGGATTGTAAGAATAACCGGTATCTTCATCCCTATCGTACCAACCCGCGAAATTAGTGAACAGATATGCATGTTGCCAATAATTACATCCGGATGATATAATTTAGCATATCTCCGCATATTCTTTACACCTTGAATCAAGCGTCTTTTAATTCCAATTCCAGTCGTATGGAGCGACAATTCTTTAACCCTTGAATCCAATTGATAAGAACGGTATCTTTCAAGATCTGCAATTATGAAAACTTCATGACCGCGAGCCACAAATCCATTGGCTAAAATTACCGCAACACGTTCTGCTCCACCGCCTCCTAAATAATTGCATGCAATAAAAATTCTCATTACTTAAAGTCTTATTTTTTGGATTAAATCTATCCATAATGTAACAATCCTAGGTATACTGTAGTAAGCAATTCTCTCCATCCCTCCTTTAGAAACCATCCTCCTATAATTTTCATCTTCAATCATCTTAGATAAAGAACTTGCCATGTCCTCAATATCCTCAGATCTACAAATTAATCCTTGGGAAGGATTCTGAATAATCTCAGCCGTCCGCCCCAAATTATCTGTTGCAATACATGCACAACCCTGACTCATTGCTTCAAGCAGAACCATTGGCAATCCCTCTCTTCTACTACTCAATATAAAAATAGCAGCTTCTCTATAAATATATTCAATATCTGTTCGGAACCCTAAAAAAGAAATCGAATCACTACAACCATAATCTATAGATATTTTTTTTAAGAATAATAGACTGTCGGGGGTGGTTTTTCCAACGATTTCAACTCTCCATTCCGGATATTTTTTGGAAATTTTGCCCCATGCCTTAATCAAAATGTCAAAGCCTTTTGTATTCCAGCTCTCCAATCTACCTGCAGCAACTATTTTCTTCTTCTTTTCAATTACACCAGTATAAGCCGAAAAAGTTACAGGATTGGGAATTACGACTGTATTATGTAACCATGAGGCATATTTTTTATCGGCATCCGTCAATACTGTTACAGATTCATAAATCCGGTCCAAAATATATTTTGAAAACTTTTCCCATATTGTTAAAGGATCAGATTGTGGACGAACAAAAGAATCATGTTCAGACATGATAATTGGGATTTTGATTCCTACTGTTGCTATTTTGCTAATAAATGCACACAACTGCATAATCCCAATAATTACATCAGGCTTATCAATTTCTGCTTGTCGTCGGATATACTGTATTGCCCTTATCCATTTAGTTATTTTATTCTTACAATTCTTTACCATATCTTTCACTTCAACTCTCTCATCTATATGATACAGATTGTTAGAGTTTAGATCGGTTAATATGGTAACATCATGTCCAAAACTTGTTAATCCCTCTGCAAGAACAATGCCTACCCTTTCGGCTCCCCCATTCCCAAGATTCGATTGAACTATAAATATTTTCATTGTTCGTTAGTATTTATGTGGATAAGATAAATCCATTCTAATCCAACTTCCTACCATTAAGTCTGCCTCTTTAGGTGAAAACTCATTATATCCGGATCCATGAAAAAAGGTGATCTCTCCAAAATAAACATGTCCGTCTACATCGTAAAGATCCACTCGACAATGAGGGAACGGCTTTGATAATCGTCTACAACATTCTAACATAAAATTCCATTCTGCCGGTCGCCCAATTTCATCGATCTTATAAGATTCCCTTGTTTCCTTCATATTTGGTACTGGCTTAAAGTCCATATCATAGATATTTCTATAATATTCTTCAGCATGAGTTCCATCCGTATTGGCTACCCCAATATCCATAAAAAGTAATTTTGGCTCACCGTCAAAGCAAAGAAACTTATAGTCAATCAATACGCTGTTATCTTTATTACGCAACATTTGTTCTGCAATAATACATGGCTTAACGTGTTTATAGTTGTATTCACGACCATGCCAATAATAATTATCCTTCAGCAAGTGACTAAATTGTGCCCGTATAGCTTCTTTATCAAATGTACTTTTGAAACAATGAAGATTTCCTCCAGATGTATTATTCACTTTTAAATAAAACTCTTCAACTGGTATTTGAGAAATATCCAAAGAGTCAAAATCATACCAATGTCCATAAACAGTCGTAAGAATATCTGCAAGCCCACAGTCTTCAACATATTTTCTAACCTCCCATTTATCACAACACTTACCCATTAATGGATTAAAATAGTGAAACTTCAACCACCAAATTTTTTCATCAAATGTCTCTGGATTTTTTAAATTCAGAAACTTCCGGCATTTTATATAATAGGTTACTTGTGCATAGATATTCCGTGGAATAAGCATCCTCAACCTATACTGCAGGTTTTTTAACTTATAATACAAATTACACATTATTTTCATAATAAGTAAGTGAACAAAATAGTTTATATGAAATAAGTATATGGAATCCCCGTTCTATTATTAGTTATGAGAAAACCAAAAGTGTTAGAGTTAACCGGAACGCAACATCTCGAACTCGAGAGGGGATTTCGCTTGGGCGAGAAGCATTGCTTCCGTATGCGTTCCGCGCAGTTCTTTTGAAAGCCGATGGCCTTTCGGCTGCGAAGGCAGGAGTACAAACGGAGATGAGTCCCGTGTCGGTAAGTGCATCGGTGAAGCGGTACACAGCAGATGGCATAGACGGTCTCAAAACACGTCCGGGGCGCGGCAGAAAGCCCATTATGGACTCTTCGGACGAGGAAGCCGTCCGTCGTGCCATCGAGCAGGACAGGCAATGCGTGAGCAAGGCCAGGGCTGCATGGGAACAGGCAACAGGCAAGGAAGCGAGCGATATAACTTTCAAACGTTTTTTATCAGCATTGGCACAAAATATAAGCGTATAAGGAAACGCCCAAGGGGAGCACCCTCGCCGCAACTCTACCAGTACAAGGTTGAGAAGTTGCAAGAACTTGAACATCAAGCAGAAGACGGTCTCATCACGCTCTACTAGGCCGATGAGAGCCATACCTGTACGGAAGGCTATGTGCCATACGGGTGGCAACTGAGAGGGGAGGACATGTTCGTTCCTTCCCAAAGGGTCGCAAGGCTCAACATCTTCGGGATAATAACCCGTGACAACCAATATGAAGGGTTCACCACCGCAGAGCCAATGACGGCAGACAGGATTGTCGGTTTCCTTGACGATTTTTCTTTCCGCATCCCCCAAGACACCTTTGTGGTGTTTGACAATGCAACCGTCCATCGCAACAGATGGATTAAGGAACTCAGGCCTGTTTGGGAAAAGAGAGGTCTCTTCATCTTCTTTCTCCCTCCACACTCTCCGCATTTGAACATTGCCGAGACGCTTTGGAGAGTTCTTAAGGGGAAATGGATAAGGCTGCAAGACTATGTAAGTACTGACGTACTCTTCTATGCTACTAACAGGGCGTTTTCTGACATCGGTAATGGGCTGTGTATTAAATACATAAAACATGCCGTTTAATTTTGATTACTTACTTAACAATTTAATTGATAGTAGAACATAAAAACAAAGACATATATCACCATCACAATGATGGTCGGTTGCTCAATTTATATAAATCGCCAAACAGGATAAATATTGCAGCAATTCTATTTTAAGGTATTAGGTATATTGTGGATAAAGAAGAATAACATTAACAAATATGTTAGGAAATATGGTATAGCCCTAAACTTTTTGGGGGAAACTTTAAAAAGTAATGGGATAATAAGAATTTCATAAGTTGCAAATATCGTAGATGTTCTTCCTGCAACGATACCATATTGGCAGAGAATTATCAACAAAATCGTACTAAAAAAATAAGCATTTCTTATACTATAATAGAATGGACTAATCTGAGATATTTTTTTTTCTAAAGCTGTATATAGAAAAAGAAGTAGAACTTGAAAATAAATCATTGGATTAAACAAGTCATTACTCCATGCCTTTTCATTTCCTTCTTCCACATAATCTTTTGCCAAGTCTTGTATAAACTCTGATCTCGATATAAGATTAGCAATGGAATTCTCCATATAGGCAGCAATGAAAAAAGAAAGTATAATCCCAATATAAATCGTTTTCCTTTGAATCCTTATCCTATTTAAGATTACTAATGGAAGTGCTAAAAATACACTTGTATGAATCTCTGATGCTAAAAGACAAACAAGAATGTAAATTAAAATATTTTTCCTATCTTTATAATAACTCACATAATAAATAGCAGATACTACCATACTAATAGCCAAGCCAGCTCGCATCTGATTCATATCTCGAGATAACATGAATCTTGCTATATAAATAGCTAAAGTCAATATTGGAAAAGGACTATATCTTGAGAGTTTATAAATAAAAAATAAAGAAAGGGAACCTACCACAAAAAAATAAAATGTAGTACTATCCAAAAAACTTTTAATAATAACACATAGTAGATAATATCCCTGTTCACTATATCCATAAGGAGTATCTTTAAATGAGAACGTACTAAGCGTATTTGTTGTCTCTATAAATGAACGATAATAAGCGTATGTATCTATCCAATATTTTGGATTACGAAAACCAATTATACAAATACAAACAAGAAATAAACATATTAGAAACGCCTTGTTAAACCGATTCTTATAGCCATCTGTAATAGTAGATATAATAAATAGCGATGTGAAAAATACTATTGATATATTAAATGTCATTACCTTTTATCAAAAGTAGTTAGATTATTAAATGACAACAACTTGTTCCCAAAGTTGTACGATCTGATTCAATTCAAATTTTTTACTATAATTAATTGAAGAAATCGCTTGCTGGATACGTAATTCAGAATTGAGCATTAAAGTTCTTAAACGTTCATAATAGGAACTTAAATCATTGTTAGGTATGATATATCCATATTCATCATTACCAATAATATCTTGTACTGCAGCAAATGTGCCAAAAGCGATAGGCACACACCCCATTTGTTGAGCTTCTGTCAAAGTCAGCCCCCATCCCTCATGAGAAGATGTCATCATAAAGATACTACTCTGTTCATAATAAGGACGTGGAGCCTGTCGCCCATAGAAAGCAACCCTTTTAAGTTGAAGCGTATTAGAGAGCTGTTTATATTTTTCCTCATCCGGCCCTGTACCTACAATGCATAATTTCCAATCATCTAACTCACTGTTCTGCTCAACCATAGACCATATTTGTAAAGCTTTACTAATTCTCTTCTGCTTTTCCTCAAGTCGAGAAATAATTAAAACCTGTTTTTGTTTTTCTTTAAGTTTTTCTACAGGAAAAAAATCATCATAAGAAAGTGCATTAGGAATAACCCTAAATTTTCGGATTTCTTTTAATCCACAATAATTTGCATACTCATCAATAAATCCCTTGGAAAGTAGAATGACCTTATCAGAGTAAGCATATACCTTCCTGTATAAATCTTGATCACGCTTAGGATAATAAAGTTGATATAAAGGATACCCTACGGTACGAATTATATTCTTAACCAAGGAACGAATAGAAGTACTCTCATGGAAGAGTAACTGCCATGATTTATCAAAGTTCATCTGAAAGAGTTCATACCCTGGCATAAAGTGTAACACCGAATATATCTTAAAAGTAAGACCATACTTTATTCGCATCTTATATAGCGAAATAACCAAACGGGTCATTTTCTGTATGATAATAATATCGATATGATTAGCTCTTATAAATTTTTCCAAGCTAGCCTTATTCACATTGATCTTTTTCGTAAACTCTGTGAGAGGAAAACTTCTATCGATTTCTGTTTCATAAGCCAAATAACAATTATGTCCACGCAATTGAAATCCTTTACTGATACGGGCTGTTATACGCTCGGTTCCTCCCTTTATCTCAGATACGTCTGATGTATTATAAAAAAGAATATTCATAAGTTTTAATATCACAAGAGTTCTTCTTTACAATAGTTTAAGTAATATTATCATTGTATATATTCACTTAAATAATCAATAGAATCTTTACGCAATTCTCTCAATTTATCAGCAATATGTTCATAGTTGGATATGGGTGTATCATCAAAAACAGAAGGTGCAGAACAGCTTATGGCTCTACCTTGCAAATTTAACTTATGTAAGATATTCTTCATCCTGCTATCCACATCTCCATTAATACAATAAAATTGCTTTTCGAAAAGAATTGAAAAAAGTAGTAAATGAAAAGATGCACCCACAGTGTATTGAGCATTCTTTACTAAATTAAGGAATTCTTTAGGTCCAACATCAATCTTATTAGAAATATTCCCATATTTTTTAATGTCTTTGGGATAATATACATCACTTGTAATTACTTTTAGTCCATATTTCTTTCCCAAATGATGTGCAATTTTAAAATGCGTATCGGTAATGCTACTGGGTGAATAGAAGAAGACATAAGGCTCTTTAATAAGAGGCTCTGCATCCACTAAAGACAGATAGTCTTCTGTATCCAAAAGAAGAGTCGGATCACATACTACCTTACAATCATCAACAATTCCATTTTTTATCAAGTATTCTTTGGCTTTTTCCTCTCTGACGGAAACCCCGGTAAATTCTACCAGATTAGACTTCAAATAGTTAACACTTATCTTTTCTGGATAAGGTCCAAGTGACGGAGCATAAGAGATTTTAGTAATTCTTTTATCCAAGAAATCAAGAAAAAACATATCTCCAGCCTCTTTAGTTGTTATCCAAACTTGATCACTCCCTGTTATTGCTAAATCAAAATCAAAACCTGCGTTCTTCAATTGCACTTCTGAATGGTATTCTTTAGTCAAATGAAGTTCATTATTGATAAAATCTTCAAACAAGTCCCATTTTTTCCTTGCAGGAATAATACTTGAAGGATATAACAACAACCTCTTAAAACTTACAGGCAAAGAATATCTATACCAAAACCTTTCTGAAAAATCAAATGTCTTAAAGTACATAGATTTCTGATATGGAGAGCGATAATTGATTATCTCAACTTGATGACCTTTTCTCTCCAGATAGGTTTGTAATGCCCAAGCTTGTAAATTCGAGCCATAATTATGTGAAGCATGAAAAGTAATAATACCTACTCTCATAAAATTTAGTTGAATGTATTAAGACTAATGAGAAGCTTTTGCAAATAATCTCACGATTTTACTCCTTAAAATATTTTTTTCCGTTTCTGTTAATCCCCACAAATAAATTATCCATAATGTAATACATGTGTTAGAGAATAATACGAGCAATAATCTCAGTATTCCTTCTTGCATCAAATGGGATAAGAAGAATGAAAATGAATAACTTACAAGGAATATGAACACAACTCTTGATAAAACGGTCTTTAAATACAAAACTATAGGAAACCTTAATGTTCTTACCACAATTATCAACCTAACAAACATTAAGATTAAAGCCGTAATAAAATTTACAATATAACCAGAAACCGGTCCAGATCCCAGTTTATAAGTAATCCAAATAATAGGAAACATGGTCCATAATAACAAAGTAGTAGCTAACTGATAAATTTTAATTTTGCCAGTTGCATTAATACAATCTCTGAAAGAAATTATCAATGCAGTATCAAAGAACGAGGTTAACAGTGTCCAACGCAGAAAAACAACACTGAATTCCGGTACTTTACCTAACCATAAATTCAATATAATTGGAGCCTCTATTATAATGGGAACAGCAACCAAAATCATTAAATATGATGTTATTTTAGAACTACTATACGCAAGTTTCAACATGTAATCTAATTCTCCTTGTGCATAAGACTTCATTATTTGAGGAGATACGGCTGTCGTAAAATTATTGATGAAGGACTTTACAACAGCATCGACTTGTACAACAATCCCTCGTGCGGAATTCACAATAACACCAAAATAAATATTTATTAAAACACTCACCCCCTCTGTACACAACATTGAGCCTGCTCCACTAAAAAAAGTCCAACCAGCAAAACTCCCCATTTGCTTCACAAGTTGCTTATCAAAGATGAAATGAAAATGGCACTCTTCAAAATTTTTACTACAATAAAAACCATATAAGAATCTTATAAAAAGGGATACACCCAACAGAAGTATAGAATAAAGTTTTAAACGATCGAATGGAGAAATGAATAAAACCAATACTATTATAAGTTTCAAGATGGCCTCACTAATACTAATGTAGGCAAAAGCGTTCATCTTTTCATGTGCAATGATTTCAGCGTTATAAGGGACACTCAACAAGTTTAAAATAAATGAAATTACAGCACTTTGAAAGACCCAGTTTGCAGCTTCAAGTCTAAGCTCAGGAATGTTCATTTTATTATTAAGAAACCATAAGCCAAAGACTTCTAATAAAACAAACGCGATCACTGACATTATTATCTGAATGGTGACACTAGTAGAAAACACCACTTTTAACTTGTCCGAATTTTTCCGGCCAAGTTCATAAGTAATAAATCTACTTATTGCCCCGGAAAGTGCCCCTCCAACAATAGAAAACATAGAGACAACACCACCAACAACAGCATTGATACCATAATCGACTATCCCCAAAGAGCTTAAGATAACTCGTGAGGTATAAAGCCCAATAAATAAAATAAACAGCATTCTGATATACAGGAATGCCGTATTTTTTACTATTTGTTTATTTTTATCTTGATCCGGCATACTTAACTATACCACAACATCTTATTTTTTAAAATATAATTTAAACTTTTCTCAGTGTCAATAAAAAAGAATCTACATATAATTGTTCTTACTTTCTTTTTAAGTCGCTTACGTAATTCTAAATATAAATATTTATAAAAATCGAAATCAAAAATATAGAAAAAGTGTTCATGGATGTCCAGATATTTGCATATAAAAGTAGTTGGGTACATATAAAAAGGACCATCCCAAGAGACATTATCATTTAGCGTGTGATTGGCATCTAAATACATAACATTAAGTCTCGCCATATCATTGATCATCATTTGGTATTCATTGATATAGTTACCTTTCCTAAGAATAACGATCTTTGTATTGGAATTACAAAACATTAATGCATGGGATATGGAACCTTCGGTAGTGACGATCTCTTTGCAAGAACCATAGAGTTGAACCTGCTGTTCAAAAGGGATTCTTTCCGGGCGAATTACCAAATACCCTTTGCTCGCAAATAACTTCTCAACATTTTTCTCTCCATGATCGCGCGGATCTCTCAAGGCTGTCCGAGAAAGATATATCTTTTCATACGACACTTTCCCTATGGGAATCTTTGACTTAACCAGATTCACTGTTCGTATAAACTCATTGGTATAAAACAATTTATCCATATTCCCAATTTTCTTGCGAATCATGGAGTTCTCCGGAACATAAATCCGCTTATATTTAGTAGCACGGCTAATCAATTTTGCTTTAGTCCAATCAATACCGGCCAATTCTAAGATGTGGTACAAATATGGCTTCAGTTCCACTCCAAACCGTGACAAATAAACAAGTTCTGCTCCACTTTCTATCAGCCTTTTACCCTCTTCCGATTGCAAAAACCATAGTTTTTTCAAATCATCAGTAATAACATGCCCAAAACAAAACATAAACATACCTATAAAAATTGCATTTTTATTTTCATAGGAACTCTCATGTATATCACATTTCTGTCTATTATTTTCTATTTCTGTCATCCGAGAGTTATTGACAATATATCCCTTAGAATCAACGACCCCTCCCTCCATTATACCTTTTTCTTGAGGAAAAACACATGCCTCATCATAGCAATGAACCTGTAACTCTCTCTCCAAATAAAAAGATTCTTTCAAGCTATCTAATAATTTCACTTTACTTTTAGGTCCAACAAACTTTAAATCGATATTCATTAAAAAACATTTATATTAGAAACATAAAATGACAATGCTTTTTATAATCACTCACCCTTCCACTTGCAGTTACTGAAAAAAAGATGACAAGGGGGGACTTTTCCGCCAGTCGGTTTCCACACAAGACAAGGGAAGACAACTCGCCCTCCGCTGCAAGCTGATGCGCTTTCAGTGGTGTGACCGACAACGGATAGCCTCCGCTTCTGAGCATGATGCAAGAGAAAAAAGATGGGATGAAACGACACTGCCGCGATGGATGACAAAGGTCAACGATCAACATGTTTACGTGGCAATGCCGGTAGCCGAAGCCGGCAATAATCCTTTTAATTTCTCATTAGCCTCCGTGATGCTCGCAGTGCTTTCTGATGGTCGTAATATCATTGTGGACAAAGAGAAATGCCCTTCTGCCACTTATTTATGTGCAAAGATACATAAATATTTCTTACTTGCAAAAAATATCGCATGTTTTTTGACAGAGGGGAAGGTAAAGAGTAAAGACAGAGGGGGGGCCGAAACGCTATTTCGGCTTGCCGGATCGCAGGAACTTCATATCCGCCCCCGCTCTACTCCTGCATTCTTGATATAGGACAAGGAAAACGCAGAGAATGAACAAAAGAGGGGAAAAGATTTGCCCGTGTGCGTAAACAACCGTATCTTTGCATCGTAAAACAAAGGATAACAGATGAAGTAACGAGGGATTGAGCCCTCACAAAAGGTAAAAAGATTATGGTAACGATGATGATTGTATTGGCAGTAGTTGTAGCAGTAGCCGCTCAGGCCATCAATGTGAACAACAACATGTTCAGCGGCAAGTAAGCTGCCGGACAGGAAATCCCCCCACGGGGAAACCCCGACAACAGACAGCGCAGACCTCTGCGCGAACAGATAACTTCTTAAACAAGGTGTGTGCACATTTCCGCCGAACGCAAGAAAGCGGAATCTCCGAACTTAGGAACGGCAGGCACACGCCACAGAAACAAGCGTGCATCAGGACTCAGGTCTTGATGCACGCTTTTGTTTATAGGGTTGTGGCCGCTCAGCCATCGGGCACCGGCCACAACCCCGACTTGCCGCCTGCCCTGTTTCAGTTGTCGGCCACGCGCATGGTGAGCCGGCCGGCGGGCGAGATGAGCAGTTCGACGACGAAGCTGCTGGGACTGTCGGGGATGCAGAGCGTGGCCGCATAGTGGAGGCCGGAGGCATCGATGCGGGTGAAGGTGATGTCGCTCAACACGCTTTGCGAAAGATAGTCGGCAGGCACAAGGCGGACGAAAGCCTGCTTGCGGAAGTCGCCGGAGTAGACCTTGCGCGCACCGTTGAACACGCTCACGTGCACGATGTTGTCGTGATAAACATTGTCCACGGCCACGCCATCGTCGTTGTAAGACGACTTGACCACCTTATAGGTCGTCGGGTTCACCTGCGTGTAGCTGTGATATTTCTCGCCGCCGAGCGTGACCACGGTGTCGCGCTTGATGAGCCGGTTCTGGTTGAGGGCCACGGGCCGCCGCTCCTCAAAGGCATAACGGTCGTCGGGGTCTTCGCTCTTGACGAGTTTCACCACATCGCCATTTTGGTTTTTGAACACAAACAGGTGGGGAGCCTGCTTCACGATGGGGTATTTCGACTCGCCGGCCGCGCTCAGCACCAGCGTGTCGCCATAGATGGCAAAGCGCACCGGCTGGCTGGTGGAGTCGGGATAGAAGATGGTGTCGCCCTTGGCCATAAAGGAGACATCGCCCTCGGCATCGTTCAGCCAGATGCCTTGCAGCATCTGCTTGGCCCTGAGATCCTCTTGCGGCAAGGAGGCCTTACCGCCAGCCGTCCGGCGGCACCCCACAAGGACTGCCACGAGGAGGACGGACAAGAGGACGAAACCGAGTCTGAAACGTGTCATCGCCCTATGCAGTGATATTCGAAACCGGCTTCTTCAAGTTCGTCGGCATCGAAGATGTTGCGACCATCTATCACCAGCCGGCCGGTCATGGCCTTGCCAATGACATCCCAACTGGGCAGTCTGAACTCTTTCCACTCGGTGAGGAGCAGCAGTGCGTCGGCGTCGAGCGTGGCATCATACATGTCCTTGGCATAGACGATGCGCTCCACGCGCCGGCGTTCCTCCTCACCCGCGGCAGCCTTGAGGGCCATGCGCCGGCGGCACTCGTCCATGGCCACGGGGTCGTAGACGCGCAGCCGGCAGCCGGCGGCGAGGAGCCGGTCGATCATCACCAGAGCGGTGGACTCGCGCATGTCGTCGGTCTCGGGCTTGAAGGAGAGGCCCCACAGGGCAATGCGCTTGCCTTCAAGGGCCTGCAGGCCGTCGAGAGCCTTCACGAGTTTGTCGAAGAGGACGCTCTTCTGCCGCTCGTTGACGCGCTCCACGGCCTTGAGCACCTCCATGGAGTAGCCGCTGTCGTCGGCTGTCTTGATGAGGGCCTTCACGTCTTTCGGGAAACAGCTGCCGCCATAGCCGCAACCGGCATAGAGGAACTTGCGCCCTATGCGTGTGTCGCTGCCTATGCCCGCGCGCACCATGCTCACATCGGCGCCCACGCGCTCGCAGAGATTGGCTATGTCGTTCATGAACGAGATGCGTGTGGCCAGCATCGAGTTGGCGGCATACTTGGTCATCTCGGCCGAAGGAATGTCCATGAAAATCACCCGGAAGTTGTTGAGCAGGAAGGGTTTGTAGAGCCTTGTGAGCATCTTCTGCGCCCGCTCGCTCTCCACGCCCACCACCACGCGGTCGGGGCTCATGAAGTCTTTGATGGCGTTGCCCTCCTTGAGAAACTCGGGATTGCTGGCCACATCGAACTTCACGTCGACTCCGCGGCGGTCGAGTTCGGCCTGTATGGCCGCCTTCACCTTGCGGGCCGTGCCCACGGGCACGGTGCTCTTGGTGACCACCACGAGATATTTGTTGAGGTTTTCGCCTATCGTCTTGGCCACCTGCAACACGTAGCGCAGGTCGGCGCTGCCGTCTTCGTCGGGAGGCGTGCCCACGGCTGAGAACACGATGTCTTGTTCGTTGATGATGTCGGCCAGCGAAGTGGTGAACTTCAGGCGGCCGGCCTTCACGTTTTTCATCACCAGTTCGTCGAGTCCGGGCTCGTAGATGGGGATGTCACCCTGTTCGAGCCGCTCGATTTTCTTACTGTCTACATCGACGCATGTCACGTTGACACCGGTGTCGGCAAAACATGTGCCCGACACGAGGCCCACATATCCGGTGCCTACTACTGCTATATTCATCTTATTATAATGTTTAAGTTTCGCAAGAATGATATTTTAGGAGTTAAGGGAGAAGTTTCCTTGAGCGATGGCGAAAAAAAAGAGTTAGCACTCGCTCCGCTCGTTAGGAGGTAGAGACAGCGGCTTCATTGCCTAAAGGTATTGGGACATCATGCCCCAAGTCCGATTCTTTTTCTCTGTCTGTCACGAGGTTTCCCCTCGTTTCTTCAACTCCTACTAAACACGCGAAAGTTCAGTTAGGATTATTTTCAAAAAACACTCTCGTCGTTCAAACACGCTCTTTATTCAAACACCTCGGCATCTTTGAGGGCCGGGGCCTTGAGGTCTTTATCGCTCGTCACCACGTCGCCCGGGTCGATGGGCCACTTGATGGCCACCTGCTCGTCGTCCCAACGTATGCCGGCTTCGTGCTGCGGAGCATAGGCATTGTCCACCTTGTAAGTGAAGACGGCCTCCTCGCTGAGCACCAAGAAACCGTGGGCGAAACCGCGGGGAATGAAAAATTGACGCTTGTTTTCCTCGGAGAGCTCCACAGCCACATGACGGCCAAACGTGGGACTGCTCTTGCGCAGATCCACGGCCACATCGAGCACCCGACCTTTGATCACCCGCACAAGCTTGGCCTGCGCGTAGTCGCCCGTCTGATAGTGAAGGCCGCGCAACACGCCGAAGCTCGACTTCGACTCGTTGTCCTGAATGAAATCCACCTTGCCCACATGTTCTTCAAACTCGGCCTTCTTCCATGCCTCGAAGAAGTAACCGCGCCGATCCTCGAATACCTTGGGCGTCATGATCCAGACACCCTTGATTTCCGTCTCTTGATATTCCATTATTAGTCTATTTTATATAAAATATGGGCAAAGTTAGCATTATTCGGGCGAACTGCAAAATTATTTATCAACAAAGTGGAATTTAATTTTCTCCTGCTCCGATGGCCGAAGGCGGTATGGCTTGTCGGCCCGACCGCCCTCCCACCCCTTTGCCGACGGACTGGTGCATGGCCGCTGCACCGGCCTCGCATGGCTGTTGCACGCGGCGTGCAAAGCCTCTGCACGGGTGGTGCAGACATCCCGCACAAAACCTCACACGGCACGACGGCCGACAATCGGGCCGACCCCGCGAAGCGAAACGCCCCCAAGTGGCGGGTGCGGAAAGGATTCCCACACGGAGAAGTTTCCTCGCCGACGGCTAAGATTCCGCCGAAACCATCCCCATATTTTACCATTTCCCTTGCATTTTTCCGCGAAAACGCTTGCTTTTTCCAGCCCATTTCACTATCTTTGCAGACATCTCACCCCTTTCACCTCTTTATATATATACCTGATATGATGAAGAATAGACTGTTTTTTCTAATCGCGACACCGCTTCTCCTTGCCTTGAACGCTTGCAGCCACAAGGAAGAGTACGAGCCGGCAGAGAAGCAACTGGTGACCAACGCCGGAGTGAGGGAAGCGGGCCGGAAAGTAAACCCGGGAGACACGATACACCTCTATGGCGAGGGATTCCAAACCGGCGATTACGTGACGCTTGACTTCCGTTGGGACACGGGCGACCCGTCATTTCCCGAAGGTTCCGGCATGAACAATTATGCAAAAATCATCGAAGCAAAGCCGAATGGCATCAGCTTCCTGATGCCCTACCGCAAGCCGGAGTCCCGCGTCAGAATCATCTTGCAGAGAGCAGCCGACAGAATGACCTTGGGCGAACTGCCGGTGGCCGACGGACAGACACCCAAAGACTTCAGACTGTATGGCGTCAATCCCGGTCGCAACACGATAGAGACGGTATGGACGCAAAGCAAGGGGAATGCCGCGACGAAATGGGACATGAGCGCGCATCCGGACTTCCACTCCATCGTCAACCTCGAAAAAACTTACGGGCTGTGCGGTCTGGCCAAGGCCGATGGCGTGCAACAGCCGTTCTTCTTCGACTTCTGCACCGGTGAATGGAGTCCTCTCAATCCCTCCTTTAATACGCTATCATTGGCGGTGACCAACACAGGATACTTCGTCTCCATTCAGGAGAAAGCACCGGGCAAATATAATTTGAGCACTTCTCTCAGGCAACCGGAGCAGAGCAATTACGCCACACGCACGTCGGTTGTGGAAAAGCTGCCGGCCTTTGAGTTGCCGGCCGGGCTATCCGCGCGACAGTTCGGCACCTACGCCGGCGTGTTCGACCCCGAAAGCGGGACCGTCTTCCTCTCTGCCGACAAAGGCTCGGGGAAATGGGTGCCCGTACTGTTCCACATCCGCAAAGGATTCCGCGTGCTCGACGAAATCGAGGCCGAAGCCCTCATCCCGTTCTCCTTCAGCGTGCCCGGTGGCAAGTCGCAACAAAGGCTGGCAGGCTATGTGATTTCTTCCCCGTCGGCCAAAGGTGGCAGTCGCTTCTGCCTGCTCGACAAGGAGTCTCCACACCTGCAGGAGCCGTTTGCCACCCAGCCCGGCAAGGTGGTTTCCATCACTTGCCGCACCGACCGTCCCGGCCGTTTCACCGTGCTCACCATCACAAACGGGAAAACCTCTGTCGCCGAATACAACGGGGCCGACAAAACTTGGAGCACCCTCCCCGACCTTCCCGACCTGTCGCCCTACACCTCCGTCACGTGGGCCAACTGACAGCTGGGACAGGGAAGCCACGAGCCTTTTGTGGCTTCTCGCGGTTTGCCACTCTCAGCACCTCCGAAAAGGCACAACGGATGGGGGAATACGCCCATTCTTATTCTACAGAAAACAAAAAAATAGGGACAGCGCATCAAGGCACTGTCCCTATTGTAGATTATAGAGTCTTCCCCCTCACTCCGATATTTCACGCTTGGAAAGCTGGGGGGAGGAGTGGATATTGTCCTCTTGTTCAGACCCCCACCCCCCTAACTTAGGGGGCTTTCCACCAGCTTCAGCTGCAACTCGTCGAGCTGCTTCTGGTCGATGGTGCCGGGGGCATCGAGCATCACGTCGCGGCCGGAGTTGTTTTTCGGGAAGGCGATGCAGTCGCGGATGGAGTCGAGACCGGCCAAGATGCTCACAAAGCGGTCGAGACCGAAGGCCAGGCCGGCATGGGGCGGAGCACCATACTTGAAGGCATTCATCAGGAAGCCGAACTGGGCCTCGGCACGCTCCGGCGTGAAACCGAGCACCTCAAACATCTTCTCCTGCAAGCGGGTGTCGTGGATACGGAGCGAACCGCCGCCCACCTCGATGCCGTTGCACACAAAGTCGTAGGCCACGGCGCGCACCTGCTCGGGATGCTCGTCGAGCAACGGCAGGTCGTCGGGGTTGGGCATGGTGAACGGATGGTGCGTGGCCATGAGGCGCTGCTCCTCGTCGCTCCACTCGAAGAGGGGGAAGTCGACTATCCACAGACACTTGAACACATTCTTGTCACGCAGCCCCAAGCGGTCGCCCATCTCCAAGCGGAGCGAGCAGAGCTGCACACGGGTCTTGTTGGCATTGTCGCCGGAGAGGATGAGCACGAGATCGCCGTCTTTGGCTCCCATGGTCTGTTTGATTTCGGCCAGCACCTCGGGCGAATAGAACTTGTCGATGGAGCTCTTCACCGTGCCGTCGGCCTGATACTTGATGAACACCAGTCCCTTGGCACCCACCTGCGGACGCTTCACGAAGTCGGTGAGCTCGTTGAGCTGCTTGCGGCTGTAATCGGCACAACCGGGCACGCAGATGCCGCCGATGTAGGCTGCCTCGTCGAACACGGAGAACGCTCCCTTGCCGGCAAAAGCCTCCTTCAACTCGACAAACTCCATGCCGAAGCGCACGTCGGGTTTGTCAGAACCGTAGCGGCGCATGGCATCGTGCCACTTCATGCGCTCCAACGGGGGCAATTCCACGCCGCGAATCTCCTTGAAGAGATGGCGGGCCATGTCTTCGAAGATATTGAGCACGTCTTCCTGCTCCACAAACGACATTTCGCAGTCTATCTGTGTGAACTCGGGCTGGCGGTCGGCCCGCAGGTCTTCGTCGCGGAAACACTTGGCTATCTGGAAGTAACGGTCCACGCCGGCCACCATGAGGAGCTGCTTGAGGGTCTGCGGACTCTGCGGCAGGGCATAGAACTGGCCGGGATTCATGCGCGAAGGCACCACGAAATCGCGGGCCCCTTCGGGCGTGCTGCCGATGAGTATGGGGGTCTCCACCTCCATGAACTGGCGCGAGTCGAGGAAATTGCGTATGAGGATGGTCATGCGGTGGCGCAGCTCGAGATTCTTGCGCACGGCGGCGCGGCGAATGTCGAGGTAGCGGTATTTCATGCGGATGTCGTCTCCGCCGTCGGTATTGTCTTCGATGGTGAACGGGGGGGTGAGACTCGGCGAGAGCACCGTGAGCGCGGAGACGATTATCTCGATGTCGCCCGTGTCCATATTCGGGTTTTTGCTCTGCCGCTCGCTCACACGGCCCTTGACCTGAACGCAGTATTCGCGGCCCAACTTGTTGGCCTCTTCACAGAGTGCCCGGTTGTCGGCTTCGTTGAACACGAGCTGTGTGATGCCGTAACGGTCGCGCAGGTCGACGAACGTCATGCCGCCCATCTTGCGCGAACGCTGAACCCAGCCGGCCAAGGTCACTTCCGTGCCGGCGTCGGAGAGGCGCAGCTCTCCGCATGTCTTTGTTCTGTACATAATTATATAAGTGCTTAGTCTTTAGCTGCAAAAGTACAATAAATAGCTCGAAAGACAAAATAAATGGTCAAAAAAAGCGGGCGGACACCTCGCATCGGTGTCCGCCCGCTGTGTTGTCGGGGTGAGTGGTGGCGGCAAGCCGCTAAAGTTCGGCTTTCTTCCGGGCCACGTAGTCGGCGAAAGTCTTGTCGAAGGCTGCCCGCTGCTCGCTGTCGAGACGGCCAAGCGTACCCACCAGTCCTTTGTAGTAACGCTTTATCCTGCCCTGCAACCGGGCCTTGGCCTGCTGCATCTCGGCTTCATCGGCCCCTTCGGCCTTGCGGTCGAGGCAGGGTTGGAACAGCTTGTCGAGGTCGCGGTAGAGGGCCGGTTTCAACTGTTCGAGGAATCCGAACTTGTCGGCGACGGCCACGGGGGCGGCATTTTCCGTCCGGGCAGGAGCCTCGGCAGAGGCTGTGGAGGGACCGGCGGGGGACTCGGAGGGAGATTGCGCACTGTCGGCCACGCTCGTCACGGATGCCGGATTGGCACTGTCGCTGTGACTGCCGCGGCCGGTGAAAAACACGAAAACCAGCAGACCGATGACCACCGCGATGGCTGCGACGATGCCCACGGTCTTTTTCGGACCGCTGTGGCTCCGGTCGCTGTAAAGGGCTTCCATCACGGAAGCGGCATCCATGTAGCGTTCGTTGCGTCCGAAGCTGCAACACTTGTCGGCCACGGGGGCATAGTCGGCAGGTAGGGCGAAGTCGCGCAGCAACATGCCGAGCGAATAGATGTCGGCCCGGGCATCCACGGTCATCGTGCCGTCTTTCACCTCGGGTGCCATGTATTTCAACACACCGACGGGTTCTTTCAAGCTGTCGGCGGCAACAATCCGAAAGTCGCTGAGCTTGACGTGGTTGCCCTGCTTGGTGATATAGATGTTGGAGGGTTTCAGACCGAGGTGTACCACGCCGCGGCCATGCACGTAGGAGAGCACATCGGCCAGCTCCTGCACCACGGCCAACTTCTCTTCGGTGGTATGGGCCTCGCGCAGATAGTCGGCCAGCGAACGCCCATCGACGCATTCGAGTTCGATACACGGCCCGTAGCGGTCGTCGTCTACCAGTGCCTGATATTTCACCAGACCCGCGTGGTCGAGCGCGTGGGCTGTCTTGTATTCCTTCTTCAACAGGGCGACGCACTGCAGTTTCTCCCTGTATTCGGGCTTCAGCCCCTTGAGCACCACCCACCGGTCGCCCTTGCGGCACTTCACAAAACGGTGGATGCCGCGCGAAGTGAGCACGGTGTAGTCGCTGTATCGGGAAGCGGCGGCCTCTGCCGGCTGCTGCGGCTGCTGTATGTCGTTTTCCTTCTCCATTCTATGTGATACATTATCCATTTATACATGGCGACAGCTTGCAGGCATGTCTGCCGCCAAGCTATCCGGCTACAAACATACGAAAAATATTCGACAATCGCACGTTCTCGCCCGTTTTTATCATCTGAATGGGGTAAAAACGGGGTTGTCACGTGAAATACAGCCAGTAGACGGCGGCGAGAACGGCCAGCACGATGAGGGCCACAAGGGTCTTGAAGAGACAGGTGGTGACTTTCTTGATGATGAAAAAGCCCACAATCAGAGCGACGAGGGCAAAGGTGTAATAGGCGAAATTGGATGTCATGGAAGTGATATGAATGGATGTCGAGGGGCATTGGCGGGTGCAACCGCCCCACCCCCGCCCCGCCCTACTTGAAGAGCGAGAGGAAGGCGGAGGGCACGGGCGTGTCAAACTCCATGCGCTCGTGGGTCACGGGATGGTAGAAACAGAGCACGTAGGCGTGGAGACAGAGGCGGTGGAGCGGGTCGTCGCCATTGCCGTATTTGATATCGCCGCACACGGGGTGGCCCATGTCGGCCGAGTGGACGCGTATCTGATTTTTGCGGCCCGTCTCCAGCCGGTATTCCACCCGACTGTGGTCGGTGGTGCGGCGGAGCACATGAAAGTGGGTGACGGCATACTTCCCGCCGTTGTCCACGGGCGACGAATAGGTGACGTAGGCCTTATTGTCTTTCAGCCAGTTGGCGATGGTGCCTTCGTCGTCGTACACCTCGCCCGAGACGACTGCCACATAGCGGCGGTCGTAGACCACATGATGCCAGTCGTGTTCGAGCATCTGCTCTATCTCCTTACTCTTGGCGTAGATCATCAGGCCGCTGGTGTCGCGGTCGAGACGGTGGACCACATGGGCCGTACACTTTTGGCGCGTCTTCTTGAAGTAGTCGTCAAGCACTTTTTTCACGTTGAGCGACGAGTGGCCGGCAGCCATCGAGAGGATGCCCACGGCCTTTTCCAACACCACGATGTGGCGGTCTTCATAGACCAGTCGCACATAGCGGCTTCGGAACGTGTCGTTGCGCTTGTTCCTGCTCACGCTGATTTTCATGCCCGGTTCGAGCGGATAGTCGAAGCGGGTGGTCTGCTTGCCGTTCACCTTGATGCCGCGCCCCTTGAGCGTAGCCTTGATTTTAGACCGGCTCTCGCCTTTGACGTTGGCGAGCAACCACTCCAGCAGCGGTGCCTTTTCGTCCACACGGTAGTGGTCGTAGTCGTTTGGGGAAGGTCTGTACATGTTTTTTAGGAGTTAAAGGGAGAGCTTTTTGGGAGTTAAAGGGAGTTAAGGAGTTAAAGGGAGTTAAGACAATAGCTTTATTGTCAAGTCCATACGAGAAGATGGAAGTTAATGGGAGATTCTTTGGGGAGTTAAGGAGTGAAAGGGAGTTAAGACAACAGTTTTATAGTTTATGTCTTCCCGCATGTCATCGGCAATAAAGCTATTGTCTTAACTCCCTTTAACTCCTTAACTCCCTTTAACTCCCAAAATAACTCCTCTCCCCCATCATACTATCTTGAAACGGATGCGGAAGGTCATCGTGTCTTGATCCCAGTTGGTGCCGAGCAGCTCGAAGCGGCCTATCTGACCGGTGGAGCGCACGTGCTTGCCAATGCAGGGGCACACGTCGTAGTCGCCGATGCGCACCAACCGGAGCTTTTCGCCGGCCGTGTCGGGCAGACGGTCGAGCGTCACCCCTTCGGGAATATGGTCACGATCCACCATCTCGTAGGTCACGGGGAGATCTTCGGCGATGAGCCGGTTCATCTCGTCGGCGATGGCTTTCTCCTCCTTGCGGGTGGGCTTGTGGTCGAGCACATAGCTGATTTTGCTCTTCTTGCGCTCGATGTGAGCATTGCGCGAACGCTCGCAACCGAACATGCGCATCATCAGCCGGTTGAGCAGATGCTCGGCCGTGTGGGCGGGAGGGAACTCATCCTTGTTGTGCCCGTTGAGAATCAAGTCTTCGTTCATGTCTTTATCGGATATTATAATTTTATAGATGACACCTCCGTGGGCCGGCACATCCACCTCCACAGCCCCTTCGCGCTTGAAGACGAGCCGGCGGTGATGACGGGTGAGCAGTTCTTCGGCCTCCCATTCGCCCTCTGACAATTCCATGAAGTCGAAGGCGTGGGCGGGAATCCGCACGGCGCAGGAGGACATGCTGTCGCCGAAGTTGACCGCCACAAAGAGCAGTTCGTTGCCGGCCTTGCGCAAGAAGGCAAAGCGGTTGTCGGCCAACGAGGGGTTGACATACATCAGGTCGAAGGTTTTTCCCTCACGGGCGGCGCGCTCCTCACCGGCCATACGCATCACGGCGGTGTAGGCGGCGTTCAGTTCCCGCTCGTCGCGAGAGAGCTGCCGGGGGTCGTAAAAGCCGTGGTTGAGCGTGTCGAGACTCCAATAGTCGAAGATGGTGGTGCGCCCGTCGCGCCCGCTGAAGCCCTCGCTGTCCATACCCCGCTCGCCAAACTCCTGTCCGGCATAGAGCATGTAGGGATTGGTTTGCAGCAGGCAGCTCACGATGTGGGCCGGCAATCCCTTGCGGGCATCACCGGCGAAGAAATATGAGGCGATGCGCTGCTCGTCGTGGTTTTCGAGGAAATAGAGCATGTGGTCGCGTATGTCGTCGGTCGACTGCCACTGGGCGGTGATGTCGGTCGTGGGCCGACGACCACAGATGATGTCGCGCAGGCAGTCGTACATGCCCACCTTGTCGTAGAGATAGTCGAAGCCCGAGGCGATGTAGGCCCGGTATTGCGTGGGGTCGTAGACCTCGCCGATGAAGACAAGTCCGGGATGGGCGGTCTTCAGACGGGCCGTGACGTAAGTCCAGAAAGCCGTGGGCACCATCTCGGCCATGTCGCAACGGAAGCCGTCGACACCCTTTGCGGCCCAGAAGAGCAGTATGTCGGCCATCTTCAGCCACGTGTCGGGCACGGGGTCGAAATGTTCCGAGCGGCCGCCGGCGTCGCAATAGTCAACGCCGTAGTTGAGTTTCACGGTCTCATACCAGTCGTTCTGTCCCGGATGGTTGTTGAAGAGGTTGTTGCCCGTGGCCTTGGCGGGCACCTCGGTATAGGGTTCGGCATCGTCGCCGGAACCGGAATTGATGCCGTCGAGGCACAATGGCCGCCCCCAACAGTAGTAGAAGTTGTTGCGCGGAGAGAAGTGCATGTTTTGGTCGTCGTCCTCTCCGAGGTCGCGCACGCCCTGCGGCCGGCACACCGAGCGGTATTCGCGGGCCACGTGGTTGGGCACAAAGTCGAGAATCACTTTCATGTCGGCCTTGTGTACGCGGTCGACGAGGGCCTCCCACTCTTCCATGCGCCGGGGCACATCGGTGGCCAAGTCGGGGTCCACATCATAATAGTCTGTTATGGCATAGGGCGAACCGGCCCGGCCTTTCACCACCCGGGCGTGCTGCCGGGGGATGCCGCAGGCCGAATAGTCAGTCTGTGAGGCGTGGCGGATGATGCCCGTGAACCACACGTGGGTCACTCCCTGCCGGCGGATGCGCTTGAGGGTGGCGGCATCAAAGTTGTTCATCTTCCCACTGCCGTTCTCGGCCATCGTGCCCCACGCCTTGCGGGTGGTGTTGCGATTGCCGAACAGGCGGGTGAGTATCTGATAAATAATCATGAGTTAAGTCGAGTTTAGTTGACGGGTGAACGGTCGGTCGAGTTGACGAGTGAACAAGTAGACAAGTAAACAAGTTATCAGTTGCGGAAAGCAGACAAATAGACAAGCCGACGAGCCGCCCCTCCCTTTCAGAGCAAGCAACTCGTCTACTTGTCCACTCGTCAACTCGTCAACTTAGATTCCCTTCACCGCTACATTCTTGTCGATGCGGCCAATCATGCCTTGCAGGGCTTTGCCCGGTCCGCACTCGGTGAAATCGTCGGCACCGTCGGCTATCATGGCCTGCACACTGGCTGTCCAGCGCACGGGGCTGGTGAGCTGCGCGGTGAGGTTGGCCTTGATTTCGGCTGCATCGGTGTGGGCCTTGGCATCCACATTCTGATAGACGGGGCAGCTCGGAGCGGCAAACTCGGTCTGCTCGATAGCGGCTTGCAGCTCGTCCTTGGCCGGCTGCATGAGCGGAGAGTGGAACGCACCGCCCACCTTCAGCGGCAGCGCACGCTTGGCACCGGCCTCTTTCAATTTTTCGCAAGCGGCATTGACGGCCTCCACGTTGCCCGAGATGACGAGCTGACCGGGGCAGTTGTAGTTGGCTGCCACCACGATTTGGCCGTCGGCAGACACCTCACTGCACACTTCCTCCACCTTCTCGTCGCTCAGTCCGATAATGGCAGCCATCGTTCCGGGGTTGGCCTCACAGGCCTTCTGCATGGCGTTGGCACGGGCGGCCACCAGCTTCAATCCGTCTTCAAAGCTCAGTGCGCCGGCGGCCACGAGGGCGGAAAACTCGCCCAGCGAGTGTCCGGCCACCATAGCGGGCTTGAAGTCATCGCCCAGACAGAGTGCGGAGATCACACTGTGGAGGAACACGGCAGGCTGCGTGACATTGGTCTGCTTGAGCTGCTCGTCGGTACCGGCAAACATGATGTCGGTGATCTTGAAACCGAGTATCTCGTCGGCTTTGTCAAACAGTTCCTTCGCCAATGCGTTGTTTTCGTAGAGGTCCTTACCCATGCCCACGAACTGCGATCCCTGTCCCGGGAATACAAATGCTTTCATTGCTTTATCCTATTTTTTGATTGTTAATACTTTCAGCGCACAAAGGTAAGAAAAAAGACCGTAATAATCAAAAGATTAGGAAGAAAAGGTGATGGGTGTTAGGTGGTGGGTGTTAGGTGGTGGGTGTTAGGTGGTGGGTGTTAATGAAATCCTTAGAGGGGGACTGTGGAGAACTTCAGCTGCGGTAGGAGCAACCGTCTTTACCTCGCAGGATTTCATTAACACCCATCACCTAACACCTAACACCCATCACCTAACACCTATCACCCCACAATCAGCCCTACGAGATAAAGGGCCACGGGGATGGTGACGATGGCAATGCCGATGAAGTCGATGTAGACACCGGTCTTGATCATCTTGGTGATGGGAATGTAGCCGCTCGCATAGACGATGGCGTTGGGCGGCGTGGACACAGGGAGCATGAAGCCCAACGAAGCCGAGAGGGCCACACCCACAGCCACGGGAATGGGACTGAAACCTGCCGTGACGGCCGCGCCGATGGCCAACGGACCTATCATGTTGGTGGCAGCCGTGTGGGAAGTGAGTTCGGAGAGCAGCAGCGACATCACACAGAACACCGCCACGAGCAGCAGTTCGGAGGGTTTGCCGCCCATGAAGTTGATTATCTGGTCGCCTATCCATCCCGAGAGACCGGTGGCATACATCATGCCGCCGATAGCCAGTCCGCCGCCGAAGAGCAACAGTGTGCCCCACTCCACGCCGGCCACGGCGTCTTTCCAGTCGAGCGTCATCTTGTGCTGCTTGGTGTCCACGGGGATGAGGAAGAGCAACAGGGCCCCCACCATGGCAGCCACGGCCTCGGGGAAGAGGCGGTTGTAGTTGTTGAGTATCTCGCTATCGGTGCCCAAAGCGATGCTCAGGATGCCCGGCATGACCCACAGCGTCACGGCCACGAGGAAAGCGAAGAGCGTGTTCTTCTGTGCACGCGTCCATCGGCCCAGCCCTTTTTTCTTCTCGCCGATAAACTTCTGCGCACCCTCAATGTGGTCTACATCGGCGGGGAACATCCTCACCAGAATCACGTAGGCGATGATGAAATAAGCCACCATGGCCACGAAGCCCCACACCATCCATTGGAAGAAGGAGACATGGACATCGGCCAGCTCACTGAGGAATCCGAGCATGATGATGTTCGGGGGCGTACCTATGGGCGTGAGCACACCGCCTATGGAGCAGGCGTAGGCCGTCATGAGCATCAGCCCCGTGGCATACTTGTAGGTTTTGAGGTTGATGGGCTTGCCGTTGGCGGCCATCATCTCGCTGATGGCTTCGAGCAGTCCCAGTGCTATGGGAAACATCATGGCCGCCGTGGCCGTGTTGCTGATCCAGCCCGAGCACAGGGCGCAGGCCAGTCCGACGGCCAGAAAGATGCGTCGCGGACTGTCGCCCACCCACTTCATCGACATGATGCCGTAGGCGATGCGCTTGTCGAGCCCGTTCACCATCATGGCCTTGGCTATCATGAAACCGCCCATGAAGAGGAATATCATGGGGTTGGCGAAGGGGGCGAAGGCTTCTTTCATCTTCACCACGCCAAACACCACGCACAGCGTGGGCCCGATGAGCGAGGTCACGGGGATGGGCACGGGCTCGGTGATCCACCACAGGCCCACGAGGGTGATGATGGCGAGCAACTTGTGGGCCTCCGGCGAGAGGCCGGCAATGGGAGTAATCCACACGAGGATGGCGCAGATGGGGCCGAAGATGGCTCCGATGATGCGGCGCTGGCGGTCAAAACGTGAGTCGTCACCGCCGCTCCCTTGCTGCGCCGGGGCAAGGGGCTTTTCTGCATTAAAATTGTTCATAGGCTTTCATAAATATAGATTGTCATGGTGCAAATATAAAAATTATTTTTTGCTATTGCCGCAAAAAATCGGAAAAATTACAAACTGGAATAATTTCGGGCAATGTCGGCTCATCCGTAGGCGGATATTCCGGGGCGGTGAAAGAAGCGGATGAAGCGAATTTCCTTTCACGCCCGACATTCGCATCATTCGGATAATTCGCCGAGGAATATCTTTGTCGGCGAATTTTTCGAATGAAGCGAATTTTTTCTCACAACCTACATTCGTACTAAGCAGATCTATTTGGTCTCACTTGCCGCTTGTCAGCATATAGCACAAAACTTACCAAGGTCGAGAAAAAGCCTTACACGGCATTTCTTCCCGCTCCGCTATCCACTCCATATTATCCGTTTTATTCGCCACATCCGGCCTACGAATTTTCTCACTCGGCCCAAACGACCGCGCAAAAGAGCCGTAGTGAAAAGCCAAAAGAGGCCGAACGAGAAGCTCAAAGAGCCCCTTTCGCAAGGTTGGAAAGCCCCCTTTAGGGGGTTGGGGGGCTCTCGTTAGGTGGTTTGAGGCTGGTTCGGGGACTTTTTGGTGAGTGGCGGCCTAAAAAAGGGAAGCACTTGCGCGCTCCCCTTGCTACTGCAAAGATACTACAAAAATCGGCAAAATACAAATCGGCGAGGAAAAAACCGGACAGTTCCAAAGAGGCAAAGACGAGGGCAGGAGACCGCCGAATAAGTCTGAGAAATTGGGAGGCTGCCCGGAATCCGAACACTTCAGGTTAAACATTGTTAACTTCCGGGGTGCGCAATTAAAAAACTAACGACTGTTTTTGCATAATTGAAACAATCTTCCTACCTTGCATTCAGTTTTGCTATTATTTAAATCGTATTTACACATTTAAGATTTTAGCAGACAGATTTACTCCTCTTATGGGGGGCTATGGTTAATGTATTTTTGTTTTATCTAATAGCAGGAAAGAATGACTTATGATAGTGTTGAGGGCAAGGCTCTGATTGCTGGCGGAGCTGGTTTTATCGGTAAATGTGATAATGAAGACCTTGATGATGCACGCGAATATTTAGATGAAAATGGAAACAAAGACATTACGAATTATATATATAATTTTGTAGCATCCTTTCGCAACAAAATACCGATATTATTTTTTTTGTTGTTTTATTCCCAATTGATATGTGCCAATGTTATCTGTACGGACTTTTTGGTTGACAGTACAATAACCAAAGTTCCTGTTGATACAGTTGAACAGAAAGTCCATCAACTTAAGGATGTAGTCGTCAAAGCCAGTGCCATACAGCAAAAAGGCGATCGCACACATGTATTTATTACCAAGGAAATGAGGCGTGGCACAGTCTCTGCTGCGCAAATGTTAGGAAATCTACCCGGCTTCTTTTTTAATATGGGGGAGGGAGAACTTACCTACAGCAATTCAAAGAATATAGTTGTATTGGAGGATAGTGTGGAAAAAGATATTAACTATTTAAAAAACATACAGCATATTCGCTATGATCGAATAGAAATCATTGACCATCCGCAAGGTCAGTATCAAGGCTATGACGTGCTTATAAACCTCCATCGCAAGGAACACTATCAAGGCTATGAAGGCAATGCCGCTTACACTCAGAACTATAAATTCAACAAAGACAATGGCAAGAAGTTCACATACAATGGCATGTCCTCATACATTTCCTTCGTAAGGAACAAATGGAACTTTTATGCGAATGTGAAGAACAACTTCTCGCAGAATGCTACCAACTTTTATTGGGAAAACAAATTCCCACTCAATGAATTTACCGAAAGGACATTGGAGCCGGCCAGCGACGGGAAAATGCGCACCGCATACGTCAGGAACACAAATCTGGCGGGCAGTGTGGATTATACCATCAATAGCAAAAGGTCGCTTTCTTTCATTTACAATTTTAATCTGAATGGCTCCAATACATATAACAGTTACCTGATAGAGCAAATTGCCTATAGTGATAATGTTGAGAGGAGGAGGACTATCGGGATGGACTACAGGAACCACTACAAAGAAATTGCGCATGCTGTAGGTGCCTACTACCGTGACTATTCATATAGAATAAAGTGGAACACTTATATCAACTATCGTTACCTGCCGACAAAGAACCTGGACGACAACCACAAGACATCAGGCTTCGAAATGCACAACCACTTTGATGACCGCATGAACTACTTTAGGTATGCGCTGAACGGAGAGACTTGGCTGCTAAACAATAAGGTGAATGTAGCAGCAGCCTACATGTTGACATTCAAAAACTATGAGCGCAGCGACCATGACACGGACCGGCTTCTCAACAAAAACCATTACTGGCGTAATCTGTTTTCTGCATCTACCACCTACGACTTCACCACTAATGCGCGTGCCTCTATCAGCGGGTGGGTGGAGCTCGTGAGAGAGAAAATGGGGGAGACTGTGTATCACGACCACCCTTTCGGTGGCAGTATGATGCTGTTCTACCGATATGGAAACAAAGGGAACTGGCTTCGATTCAACTACGACTGTAACGTAGAATATCCCGACCAATCGTCTTCCAGCTCGTATGGGTATTTTACAGACTCACTAACTTGGGTGAGCGGAAATCCGGCACTAAAGACAGGCGTAGTGCACACCTTTCGTTTCTGGGCCGACTTCCTACGGACATTTAACGTACAATGCGGCGTGAAGTATGCGCCAAAGGCTTTTTGCAGTATCCATGAAGCAAGATACGGTAACCTGGCCAACGGAATGGAGAGTTATTATTCGGCATCCTGCATGCAAAATACCCGCTTCGTAGACTGGTGGGGGTCTTTTTCGCTGACCAGGCGACTGTGGAAAGACTTTGTGCTTAAAATAGATGCCAGTATCGACAAAATGTGCTCAAGATATAAAGACATCAGAAATCATGCCTATGCATCTTCGGTCACAACATCTATGAACTATTACAACCGGAAATGGGATCTTAACTGCACGCTGATGTACGCATATACCCGCAATGTCACGTTGGCACCGCAATATACCTTCGTGAGAGCGAGCGAGTGGCCCATGCTAAGCATCCAGAAATTCTGGTTAGATAGGCATCTCTCCCTAATGGCAGTTTACAGTGGCATGTTCAATCTGTTTCCCACATCAAGCAAATCGCATACCGATTCACCGGCATTACTGAGTTATACACAAGAGAATACTTTCGGCCAACAACGCAATTACCTTCAGATTGGATTCATTTATTATTTTAGAGGGGGAAAATCTGTACGCCAGTACAATAAGCAAATGGCTGATGAAAAGTAAAAACTATTTTCAAACTTTTAGAAGAAAAATATGAATGTGTGAGCACTGCACAGATTCATTTCCCCATCAACTCTATTCCATACCGCCTCTCCCGTGCCTCCTCCCTACCCCAACCCAAAGGGTTTATACGCAAAAAGCCATGCGGGGCGTCAATGAGAAACGCCGGCATGGCTTTTATATAAAGAGGAGACAGTGGGCGGACATGGAGGATAGCCCACGCCCGCGCCGTCAGTCCGGTGGCGGTGTCGCCGCGCAGAGCGGCGGTTCAAGCATCCGCCTTAGTTCTTGCTCTCGGCTTCGGCAGCCTTGGTTTCGGGAGCGTCGGCCCCATAAAGACCGTAGCAGGCCTGATAGCGGTTGTAGGCCCAGTTGGCCTGATTGCGCTGCGGGTCGAGCTGCTTGGCCTTGTCGAGATATTTCAGTGCCTCGGTGTAGACCACCTTGCGGCCATTGGGATCCTGCTGGTCGGCAGCCTTCACGTTGAGACAAGCACCGAGATAGGTGAGCACGAGGGCGTTTTCGGGCTGGAGCTCGGCAGCCTGCTTGAGATATTTGATGGCTTCGTTGGCATTGTTGGCCGTGATGGCATTCTGTCCCTTGAGGAAGAGGGCCACGAAGTTTTTCGGATTCTTGGCGATGGCCTCATCGAGGAGCTGAACTTGCGCGTCTTTCTGGCCCATGGCCGAATAGAGGTTGGCCAGCGACTCGAGCACCACGCCGTTGTCGGGCTTCTGTGCATAGAGTGCCTTGAGCTCGTCAACGAACTTCACGGAGTCGGCCTTCGTCTTCAGTCCGTCGCGCATCACGAGCAACTTGATGCCCAGCGCACGGTCGGCCTGCTCGGGATCTTTCATGGCGAGGTCGCAATAGCGGCCGGCACGCTCCTTGTCCTTGGCCTGGAAGGCATACTGGGCGGTGAAAAGGGCCACCTGTCCGAAGTATTCTTTCTGCGAACTCTTGTCCTGCGAGGCAAAGAGCGGAGCGTCGTTGGTGTCGAGGAAGGTGCCCCAATACTTCAGCACGTCGGCATCCTTGCCCTTCTGGGCAGCCTCCTGTCCGGCGTTGACGAGCTGCGCGCGCACGCCCCACAGACGGGTGTTGTTGGCTGCGGCGAAGCGGGGCTTCACCTTGCCCTTGGCATCGGGCTTCTGGTCGTACTTGTCACACTCCAGTCCGGCCTGCAGGGCCTCGGTGGCGGCATTGTACATGCCCAGCGTGTCGAAGGCCTGGTCTTTGCCCTTGATGCCCATCTGGGCGTTCATCTGGTTTTGGGTGAGGACGGTAGACTCCTTGTTGTACTTCTCCAAGGCGAGGTCAACGAGCTTGTTGTAGGCTTTGGCGCGCTCGGCGTCAGTGGCCAGCGCGCTGAGATTCTGCTTGAGCAGCGCGTCGGCTTCTGCATAGGTTTTGGCCTTCATGATAGCCTTCAAGGCATCGCTGTCTCCGGCAAATGCTGCCGATGTACTGAGTATCATCATGGCAGCGAACATTAACTTTTTCATCTTTCTGTAGTTTAAAGTTATATTGATTTTCTTCCGATAACACATTCCGGTGCCCCTCCCCGAGGTTGGGGAAGGCACCGGAACCGTGCAATTTATTCATTGTTGTCATCTTCTCCGCCGAAGTCTACGAGCGGAGCTTCGCCCCCGTTGCCCTCGTCTTCGTCCGGATCGGCCTCTCCGGCAGTGCCGCCGGACCCGTCGGCCGTGGCATCCTGCCTGATTTCGTCACTCTTCTTGGCCCACTGGGCACGGCTTTCCTCCTCGACGGTGGCCTCAAGTTCGCTGCTCATCACCTTGCACACGCTGGCAATGACATCGTTTTTCTTGGCCAGATTGATGAGTCTCACGCCCTGCGTGGCACGCCCCATGACGCGGCAGTCGGCCACGGCGAGGCGAATCACCACGCCACTCTTGTTGATGATCATGAGATCGTTGTCATCGGTGACGTTCTTGATGGCCACCAGTCTTCCGGTCTTCTCGGTCACGGCGAGCGTCTTCACGCCCTTTCCGCCTCGGTTGGTGATGCGGTAGTCTTCCACCTGCGAGCGTTTGCCGTAGCCGTTCTCGCTCACCACCATCACGTTTTCCGTCTCCGAGTCGTTGACCACAATCATGCCCACCACGGCATCGTCGCCCTCGTCGAGGCGCATGCCGCGCACACCGGTCGACACGCGGCCCATGGTGCGGATGGTGCTCTCGTGGAAACGCACGGCCCTGCCGTTGCGGTTGGCGATGATGAGTTCGTTGTTGCCGTTGGTGAGACGCACATCCACCACCTCGTCGCCTTCAACGATGTTGATGGCTATCACGCCGTTGGCCCGCGGACGGGAGTAGGCTTCGAGCAATGTTTTCTTCACCGTGCCGTTCTTCGTGGCGAACACCACATAGTGGGAGTTGATGAACTCCTCGTCGTCGAGTCCGCGCAGCCGCAGGAAGGCATTCACCTGATCGTCGCCCTCGATGTTGAGCAGGTTCTGTATGGCGCGGCCCTTGGAGTTGCGGTCGCCTTCGGGTATCTCGTAGCACTTGAGCCAGTAGCAGCGACCTTTCTTGGTGAAGAAGAGCATCGTCTGGTGCATGGTGGCAGGATAGATATACTCGGTGAAGTCCTGCTCGCGGTGGCGGGCCCCCTTGGAGCCCACTCCGCCGCGGGCCTGCTCGCGGAACTCGGAGAGCGGTGTGCGCTTGATGTAGCCCATGTGGCTCACGGTGATCACCACCGGATCGTTGGGATAGAAGTCTTCGGGGTTGAACTCCTCCGAGGAGTATTTGATTTCGGTGCGGCGTGGGTCGCCATACTTCTCCTTCACTTCCTGCAACTCGTCTTTCATCACCTGCTTGCAGAGCTCGGGGTCGTTGAGTATGCGGTTGTAGTAGTCGATCATGCGCTCCAGCTCCTCGTATTCGGCGTGCAGCTGATCCATGCGCAGCCCCGTGAGCTGCGAGAGACGCATGTCCACGATGGCCTTCGATTGCAGTTCGTCGAGGTTGAAACGCTCTTCGAGGTTGCGCTGCGCGTCGGCCGGTGTCTTGCTCGCCCTGATGATGTGCACCACCTCGTCGATGTTGTCGCAGGCGATGATGAGCCCTTCGAGGATATGCGCCCGCTCCTGCGCCTTGCGGAGGTCATACTTGGTGCGGCGTATGGTCACGTCGTGGCGGTGCTCCACAAAGTATTTCACACACTCCTTGAGACTGAGCAGCCGCGGGCGGCCGTTGACCAGCGCGATGTTGTTCACCGAGAAGGCACTTTGCAGGGCCGTCATCTTGAAGAGCTTGTTCAAGATGACGTTGGCGTTGGCGTCGCGCTTCACGTCTATCACGATGCGCATACCCTGCCGGCCGCTCTCGTCGTTGGCGTTGGAGATACCGTCTATCTTGCCGTCCTTCACCAGTTCGGCGATATACTCAATGAGCTGGGCCTTGTTCACCCCGTAGGGTATCTCGGTGATGACGATCTTGTCGTGGCTCTCGTCGCTCTCTATCTCTGCCTTGGCGCGCATCACCACGCGGCCACGGCCCGTCTCGTAGGCGTCTTTCACGCCCTGTATACCATATATATATGCACCCGTGGGGAAGTCGGGGGCCTTGATGTAGCGCATGAGGCCCTCCAAGTCTATCTCGGGATTGTCGATGTAGGCGCAGCAGCCGTCGATCACCTCGCCCAGATTGTGCGTGGGCATGTTGGTGGCCATACCCACGGCGATGCCGTTGCCGCCGTTGACCAGCAGGTTGGGTATCTTCGTGGGCATCACCGACGGCTCCGTGAGCGTGTCGTCGAAGTTGTTGGTCATGTCCACGGTGTCCTTCTCAAGGTCGTCCATCACGTGCTCTCCCATCTTCGAGAGGCGGCACTCGGTGTAACGCATGGCCGCCGGAGAGTCGCCGTCCACGGATCCGAAGTTACCCTGTCCGTCGACAAGCGTGTAGCGCATGTTCCAGTCTTGCCCCATGCGCACCAGTGCCCCATACACCGACGAGTCGCCGTGGGGGTGGTATTTACCCAGCACCTCACCCACAACGCGCGCGCACTTCTTGTAGGGTTTGTCACTGGTGTTGCCGATGCCGAGCATACCGTAGAGTATGCGGCGGTGTACGGGCTTGAAACCGTCGCGCACATCGGGGAGGGCACGGGCCACAATCACCGACATGGAGTAGTCGATGTAGGAGGACTTCATCTCCTCCTCGATGTTGATTTTAAGAATGCGATCGTGATCGATCGTCAGATTTTCATCCATTTAATTTATTCTCTTTTGTTTTATTGAAATCGCGTCTAAGGCCGTTTATTTGCGTTCTAAGCGTTTCGGGCCGTTCATAAACCCTGCAAATATACGTATTATTTTTGATATACGAAAGCGTTGGAGACGAAAAAAAGAAACGAAATGGGGGCAAGAGACAGAATAAAGACAGAGTAACAGAAAAACACAGAAGCCAAGCAAGGCGACTTCCGCTCCATCTTCAAATCTTTCGATACCTTAATTTGTGTTCTTCATGCCATCAGGTAAGCAAACCAGTCGGGGCGAATATGGCATTCACGCAACCCGGCAAATTCACCGCTGAGCGCATGATCTCTCTTTTCCCAAGGCAAAGGTAGGTCTTCCGCCAACAGTCTGATGACCTCATTAAGGTCTTCCTCGGGCAAATGGCGTTTACGGGCCCGCTTCAAGTCACGCTTGTATTGCCCCGTATAGACAATCTCGCGCATCACTTCACACTCTCCAGATAGTCGGCAAAGTTCTTGCAGCGGACCGTCTCTCCCTTGCGTAATTCTTCAAGGGCGCGGCGCGTTGCGGCGATCCCTTTCCCTCCGGTTGCGGAAATCACTCCCTTGGAACGCAGATAGGCCACGATGCCCCGTCCTTCCTTGGTTCTCTCATTGATATTGATAGTGTATGTTGCCATGACAAATTCTTCTTTTTCTAACAATATTAAGCGCACCACACGCTTTCTTTGCTCCACAAAGATACGAAAAGAGATTGGATATTGCAATAAATACTTGGAGAAAAACACCGGTTTCCGGAATTTAATCGTATATTTGCAACAAACCTTCGGCGGCGCGGACAGAAACCGGGCGGGCCGGAGACCGCCATGAACAAGAGACAACAACCCAACGACAACAATCCATAAACCTTGACAGCCCATGAGTGCCCTTATCTCCATTGTCCCCATTCTGCTGCTCTTCGTTTTGATGCTCGGCCTGAAGATGGCCGGCCACAAGAGCGCGTTCGTCACCCTCATCGCCACCATCCTGCTGGCGCTCACGGCGGCTCCGGCTCTCGACATGATGCCCCACCATCCGGGGCCCGCGGCGGCCGTGGTGGGGTGGAGCGTGGTCGAGGGCGCGCTGAAGGCCGTGTTCCCCATCCTGCTCATCATCCTCATGGCCATCTACAGCTACAACATACTCGTGGAGAGCAGACAGATAGAGGTCATCAAGGCCCAGTTCACCTCGTTTACCGACGACCGCGGCATCCTCGTGCTCATGCTCGTGTGGGGCTTCGGCGGACTGCTTGAGGGCATGGCGGGCTTCGGCACGGCGGGGGGCCATTCGGCAGCCATCCTCATCGGACTCGGTTTCAAGCCCATGTTTTCGGCTCTCGTGGCCCTCATCGGCAACACCGTGGCCACGGGATTCGGAGCCGTGGGCGTGCCCGTGACCACGCTCTGCAACGAGGTGGCACCGGGCGGGGCTGCCTCTGCGGAGGCCATCTGCGAGACCTCGCCCTTTGCCGTGATTCAGCTCTCGCCACTGTTCATCCTGCTGCCGTTTGTCATCCTCATGATCACCGACCGCAAGGCCATCGGCAAAAACATCGCGCTGGCCGTGTGGACGGGCACCGTGTCGCTCTCCGTGCAGTATCTCTGCGCCCGCTATCTGGGGGCGGAGACACCGGCCATCATCGGAAGCATCGCCGCCATCGCGGCCATCATCGCCTACGCCCGGCTCTTTGCACGGAGAAAGGCTGTCACAGCCGTGACCGACGACGGACAGACCGTAGCCGGCACGACGGCTCCCTCCCACTCTTTCACGCTCTCCGAGACGCTGCGGGCGTGGAGCGTCTACCTCTTCATCCTGCTTTTCATCCTGTTGAGCGGAGCTCTCTGTCCGCCGGTCAACGACTTTCTCAAGAGCCACCTCGTGTCGAGGGTGACGCTGCCCGTCATCGGGTCTACGTTCAAGTTCGGGTGGATTTCCAACGCCGGACTGATGCTCTTCCTCGGTGCGACCATCGGCGGACTCATCCAGGGGCTCGGCTTCGGGCGGCTGATGGCGATCTTGGCGCGCACCACCGTCAACCTGCGCAACACCATCGTCACCATCGTGTCGCTCATCTCGCTGGCTTCGGTGATGAACTATTGCGGCATGATAGGGGCCATCGCCGAGGGTCTGGTGGCTGTCACGGGCTCCTTCTATCCCCTTTTCGCCCCGCTCATCGGGGCCATCGGCACGTTTGTGACGGGCTCCGACACGTCGTCTAACATCCTCTTTGCCAAGCTGCAGGCCAATGTGGCCCACCAGTTGGGCATGACCGGACAAGGCTCTTTCTATGGCATGGAGGGCGGCCAGACCAACTGGCTGGTGGCTTCCAACACCACCGGGGCCACGGGTGGCAAGATGATTTCGCCCCAGTCGATAGCCATTGCCACGGCCTCGTGCAACATGCAGGGCAAAGACGGCGAAATCATGCTCTCGGCCATCCCCTACGCGCTGATGTACATCGTGCTCGGCGGACTCATGGTGTTTCTCGGAGGTTGAGGAGCAAGAAATGCAGAAACGGCATTTTCCGCCCTGCCGACGGCCGTTTTTCCATTTTTTATTTGTAATATTGCACCCGGTCTGCAGCCACCGACGGCGGCGGACGACAAACCATCAAGAATCAAACGCATGATACTCAGTACAACTCCGACCCTTGAGGGTCATCCCATCAGAGAATATAAAGGCGTGGTGACGGGTGAAACCATCATCGGTGCCAACTTTGTGAAAGACTTTTTTGCCGGCATCCGCGACTTTGTGGGCGGTCGCAGCAACAGCTACGAGAAGGTGCTGCGCGAGGCCAAAGACACCGCCATGAGGGAGATGTCGGAGCGCGCGCAATCTCTCGGGGCCAATGCCGTGGTGGGCATCGACATCGACTATGAGACCGTGGGGCAGAGCGGCACCATGCTTATGGTGACAGTGAGCGGCACGGCGGTGATACTCTGAACCTTACCGACACCGACAGATGAAAGAACTTCTCACCGTCGGCATAGGCAGCTTCTTCGGCGGAAGCCTGCGCTATGCCGTTTCAAGACTCATGCTGCTATGGCTGCCGGGGGCTTTTCCCGTGGGCACTTTCGTGGTGAATGTGGCCGGCTGTTTCTTCATCGGCCTGTTCACAGCCATGCCTTCCATCGCCTCCCATGCCTCTCCCGCCACCCGTCTGCTGCTCACCACAGGCTTCTGCGGGGGCTTCACCACTTTTTCCACCTTCATCAACGAGACTTCCACCCTTGCCAAAGGCGACAGCCTGCTCGTGCCCATCGCCTACGTGACGGGCAGCTTGGCCGTGGGCTTTGCAGCCGTGCTACTGGGACACGTGGTGGGAAGATTATTTTAGGAGTATTATTTTAGGAGTATTTTTTAGGAGTTAAAGGGAGTTAAGGAGTTAAAGGGAGTTAAGACAATAGTTTTGTCGCTTATTAAATTGCCTTTGTGCAAGCAATAAAGCCGCTGTCTTAACTCCCTTTAACTCCTTAACTCCCTTTAACTCCTAAGAAAAATCTCCCTTTAACTCCTGAATAACTCTCCTTTAACTCCTAATTTCTACCTCCTCACCTTCCGATAGCTCGCCACCGCCCACGCATCCGCCACGAGAGCAAAGAGGGCCAGCGCGGCCACCTCGGTGCGGATGTCTCCGAAGTCGCTGCCGCGCACAAAGACCGAACGCATGGCGTCGATGAAATAGTGCAGCGGATTGAGCGTGACGAGCATCTGCGCCCAGTCGGGCATGGAGCGCACAGGCGTGTAGAGGCCACTGAGCAGCATGAAGCACACCACACAAAACCACATCACAAACACCGCCTGCTGCATCGTGTCGCTGTAGTTGGACACCGTGAGCCCTATCCCGCTCATCACCAGTGCCAGCAACGCCGTGAGCACGTAGAGCCAGAGGATGTTGCCCCGGCACGTGATGCCGTAGACGGCCCACGAGAGCAGGAAGCAGAGCGTGACCACGAGCAGGGCGATGGCCCAGTAGGGGATGAGTTTGGCCAAGATAAAACTCCACTTGCTCACGGGCGTGACGTTGATCTGCTCGATGGTGCCCGTCTCCTTCTCGCCCACGATGTTGAGCGCGGGCAGAAATCCGCACATCATCACGAGCACCATCGCCATGAGCGCGGGTATCATGAACACCTTGTAGTCGAGGTGCTTGTTGTAGAGGTAGAGTTCGCTCACCCACTTTCCGGCATCCGCTGCAGCCGGCCCCGCCTGTGCCGTGACCATCTGTGTGAGATAGGCCGTGCCCATCGCCCCCTTGGTGGCGTTGGCCGCATTGGCTGCAAGGAGTATCTGAGGCCGGCCGCCCCGCTCCACGTCGCGCCCGTAGTGGGGCGGAATGCTCACCACCACATCGGCTGCGCTGCGCTCAATGTCGGCCAGGGCCTCGGCATAGGAGGCCCGCCGGGCGTGGAACACGAAGTAGCGGCTGGCCTCGATGCTGTGTACGAGACGGCTGCTCAACGTGGAGCGGTCGTTGTCTACCACGCTCACGCGCACGTTTCTCACCTCCATGGTCATGATCCACGGCATCACGCCCATCACCATCACGGGAAACAGGACGACCAACCGCGGCAGAAACCCGTTGCGCCATAGCTGTATCAGTTCTTTGCGTATAAGATATTTCAGCACCATATATTTTCAGTCTGTGAGGCCTGCAACAGCCCCGAAACGTAAACTCTTTTCGTGTCACATTTGCAATCGGCCGCAAAATGTTGTATCTTTGCATCAGCAAGGAAAGCGCGAGGGCGTTTTCCTTTTTTTATAAAGAGACCCCCAACCGGCTAACGAGAGACCCCCAAACCACCTAATGAGAGACCCCCAAACCACCTAATGAGAGACCCCCAACCCCCTAAAGGGGGCTTTCCAACCTTGCGAAAGGGGCTCTTTGAGCTTCTCATTCGGCCTCTTTGAGCTTCTCACTGTGGCCGTTTTGCAATGTCGGTCGGGCCATTTGAGAATTTTGAGGGGGCGGATGGGACCAATAAGGCGAATCATATTGCGCTGCGAGATGGATGTGGGGGAAATGGCGTGTCAGGCTTTTTCGAAATTGAAATGAGGTTCTGACTATAGGGCACAGACAGACCCACCTCACACCCCACGGCCCCCCACCCCCCTAAAGGGGGCTTTGCCATCCACCTGTTCGCAGGGAGGAAGCCCCCCTTTAGGGGGGTTGGGGGGTCTATGGGTGGTTGTGGAGGGTCTGTGTTTGGCTGTGGGGGGTCTGTAGATGTTTAGGGCCGCCAGGCCTAATACCATCCCTGCCAGCACGGCCACCTCCGTGAGCACATTCTCCACCCCCACGCCCATGATCATCAGCTTGCGCATGGCCCTTATATAATAGGTGGTGGGCACGGCGTGGGCCACCCACTGCAGCACGGGCGGCATACTCTCCACGGGAAAAATCATGCCGCTGAGCAGCAGACAGGGCATGAGCAGCACCATGGCCGACACGAGCAGTGCCTCGATCTGGGTCTTGGCCACGTTGCTGATGAGCAGACCGAGCACGAGGGCAAGCAGGATGTAGAGGGCCGACACGGCGAATATCCAAAACAGCGAACCCGACAGGGGCACGGCCAGCACATAGTGGGACATGAGCAGGATGGCCGTCAGCACCACCAGCGAGAGCACCATGTAGGGCACGGCCTTGGCCACAATCACCGTCAGCGGGCGCACCGGACTCACGAGGAGCAGCTCCATTGTGCCCCGCTCCTTCTCCCTGACGATGCTCACGCTTGTCATCAGCGCGCACACTATCATCAGCAACATGCCCATGATGCCCGGCACAAAGTTGTAGGCCGACTGCATCTCGGGGTTGTAGAGCATCTTCACGCTCACCGGCAGCCCCGCCCCGGCCCCGGCTGCGCGCCCGCCGGCGAGAGCCTGCATGAAGATGCTGCGGGCATAGTTGGTGTATTGCCGCGCCATGTTGGGGTCGGCCCCGTCGGTGATGAGCTGCACGCGCCCCTCGCCCTTGGCCAGACGGGCGGCAAACGAGGGCGAGAACACCACGGCCATGTCGGCCCGTTGGCAGCGTATGAGCCGCTCGGCCGAGGCCGCCGTGGGGGCCGTGCCCACAAGGGTGAAGTGCTCCGTGGCAGCCAGTTCGGCCACCAGCCGGCGCGTGAGATGGTCGGCCGAGGCCGTGACCACCACCGTGCGCACCTCCTTCACATCTGTGCGCACGGCAAAACCCAGCAGCAACATCATCATCACGGGCATCCCGAAGAGGATGAGCATCGTGCGGCGGTCGCGCACGATGTGGCGGGTCTCTTTGCCTACAAAGGATAGAAAGGTCTTCATCGTTGTCGTTGGTCGTTTTGAGGGTCAGGTGCCGCGCGTGGCTTCGCGGGCCAAGTGGGTGAACACGCTGTCCATGTCGGGCAGTCCGTAGCGCGCCTTCAGTTGGGCGGGCGTGCCCAGAGCCGTGATTCTGCCGTCCACCATGATCGACAGGCGGTCGCAATATTCGGCCTCATCCATGTAGTGGGTGGTCACGAAGACGGTGATGCCGCGCTGCGCCGCGTCGTAGATGAGCTGCCAGAACTGCCGGCGCGTGGCAGGGTCTACGCCGCCCGTGGGCTCGTCGAGAAACACGATGCCGGGCTCGTGGAAGATGCTCACCGAGAAGGCGAGCCGCTGTTTCCATCCCGGTGGCAGCGACTTCACCACAGTGTCGCGGCGGTCGGCCATGCCCAGACGGGTGAGCAGGCGGTCGGTCTTCTCGCCGATGGCACGGTCGGTCATGCCGTAGATGCCCCCGAAGAGGCGTATGTTCTCGGCCACGGTGAGGTCTTCATAGAGCGAGAAACGCTGGCTCATGTAGCCGATGCGGCGCTTCACCTGCTCGCTGTGGGTGGCCACGTCGTAGCCCAGCACCCGGGCGCGGCCGGCCGTGGGGCGGTCCAGTCCGGTGAGGATGTGCATGGCAGTTGTCTTTCCTGCGCCGTTGGCCCCGAGAAAACCGAATATCTCGCCCCGCCTCACGCTGAAGCTGATGTCGTCGACGGCCCTGAACGTGCCGAAAGCCTTCACCAGATGCTCCACCTCTATCACCGGCCGGTCGGCCTCATCGGCATGGGCCACTGGTGCAAGGGGCTCGGGACAGAAGATGTCGCGGAAGCGGGCGAGCACCTCGCCGGGCGTGCCGATGCCGGCCAGCCGCCCTTCGCGGAGGAAGGCCACGCGCCCGCAGCGGCCCACCTCGTCGAGATAGGGTGTGGCAACGACGATGGTGATGCCCCGTTCCTTGAGCGTGGCGAGCATGTCCCAAAGTTCCTTGCGGCTCACGGGGTCTACGCCCGTGGTGGGCTCGTCGAGCAGGAGCACGCTCGGGCGGTGTATGAGGGCGCAGCTGAGGGCCAGCTTCTGCTTCATGCCGCCCGAGAGCGCACCGGCCCGGCGGTCTCTGAACCGCTCTATCTGCGAGTAGATGGCGCGTATGCCGTCGTAGCCGGCCTCGACGGTGGTGCCGTAGAGGGTGGCGAAGAAGCGGAGGTTTTCCTCCACGGTGAGGTCATGGTAGAGGGAGAAGCGGCCCGGCATGTAGCCCACGCGGCGGCGGATGGCGGCCCGGGCGGTCACGGTGTCGAACCCGTCGATGCTCACCCGTCCGGCATCGGGGCTCAGCAGGGTGGCCATGAGGCGGAAGAGGGTGGTCTTGCCCGACCCGTCGGGGCCTATCAGCCCGAACACCTCGCCCCGCTCCACGGCGAAGTTCACCCCGTCGAGGGCCTGCACGGAGCCGTAATGCTTGCCCGCCCCGACCACTTCTACGGCATAGTCTCTCTGTTCGTTCATGGCGTGTCAGTCGGTCAGTTTCACCTTGCCGTACATCCCTATCTTCACCAGTCCGTCGTTGCGGAGGGCTATCTTCACGGCATAGACGAGGTCGGCACGCTCGTCGTCGGTGAGGATGGTCTTGGGCGTAAACTCGCCCGCCTGACTGATCCACGCCACCGTGCCATTGTAGCTGCGGGTGTGGCCGTCGCCGTAGTCGGCCACCACCTTCACCCGTGCACCCAACCTCACCCTCGACAGTTGGGCCGAGGTGACATAGGCGCGCAGGAACATGCGCTGCGTGTCGGCCATCTTGAAGAGCGGCCGGCCCACGGTGACAAACTCGCCGGGCTCGGCATACTTCTCAAGCACCGTGCCCGAGAGCGGCGCCTTGACGCGGCACTTGCGCAGCCGGTCGCGCAACTGGGCCGCCTGCGTGTCGGTGGTGCGCTGCTGGCGGGCGAGCGTGGCCGTCTGCACGGTCAGCGTGGAGCGCAGGGCGGCCATGCGCTTTTCGAGCACGCTCACCTCGCTGCGGGCGTCGTCGGCGGTCTTGGCCGGAACCGCCCCGTCGGCCACGAGTTCGGAGTAGCGTTGCAGTTCGCGCCGGGCCTTGGCCAGTTGTTCGCCCGTGGCCGCCAGCTGGGCCGCCATGTCGGGCTGTTGGGCGGCATAGACGGCCCGTGCGGCCCCCGTCTGGCGCAGTTGCAGGGTGAGTTGGGTGGTGTCGATGAGTCCCACCTCGGTGCCTTGGTGCAGCGTGTCACCTTCGTTCACGTCGAAGCGCAGCAACGGGCCGGTCTCCTCGGCGCTCACGGTGGTCTCCGTGGCCTCGAAGGTGCCGGTCGCGTCGTAGTCTTTTTCGTTGCCCGTGCAGGCAGTGAGCAGCAGGATTGCTGCCAGTAAGCGTATGGTCTTTTTCATTGTCGTGATGATTTTTTTGATGTTGGATGGAGGGATGGGGCCGCTGACAGCCGATGCCGGAGGGCGGTCGGGGGCGGCAGACTATTCACCGCCCGTGGTGTAGCTTCTGTCATACATCGCCTTGAGCAGTTTGAGGCCGTGGGTGGAGCGTTGCAGGCGGGCGGCATTCTCGGCGTTGATTTCCTTCAGGAGGGCCGTCACGTCGATGATGCCATGGGCGAGTTTCGACTCCGCCGCCTCCCTCACGGCCTTCCGCAGGGCCACGATGCGCTCGTCATCAGCCGTCAGCCGGCGGTAGGCGGCGATGTGCTCGTCGTGTTCGGCCACCTCCAGCCGGCGGTTGAAGAGGAACACCTCGCGGCTGTTCTCGTCGTCGGCACGCCGACAGAGCAGCCGGGCACGGTCGGTCTTGCGGGTGTAGAGGGCCCCGATGTTCCACGAGAGGCTCACGCCCACCATACCGCCCGGGGAGAAGCGGCGGCTCATCATGTCGTGGAACATGTCGTAGCCGGGATAGCCGTAGAAGCCTTGGGCGAAGAGACCGAGGCGCGGACGCAGGGCCACATCGAGCGACCGCGCCTCAAGGTCGGCCAACTGCAACCGGCGTTCGATGAGCCGCAGTTCGGGCCGGCGGTTGTCCGTGGCCGGGGCGATGGCTTCGGGGCGCACGGGGGTGGCGATGTCGAGACCCGTGAGGAGGGCGAGCATCCTTGTGAGGGTCTGCCGACGGGCGGCGAGCAGGGTGGCCTGCTCCACGGCTCCGAGTCTTTCGGCCCGCACGTTGTCGAGGTCGCTCCGGGCAGCCGTACCCCCTTTGAGCATAGCGGCCAACCGCTCTTCGCTCGCGAGGAGCAACGCCTGCAGGTCGGCATTGAGTGCCAGCTGTTCGTCTACGAGCAAGATGCCAAAGTAGAGGTCATTGACACGCTTTCTCAGTGCATACATATCCACATCGTTCCCGGCCTGCTGTATTTCGCCTTGCAGCCGCGCGATGTCTTTCCGGTTTTTGATTTGTCCGCCGTCATACACGGTCTGCCTGATGTCTACACCTATTCTATATTGGTCTTTTGCCAGTCCGCGGGTCGCGATGCCCTGCTGCGCCATCATCCGCGTGAGCGCGTCGGGCAGCGTGGGCACGTCGCTCTGGAGCGTGGCCCGGGCCTCGGCCGAGACACGGGGCAGCCAGTCCTTGCCGATACCGGCCACGGTGAGGTCGGTGGTCTGCCTGATGAGGTCGTATTTCTTCACCAGCGGATAGTTGCCGGCGGCGGCCCGCTGGCACTCGTCGAGCGTCTGTGCCGGGGCAGAAAGCCCCGCGAGGCAACAGGCCAACATGATTGTTACCTTTTTCATACCATTTCGTTCGTTACGGTTGATGGTGCAAAGATAGTCCGAAATATCCATTCCGCCGTTATCCATAGCCTCCAAATAATGTCCTTTTTGTACAAAAAAGGCATACCGCCAAGGCGATATGCCGCCAATTTATTATCTTTGCAAACAGAAGTCGGCCATACGACAGCTTTTCATACGGGCCACCTTATATAACAAAATGGACAACATGACTGAAAACTTACGGCACTTGACGCTCGGACAACTGAAGGAAATTATCGACCGCAACGATGTGGCGAAGATGAACAGTCTCTTGACCGAAAACCTCGGTGTGACAATGAAGGTGACGAAAGCGGTGCTGGGCAGCTTCGCCCACACGCCGCTCTATCTGCCGGAGATGCGCCTCATCATGGTGCGCAGGGGCACGGCCTCACCCACCATCAACCTGCTCAGGCACTCCGTCGAGGCCGGCACACTCATGTTTTTCGCCCCCCACTCCATCGTGGAGGCCAACAATCTTTCGGACGACCTTGAGGGGGAGGGCATCACAATGACCGACGACTTCTTCCATCTCACTGTGGGCGACCATCTGCCACCGGCCTTCGACGGCAGGCAACGCGACTTCCGGCTACGGCTCAACGCCCGGCAGATGGCGTATGCCGAGGAGCTGCTGCACCTGATCTACCAAAGCATCCGGACCACCGAATGCCATGCGCAGGTGACGATCCACCTCGCGAGTGCCTTCCTCTGGTATGTGAACAACCTGTGGCAGCAGCAACAACAGCGCGAGCAGCAAGGATTTTCGCGCGAGCAGCAACTCTTCACGCGGTTTATCGCACTGGTCAACGAGCAGGCTGCCACCCACCACACCATCGACTTCTACGCCTCCGCGCTCTGTCTCTCGCCCCGCTACATGGGCCGGCTCATCAAGGAGGTGAGCGGGCGCAGCGCCAAGGAGTGGATAGACGATGCCATCGTCACGGGGGCCAAAGTGAGACTGAAACACAGCGACCGCCTCGTGCGCCAGATAGCAGACGAGATGAACTTCCCCAACGTGAGCTTCTTCTGCAAGTATTTCAAGCGCATGACGGGGCTCACACCCAACGAATACAAGCACCGGGACATCTGAAAACGCACACAGAACAGGGACCCGGAGAGCTGTCGGAAAGCCGGAATAACTGGTTCTTTCCGCCCGACTGCCAACAGGGACGCAGGGTTTTATGCGGACGCAGGGCAGAAACTTAATAGAAAAAAGCGTCTTTATGCCCGTATATGAAGGAATATCCATAACTTTGCATCGTCTTTCAGAAAACAGCAAAAACAATGTTTACACGATGAAACAAATGATGATTTCAGCCGCCATGCTGCTCTGCCTGTCGGCTTTTCTCCCCTTGAAGACGGGCGCACAGACCGCTCACACGCTCCCGTTGCCGGCCAACCTCTATCGCTATCATATCGTGAAAGACCGGCCCTACGTGTTTTTCCAAACGCGAGAGCGGGGCAAGAAATATTACAAGAACAATGGAACGTATGGCGTGATAGACCTCCGGACGGGCAACACGCTGTGGAGCAAGAAGATCAAGTATGCAAACACCGCAGCCAATTTCTCTGAAAAGGGAATCCTGCAAACTGTCAACGGAACCGGATGGGACCACCTCACGACCCATCTCTATGCCCTTGACACAGGCGAAGACCGATACAAGCTGTGGACCATGCCTGTCTTTATCAATTCTGAGGCCGACATCATGCTGGGCTACAAAAACTTCAACTCGAAGTTGCTCACGTGCTTCCGCCTCTCCACAGGCGAGAAACTGTGGGAAACGATGCTGCCCCACCACAACAACGAGACGTGGAACAACATCCGCCTCACAGACCCTGACCACTTGCTTTTCTCGGCCAACAACCTCTGCCTGCTCAATATCAAGACGGGGGGCCTGAACTACTATGAGTCGAAAACAGCCGTGACCGATGTGAAGACGGGAGCAGCACTGGGGGCACTGGCTGTGCTGAGCATGGCCTTCGCAGGGATGGCCATAATTCCCACATCGGGCAACGTGATCACTTCGCTCACGTCCAATGTGGCGAGCGACAGCGCCTATTACTATTTCTCCGACCGCAACCAGTTGAGTTGCCTTGACCACCATCTCAACGAGGTGTGGCACTACGACTTCCCGGCCAAGACGGCTGCCCACGCCCAACTCTTCACCCGGGGCGACACACTCTACATGCTCAACGAGGGCTACGGACTGAAAGGGAGACGGCGTACGGCAGCGGGCAAACCTTTCATGGCCCGGTTTGACAAGACTACGGGCCGGCAATTAGCCTTCGACATGCTGCCCGAGAAATGGGATGAAGAGCGATTGGGCAAGTCGCTTACCTTTGTGCCCGACACGCTCTATCTGCTCGATGCTGCCGACACCACCTTCACCGCTCTCGTCTCCGACGGCGAAACCTATCCGCTCTATGCTGCCGACGGCAACGTGTGCATGGTGAACAAACGGCTCGAAGTGGTCAAGGAATACAATCGTATGCTTCTCTACCACAAAGGCCCGTCCACTCCCTACTGCCAAGTGTTGGGGCAATGGGGAGACAGTCCCGACTTCTACATCGTGGACAACAGCGGCAAGGGGCTTTGTCATTTCGGGAAACCTTATTCCGACATCAGCTTCTCCGACGGTAAGATCGTGCTTCGCGACGAGAAGGGGCTGCACTGGTTGGAAAAGACTTTCTAAGCGGATAGCCTCGCCACCGTGCTCCAAGACAGCTGTTTCTGTCGGCTATCACACGCTCCCGTTGCCTCTCCGTTCCCTGCGGGCGCACTCGGGGCAGAGCCCTTTCACCATGAGCGTGGCGTGGCGGGGGACATAGCCGGGAGGCAGCGGCACGGCAGGCACGGGCGTATCGGAGAGGCAGAAGGTCTTGTGGCAGTGCTCGCAGAAGAAGTGGACGTGCTCGTCGTCGTCGACTTCGCCGCCGTGACTGAAACAGAGTTCATACTTCGTGCCGCCGTCACCGTCTTCGAGCACATGCACGAGATGGTGCTCCCGGAAGAGCATGAGCGTGCGGTAGATGCCCGACTTGTCGATGGTGAGAATGGTCTCCTCCAGTTCTTTGAGCGACAGCGGACTGTGCGCCGCGGCCAAAGCCTTGGCGATGACGATGCGGTTGGCCGTGGGTTTCACGCCGTGTCGGCCCAGCAGTTGGATAGTCTGTGATTCGTCCATCAGTAGTTTATTGTTTTCGGGCAGTGCCATCCGTGGCCGACAGTGCCATGTTCCGGCCCGCCACGTAGCCCGTGGTCCATGCGGCCTGCAGGTTGAAGCCACCCGTGACGGCATCCACATCGAGCACTTCGCCGGCCAAGAAAAGTCCCGTCACGTTCTTGCTCTCAAGCGTGTTGAGGTTGACACCGGACAGGGCAACACCTCCGCAGGTGACAAACTCGTCGCGGAAGGACCCCTTACCCGTCACGGCATAGCGGTCGTTGGTGAGCGTCTCCAGCAGCCGGTTAAGTTGCTTGCGCCCCACCTCGCCGCAACGCTTGTCGGCAGGCAGTCCGGCGCGGCCCAACAAGAAGAGCCACACACGGGAGGTAAGCCCCTCGGGGTGTACCGACGAGAGCTGTTTGGCGTGGTTGTCGGCCAGCAGGCGGACCAGTGCAGCCTCCACATCGGCCACGGTGCCCTCCCCCATCCAGTTGACGGCCATCGCCACCCGATAGCCTTGTTCGGTCAGATGGCGGGCGGCATGAGACGAGAGGCGGAGCACGGCGGGGCCGCTCGCTCCCCAATGGGTGACGAGCAGGGGGCCCGAGGCCCGGAATCTGGTACCGGGGATGGAGACCGAGGCGCGCTCGACCACCGTACCCATGAGGCTGCGGAAGTCGGCATCGGCGATATTGAACGTGAAAAGCGAGGGCACGGGAGCCTCCAGCTCAAGTCCCAAGTCGGCCAACGGGCGCAGGCCTTCAATGCGCGGACTGCCGCCCGTGGTGACGGCCACACGGTGGAAAGTACGCACACGGCCGTCGGAGAAACTCACCTCCAGCCGACCATCGGGCAGCAGCGCGATGGAGCGCATGGCACAGGAAGTGACCACCTCCACACCGAGCCGACGGGCGCGGCCCGTGAGGGCATCGATGACGCTCTGCGAGTCTTGCGAGGCGGGGAAGATGCAATGGTCGGCCTGCACCACGAGGGGCACGCCCTGCCGCTCAAACCACGCCCGGGCATCATCCGGCCCGAAGACGCGGAAGAGCCGCTTCATGAGCCGGTGGCCGCGCGGATAGACTTGCCGCAGGTCGGTCACGCCTTCAAACGAGTTGGTGAGGTTGCACCGTCCGCCCCCCGACACCGCCACTTTGGCCAGCACGCAGCCCGCCTTTTCATAGATGGTGACCGAGGCGTCGGGCGCGGCCTCCTTGGCCGCTATGGCCGCAAAGAAGCCGGCCGCCCCACCTCCGACGATGGCAATGTGTAGCATACGGTCTCCGTCGGCGGATTACATCACACTTTTCAGCATCTTGACTACCGAAGCCCTGTCCTGCCCCCCCGTGTAAGGACGGGGCTCGCCGTTTTTGGGCACGAAGAGCAGCAGGGGGATAGCGTCTATCTTGAAGATGCGGGCCAGTTCGGGCTCGCGGTCGATGTCCACCTTATAGAAATCCACCTTGTCGCCATATTCGGCTGCTATCGACTCCACTACGGGTGCGAGCATCATGCAGGGCTTGCACCAAGTGGCGTAGAAATCAATCACGGCAGGCTTGTCGCCTTTGAACACCCACTTGCCGGGGTGGCTCTCATAGTCGTTCACACGCTGCTTGAAGAGGGCGGTCGAGAGTTCGGTCACATGGCCTGAGGCCGTGTCGGAAGCCGCGGCTGTGGCCGTGTCGGCCACGGAGGTGGCGGTGTCGCCGCCCTGCGGGCCGGCGGTAGTGCCCTTGCGGCTGCACGCCGTGGTACACACAAGGGAGAGGGCTGCAAGGCCCAGAATCCATTTTCCAGTCATAGTTTTTTGTTTTGTTATTGATGATGTTAGGGCCGAAACAGCGTTTCGGCTTACTTAACGGCAAACGAAAGAGGGCTCAAGAGAAGCTCATCAAGCCCTCCAACTCCCAATCCCCAAGAGACCCCCAACCCCCTGAAGGGGGCTGCATTCCTGCGGACAGGTGGGAAAAGCCTTCAAGAGCCTCCCCCCTGAAGGGGGCTGCATTCCTGCGGACAGGTGGATGGGAAAGCCCCCTTCAGGGGGTTGGGGGCCGGTAGGGGTCGACAAAGATACTCACAGCGGCGGATTTATCTATACTTTCGGGCAGAATATAAGTAATTATTAACCAAAGGGGCAGCCTGTTAACATTTGCCAACAGCCTTTTCGCGGGTAGAAACCGGTTGCCGACAGAGGCCGCGCCCACCCCGGAGGGCGGGCTTCAAAGAACCCGCTACAGGCGACGAAACGGCAAAAACTCGGGACGAAAGGTGGCTTGTATGAAGAAAAAAGCGTACCTTTGCAGCCCACATGCAAACAATCGAACAACAATCGCACTACAGGGAACTGGCCTCGCTGGGCCTGCCCATCATCATCGGACAACTGGGAACCATCGTTCTCGGCTTTGCCGACACGCTCATGATAGGTCATCACAGCACGCAGGAACTGGCCGCGGCCGGACTGGTGAACAACGTCTTCGCGCTCGTGCTGCTCTTCTACCTCGGTTTCTCCTACGGTCTCACGCCCCTCGTGGGCCGGCTCTACGGGCGCGAAGAGCACACCGCCATAGGGCGCATGGTGAAAAACTCGCTCGCGGCCAACCTGCTCGTGGGACTGCTGCTCACGGCCTTGATGACCGCGCTCTACTTCAACCTCCACCGCATCGGGCAGCCGCAAGAGTTGCTTGGCATCATCCGCCCCTACTTTCTGGTCAACCTCGTCTCGATATTCTTCGTGGGTGTGTTCAACACGCTGAAGCAGTTTTTCGACGGTATCACCCGCACCCGGACGCCCATGTGGGTGATGATAGCGGGCAACGTGTTCAACATCTTCTTCAACTGGATGCTCATCTATGGCGTGGGGCCGTTTCCCGAAATGGGCCTTCTGGGTGCCGGACTGGCCACACTCGGTTCGCGGGTGCTCATGGCCGGCGGTCTCTGCTGTGCGGCCCTCGCCGGGCGTGACTATCGCGAACAGCGGAGAGGCTTTGCCGCAGGCCGTGTCAACCGGGCCGACCTCGGCCAACTGAACCGCTTGGGCTGGCCGCTGGCCCTGCAACTGGGCATGGAGACGGCAGCCTTCAGCCTGAGCAGCGTGATGGTGGGATGGATCAGCACCACGGCGCTGGCCGCCCATCAGGTGATGATCACCATCTCCCAACTGTTCTACATGATCTACTACGGCATGGCGGCAGCCGTGTCGATCCGCGTGAGCCACTTCATGGGGCAACACGACATGGCAGCCGTGCGGGCCAACACGCGCGACGGCTTCCGCCTCGTCACGGCCATCGCCCTTGGCATGACCGTGCCAGTGGGTCTGCTGCGCCACCAGTTGGGCGGTCTGTTTTCCGACAGTGCCGAAGTGCAGGCCATGGTGGCGACGGTCATCATTCCGCTCATCATCTATCAGTTTGGCGACGGCCTGCAATGCACCTACGCCAACGCCCTGCGCGGCATCTCGTACGTCTCGCCCATGGTCACCATCGCCTTTGTGGCCTACTTCCTCGTGTGCCTCCCCTTGGGCTATGTGCTCGGCATCGTCTGCGGCTTCGGACTGGTGGGCATCTGGGCAGCCTTCCCCTTCGGACTCACCCTTGCGGGCATCCTCTACCGCCGACGGTTCTTCAAGGAACTGCGGAAACTGGAGGTCTCGTTGGGGGCCGGTAAGGACGAATAATATCAACAAAATCGCAGCCGCAGAAATTCTCCAACCAGAGTGGAGAAGCGGCTTCAGACCACCGGGAAGCCGACTTCAAACGGCTGGAAAAGTCCGGCGGTTTTCTCGATCAGGCTCTTCGAACTTGCAATAGAGCCACAGTTGAAGGCTGAAAGGGCCACAGTTGTCGTGCAACTGTGGCCCTTTTTCATGGCCGTTTGTGCCCTTTCAAGTCTGTTTTCGAGCCCGGAATCGTGTCAATGAAATTCAAACGGTTGATTGTCAGCGTTTTGTAGATGTCACCAAAAACAGCCCATTTGCACCCGAGCGGACTGCCGGTGGCAAATATCGCAGCCTGAAAGGCCGAAAACGCACAAATAGTTTGACAATCATCCCGAGGTCTTCCTCCAAACGCCCGATGATCTCTTCCATGTATATGCGGTCTGCGAGTGCTCCCCGAATCGCTGCGCTGCCTGCGGAATAAAGGCAAATGGCGCGGCCCCGCCAAAAATCCGCCGCCCACTGTTAAGGCGCACAACATTTCGCATAGATATGCGTCATTTTCAAACTTCGGGGTCTATTTAGGTGTCAGATTGCGATTTTTTTTGAAAGAAAACATTGCATTTGTAATTTTTATTATTATCTTTGCAACTGAGGACTCCCCCCGGCCCCCTCTGTGAGAGGGGAAGGGCCTCGTGGGAGAAAGCCTGCTAAAGTTTCCCTTAAGCAGGTTTGCAAAGCCCCCTTTTAGAGGGTTGGGGGTCTCTTAGAGACTTTTCCGGGGGCTCTTAGGGGCTAAGCTATTGTCTTTTTTCGCTATCGCTCAAGGAACTTATCCTAACGAGCGGAGCGAGTGCTAACTCCCTTTAACTCCTCCCCAATAAAACATTAAAAGCGTGAATAAGATGATTCTTGACATTGAAATGATCCGAAGCTTCTATGCTTCCTATTCCGACCGCGTGGCGCAGGCGCGAGCAGTGCTCAAGCGGCCGCTCACCTATGCGGAGAAAGTGCTCATGGCCCACCTTTTCGATCCCGCACAGCTGCGGCCATATAAAAGAGGTGAAGAATATGTCGACTTCCGCCCCGACCGCGTGGCCATGCAAGACGCCACGGCGCAGATGGCGCTGTTGCAGTTTATGAACGCAGGCAAGTCGCAGGTGGCCGTGCCGGCATCCGTGCATTGCGACCACCTGATAAGGGCCGATGTGGGGGTCGGGCGCGACCTGGCCGCGGCGCGTGAGACCAACCGCGAGGTGTACGACTTCTTGCAGTCGGTGTCGCGCAAATACGGCATCGGCTTCTGGGCTCCCGGAGCCGGCATCATCCATCAGGTGGTGCTCGAAAACTATGCGTTCCCCGGCGGCATGATGGTGGGCACCGACTCCCACACGCCCAATGCCGGCGGACTGGGCATGGTGGCCGTGGGCGTGGGCGGTGCCGATGCCGTGGATGTGCTCACGGGTATGCCGTGGGAACTGAAGATGCCCCGGCTCATCGGCGTGCATCTCACGGGCCGGCTCTCGGGGTGGGCCTCGCCCAAAGACGTGATACTCGAAATATTGGGCCGGCTCACCGTGAAGGGCGGCACCAACGCCATACTCGAATATTTCGGCGAGGGAACGGCCACCCTCTCGGCCACGGGCAAGGCCACCATCTGCAACATGGGCGCCGAACTGGGAGCCACGTGCAGCCTGTTTGCCTACGACGAGCGGGCCGACGAATATCTGCGCAAGACGGGGCGCACCGAGGTGGCGGCCCTCGCGGCCCGCAACGCCGACGAGCTGCGGGCCGACGGAGAGGTATATGCCGACCCCGCCACTTTCTACGACCAGCTCGTGGAGATAGACCTCTCGCAGGTGGAGCCCCACCTCAACGGGCCGTTCACGCCCGATGCGGCCACGCCCATCAGCCAGATGAGGGCCAAGGGGCCGGCCTCCGACTATCCCATGACGGTGGAGGTGGGCCTCGTAGGCTCCTGCACCAACTCGAGCTACCAAGACCTCGCCCGCGCGGCATCCGTCGCCCGGCAGGTGGTGGAGAAGGGCATCGGGATGAAGGGGCAGCTCATCATCAATCCCGGGTCGGAACAGATACGCTACACGGCCGAGCGCGACGGATTGCTCGACGACTTCAAGCGCGTGGGGGCCATCATCATGACCAATGCCTGCGGGCCCTGCATAGGCCAGTGGAAGCGGCACACCGATGACAACGAGCGCAAGAATGCCATCGTGACATCGTTCAACCGCAACTTCCGCCGACGGGCCGACGGCAATCCCAACACCTACGCCTTCATCGGCAGTCCGGAGCTCACCACGGCACTGGCCATTGCCGGCCGGTTGGACTTCAATCCCGCCACCGACACGCTCACCGACAACCAAGGGCGCAGCGTGATGCTCGACGAGCCCGAGGGCTTCGACTTCCCACCCCGTGGGTTTGCAGCCTCGGGCCATCCCTCGCCCGAGGGCATCGTGGCCGACTTGGAGCGGGAGGGCCTCTTCGTGCCTGCCTCGACCGACGGGCGCGATGTGGAGGTGGTCATCGCCGAGGGTTCCGACCGCCTGCAGCGGCTCGCGCCCTTCGCCCCTTGGGACGGGCACGACCTCCTCGACATGCCGCTGCTCATCAAGGTGGAGGGCAAGTGTACCACCGACCACATCTCGATGGCCGGGCCGTGGCTCAAGTTTCGCGGCCACCTCGAAAACATTTCCGACAATCTGCTCATGGGCGCGGTCAACGCGTTCAACGGTGAGTCGGGCAGTGTGAAAGACCGGTTGGACGGCCACTACAAAGCCGTCGCCGCCGCCGCCAAACACTACAAGCAGGAGGGGCTGTCGAGCATCGTCGTGGCCGAAGACAACTACGGCGAGGGCAGCAGTCGCGAACATGCAGCCATGGAGCCGCGGTTCTTGGGCGTGAGGGTGATTCTGGCCAAGAGTTTCGCCCGCATTCACGAGACCAACCTCAAGAAACAGGGGATGCTCGCGCTGACCTTTGCCGACAAGGACGATTATAATAAGGTACGCGAGGACGACCTTCTCTCGGTCGTCGGTCTCACGGAGTTCGCTCCCGGCTGCCCGCTCACCGTCATCCTGCGCCATGCCGACGGCACCGAAGACCGTCTCGCAGCCACCCACACCTACAATGCCGCCCAGATAGAGTGGTTTAAGGCGGGGAGTGCGCTGAACAGCCAGAAGCAAACCAACAAACAACCCAACAAACAACCCCACCAACCCACGGACCCCACCAGCCCACGGACCCCCAACCCCCTAAAGGGGGCTTTGCCATCCACTTGCTCGCAGGGATGTAGCCCCCTTTAGGGGGGTCTATAAGCTAAGTATTTAACCAGCCCATGTCCCGCGAGGCCCTCCCCTCCTTCGGAGGGGTCGGGGGAGGCTTTTTTTTTTTAATTTAATGATTTATGAAAAAAGAATATCTGATATACAAGTTAAGCGACGCGGTGAAGAGCACCTGCAAGATTGATCCCGAAGAGTTCACCAAGTTTGGCGTGAAGCGCGGCCTGCGCAACGACGACGGCTCCGGTGTGCTCGTGGGCCTCACCAACATCGGCAATGTGGTGGGCTACGAGCGCGACGCCGACGGCAAATTGCAGCCCACGGAAGGCAAACTCTTCTACCGTGGCTACGAACTCGACGACCTCGTTTCGCCCCTGCTCGAAGAGAAGCGGTTCGGCTTTGAGGAGATAGCCTACCTCCTGCTCTCGGGCAACCTGCCCGACAAGGAGGAACTCTCGGCCTTCCGCGAACTCCTCAACGACAACATGCCGCTCGACCACCGCACCATCGTCCACCTCATCGACCTTGAGGGCACCAACATCATGAACATTCTGGCGCGCTGCGTGCTGGAGATGTACACCTTCGACCCCAACCCCGATGACATCTCGCGCGACAATCTCATGCGCCAGTCCATCGAGCTCATCGCCAAACTGCCCACCATCGTGGCCTACGCCTACAACATCTACCGCCACAGCGTGCAGGGCCGCAGTCTGCACATCGGCCATCCGCGCGAAGACCTGAGTCTGGCAGAGAACTTTCTCTACATGCTCAAGAACGACGACTACACTTCGCTCGATGCCCGTATGCTCGACCTGCTGCTCGTGATTCAGGCCGAGCACGGCGGCGGTAACAACTCCACGTTCACCGTGCGCGTCACTTCCAGCACCCGCACCGATACCTATTCGAGCATCGCCGCCGGCATCGGGTCGCTCAAAGGGCCGCTCCACGGTGGGGCCAACATCAAGGCCATCAACATGTTCCACCACTTGAAGGAGCAGATAAAAGACTGGACAAACATTGACGAGATAGACACCTATCTCAACCGTATGCTCACCAAGGAAGCCTACGACAAGTCGGGACTCATCTATGGCATCGGCCACGCCGTCTACACAATGAGCGATCCGCGTGCTGAGGAACTCAAGCGGTTGGCCGGCGAACTGGCCCGCGAGAAGGGCCGCGAGGAGGAATACGAGTTCTTGAAGCTCATCGAGCAGGAAGGCAAAAAGTGTCTCATGAACTTCCGCAAGTCGAAAAAGCCCGTGTGTGCCAACCTCGACTTCTACAGCGGTTTCATCTATGAGATGATCGGACTGCCGCAAGAGATTTCCACGCCCATCTTTGCCATGGCCCGCATCGTGGGCTGGACGGCCCACCGCATCGAGGAACTCAACTTCGAGGGCCGCCGCATCATCCGCCCGGCCTACAAGAACACGCTCAAGCGGAATGTTTATACGCCGTTGGACAAGAGGTGAAGAAAATTTTTAAGGAGTTAAAGGGAGTTAAGGAGTTAGCACTCGCTTCGCTCGTTAGGAGAAGTTCCTTGAGCGATAGCGAAAAAAGACAATAGCTTTATGGCTTGAGTGTGTTGGAGCACAAAGGCGCGGAGAAAGCAGTTTTAACTCTTTAGGAGGTAAAGAATTTTGGGAAATTAAAGTCTACCCCTCCACCTGTCAAGAGTAGTCAAGCAATAAAGCTATTGTCTTAACTCCCTTTAACTCCTAACCCTTAACTCCTAACCCTTAACTCCCTTTCCTCCTTGCATTCCACTATCACCCAATTTGAAATCACCCTGCCCGCCATGCCCCGCGGCTTTCACCTTGTCACCGCCAGCCTCATGCGGCTCATGCCCCCGTTGCCCCGCACGGGACTGGTCAACATCTTTGTGAAACACACCGGCTGCGGACTCGCCATCAACGAAAACTGCGACCCCGACGTGCGCACCGACATGCAAACGGTCTTCGACTCGCTCGTCAAGGAGAACGACCCGCGCTACCGCCACACCCTCGAAGGGCCCGACGACATGCCCTCGCATGTGAAGAGTGTGCTTGTGGGGGCGAGTCTCTCCATCCCCATCACCGACGGGCATCTCAACCTCGGCACGTGGCAGGGCATCTACTTCTGCGAGTTCCGCAACCACGGCGGCCCCCGCAGTCTGGTGGTCACTGTCATCGGCTGACGGCCCCCGTCGCTTCTTCTCCGGTCTTCCCCCGTTGGCGTAGGATTCCCTCCTTCGCCTATATCGGCTTGCCCTTGCCTGCGCCGGTGCTTGCCTGCGTTCATTCGCCGGCCCGTCTACATTTCGAAGTATAGTAAACTTTTTTGGTGAGACGAGGCATAAACAGTAATTTTGTCATGGCTTTCGGAGCTTCGTCTCCCCGGGCCATGACATTATTTATATTAACCACCTTTCCACTAAAAAAACGAATGACCAACGAAGAATTTCTCTCACAACCGCTCTCACCCCATTTCCGCCTCGGTGAATTTGTCCGTTCTGCCACGGCCGTAGACCTGCGCATCGACAACCGTCCGCCCGCTATCGCCGTTGAAGCCCTGCGCCTGCTTTGCGAGGAGGTGCTCGAACCTCTGCGCCGCCGTTTCGGCTGCATCCGCATCACCAGCGGCTACCGCTGCGAGAGCGCCCAACAGGCCGTGGGCGGTGTGGCTAACTCGCAACACCTGCTCGGCGAGGCTGCCGACATCTTTGTGCCCAACGAGGAGACAGCCCTCAAGTATCTCGACTTCCTGCGCACTCACACGCCTTTCGACCAACTCATCCTCGAGCCCCGCGACGCCTGCATCCCCCGTTGGCTGCACGTGAGTTACACCATCCGCCGGCCTGTGCGCGGCCAAGTGTTGTAGACCCAAAAACAAAAACAAGCCCAACAAAAAAACAAGCCCCCCAAGAGACCCCCAAACCCCCTAAAGGGGGCTTTTCCACCCCACTTGTTCGCAGGAATGTAAAGCCCCCTTTAGGGGGTTTGGGGGTCTCTTAGGGGTCTCTTAGGGGGCCGTAGTTTTTTTGCTTTTCCGGTCTTTTATTTCCCAAACACCACCGTGGGCTTAAATGTCTTGGCCTCCTCGAAATCCATGAGGGCGTAGGCAATGATGATGATGGTGTCGCCTACCTGCACCTTGCGGGCAGCCGCACCGTTGAGACAGATGTCACCTTTGCCGCGCTCGCCCGCGATGATATAGGTTTCGAAACGTTCGCCGTTGTTGTTGTCCACGATTTGCACTTTCTCGCCCGCGATGAGATTGGCCGCATCCATGAGGTCTTCATCGATGGTGATACTGCCCATGTAGTTGAGGTTGGCCTCGGTGACGGTCACGCAGTGGAGTTTTGACTTGAGTACTTCTATTTGCATCTTCGTTCTGTGTGTTGGTTTTCTACTTCTTTTCTTCCTGTCCGGCAGCCGTAGTCTCGGGGGTCTTCAGCCGGATGTGGTCGATGAGCCGGATGGGCGTCTTGCCGCAATAGACCGTGATGCAGCCCACCACGTAGTCGCTGTCGTCCCATGAGTTTACGGGCAGAAGCGTGTGCCCGTCCACGATTTCGAAATATTCCACCTCCAGACCGTCCACGGCGTTGATTTCGGCCACCACACGGTCGTGAGTTTCGGCCACGGAGTGCGTCCGGGCATAGTCCACGGCAGCCTTCAGGGCCTTGAAGATGGCCGGTGCCTTCTGCCGCTCGTCGGGCGCGAGCAGCGTGTTGCGGCTGCTCTTGGCCAGTCCGTCGGCCTCGCGCACGATGTCGCATTCCACGATGCGCACATCCATGCCGATATAGTCCACAAGCCGCTTCACCACGGCTATCTGCTGCCAGTCTTTCTCGCCGAAATAGGCCCGTGTGGGTCGCACGATATAGAACAGGCGGCTCACCACCTGACACACCCCGTTGAAATGGCCCGGCCGGCGCGCGCCCTCCATCACCGTGGTCACGGGCGGAAACTCGAAGTGCCGCTCGTCGGGCGTGGGATACATCTCCTCCACCGACGGTGCAAACACATAGTCGGCCCCGCAGGCTTCGGCCAGCCGGCAGTCGGCCTCAAGCGTGCGCGGATAGCGGTCGAGGTCGCCCGGGTCGTTGAACTGTGTGGGATTGAGAAACACCGAAACCACCGTGACGGCGTTTTCGGCCACACTGCGCCTCACCAGCGAGGCGTGCCCCTCGTGCAGGGCACCCATCGTGGGCACAAGTCCGATTTCCTTACCTTCCTTGCGAGCCTTGAAGAGTTCGTTCTGGAGTTCTACAATCTTTTTGATTACTTTCATCTCGTCTCTGTTATTCTGTCTGCCCGTCGGTTCCGCTGCCCGCTGCAGGTCTCCGGCCGGCCTTCCGGTTGCCGCCGAAGTCATTGCAGCTGCTTGCGTCCGGTCCGGCAGTTGTCGTGTTCCTAAACACGTGCAAAATAACAACTTTTTTCTTAAATAAGAAAGAATTATTTTAAAAATATGCCAATAAGGCTCCTGTTTTTCGCCTTTTAAGGGAGAAAGGGAAGAAATATCAACTTTTTTTTGTAACTTTGCACGTAATTGGATGAGTAAAAAGTGAACTTATGGCCGTTGTCCGTCCACAGGCCTATAACGTCCGCCGGCTCTAATCTTTTAAAAAAACAGTTTTGAAATGGCAAAGAAAGTATTGTTCATCAACCAGGAGATAGCTCCCTACGTGCCTGAATCCGAAATCTCAGTGCTGGGCAGAGACCTGCCCCACCGCGTACAGGAAAAAGGGTTCGAGATACGCACGTTCATGCCCAAATGGGGCAATATCAACGAGCGTCGCGGCCAGTTGCACGAGGTGATACGCCTCTCGGGAATGAATCTCATCATTGATGAAACAGACCACCCTTTGATCATCAAAGTGGCATCGATACCCACCTCGCGACTGCAAGTGTATTTCATCGACAACGACGACTACTTCAGCCGCCGGCAGATGGAAGCCGATGAAAACGGGGTGGAGTATGCCGACAACGGCGAGCGGGCCATCTTCTATGCCCGGGGCGTGCTCGAGACGGTGAAAAAACTGCGCTGGGCACCCGACATCATCGTGTGTCAGGGATGGATAGGGGCCGTGGTGCCGCTCTATATCAAGACGGCCTACAAGGACGAACCGTCGTTTGCCAAGACCAAGGTGGTGACTTCGCTCTTCACCAACCGCCTGAAAAACGACTTGGGCAAGCACTTCAAGCGGAGCGTGGAGTTCAGGGGGGCCAAGGCTTCGCTGCTCAAGGGTTACGGCGACACGTTCGACTTCCTCGAACTGGGCAAGATGGCCATCGACTACAGCGACGGACTCGTCGAGGCCGGCAAGGATGTCAACGCGCAGTTGCTCGCCCATGCCGAAAGTCGGGGACTGCCCGTGCTGCGCTATCCGGGCGAAGACTTCGCCGATGCCTACGCCGATTATTTCAACCAACTGATTCCGGATGCCGGCGAGTGACTTCCCGCAAGAGCGGGGGTGACGGTCCTGCAAGGCATCTCATCTTCAATGCAACAACACATTTTTCATTTTCGATAACTCATGAAGTTAAGAATTTTAGCTGCCGCAGCATCGTGCGCCCTGCTGCTCGCCGCATGTGATGACAACACCGGAGACTTCGGAACATCACTCACACACAGCTCGGACAAACTCAACATCAGTGCCGCCGCCTACGGTGTGACCACGCAGACCATCGTGGCCGACTCGGTGCTCTCGCGCAACAGCGTGGGCTATCTGGGCAAGGTGCGCGACCCCGAAACAGGGGCATACGTCACGGGCAACTGCATGATACAGTTTGGCGTGGTGGACGAACCGGGATTCCCGGCTGTGAAAGACTCCATCAAGAGTCGAGACAGCAACGACAGCATCGTGGCCGACTACTGCTACATCGAACTCTTCTACAACAGTTTCTACGGCGATTCGCTGGCACCCATGAAGCTCACCGCCCATGAAATGGGACGCACGATGAACGAAAACCGCAAATACTACTCCAACTTCAATCCGCGCGCCGAAGGCTATCTGCGTTCCGGCGGACTCAAGGTGGACAAGAGCTACACGCTCACCGACCTCACTGTGAGCGACTCCCTGCGCCGCTCCAAGAAATATGTACCGAGTATCCGGATACCGATCACCGGCACCTACACTGCACCCGACGGCACCACCTACAACAATCTCGGCACCTACATCATGAGGCAATACTACAACAACCGCAAGTTGTTTGCCGACAACTACAAGTTTATCAACAACATCCTCCGCGGCTTCTACTTCGAGCACACGGGCGGCCTGGGCTCCATGGCCGACGTGAGTACCAGCTGGCTCATGGTGGGCTATCGTGGCAGGGAGACGCGCAAACTTGCCAACAAGGCGGGCAACATGGTCGACTCCACCTATTATTATAATGGCTACGCATCGTTTGCAGGCACGGAGGAGGTGCTCCAAACCACCTACTTCGACAACGACGAGGGCTCCATCAAGCGTCTTGCCGACGACAGCTCATGCACCTATCTCAAGACACCGGCCGGACTTTTCACTGAGGTCACGCTGCCCGTCGACGACATCTTGAAAGGGCACGATTCCGACACGCTCAGTTCGGCCAAACTCGTCATCCCGCGCATCAACGACACCACCACCGGCAAATACCGGCTCAATACGCCCAAGACACTGCTCATCGTGCCCAAGAGCATGATGTACAGCTTCTTTGAGGAGGGCCGACTCAACGATGGTCGCACCTCGTTTCTCTGCACCTACAACGCCAACAGTGACAACACCTACACCTTTGAGAACATCGGCAACCTCATCGGTTATATGAACAAAAACCGCGATGTGGCCGACTGGAACAAGGCGGTGATTATCCCCGTCACACTCACCACGCGTACCAATTCGCAGGATCGGTCTGTCACCATCACCAAGATAGTCAACGACATGTCTCTTTCCACCACGCGGTTGCGTAAGGGAGACGGCACCACAGCCAACATCCGCTTGGATGTTATCTACACCCGATTCGCCAACTAACCTCTTTTCCATCCACACACATCATGGCAGACAATTTTCTGGAACGTCGGCGCGAAGAGTATGAACAGCGCAAGGCTCTTTGGCTGAAAAGGAAGAAAGGGAAGGATGGGAAAAGCCTCCCCCGGCCCATCCGAAGGAGGGACCGGGGAGAGACTATATTCTGACACTCTTGAGCACATCGCCATCGAGGGTGATGACGCTCAGCGTGCCGTTGTCGAGCAGGGCGAAAGTGGGCGGATTGCCCCCCTTGGGGAAGGTGACGGAGCCCGTGTTGCACACCACGACATCCTCTTCCCGCTCGAGTTCCCACAAGTGGGTGTGCCCGTAGATGATGGCATCCACGCGACCGCGCGGGCGGTTCACCTTATTATATATGTGTCCGTGGGTGAGGAAGATGCGCCGCCCCTCGTCCACGAGCATCATGCTGTCGGCCATGATGGGGAAGGAGAGCAGCATCTGGTCCACCTCGGAGTCGCAGTTGCCGCGTATGGCCACGATGTCGTCGGCCATGTCATTGAGCCGCTTGGCGATGCCCTTGGGGTCGAGCCCTTCGGGCAGACCGTTGCGCGGGCCGTAGTTGATGATGTCGCCGAGAATGCAAAGCATGTCGCAGTGCCATTCGTCATAGAAACGGAGTGCCTGCTCCAGTCGGGGCAGTGAACCGTGGATGTCGGAGATGATGAGATATTTCATGTTGCTGTAGTTTTTTGGAATGTCTTGTTTGGAGAGGGAACCTCAGAGGAAGTCGGCGATGAGCTCTTTCACCACGTGCCCGCCCGCCACCAGTCCTGCCGCCGCCGGCACAAAGGCATTGGAGGCCGGTGTGCTACGCCGGGGAGCGGCTGCTGCCGGCACGTTGTCACCGTCAGGAGCAAGAGCGGGAGACTCACCGAAGGGCTGCCGCGGCTCCTCCTCACTGTAGACCACCTGCAGGCGGTCGATGCCGAGTTTGCGCAACTTCTTGCGGATGATTTTGGCCAGCGGGTCTATCTTCGTCTCGTTGATGTCGGCCACGCGAAAAGCCGTCGGGTCGAGCTTGTTGGCCGCCCCCATGCACGAGAGAAGCGGTGTGCCCGCCGCCCGGCACCGCTTGACGAGTTCGAGTTTGGCCGTCACGGTGTCGATGCAGTCCACCACGTAGTCAAACTGCGTGAGGTCTATCCCATCGGCATTCTCGGGCAGGTAGAACATCGCGTGCGTGCGCACCGCGCAGCCGGGGTTGATGTCGTGTATGCGCTCCTCGGCCACATCCACTTTCAGTCGTCCGAGCGTGGAGAGCGTAGCGATGATCTGGCGGTTGATGTTGGTGATGCCCACCCGGTCGTTGTCCACAAGCGTCAGCTCGCCCACCCCACTGCGGGCCAGCACCTCCACCACGTGGCCGCCCACGCCGCCCACGCCAAACACGGCCACCCGTGCGGCCGCCAGCCTCTTCACAGCCGCCGGGCCGAATAGCATTTCGGTGCGTGTAAATTGATTCTCCATCTTCTTCTTTGGAAATTTTCAGTTAGGAGATACAAAGATACTGTTTTTCCGCGAAAGCATGGCGCGTGGGCAGAAAGTTTTTTCGCCGCCGTGCATCACGCTTCCTCCCTCTTTCACCACTCCCCCACCCGCTTGTGCTCCAAATGTAAAACCGTTTCTTCGTTTTCACGCCCCGTGCCTGCGATATTTTCCGCCAACTCCCCTCCGGCTGCACACACGCGAATTTCAGTGAAGCGACTAATCGTCTGTCATTCAGCGACTTGATTTTTCTTGACCACCCGCCCCATGCCTGCAACACGCTTAAAGGGCCCAAACGGGCTTCTCAAAGAGCCTCTTCGAGAAGCCCGTCCGGGCCCTTTCGCGTTGTCATTGCAGCTATTTGGGCACGCGAGTGTGGCCTCTCGCATGGTCAGCCGACCGTTTTTGCCTTGCCACCCCCGTTTTCTCGGCCTCTTCGGCCCACCGCTTCACGCTCGTTGACGAGTTTTCGCCACAGACGTTTTGTCAAAGAATCATCACGCATGACTTTAGATAAAGTGACAAAATAAACCTATGTTCTTCTGTTACTCTGTCTCATTTTTTTAGACAAAGTAACACATCTTTTCAAGATAGAAATGCTTGAGACAACGGTATCCGGTATCATGAAAGAGCATCATAATCAGCATCATCTTTGTCTTCGTGGCATTGTGGAATCATGGTGATATCTTCTCTTGTTTATCGGTTTTTTGTGGTATATTTTGCCATCATTGCATCAAAAAACTTTCAGAAATCATCTGACATACAAAAAAAATCCATACCTTTGTCAATGTTATTTAAAATCGCTTATGATTCCACAATACGAAACTTTCATGCTACCGTTACTACAATTCCTTGGCGACGGCAAAGAGCATTCGACAAGCGAATGTGCCAGTGCTATGGCAAGTTTTTTCAATCTCACAGAAGAAGAAAAGGAGACAACGGATGACCGCAACATCCCGGTCTACCGTTCAAGGATGGGGTGGGCGAAAACCTACATGAAGAATGCCGGTCTTGTAGAGAACAACAAGAAAGGCATCTATCTCATTACGGGCGAAGGACGAAAGGTGCTCGTCGAGCACCCCTCTAAAATAGACAGGAACTATCTTTTAAAGTATCCTTCATTCAGAGAATTTCAGAAACGGTCGGGAAACAAAACTTTCAAACAACATACAGAAGAAGAGAGTGATGGAAAAACCCCTTTGGAAAGTATGACCGCTGCCTATAAAGAATTGTCAAGTCAGTTGGCTTCTGACCTCTTGGACAAGGTCTTGTCTGAGTCGCCGGAATTCTTTGAAAGGCTCGTGGTCGATTTGCTGCGGAAGATGGGGTATGGCATCTCCAGTAAGGTGACAAGGTTCAGTGGTGACGGAGGCATCGACGGCATCATCGAAGAAGATAAACTGGGCCTTGACAATATCTACATACAAGCCAAACGCTGGGCCAAAGACAATAAGGTGAGCCGGCCCCAACTGCAAGCCTTTATCGGTGCGATGGCCGACCGCGGAGGTTCCAAAGGCGTATTCATCACCACATCTTCATTCACGCAAGATGCCCAAAACTATCATCCGAACAACTATAAGATAGCACTTATAGACGGCACCCGTCTGGCTAGTCTCATGATAGAATACAACTTGGGTGTTTCCGTCTCGCAGACCTTTGCGATAAAGAAAATTGACAACGACTATTTTGAGGAACAAGACATATAATCTAAACATTCAAGATAGAAGTGCAATTTCTTAATGGGTGTTTGTAAGAGTTGACCTCCGTGTCGGATGCGGACGTTCTTGGCGCGAAGCGACAAGGTTGGCCACATCCGACACGGAGGAATAAAAACAACCGGCAATGCAAAAAAGACAAAAGGGAGACCGCTGTCTCCCAAGGATTACGCCAGTTCGGGATAAAAAAGTGCCCTAAAAAGATTGGTAATCTCGCTATTATTTTGTAACTTTATAGTTGTAAATCAATAACTTACAAAACATATATAGCGATGATTACCACAGACAAAGTTACAGAAATATTTTGTATATTGGATGAGTTCTGCAAGAATTTAGATGCCGAGTTAACTAAAAACCTACATATCGCCCCCATAGACGAGGGATATAAGCGCATGCGAAACCGCAAAGGGCAGATGTCCAAGAGCGAAATCATGACCATCCTGTTGTGCTATCATTTTGGCTCTTTCCGCAACTTCAAGCACTATTATCTCTTCTTCATCAAGGAGCATTTGGCAAGCTACTTCCCTAAGGCCGTGTCCTACACGCGTTTCGTGGAACTCATGCCCCGCGTGTTCTTCGACATGATGGCCTTCATGCGCATCCAAGGTTTTGGAAAGTGCACGGGCATTAGTTTCGTGGACAGTACGATGGTTCCCGTATGCCACAACATGAGGAGGAAATTCAACAAGGTGTTTGATGGACTTGCTAAGAACGGAAAGGGAACAATGGGGTGGTGTCATGGCTTCAAGCTTCATCTGCTGTGCAACGAGATGGGCGATGTACTCACGTTCTGCCTAACTCCCGCAAACGTGGACGACAGGGACCCTAGGGTGTGGAGAGTCTTCACCAAGGTGCTCTACGGCAAAGTATTTGCCGATAAGGGCTACATCAAGCAAGAATTCTTTGAGAACCTCTTCAACCAAGGCATCCACCTCGTTCATGGGCTCAAATCAAACATGAAAAACAAGCTTATGCCCTTATGGGACAAAATGATGCTGCGCAAGCGATATATAATAGAATGCATCAACGAACTGCTCAAGAACAAGGCCAACCTTGTCCATTCACGACATCGCTCCGTACATAACTTTCTCATGAATCTCTGTGCGGCATTAGCAGCATATTGTTTCTTCGAGAATAAGCCCGAGGCACTGCCCGTGCGCATTGAAAAGAGTAGGCAATTGGAACTTTTCTAAGCAAACCCTTATCCCGAACTGGCGTAAGGATTAATTACTTTTTATTGCTGTCCGGTAAACCTTTTCCACATATAAAAGTTAAGGGCTAAAATCCTCT
>OBWJ01000066.1_pt1 | contig 113210 bp, 136 predicted proteins | sample 1495181 | NCBI WGS metagenome assembly OBWJ01 (sample SAMEA2580041, study PRJEB22360) | human gut metagenome
ATCACACATACAGGCCAGAACCGCACCTCTTAACGTAAGACAAATTCATCCGGTTCACCTCCGTACGCTCTTTCAGTTCAAAGCCTTTCAGATAAATCTGCGTAGTCTTGATGGACTTATGACCAAGCGACTCGCTGATCATCTCGATAGGGACACCACGGTACTTGGCAGTAGTAGCCCACGAATGACGAAGCGTGTAGGAAGTGACGGGGAAGTTGAGACGCAGCCGCTTTGCCAGAGACTTCAGACAGTAGTTGAATCTTCGGAGAGCGGACTGGTATTCACGGTAGGCTCTCTCATCCTTCCTCTTCTTATCACCGTGAAGAATGCCGAAAAGGTAGTCGGGACAGCCGGGACGGGGAGACTGCCGGTTCCGGAGTTGGTCGAGCATCTCCTGTGCGCTGTCCAGAACCTCAACGCTCATGGGAGTCTTCGTCTTGACACGATTGTAGCGCAGCACGTTGCTATCAAGAGCGGATTTCTCCAAATGGCTCAGATCGGCGAAAGACATCCCGCAGAACTGGAACATCAGAGCGGCGATAGCCTGGGTACGGCGGAGACGGTCAGACTGGGGATCTTCATAAAGAAGCCTGCGAAGAGCGACGACGGGAAGCGCCCTTTTCTGACGCACGTCCACCCCCGTATAGACCTCATGAAACAGGCGGTGGACATAAGGAGCACTGCCGGCTTCCACACCCCGATTATAGATACTCCGAAGCATACGCATATACGTGGAAATCGTATTGGGCTTCAGACCACATTCGTAAAGGTGCTGTTCGTAACGGCGAAGACGCTCACGGGTGACTTGACGGAAAGACACACTATGGACACCACAAAACTTGCTAAAAGAAAGAAGGGCGTTCTGATAGACGTGCGCTGTAGAATAGCGGCCCTCCTCTCGCAAACGGCCGATATAGATATCGGCACATCGACTAAATCCATTTTTATTCATTATTTACATCACTAGTTAGATTACACGATACAAATTAAGATGAATAAACGAGAAGTCTTAGTTTTATGTTGTTTGACATTATTAAAATAACTAAAAAAGGCTTCTAACATATATTTATGTCAGAAGCCTCTATCAATATAACTTTGAAGAAAACTTAGTTTCTCAAACCCAATTATCCATTCACCTTTTTATAATCTTCCAAAAATTTCTTCAATCCCGAATCAGTCAGCGGATGATTCAACAACCCTTTGATAGCACTCAACGGACAGGTAGCCACATCTGCTCCCATCTCCACACACTCGATGATGTGCTTCGTATTGCGGATAGAAGCCGCCAATACCTGAGTCTTGTAATCATAGGTGCGATACATACGTACAATATCACCGACAAGCCCTACCCCGTCTTCGCAAATATCATCCAGGCGTCCGACAAAAGGCGAAACGTAAGTCGCTCCGGCCTTTGCAGCCAGCAATGCCTGCCCGACGGAAAATACCAATGTACAATTGGTCCGGATTCCTTTTTCTGTAAAGTACTTGATAGCTTTGATACCATCAGCAATACAAGGCACCTTGACAACAATGTGCGGATTGAGTGCGGCAAGCTCTTCCCCTTCGCGGATCATCCCTTCATAATCCGTTGCTATTACTTCCGCACTTACATCAGCATTGACAATTTTACATATTTTAATGTAATGTTCACGCTGATTCTCCGTACCTTTAATGCCTTCTTTCGCCATCAGCGAAGGATTGGTAGTCACTCCGTCAAGTACTCCGAGGTCATACGCCTCCTGAATCTGCTCCAAATTGGCTGTGTCAATAAAAAACTTCATAATTCTATTTTTTAATGGTTAACTATCTGGTAGTCAAAGATAAGAATTATTTCTCATCTTTCCTAGATCAGGCAATGGTTATTGCCGGATCGAGGTAGACATCCTGAATAGCGTTTAATAATTCGACACCCTTATTCATCGGCTTCTGGAAGGCTTTACGTCCGCTGATCAATCCCATACCACCGGCACGCTTATTGACAACTGCCGTAATGACCGCATCACGCAAATCGGAAGCCCCATGAGATTCTCCACCGGAATTGATCAATCCGACACGCCCCATATAACCATTTGCCACCTGATAACGACAGAGATCAATCGGGTGTTCCGATGTGAGTTCCGTGTACATGCGTTCATCTGTCTTTCCGAAACCAATCGCTTTGAAACCACCATTATTGGTAGGAAGTTTCTGCTTCACAATGTCCGCTTTGATGGTAACTCCCAAACGGTCAGCCTGTCCGGTAAGGTCGGCAGCAGCATGATAATCGATAGCTCCCTTCTTGAAATCGCTATTACGCAAATAACACCACAGAATGGTAGCCATACCAAGCTCGTGAGCATATTCGAAAGCCTCGGCAATCTCTACTAACTGGCGGCGACTCTGTTCCGAACCGAAATAAATAGTTGCTCCTACTGCTACAGCTCCCATATTCCAAGCTTCTTTCACCGTGCCGAACAATACCTGATCGTATGTATTCGGATAAGTCAGCAGCTCATTGTGATTCAACTTTACCACGAAAGGTATTTTGTGCGCATATTTACGTGCGACTGATCCTAGAATACCGAATGTGGAAGCTACTGCATTACAGCCTCCTTCGATAGCCAGTTTCACAATATTCTCCGGATCGAAATAAATGGGATTCGGTGCAAAGGATGCGCCGGCTGTATGCTCAATATCCTGATCGACAGGAAGAATGGACACATAACCCGTATTTGCCAAGCGTCCATGCCCTAAAAGGGTTTGCAGGCTATTCAATACTTTTATGTTTCGGTCCGAATCAATCCAGACTTTATCAATGGTATCCGGTGAGGGTATATAAATCAACGACTTATCAATGGTCTTACAGGTATGGTCCAGATAATAACTGGTCTTATCTCCTAATAAATCAACTACTTTACTCATAACTTTATTTTTTTAATGTATAACAATTTATATACAGGCGATGAAGCCTGCTATTTTTTCTTCCCCTGATTGGCTACCGCTTCCATCAGCTTACGAATTTCTTCCGGATTGCCCAGGAAGTAATCGTTGGCAACATTCAGGTTCTCGTCGAACTCGAATACATAAGGAACGGCAGTAGGAAGATTCAGTTTGATGATATCTTCATCAGAAATATGTTTCAAATGCTTGATGATACCTCGCAAACTATTGCCGTGCGCGACAACCAGCAAGGTATGCGCATCTCTTAAAGCCGGAAATATATCCGACTCCCAGTACGGCATAATACGGTCGATGGTATCTTTTAATGATTCGGTACGCGGCAGCTCCGCATCGGGTACTTCGTGATAGCGGAAATCGAAACGCGGATTTCTCAAATCGCTTTCGGAAAGCGGATTGGGAGCAATATCATAACTGCGGCGCCATATCAGCACTTGCTTTTCTCCGTATTTCTCAGCAGTTTCCGCCTTATTGAGTCCTTGCAGGTCGCCATAATGCTTCTCATTCAGACGCCAGCTCTTCTCGACAGGAATCCAGTCCAGATTCATTTTATCAAGCACGCAGTTCAAGGTTTTGACTGCCCTCTTCAGATAAGAAGTATAGGCTTTATCGAAGTTGAAGCCATATTCCCTCAACGTAACGCCCGCCTTTTCCGCTTCGGCAACTCCCTTTTCCGTCAGGTCTACATCCGTCCAACCTGTGAAACGGTTTTCTTTGTTCCAAGCACTTTCTCCATGACGAAGTAATACTATCTTTTTCATTCTTAATAATCTCCTTTCATCTTTTTATATATACAACATTTTGTTACTCTACAAAGTTCACGAAAGAATCAGCAGGTATCAATACCTAAAAGTGATGGTTTATTGAAAAGAATTCAATAAAAATGATTATTTTTACGGACTAAATGAATATTCAACCGCCAGTTAAAACAAGTCAGACATTGGAAACAAGCAAACAGAAAGAATACACATTCCTGCAAAAACTGCTGAATAAAGCGAATATGGGATGGTGGGAAGCGGACTTAAAAACAGAAAGTTATTTATGTTCCGAGTTTATCTCCCGATTACTCGGGATAGACGAAGACGGAGTGATCAGTTTTGAAGATTTCAATAAACGTATTCTAAGGGAGGATCAGCACCATACTACCAGCTACTCTTTCGATAAATTGCAACAGAGCATTGAGGAGGTGTACCTGCTCCATACTCCCCACGGGGAAGTATGGATTCGCAGTAAAATATGCTTTCAGGAAACTGATGAGGAAGGAAACACCAAAATATACGGAATAGCAGAAACTCAAGATGGTCCCCACATGGCTTCCGCCTATCAGGCACTGCAAAACAGTGAACGTATCCTGCACAATATCTATAAAAACCTTCCCGTCGGCATTGAACTGTATAATAAAGACGGTTATCTGCTTGACTTGAATAAAAAGGAACTGGAAATGTTCCATATCACCCATAAAGAAAAAGTTATTGGTATCAATATCTTTGAGAATCCGGCACTACCCGAAGAAATAAAGCTAAAGATCAGAGATAATGAAGAGGTTGAATTCACCTTCCAATATGATTTTTCAAAAATCAAAGGATATTATGAATCGGAAAAAACATCCGGTTTCATTAATCTGACAACAAGAATAACAACACTCTATGATCATGACCGGCAGCCTATCAATTATCTGTTGATAAACGTAGATAAGACGGAAAACACCATCGCCTACAACAAAATTCAGGAATTTAAAAGTTTCTTTGAACTGGTAGGAGATTATGCCAAGGTTGGATACGCTCATTTTGATGCGTTAAGCCGCAATGGTTATGCCTTAAGCAGCTGGTATAAAAATGTAGGAGAAGAGGAAGGCACGCCCCTACCGGAAATTATCGGTATCCATTCTCACTTTCATCCGGAGGACCGGGCTGTTATGCTCGACTTTCTGGCGAAAGTGGTCAAAGGCGAAAGTACGAAATTATGCAGGGATGTACGTATCCGCAGAGCCGACGGAAGTTATACGTGGACACGGGTGAATGTGTTGGTCCGCAACTACCGACCGCAGGATAATGTCATCGAAATGCTGTGTATCAACTTTGATATTACCCAGCTAAAAGAAACCGAGCAAATGCTTATCAAAGCCAAAGAGAAAGCCGAAGAAGCGGATCGTTTAAAATCTGCCTTCCTTGCCAACATGAGTCACGAGATACGTACTCCGCTCAATGCGATCGTCGGTTTCTCAAGTATGCTGGAAGAGGCGGAGGATCAGGAAGAAAAGCATCAGTATATCACGATCATAGAAGATAATAACAAGTTGTTGCTTCAGCTTATTTCCGATATCCTCGACTTATCGAAAATCGAAGCGGAAACTTTCGACATTATTCCTGAAAGGGTGAATGCGAAACAGCTTTGTAACGATCTGTTTCAGGCTATACAAATGAAAACTAGTCCGCAAGTAGAACTCCGCCTGAAAGATAATTTACCCGAACTGACGTTCACCAGTGACAAGAACAGACTTTATCAGGTATTACTGAACTTTGTGACTAACGCATTAAAATTCACTTCCGAAGGAAATATCACCATCGACTACCAAATAGACGGAAACGAAGTGAAATTCTCCGTTCAGGACACGGGAATGGGGATAGAGCCGGAAAAACAGGAAGCTATCTTCACCCGATTTGTAAAGCTCAACAGTTTTATTCCCGGTACGGGACTCGGACTGTCTATCTGCCAAAGTATCGTCACGCAACTGGGAGGGAAAATCGGTGTGGAATCAGAACCAGGAAAAGGGTCCTGCTTTTGGTTCACCCATCCAATTAATTAAAAAAATCTTTTTTAAATTGCTCTGTCATCCTTCATTATATTCAGAATGGCAGAGCCAAACATTATTTTTCAGACAACAGTCCATTTCATCGGTTTCTCTTCAGGAAAATACGGTCTGTAATAGTGCCCGGCAACTCTGATTCGTAGTGAGTCACCATAATCATCGTCTTGTCTTTGCGATGGCAGAAAGCTTCAATAATCTTCTTTACCCGACGACGGTTGTAAGTATCCAGACCGTGAAGCGGTTCATCCAGAATCAGCAGCTCCGGGTCCTTCACAAAAGCACGTGCCAGCAATGCCAGCCGTTGTTCTCCACTGGAAAGTTGCAAAAAAGGTTTGTCTTTCAATTCCGCAATACCAAATATATCCATCCACCATTCGCAGATGGCCATTTGTTCCGGCTGGGGACGTTTGTACAGCCCGATGCTGTCATGAAGCCCACTGGCCACGATTTCAATAGCCGGCAGATTTTTGAGATAAGCACGATGCATCTCCGGACTTACATAGCCAATATGCTTTTTAATTTCCCAAATACTCTCCCCTGTACCCCGCTTCCGCCCGAAAAGGCTGATGTCACAAGCATATGATTGTGGATTATCCGCACAGACAAGGCTTAACAAAGTAGATTTTCCGGCTCCGTTTTCACCGCTCAATGCCCATTTCTCACCACGTCGCACCGTCCAGTCGAGCTCTTTCAGAATAGTGCGGTCATCATACCGGATGCTGACTTTATTCAATTTGACCACTTCATCAGAATCGTAATTATTGCCACCATAGGGCAAATCAACGATACGTTGCTGTAACTCATCAAAAGAAACAGCTACATCCCTAGAACGAAAAGCTTCCAGATAGGCCTCACGTTCCATTTTGGAGTACACCATCATTTTATCCACAGGAATTACGTGGGTAATAAATGAAGGAATATCATCCAGCATTGACAATACCAAAATAATCTGTACGGACGACATCTTTGTCAAACGATCGAGTAAAGAGAACAGCAATTCGCGGGTAGGTGCATCCAGCCCGATAAACGGATTATCCATAATCAATACACGGGGAGCCGTCAACAGAGTTTTGGCCAGCTGGAACTTACGCAGTTCGCCACTGGAGAGAAGAATTATTTTCTTATCAAGCATCGGTTCTATGCGAAAAAGTTCAAATAGTTCTTGTTTCAGTTGTTCATCCTTAATTTCTCCCAGCATTTCACGAACATCGGGCGCTTCGTCCTGATCGTGGGCGTTCCAGCGTTGCTGATAGTAATAATTAGCATCCGCAGCCCCATAAGTGTCACGGAAAGCGATATACTTCACATTATCATAGACGGTCTGGGTGGCAGAAGGAGAAAAGTCATATTGCAGCGTCCCTTCACACAATGGGTATTTACCGATCAGCGTATCGACAAAAAGACTTTTTCCTCCCCCGTTGGGCCCTACAATTGCAATGTGTTCTCCGGCTGAAATCGTTGCCGTGATGGGTGCAGCTAAACGCACAAGCGGGTTGCGTGCCACGCCCCCCGCCATGTTGAATGTATTCTGAATCATATTCTTCTATTCTGTTCGATTATCAAAAGACTGAATTTACTTATATAAAATCAAAGCTGACTGACCGGGAATAATAACTTCCGGTCCGTTTTGTATGCCTAATCCACGTACATCTATCACTCCGTCTTTACATACCACTGTATATTTACCAACCGGAATAGTAAGCCTGGCAGGAGTAGGACGAGAATTAAATGCGACGATGATATCTTCCCAATGATCTCCATTTGCATGGTCTTTCAGACGGAAAGCAATCAGGTTGCTTCCTTCCACAGGAAGAAATTCCAGATGTTTTCGAACCTGTCCTGCATCTCCCATGCGGAAGGCCGGATGAGATTTACGCAGATCGATCAATCGTTTATAATACATGAAGACATCTCCGTTGGTGGTTTTGCGCCGCCAGTCGATGGCATTCACTGCATCCGGGCTCTTATAACTATTGTCCACGCCTTGCTTATCACGCATGATTTCTTCTCCGGCGTAAATAAACGGAATACCTTGTGAAGTAAAGACCACAGTCTGTGCCAGTTTATCGAGACGTATAAGTTGTTCGGGAGTGATGTCCGGCATGCTTGCCTTCAGTCGGTCTACCAAACACAGCCCGTCGTGACAGGAAACATAACTGATCATTTGCACAGGCTGTTTCGCCCACGGCTTTTGAGTATAATTAACCGAATCGCACTGTACTTGCGGATGCTCGATAGCGCCTGCTATGCCGAACTTTACGCTCATCTCCCCTCCCGGAATTCCGGCAAGAAAAGCTCCTTTGCGCTTATCGCCTACAGGTCCGCAAAGCCCGTCACGCAGCTCGTCAGAAAAGACAGCAACTCCGGGTATCTGTGCTATATTTCCCTTCATTGCCAAGGAGTCAGCCGGATACTGAGGCGCCTCGGCAGCCCACCCCTCTCCGTAAATGCAAATGGTAGGATCGACCGCATTCACAGCCTTCCGTATCTCGTTCATCGTTTCGATATCATGAATTCCCATCAAGTCGAACCGGAAGCCGTCAACATGATATTCTTTTATCCAATAAAGGACGGATTCTACCATAAACTTACGCATCATAAGGCGTTCGCTGGCAGTCTCGTTACCACAGCCTGAGCCATTTGCCAAGGTTTTATCTTCTTTCTGGCGATAGAAATAACCGGGAACGGTGCGCTCGAAGTTACTTTCATCGGTATTGAATGTATGATTGTACACCACATCCATTATCACACGGATACCAGCTTTGTGCAGTGCCTGTACCATCTGCTTGAATTCTTTCACACGAGTGGCGGGCTGATAGGGATTAGTGGCATAGGAACCATCGGGTACATTATAGTTTTGCGGATCATATCCCCAGTTGTACGAATTTTCATTCAGTCTGGTTTCATCTACCGAAGCGTAATCAAAAGAAGGAAGCAGATGCACGTGTGTCACGCCCAGTTCAATCAGATGGTCGATACCTGTCAGTAACTTGTCGGAGTTCATCGTTCCATGTTCGGTCAGTGCCAGATATTTTCCTTTATTCTTCACTCCTGAAGTAGAATCGACCGAAAAGTCACGGTGGTGCATCTCATAAATAATCATATCGGCGGGAGACTTCAAAGGAGGTCGGGTGTCACTCTCCCAACCGTCCGGATTGGTGGATTGCCAGTCGATAATGGCGGCCCGCTTCCCGTTTACTCCGACAGCACGGGCGTTTATTCCGGGAGTATCTCCCTGCCACTTGTCATCGATCTTCACATTGAAAGTATAGAACTTGCCAATAAGGTCCTTACTTACCACAGCTGTCCAGGTTCCTTCTTCCTCCGACTGCATCTTTACCGTTTCATAGGCATGTCCGCCCTCGCCTGCCTCATAAAGCATCAGACGTACTTCATCTGCCGTAGGCGACCAAAGAGTAAACTTCGTTGCCTCCGGTGTATACTCCATTTCAATCAGACTTCCTGTACGGACCGGATATAATTCATAAGACATATATTCCTTTTTCGCAGTAGTACAACTCATTACTGTCGTCACCGTAGTCACCCCTAATATCGCTAAATAATTGGTTCCCATTTTCATACTAAACCTCCCCTGCGGTACTCACACTACCTTCGCACTTACTTGTTTATAACTTTTCTCACTCCCAGCCTCTTTCATTGCGGGTTTATTTTACTTTATCGGGATTTTTCGCAATAAAATCTTTCCAACTGCTATATCCTTTTTCCATTGCCGGACGTCCCATTTGCAGAAAATGACAATAGGCTGCCGCCAAACCGTCCGTCGCATCCATAAAGGTAGGCATCTCTTCTTTGGGAAAATGCAGCATACGCTGCAGCATATCCGCTACTTGTTCCTTTGATGCCTGTCCGTTTCCGGTTATAGCCATCTTGATCTTCAAAGGAGCATATTCTGTGATCGGAATATCACGGCTCAATGCCACTGCCATCGCCACTCCCTGAGCACGTCCCAACTTCAACATGGACTGTACGTTCTTGCCGAAAAAAGGAGCTTCGATAGCCAGTTCGTCAGGCAGATAGCTTTCGATGATACTTAATACCCGTTCGTGAATATGCCGCAGCTTCAGATAATGATTGGCAAATTTACGTAAATCGATAATTCCCATCGCGATCATCTCAGGCTTAGTCCCTTTCACGCGCAAGACTCCATATCCCATGATGGTCGTACCGGGGTCTATACCCAAAATAATCTTTTCTTTTACCGGTTGAATCACTCTACTATCTCCATCAATGTCGGAAAACCGACTACTTTATCCTTGAATATTTTCGTAAGTTCGTCATTCAGCCGCACTCCCTGTTCCATGTGCCAGCGATGCAGCAATCCACTACTCTCTACTTCCCATTGCAGAGAATAAGAACTTCCGTCGTCCCGATGACTCAGTATCCGACAGATACGCGGTGCTTTCAACGTCCCGTGTTTCTGTACTTCAGGTATATAGCTTTCCTTTATCCAAATCAAAAAATTATCGTGAACAGCATCGTCCACCTGAAAAGTTGTATTATAAATCAGCATATCATCTGTCCTTTCAATAAATTATTTTCCGCAAACATAGCAATTATTTCAGAATATTCCATTATATTTGCGCCAACAAAAGCAAAACGTTGACAAACGTTATATCAGTGGCATAAAAATGGGGCGTTAGCTCATCTGGCTAGAGCGCGACACTGGCAGTGTCGAGGTGATCGGTTCGAGTCCGATACGCTCCACAAAATGAAAAGAGTAACTTATGATAAGTTACTCTTTTTTTATTTTAAACCTGCGATTGGCTTTGTAGTCAGCCTTCATTAAGACATTTTTATATTACCCCGAAATGTTTCAAAGCCTTGTAAAGTCCATTATTGTCCACCATATCAGTGACAAAGTCGGCAACTGACTGAACTTTTTCGGACGCATTTCCCATCGCCACTCCTATTCCGGCAGCCTTCAGCATGGGGATATCATTACCGCCATCACCGCACGCCATTATTTCAGAAACTTTAACCCTGTAGTAATCGGCAAATAACGAGAGACCGGTTGCCTTACTTGTCCCTGCAACATTAACATCAGCAAATAAAGGATGCCAGCGTGTTGCGGAAAGACCAGGCAGAAGCGGCATTACTTTTTGTTCTGTTTCCTCATCAAAATAAAAACAAAGTTGACAGCATTCTTTTCTTTCAAACATCTCTTCGATGTCGACAACCGGCGGAACCGGATGCTCAACAATTCCGGCAATCTGTTCGACAGTCGGGGTAAGGCGATTGACAAATACACCTTCATTTAATTCGAGAGCGACTGCAAAATCAAATTCCCGTGCAAGCTCCATTGATTTTCTAAAATCCTGTGCAGGTATTGCTACTTTTCTTATCACACTTCCGTCACGCAATACACACTCTGCTCCATTAAGTGCAATAACTCCATCATACGGCACAGCATCAATCTCATGAAGATCACTTGCCGCTCTACCGGTAGCAATCACAATCTTAATTCCACTATCATGTACTTTTTTAAGAGCATCTATAGAGGATTGCGACACCTTATGAGTTTCAAAACTCAACAAAGTTCCATCTACATCAAGCAATAATACCTTTATCATACTATCTATATTTTTGGGCTACAAAGTTACTGAAAAGTTTCTCATGGCCTACAACGATAAGCACGAGATCGTGTTAAAAAAGATATCATATATACAATAAAAAAGGACCTTTATTCAAGGTCCTTTTTTATCACTTCATCCATTTCTTTTATTCGTTTCTCACGATCCTTGATAGGACCGTCTTTCGTATCACCTTTGAATACATTATCTGCACGATCGGTAACTTCAGTGCTCCATTCTTCAAACTCATTCTTAGCCGGACGGCCATTCGGTTCGATATTTTCCTCAGCAATCGAATCGTGTCTGTTAATCATATCATCCATATCTTCTCTTTTTTTATTGGTTACAATGATAATACAATATAAAAAGAGAAAAGTTCCGGGCGTTAATGTTTTTTGGACAACTCGCGTTCACGTATCTGCAACTGTTCTTTATACAACTGGGGACGGAAAGGGACATAAAGGGTATAATCACTTTCAACCGCCTTGCCTCCCACCAGTGCCGGTGTCCAATTTGGCATTTCCTTCACAATGCGAAGAGCTTCTTCTGCAAACTCCGGATGAGTCGATTTTAATATATGAGGACGAAGAATCACTCCCTCCTTATCTATAGTAAACTCACACAAAGCATATCCCGAGACATTGTCTTTAAGCAATTCCACAGGATAAATCATTTGTCTGGCTACATATTCCCGTACACAAACATCAGCCAAGCAGGGTAATTCTTCAATTTGCTTTCCCGAATGCGTTTTGAGCTTCGGACCAACAGAATAAATCCCCACATACATCGGCTTTTTGTGAGCGTCCGGCTGTTCTTTGGTACGGTGCTCCAGCTCTTTCAATAAAGCGGTTGCTTCCTCCGCCAATGCTTGTTCCGAAATATTTTCTCCCTGAGAAAACATGTAAGTCGACTGACAAACCAACACAAGCCGCTCCATCAAAGTACCTTTCATGGGTGACCACTTCCGTCCCATCATCTCTTTTCCTTTCGCATCTGTCGATGAGAAGTAATAAACAACTCCATCCAGTCCGGCTGTCGAACCGTCCAAATCCTGTATCTGGCTGGTTACCAGACGGGCGATAGCTCCCAAAGACTGGTATAAGGACTGACTGATCTCCACTGATTTAGTTTCCACTTTCACCGTTCCTTTCTCTGCCTGCCAATAGGTACGCGACAAAGTATTCGCAATCAACAGACAACGTCCGTTCTTCTTCTCTACCGACATTGCATATTCCGGTGAAAAAGAAGGAATGGCTACAAAACGCGCGTAAGGACGCTGTTGAAAACCTGTATTAAGCAAAGAAAAGACATTTCGATAATACTCACCCAACTCACCCGTATAGGTAGTAAAAGGCTTCACCGGCTCCAGATAGTCGATCTGAGCTGACAGGCGAAACGATAAAGTCAATAGCAGAAGAGAAATAACAATCTTTTTCATAAGTGTTCCCCGATTTTCGGTACATTCGGCAACAAAGATACAAATTATTTCGATGGTTCGTGATAAAATTATATCTTTGCACGGTTTTTACTAAGAAACTGAATAACAATACATCAAAAATATGATAGCTAAGATTGAACAACTTCTGAAAGAGGTGGAAGCTTTGCACGCCTCCAATGCCGAAGAACTCGAAGCTCTCCGCATCAAATACCTGAGTAAGAAGGGAGCCATTAACGATTTGATGGCGGATTTCCGTAACGTAGCTGCCGAACAGAAAAAAGAAGTCGGCATGAGACTGAATGAACTGAAAACTAAAGCGCAGGACAAAATCAATGCGTTGAAGGAACAGTTCGAGAGCCAGGATAATAGTTGCGACGGTCTTGACCTGACCCGCTCGGCTTATCCGATTGAACTCGGTACACGTCATCCGATTACAATTGTAAAGAACGAAGTCATCGATATCTTCGCACGTCTGGGATTCAGCATCGCCGAAGGTCCGGAAATCGAAGACGACTGGCATGTATTCTCGGCACTGAACTTTGCCGAAGATCATCCGGCACGCGATATGCAGGACACATTTTTCATCGAAGCTCATCCGGATGTAGTACTCCGTACTCATACTTCTTCTGTACAGACCCGTGTGATGGAAACTTCCAAACCTCCTATCCGCATCATCTGTCCGGGACGTGTATACCGTAACGAAGCTATCAGCTACCGTGCACACTGTTTCTTCCATCAGGTAGAAGCGTTGTATGTAGACAAAAACGTATCATTCACCGACTTGAAACAGGTATTGCTGCTCTTCGCCAAAGAAATGTTCGGCACAGACACCAAAATCCGTCTGCGTCCGTCTTATTTCCCATTTACAGAACCAAGTGCTGAAATGGATATCAGCTGTAACATTTGCGGTGGTAAAGGTTGTCCGTTCTGCAAGCATACCGGTTGGGTGGAAATCCTCGGTTGCGGTATGGTAGACCCGAACGTACTCGAATCAAACGGCATCGACAGCAAAGTATACAGCGGTTATGCTCTCGGAATGGGTATCGAACGCATCACGAACCTGAAATATCAGGTAAAAGACCTCCGTATGTTCTCCGAAAATGATACACGCTTCTTAAAAGAATTCGAAGCAGCATATTAAATAGAGCACAGAATTTACCAGTATGCCAATGTGCCAATAAAACCATCTGATGGTAATTGGGACATTGGCATTTAATCAATATACCGATTACACTGAAACGGGATGGCTTATCACCGTTCCGATCAGCAAATTGAACGTTCACTTATTATGGCAAAGGATAGACTCATTACTCCCGGTTATTGTTTCATCTTGGCAGCCAACTTCCTGCTCTACTTCGGTTTCTGGTTGCTGATTCCTGTTTTGCCGTTCTATTTATCCGAGTTCTTTCAGGCAGGAAATTCCACTATCGGCATCGTGCTTTCCTGTTATACGGTAGCTGCACTCTGCATCCGCCCGTTTTCCGGCTATCTGCTGGATACGTTTGCCCGTAAGCCGCTTTATCTTTTCGCTTATTTCATCTTTATGCTGATGTTTGCGGGATATCTTATCGCCGGCTCGCTTACCCTATTTATTATATTCCGAATTATTCATGGAGTCTCTTTCGGCATGGTCACAGTAGGTGGAAATACAGTAGTCATTGACATTATGCCCTCTTCCCGCAGAGGTGAAGGGCTGGGCTATTATGGACTGACCAATAATATCGCCATGTCCATCGGACCGATGTTCGGACTGTTTTTACATGACGGAGGGGTTTCTTTCGCTACAATATTCTGCTATGCGCTCGGTTCCTGTATGCTGGGATTCCTGTCCGCAAGCCTGGTGAAGACACCTTATAAACCACCGGTAAAGCGTGAACCGATTTCACTCGACCGTTTCATTTTATTAAAAGGAATGCCTGCGGGACTCAGCCTGTTGCTACTCTCCATCCCCTACGGAATGACCACCAATTATGTAGCCATGTATGCCCGCGAAATAGGAATCCATACACAAACAGGTTTCTTTTTTACCTTTATGGCGATCGGTATGGCCATTTCCCGTATATTCTCAGGAAAGCTGGTGGACCGGGGAAAGATAACCCAAGTAATTGCCGCCGGACTCAATCTGGTTATAATAAGTTTCTTCCTGCTCGCATCCTGTGTATATCTGATTCAATGGAATGATGCTGCCTGCACCATTCTCTTTTTCGGAATTGCCCTGCTGATGGGAATCGGATTCGGAATTATGTTTCCGGCATTCAATACTCTGTTCGTAAACCTTGCCCCCAACAACCAACGGGGAACAGCTACTTCCACCTACCTGACCTCATGGGATGTAGGAATTGGTATCGGTATGCTGACCGGAGGATATATAGCCGAAATCTGTTCGTTTGACAAAGCATATCTTTTCGGTGCCTGCCTGACAGTAGTTTCCGCTGTCTATTTCAAATTAAAAGTAACGCCTCACTACCATAAAAACAAGTTAAGATGAGAAAGAAAGAACGTTATGAAAAAGTAATCGCATGGTTTCAGGCAAATGTTCCTGTAGCCGAAACAGAATTACATTACAATAATCCGTATGAATTACTGATCGCTGTAATCCTTTCTGCACAATGTACGGATAAACGAGTAAATATGATCACTCCGCCTCTCTACAAGGACTTCCCGACTCCGGAAGCTCTTGCTGCCAGTACGCCTGAAGTTATTTTCGAATACATCCGGAGCGTATCTTATCCGAATAACAAAGCCAAACATCTGGTAGGAATGGCTAAAATGCTGGTTAATGACTTCAACAGCAAAGTGCCCGACAACATGGATGACCTGATCAAACTTCCCGGTGTAGGAAGAAAGACCGCCAATGTGATTCAGTCCGTCGTTTTCAACAAAGCAGCGATGGCGGTTGATACCCACGTTTTCCGTGTCAGTCACCGCATCGGACTGGTGCCGGACAGTTGTACGACTCCATTCAGCGTAGAGAAAGAACTGGTGAAGAACATTCCGGAAAAATTAATACCCATAGCCCATCACTGGCTTATTCTGCATGGTCGTTATGTTTGTCAGGCACGTACGCCGAAATGTGACACCTGCGGTTTGCAAATGATGTGCAAATATTTCTGTAACACTTATAAAGTTACAAAAGAGGCACCAAAAGCCAAGAATAAATAACGATTTAATAGCAAGGAACCGAAATAAATAGTAACTTTGCGGTCGATCAAAAAAGAGAATATTAAAAACACTTTTAAATAAAAATAGAGTATTATGCAGACAATTGACAAATTCAATTTTGCCGGTAAAAAGGCATTTGTTCGCGTGGACTTCAATGTACCCCTGGACGAAAACTTCAACATTACAGATGACACTCGTATGCGTGCAGCTCTTCCTACTTTGAAGAAGATTTTGGCTGACGGCGGTAGCATCATCATCGGTTCTCACCTGGGCCGTCCGAAAGGCGTTGCCGACAAATTCTCTTTGAAACATATCATCAAACATCTGTCTGAACTGCTGGGCGTTGAAGTTCAGTTTGCTAACGACTGCATGGGCGAAGAAGCCGCTGTAAAAGCTGCTGCTCTGCAACCGGGAGAAGTTCTGTTGCTCGAAAACCTTCGCTTCTATGCTGAGGAAGAAGGCAAACCAAGAGGTTTGGCTGAAGATGCCACAGACGAAGAAAAGGCTGCTGCAAAGAAGGCTGTCAAAGAAAGCCAGAAAGAATTCACCAAGAAATTGGCTTCTTACGCTGACTGCTACGTAAACGACGCATTCGGTACAGCTCACCGTGCACACGCTTCTACAGCTCTGATCGCTAAATACTTCGACACTGACAACAAGATGTTCGGTTACCTGATGGAGAAAGAAGTAAAAGCTGTTGATAAAGTATTGAACGACATCCAACGTCCGTTCACTGCTATCATGGGTGGTTCTAAAGTTTCTTCTAAAATCGAAATCATCGAAAACCTGTTGAATAAGGTAGACAACCTGATCATCGCAGGTGGTATGACTTATACATTCACCAAAGCAATGGGTGGTAAAATCGGTATCTCTATCTGTGAGGACGACAAACTTGACCTGGCTTTGGATCTGATCAAGAAAGCAAAAGAAAAGGGTGTAAACCTTGTACTGGCTGTTGACGCTAAGATCGCTGACGCTTTCTCTAACGACGCTAACACTCAGTTCTGCGCTGTTGATGAAATTCCTGACGGATGGGAAGGTCTTGACATCGGTCCTAAGACTGAAGAAATCTTCGCTAACGTAATCAAAGAATCCAAAACTATTCTTTGGAACGGTCCTACAGGTGTATTCGAATTTGAAAACTTCACTCACGGTTCACGTACAGTAGGTGAAGCTATCGTTGAAGCAACCAAGAACGGTGCATTCTCACTTGTGGGTGGTGGCGACTCTGTAGCTTGTGTCAACAAGTTCGGTCTGGCTAGCGGCGTATCTTATGTTTCTACAGGTGGTGGCGCATTGCTCGAAGCAATCGAAGGAAAAGTTCTTCCGGGTATCGCTGCCATTAATGAATAATGAATTTATAACAATGTAATTTTAGATACGAGGGCAGTTCTTTGTGAAAAGAGTTGCCCTTATTTATATCTGACCCATCAACTAAGGCATGAAGAGAGCAGCACTCATATTCTGTATCCTCCTTTTCTTCCTTTATTCTTGCCAAAGAAAAAAAGGAGAAAGCGTCTTTATACCTTCAACAGAATTACAACCACTCACACTGGGAATGCTCCCGACTCTGGACGGACTGCCTTTTCACATAGCTAAAGCACAAGGAATCTACGATTCGCTGGGATTGGATTTAACCATCCTTTCTTTCAATTCCGCCTATGACCGCGACGCAGCGTTCCAGTTCAAATCAATGGATGGCATGATCACCGACTATCCCAGTGCAGTAACTCTACAGGCTATCCACCATACCGACTTAGGAATCATTTTGAAACATGACGGTTATTTCTGTTTTATAGTCTCCAAAGAAAGCGGTATCAACCAACTTCAGGAACTCAAAGAAAAAAATATAGCTGTTTCACATAATACGATTATCGAGTATGCAACCGGACAGCTACTGAACAAAGCGGGAATCAGTCAGGCAGAAGTGAACAAACCGGAAATCGCCCAGCTCCCTCTTCGCCTGCAAATGCTGCAATACGATCAGATTGACGCATCCTTCCTCCCCGACCCTGCCGCATCCATCGCAATGAATGCCCGTCACCGGTCTCTGATCAGCACACAGGAATTGGGAATTGATTTCACTGTCACCGCTTTCTCCCGAGAAGCCATCAACGAAAAAAGAAGAGAAATCGAACTATTAATCACCGGATATAATCTGGGAATAGACTATATAAAAATGCACCCGCAAAAAGAATGGAAACAGGTATTGATAGATATCGGCGTTCCGGAAAACCTGACCGGCCTCATTGCACTCCCTGTTTACAGAAAAGCGGAGCGCCCCTCAGCCGATGCCCTGGATAAAGCAGTAACATGGCTGAAAACAAATAACCGGATATCTCAGACATATTCCGGATACAAAAATCTGATAGATACAACTTTTACAAAAACAAATTCAACAACAATCAAATAACAACTAATCACATGCGAAAAACACTCTTTCGACTCTCAATGATCGCGTTCACCCTGCTTAGTATGCAGAATACGCTCACCGCACAGGAGAAAACGCCGTTGAATCAAGTAGTCAATACACTGAAAGAACGAATCAGTCTTGCCGGTTATGCACAACTGGGGTATACATACGACGATGCCGCCAATCCCGACAATACATTCGACATCAAACGGATCATCTTCATGGCACACGGTAAAATCACCGACAGATGGACATGCGATTTCATGTATGATTTCTACAACGGTGGTATGCTGCTCGAAGTATATACAGACTACCGGATCCTCTCCGGACTTACAGCACGTATCGGAGAATTTAAAGTTCCTTACACCATTGAAAACGAACTGTCTCCCACAACGGTAGAGCTGATCAACTGCTATTCTCAGTCAGTCTGTTATCTGGCAGGAGTCAGCGGCAGTGACAAATGTTATGGAATGACTTCCGGACGAGACATCGGTATGATGATTCACGGAAAACTATTTCATGATCTCCTGCAATACAAATTTGCCGTCATGAACGGACAGGGATTAAACACCAAAGACAAAAACAGTCAGAAAGATGTAGTCGGCAACCTGATGGTGTATCCTAACAAATGGCTGTCTGTAGGAGGATCTTTCATTCGGGGAACCGGACACGCCATAGGTGACTCCCAATATTCGGGAATCAAAACAGGAGAAAATTACGCCAAGAAACGCTGGAGCCTGGGAGGGGTTGTTACCACTTCCGCATTCAACTTCCGTACGGAATATCTTGCAGGAAAAGACAGAAACGTAAAAAGCGAAGGATTCTATGCGACAGGCAGCGTACGTTTATTACAAAATTTCGACTTTATCGCCTCTTTCGATTATTTCAATCCGAACAAAGCGGCAGATTTCAAACAAAATAATTACATTGCCGGACTGCAATACTGGTTTTATCCCAGATGCCGTGTGCAGGCACAATACACTTTTTGTGATAAAAAAGGAGACGGACAAAAGGATTCTAATCTGATACAAGCACAGGTGCAAGTCAGATTCTAACTTTTTGGCATCCTTTTTGTTCTATTACCTATAAATAATTGAACCATTATGAATGAAAAAACGATTAATGAACAATACACCTATATACGCTCTCTGCTTGAAGAAAAAAGACTTAAAGAAGCTTTGATGCAGTTGGAATCCCTGCTTTGGCAATGTCCGGACTGGGATTTACGTACCCGCTTGGAGCAGCTGCAAACCTCCTACAAGTATATGCTGGAGTATATGCGCCAAGGCGCAAACGACCCAGAACGCTGGAATGTATACAGAAAACTCGTAGCTGATACCTGGGAAATAGCCGACCGTTCGCGCCTGCTTATGCTGGACAATGCTTCATCAAGATATTATCATGAGGTACGCCGCACTCCCCGACCGGAAAGTCTGTCAGCATATACACTCAAAAAATTGCTGCACATGCTGGAGTCATTCAATGACGACTTGGCAGTCAGTGGACTGCTGTCTGACGAAAAGATGGACGAGGTACTGAAACGGCATGAAGAAACACTTAAATATATGTTTCTGCAAACATGGACCAACAGTGCATGGACTCCCGAAGAGGAAGAGGATGCACAATCCATGCTTACCTCCGAACTTCTTCCGGTGAATGATCTGTGCCTGTTTATCAGTGCTGTCACATTAAGTCTGATGGAATGTTTTGACCTGCGTAAAATCATGTGGTTGCTGGATGCTTACCGCCATCCGGATGTCAATGCCGGTCAACGTGCACTGGTAGGTGTCATTTTCATTTTCCATATCTACAGGAACCGTCTCTCACTCTACAACGATCTGGTCAAGAGAGTCGACCTCATGGATGAGATTCCTCCATTCAAAGAGGATGTGGCACGTATCTATCGCCAAATGCTACTATGCCAGGAAACAGAAAAGATAGACAAGAAAATGAGAGAGGAAATTATTCCTGAAATGTTGAAGAATGTTTCGTCCATGCGGAACATGAGATTCGGCTTTGAGGAGAATGAGGATGAGAACGATGACAAGAATCCGGATTGGGCGGACGCTTTCGAACAATCAGGACTGGGAGACAAGTTGCGCGAAATGAATGAGCTGCAACTGGAAGGAGCCGACGTATATATGAGTACATTTGCAGCACTGAAAAGTTATCCGTTCTTCCGGGAAGTACAGAATTGGTTTTACCCGTTCAGCAAGCAGCAATCCGATGTCATCAAGCAACTGAAACAGGAAGGTAACGAGAAAAATACATTGCTGGATTTAATTCTTCAATCAGGATTTTTCAGTAACAGTGATAAGTATTCACTCTTCTTTACGATCCGGCAGTTGCCAAAGGCACAGCAAGACATGATGCTAAGCCAGCTCGGTGAACAGCAAGTGGCAGAGCTGTCCGAAAAGTCGAGTGCGGAAACAATGAAGAAATTCAATGAGCGACCGGGAACCGTCAGCAATCAATATCTGCATGACCTGTACCGTTTCTTCAAGCTCAGTGTACGCCGCCACGAGTTTAGGGACATCTTTAAGGAGAAACTCGATTTACACCACATTCCTGCACTTAGTAACGTATTATATAGTGAAGATATCCTATTCCCGATCGCAGATTTCTATTTAAAGAAAGAACGCTGGAATGAGGCAATAGAAGTGTACGAGGAAATGGAAACGATCGGAGCACTTCAGGGAAGAGGTGCAGAATATTATCAGAAACTGGGATATGCTCTGCAAAAAAACAAGAAGTATGCAGAAGCGATCGATGCTTATCTGAAAGCGGATACACTGAAACCGGATAACATCTGGAACAACCGCCATCTGGCTATCTGTTACCGGTTAAACCGAAATTATCAGGCTGCATTGAGCTATTATAAAAAGGTGGAAGAAGCTACACCGGAAGATACCAATGTTATTTTCCATATCGGCAGTTGCCTGGCCGAACTCGGACAATACGAAGAAGCTGCCAACTACTTTTTCAAACTGGATTTCATCGAAAGTAATTGCATAAAAGCATGGCGCGGCATCGGGTGGTGTTCATTCATCAGCCGGAAATACGAACAAGCCATGAAATATTACGAAAAAATCATTGAACAGAAGCCACTGGCTATCGACTATATGAATGCCGGACACGTCGCATGGACAATGGGAGACATTCAGAAAGCGGCCGCCCTGTACGGCAAGTCAATCACAGCCAACGGAAACCGTGAACGCTTTCTGGAGATGTTTCGGAAAGACAAGGAAGCTCTTCTCAAACAAGGTATTCAAGAAGAGGACATCCCGTTAATGCTGGATTTATTATAACTTCTTCAGCTCCCCGTACAGTTTCTGTATGGGGAGTCCCATTATATTATAATAACACCACAACCACCACAAACAGCTACTAAACAAACAATTAGCAAATAAAACAACCGACACTGTAAAACTATAGTAAAACAAAAGATTATTTTAGGGAAAAGGCATCTTATTCGTCCGCCTTTTTCAATTCTTCCAATTTCTCTCTAAACTTCCGGAACATATCAATGGTCGGGTAAAAGGTTGGATTCTCCCAGTTCTTTGAGATCATCTGGATCATCGCCTCTATATGACTTTTGCAGTCTATTACTTTGATGCATTTATCCAAGACCAGTCCGCCTTCCGGGTAGGTCTTGTTATTTAGGGTATCCTGCGCCCATGAGAGCAACTCTCTGATTGATTCTTGGTCGTATTTATTATCTTCTGCCATCTTATTGAGTTATTACTAGCTTTATATTCAAAAAGTCCAAGATCTTTTCAATCTTTTCTTGTCCTAAATTCGTTTTTCCGTTAAGAAACAAGGACATGGTACTCTTTGTTACTTCTACATGCTCCGCAAGATCCTTTGATTTGACATTTCGGAGCTTCATTGCTTCTTTGACTGTTTCCCGTATCATCATTCCATTTTCCAATTAACTTGATCTTCGATAGCTTGGTCTAAAGTAAAGTCACATTTAGGATATTCAGCCTCCCCTAGGCCTGTGCGGAGATCAACAAACCAGCTTTCTTCATTTTCACTGATGATTGCATTCTCAAAACCTTCTACCGTTTTCTCAATGATTGTTTTCATGTCTTTATTTTTAGTTGTTATTACCTTTGTTTCTTATTTTGATGTTACAAAGATACAAATAGTTTTTGTAATATCAAACTTTTAAGGCTAGAAAGTTTCGGTCATATCAAACTTTAACATTTGGGCATAAAAAAGCCCGGCATGTTGTATACCGGGCGATTCCATTTTAAAAGAGGCGTTATAAATGGAAAGGAGCTATTTTTTCTTTGCATCTTTCTGATGATATAAAGGTATACTTTTTAATCCATCAATATGTTCATATAGATCATTTTCGATATGCTCGCAATGCATAGGATCAAGAACAAAATCAATCCCTTCACGTCTAGCCAATTTTGCAGCAGGGACAAAATCTGAATCTCCAGAAATAAGAACGATTTTATCTACAAAACCTTTTAAAGATAAAGAAGCGATGTCAACACCAATTTTCATATCAATCCCCTTTTGACGCAATTCATAATATACGTCATCCGCATTAATGTCATCAAGAGAAATCTCTTTCTTTAATAATTTTCTCATTGTGTTATCATAGAAAAGCCATCTTTTGCTTTCCTTAATATTACCTAGACGCAGAGCGACTTTTCTCTTTTTCTTAAGTTCGTTTATTAACTCACTTCTGCGGATAGCCTCTTCTGTTTTAGAAAAGTCTATGCATTTATTAGAGACAGGATTATGTATCTTTTTGGCGAATGGTACACAATCATAATAAAAAATGCGATATAAATAATTATTTTTCCCTACATGAGAATGGGATATAGTATATAAATCATTGGCAATAGTTAATGCTGTCTTTTTGCCGGACTTATTATACATTGCGTTATAGCGTTTTATAAAATACCCACCATCAATTAATATGGCAACTCTTATAGGGGTTTCTGTGTACGATGTATTTGGACGCGTTTTCATAAAATAAAAAAATGGCCTTTGGTTAGGCATGCCCATTATCAAGAGGGGGACAAACGTAAGCCAAAGGCATAATCATGTGCTGCAAATGTATGAATTTAATTTGTATCTGCAAAAGGTAGAAGATAAATTGCAATAAAAAATAGATTATTTTATATGTTTTACACTCATCAAGTTACAATATCAATTATACACACAAAGATATAACCCTTGCAATAATCGCAAGAGGAATCAGCCAGTATAGCCACCTTTCTAGGCGTTCCATAGCATCACCAGCAGAAGACGGCAGAAATCTGAATGATACCGGTCGTCGGCTTGATCAAGCAATATGTCCAGCTTAACGTTTCTCATTTTCGAGCACTGTTTTTATTCGTTCTTCAGTAAATCCAAATCGGGCGGCAAACTTTTTGAAAGCCTGCATCTTGTTGTTAGGGATAAGAGAATACATACTATTAATGGGAGTATCACTCTTTAATGCTTTTTGCACTTGCTTCTTTTTCATGGAATTAATGTATTAAATGTTTGACCTTGTTTTTACAGCAATTACACTCACACAGTAATGACTTCGCGTATTCCCATGTCTTTTCGATGATATCATCTCCGATATACTGAATTTCCTCCCCGTAAGGGTCTATACCGAACGCCTGGCAAATATGAGTAGCCATGTGCCCGCATTCATGCCGCCAGGACTTGGCAAATTCCTTTGGGGACGAAGTAAGGGCAATGACCATTACTGTTTCCCGGGTGCCGAAGTTGGAGTAAGTAACTCCGGTATTCAAATTGCCGGAGCTAATATTCTCATACGCAGTACGAAGCATATCACCGTCGCAGCCGATGGAATGCATATTATCGAGTATTTCCTCTGTATAATATGTATCTACTGCATAATATACCATGCAGTTCCATCCATACTTGGGTAATGCGAACCGTTGTCGTATCATTCATCAAAGCATTTCGTCCCACTCAATAGGTTCTCCGGAAGCAATCATTGTTGCATACCATCTTCTCATTGTTGTTCCGTCGGGAGCATCAGGATCATCAATTGTATCCTTTATATAAAGAGCCAAATGCGCTTCATCGGGAATAGATGACTTCAGATAATCCGCCTTACCCATGTTGGCTACATACACATAATCATATAGCACATTATTTTCAAGCTTAATGCCATACCTGGTAAGTAGCTCATCTACTTTTTCTTTTGATATTGGCTCAATTCGCTCTTTTTTGCCGGTAGAAGGATTAAGCTTTTTCATGAGCGACACTGCAAACTCACACATTTTCTTATTGAAATGCCAACCAAAGTTAGACAAGTACGCTTCCATTTCTTCTGGCCTCTTATCTCTTATATCCAAAGGTTCTCTTCTCATGATTTAATAAAGTTATAGGGAGTAGAATCAATCCACTCCCTAATTAAACATTAACGGTAACGGGAATAGCGTCCTGTACCACGTACGCCACGTCTCTCGCCATAGCCGCCACGACCGGAACCACCACCATAATCACCACGTTCGCCCATCTCGTCATAACGGTCGTCGTCATCGTCATAATAACGTTCACGTCTTCCCATGCTTTCACCACCGGATAATTCTTCGATGCATTGCATCAGCTTACCACCGTATTTAAGCATCTTTTCAGCGTAGTCGGACATTTTCTCGACCTTGCTCTCGGAAATCTCAATCATCATCATACTATTGTTTTTTAGAATTGTTACTACCAGATGCCTTTTCAGAAGACTTGAAGAAATCAGCCATCATAGCCTTCAATTCGCTAAGTTCTTGCCGAAGCGCTTTATTTTCCGCTTCCTGACGCTGGCGTTCTGCAAATTCCGGATTAAGTACCTGAAGCATCTTGTCGCATGACTCCATGACGGAACGATGATGATCGACACTGCCCAATATCTCCGAGGAGCGGTTGCGCATGGCGGCAACTTCTGCATTCATCGATTCCCTTGAGCCGGATATTACCATATTCCCACCTCCGGGAAAGTTTGCATCAGCAATGTCAGACATTGCAGGTATTTTCTGAAATGTAACAGTTTGCTCACCAACCTTGATGGTCACATCAACCACCATTCTAGGAGGCTGTCCATAAGGGAGAGGCTGCTGCATAAACTCAGCAACCGGTGTAGAAACTCCGGAGACGGAGCCAACTTCTATGTATGGAGTGTTATCCTTGTGTAGGATAAAAAACTCGCTGTTTACTCTTAGATTCTGAAAAGGCATAATTTATTAACTCTTTAAAGAGCGGGATTACTCCCGCCCATTATTTTAAACTACTCCGGTAAGAATTTGCAATGTGTTGCTACCTGATTCGTAGTAGCACAGATAAATTCCGGTACCGGTAATATCCGAAGCAGTAACATCTGCGCCGGCGATCGTAGTCAGTGCTTGAGTAGCACCGTTGGTATCAAACACTACCGGCAATGTACCGGTAGTACCGGAAGGGATCGGCTGTGCCAAACGGAACAGAATCAATCCGCTAAATGGAGCAGAAAGGAACGGATGATTCCGGAAAGAGAAACGTACGTTGGTAGTACCTACGGTAACACCTGTACTTTCCAATCTGGGAATACCATTCTTATTTGCCATGATAAAAGGACTAATGAATGCCATATAATGCCTCCTTCCTTTTATCCCCAACCATTAAAATTGCCCCATGCCCCAATACCATTGTAAAGACCATACTGAGCTGCAACGCAAGAAGGAATCCCTACAACCGGACTATAAGGCACCTTCGCTACTTCCGGCTGGTTACATTCGATTTTTGCAAGACGAGTACTCAAATCATTTAAAGCTGCACCAAGAGGAGCCGTTGCCTGTCCGACAATCTGAGAGGTCATAGCAGAACTCTTAAATGTGCTATTCTCCTCACGAAGTTTATCAATCTTGTTCTGCATTTCACGCATTTCAGCCGCACGCTGGCCGGCAAGAATCTGCTGGGTGCTATCCTTGATGGAATTTTGCAGATCACAAGTCTGACGTTGAGTTTCATATGCAACAGAAGCAAAGCCTCTTTCCTGACCAGTCGCAACACCGTTAATGGCATTTTGCAATGTGTTTGTTTGCTGACAGATCGCCAGACGGTTTTCGCAGCAGCATGAAGCAATCTGTTGAGCGATCTGACAGTTACCCTGCTGGATAGCATTGATAATCTGCATTGAGCTTTGACCAACCTGATTTCCTACCTGTTGCACCTGTGACATCACCCCATTGATAGCATTCTGAACCTGACCGATTGAACAGTTCAAATTAGTAGCCAGATTGTTGATTGCCTGTCCGTTCCCCTGAATTGCACTCATAAGTAACTCCCTTCCTGCATCGTTGTTAATTAAGTTAGGGATACCGGCTCCGGCAAATCCGCCACCGTTTCCGCCATCTCCATTGTTTCCCCATCCATTGCGTCCGAAAAGGGGGAATAGGAAGAAGAGGAAGATTATCCACATGAACCATGATCCATCACCACCAAATCCGTTGTTGTTCTTTCCTTGCATAGCAACCAACAAGTTGGGATCAATACCTTTCTGTTGCAATAATGGAGCAAGCATAGCCATCATTCCATTACCGCCACCGCTCCCGCCTGATTCCGGGAAAACGTAAGTCTTTGTTTCACTCATATTAATATACAATTATAACACGGTCAATATTAACCGCATCACAAAAGTATATAATAGGAACTGCGTAAATCAGAGCTCATTTTCAAGCGATTTGCGAATATTTTGCAGATATATTGCAATCATTTTGTTCGTTGTTTTTCGACTCTCAAAAGTAGATATCAGGTAACGTATACTAGCTGATGTTTTGTGAAGCAAAGCGGCGATCTGTTCAGGGTACAGACCGAATTCAGTAAGAAAGAATACTACGATAGAACGGGCATCAACAACTTCCGTTACTTTACTTGTAGATAGGATCAATTCTTTAGAAACCTCAGTTTCTTTTCCGACAAGGTTTAGTATTTCGGCAAAAATCTCTGACTTACACATAGTAATTTAATTTTTTATTGTACTTTTGCCTTTGCCAATCAAACTTACGGTTATTGAAAGAACAAAAGCATGTATAGAAATGTTAAGGACATTATACCCCTGGAACTATCTATGCATGCTTTTGTATGTTTAAAAGTTTGATTGGCGTCAACTTTTAGTGTCGGGGGTTCTTTTTTACTCTATCCCCCGAAAGAGCTACATTTGTTATGATAACCGGCCTTCTACTTTACCGGATAACTTAGTGCTTAATAATCATTTCGAGATGTTCCTCGATTTGATAAATAATCAATGTTTCATTTTAACCTCCTTTCTTGACTTTTCGGTTATAGACTATATTTCCTATTATTATGAACAAAAGTGCCAATGCTATTCCGAATGCCCAGCCGCCTAGTTCCAGCTTTATCTTCTGCCATCTGGATAGTTCCTTCTCTACCGGGTAAGGGATCTGGATTGAATCGGTCTTGATGACCGTATCTGTCTTGTTTATCGTCAGATACCGGTACAAGTATTTGTATTTCTCCTTGTAGACGGTATCTCCTTTTACAAACAGGAACACGCTGTCACGCTGGTAGATGCTGTCAAAGCGGGTGCTGTCACGGGTCTTATACTCTACTCTCACAGTTTCTACCGGAACATACTTGATGCTCCGGCAGCTTGTGAAACATATTCCTGACATCAGGAAAACGATATAGAAGAAAGTTCTCATAGTGTCTCCTTGCTCGTCCAAGCCGGACCCGACAACAACACATTCAGATCATCACCTTCGTAGGTAGGATAAGGATAGACCGGTTCCTGCGGAGTTTCTTCGTCGTCCAGTAACGGTAAGGTCATAACAGACGGGAAAAGAGTTTCGTAATGAACCAGTTTCATGATCACCTGAGTACCGTCTACGCTCTTGCGTGGGGTCAGGTGCAGTTCGTCGAGGACCTCTTGCGGTATCGCATTTAGATTCTCTGATGGGAATACAATGTATTTCATATCTTTACTGTTTAATTCGTTATGTTACTCACTAATATCAGTTACATTATACATATCTAAAGTGGCTAAAAAAGCACATTCTTGGCAAAGTGATCTATTTTCTTCCGTGACATCTACTGCCTCATATTTATTATCACCTGCGGTTCTTTCCTCCTCTGTCACTACATGTATTGATGTATTTCCCAAAATAGATTTATTTACAAAGGGAGAAAACAATACTTGAAACCAAGTGCAAGCAGATAAATACCTGCCTACCCCATATGACAAATGCGAACCGTCCCTTGTTATATCATGCTCCGTCTGCAATGATGTATTCCGTGCATTTTGAATTGTTGTCCCAGTCGGAATAATTAAGTCTATCCCTACCTCTTGAACAAGACGTTTGACGCTATTAACTATCTCATTGTATCTAGCAATACCAACAGGAGCACCACCATAACCAGCCCAATAGGCATGTATCAACTGGAAACCTATACACACATTCTGATTAGTGCAGTTACGTCTTAATATTTCCATATACTCTTTTAACGATGGTTCCCATTTGTCATATTCGTTAGCCAAAGTAGAGACCTGCTGTATTGTGATTATATCCCAGTCTTGTGCAAGTAATTCTTTTAATGTGCCGGATGTTTTACCAATATCATAAGTCCCCACTCTTCTGGATATTGTGACCGTCTCGTTGGATTTATATTTATCAACCCAAGTCTCAAAAGAAGCCCCGCTCATAACGGCTATATAGAGGCATAATTTTGAAAGATCCGCTCCTGACTTCTCCACAATATCTCCTAAATATGCAGTAGGATCGTCTGTATAAGAATTTCCTATTGACAATATCTTCAGATTTTGGACATTCTTAGGATACGGATTATTTCTGTATCTAGGAGATATTACTCTTCTATCAAGCTCTTCAGTTTTCTCTTTTATTAATTCTGATTGTTCTACCAGCTTATCTATTTTTATATCTAATCCGGTAGTTATTTTCACTTTAAATTTAGGTTCACTAACGACTATATTGTTTATATATAAATATCCATTTTCATTGATAGTGATAACTTTAGGTTCATTCAACGTATTAACATTAGCATCAGCCACTTCTATAATCTTTAGAGATTCGTCCGTAATGGCATAAGCTCTACCATTATTTCCACCTTGAGTAGCAATAGTGCATATGTTGCCCGCAAAGACCGGCAGCTTCATACATTCCCATTGAGAGCCACTATCCGAAAATAACACTGGTTCCAACGGTGCTATTCCTCCCACACCTTGTGTTAAAGCATAATAATACCCTTTTTGTGTGTCATCATGAGAGTATTCTTTTATTTCTTTAACGGAAGATATCGGGATATCTGTCATCTTAGTCTCTATTTCCTCGAAGTTCCCATCTATCCCTTGCGCAATGACTCCCCACGACTTTTCGGAGTCTTTTGCTATGTCAAATATCTTTTCCATATTATTCGTTTTTAATTAATGTTTCATTTGAAATTAAGGTATCGTTACCTAACATTGTCAAGTAGCTGGAGATAACTATGCTGATCTTCTGAGGAGACTTGGTGACTTTACCTGTTATCTCATAGGTTACATTGTCTCCAGAGATGGATATGTCGCTGATGGCGTTAGATGATACGCCTATTAGTTTATCAGAAGCATTTGACAAGGTTATGGTGATAGTTACCGTGCTACCCTCGGCAATGTATTCTCCTGGATTAACTGAGTAAGAGACCGAGGAGTAAGGGACATTGCTCTTGATAACCGGTCTGAACTCAATCATGCCTGGATAAAGAGTGCCTGCCTCGTACTTCTTCAATTGACGTTCCAATAAGAATTCGGAGAGGCTGTAGGGGAAGAGCATCAATGACCATAATGCGAGGTTAGAGAAACGAGAATCACCGTCTCTAATCGTTCCTAGCCACATAGAGTCAGTATCAACGCCGGAACCGGATACTATAGTCTCCCCATTATAACTATATTTAGTTTGATAAGTAAATGATTCTTCGTTCAACTTATCGTTACTCACCAACGAGTTAACTGTGCCAAAAGAAAAGGTGCTAGAGCGAGAAGGATTTCGATTAAACGTCTGCTCTAAAATAAAAGCACCGTCATTACCAACTTTAGATTTAGAAACAATAGAGCCAGTTTCAGTACTTGTTACAGAATCACCATATAACCATTTACGAAGAGCACAAATAGTATAGTCTTTCAAAACAGGCAATCCGGTAGCCTTGCCGAAGTCGGAGATACCGTCTAGATGTAAGGCGTCGGGATTTTCTGGGATTTGAGTGATAGTTATATCACACTCTCCTGTATAATTACTAACACGAAATCCTGTATAGTAGTTGTTTGCAGAAGCAATACTAGCAGGCAAGTCATAAATGCCATCCCCTTGAAGACTAAGAAGAATCATATTATCGTCTTTATCTACATATTGATAGAACAATTCCAAAGATTGGCTTCCCTTCACTTCTACCTTCATACTATTTACTTTTGCTCTAGTATATAAGATAGCCTGAGGATTCTTTATACGAGTAACACAAAGTTTGTTTGATGTATGTACAGAATCAGCGATATTGAATTGGGGAATCCATGAATCAAAGTCTACATTATATTTACCAATACCACTTTCTCCTTCCCATGCAATGTTGTTCAACTGTATGTTATGACCGTTTATGTAGTCAACCAACTGATCGTTAAACTCTGCGTGATTATCATTAGTGATACCCTGCTTCTTGATGTTGCAGTACAACTGAGGCTTGATGATCTGTCCCGGACGGTCAAGGTTAAAATAGGCGATGATTTGGTTTATTTCGTCTGTAGTCAGGACTTTGTCGGCTAGGATTGTCCAGTACCAAGCACAAGAACTAGTATCAGAACCGGCTATCTGACTTCTGCCAATAGGTGAAAATTTAGCATTTGAACTTAATAGTCCGTCATACGTTCCCGATTGACCACTACTATAATCAGCTTTATCACCTAATATATTTGTAATTGGTACTGGAATTGCATTATTTTTGGAAGAATATCCATATATTCCCCACTTACCAAAACCTTGGGAGATAACTTTATTTCTGAAATACTGTTGACCTGTTGGTAGATTATTATCTATATAATTCGTATATCCGCTACCACCCGATAAACGTGAATTAATATGATAAATCATACTCACCACCGTAATATCATTGCTTCCTCCCAACATCTCCTGAATAGTCTTAGTGGAAACAATTTGGTCGTCAATCCCATCAGTAATTAATGCACCTTCGAAGTCGGTTCTCGGTAATCCATATCCACTGCCCTCCGTAAATGAGAAGTTAAGCAGGCGCATGTCGTTCCCGTTGCCGGACAAGTCCTTCAAGATTGCCCGGTCGGGGTCGTCGTTGGACTTGCCCCAGGTGGAGATGGCCATCTTGACGTGCTTGAGCAATTCGGGGTCGATGTAGGGACGACCGGAACCGGAAGAAGCTCCCGGAACTCCTAAGCGTATCGCATTCATGCGAATAGGATCAAGCCCTATCGCATCAAGCTTAATTGGATTTAATCCTATTGCGTCCATTATTCTTCCGATTCAAAGATAGAAGCCTTTACCGGTTCTGTTTCACATTCGATTTTGAGATATTGCCCGGGGATAAGGCCGACGATCGGACGAGCGAATTTCTGATCGTAATTTCTACTCTCTGCAACAGGGAAGTTTTCTCCGTCGTAGCTTATATACACCCAAAGCTTACCGCCTTTTTCAAATGTAATCTGCAATCCTACTTCCGCAGAATTTATCTGAACGGCATTGCTTACATAGTTCTTCTCACCCTTTGTGAAGGTTATAGCTGTTTCTTTCATGATTATTCCTCCTCTATCTTTAGTTTATAATTTCAATGGTAATCTCCTCTCCCTTCCTTTGAGCATCTTCAATCAATACGTTAAGTCGATCGGAAGTATATCGAGATTCTGTGAGACGGCCAACCTCAGTATTTTTCCCTACCAGGATACACCCAGCACTATCATCAGCGGTACTTCCCGGATGGATTAGTATACCATCAAAATAAGGTACATTAAGCAAACGAGGTAAATTGCGTCCGAATTTAGGGGACCAATTATATATCACTTTGTATTTACCGGCAGGAATGGCTGTTTGTTCGGGAATCTTCTTTTCTGCGGAAAGATCGCGCAACCGATCCTCTAATGTGTTGCAAAACATATTTCCGTCAACGAACAGACGCCCAACTGTATATTTATCTTTTTTCCAAAGTCTTTCTACTCTTAACTCCATATTCACTTTCTCCTATAAAATTAAAATCAATATTAATATCTGAATAGCCTGACCGATAGTTCCTCCAATCAACGTTGCGGCAATATCAAGCCAGTCCCATTTACCACCCCAAGCCTTGTCCTTGAATTCCATGCCGGCCGCCAGACCTGCGACAAACAAGATGGTGAACAGTACACCTGCCGGGATAGCATAAAGCAGGTGCTTAGGACGGTTACTTTCTTTGATCCAACTCATGAGTTTCTTCTTGAATTATATCTCTGACATCTTCTTTGTCAACCTTGAGCACCTTCTTTCCAAAGACTCCTAAAGCTCCAATCACATTTATATTGATCCCCTTTGGTTTCAATATATTCCCTACAATCGAGCACCCTTCAATGAAGCATACCAACAAGCATGAGTACACATCAATAGGATATTCATTGTGACTTGCCACGCTAATCATACACACCATGCAGACGAATGCGAAGTAGGTAACCATCTTTCCCATAGTCGCACGAATCGCACGAGAAAAACGTACTTTCTCACCCATTAACATACTTTTCCTTACCCCAAATGCAAGGTCGCATAATATTACCGCACATGATACGATTAGCCAGGGAATCATGTTCTGAAGAGACTCAATGACGAAAGCGCTTGCGATTGCTGCGAATCCGCCCGTAGCTGTATGTACTATAGCTTCCTTCATAGCAAACAGGTCAAGTAAACGGTTAGCAATGAAATTAACTCAATCCAGAACATCGACTTGCATGCCGTCAGGTCCCATATAAGATTACCAGACCAGTTCTTTACAACAAACGTTATCGCGTAGATTAAAAATGCAGCCCAAAGCAGCAACCAGTACCACGAATTACAGACTACCCATATCTGAGAGAATACAAGAGACATCACCGCGCCGGTTATATGAGCTTTCTTGTGCGCTCCTCTAAAATTCGGGGATACTCCCAACACAATCATTCCGACTACAGAAAGAAAGATCAGGAACTGACTGTTTTCTGTACTTGCATCCAGTGCGGCCGGAAGCAAAAGCAAAGACGGGAGAATCATGCATATACCGAACCAATACCTGTTACTCAGAATGTAATAGGTATCGGAAATAGAATAAGGGATACCCTTTGTCTTGTAAATCATCACACCAACATAAGATGCGAAAACCAATAATGATAGTAGTGTCAAAATCATAGTTTTATCTGTTTATAATGAAAACTCTAGTTTATTCGGATAACCGGTCTTGTAGTTGTAAGATTCGACCTCCTCTTTAGTCTGCAATCCTCTAACTGCCGCGATATGCTGCTGAGTTACATTGTAGCAATCAAGAGCATACAGCTCTAACGAGTTAAGCATGAGGAGAGCGCTTGATATAGGTATCGTATACTTTACCGCATCAAACCATAAAACGGTATCCAGTCTTCCGGCCTGCTTCTCAATATTGATTGAGTTAACAAGACCTACGCGGTCCTCTTTGTTTAACCACATATCTTTGCCGGCAAGGGTGAAAGAGTTTACTGCGTCTGACTTGTCATAAGCATTAATGTCCGCTATCTTCTTCTCTTTTAGTTCATCAAGAGTATACTCATGATCAACCAATACGGGATAGCCGCTTTCGCTCTCCTTTATTTCCTTTCCGGATGACTGACCGTTCAGCAGCTCCTGCCAATACTCCTCCGTTATCTCTACTGAGCCTTCTTGCAGCTCATCGTAGAATCCTTGTTTCCAATATTTTGCCATAATATTATTTATTTCCAACTCCCAACGGCTATCCAATAAAAAGGATTAGTTCCCGCGCCAGTACCATTACTATCCCCAACGGTATATCTACTACGAACTCTGAAGCTGCTTGTACCCGTCGATATTACAAGGCCGGCAACAACATTCATACCGTTACCCGGTTCATAGTAGGTAATCACAGGAGCATAATTGGCATTATAAAATGATAGCGGCAAATATACATAAGTATTATTACTGGAACTTGATATGTATCCCCACTGAATTAAGAACCCATTGTTAAACTTAGCATATCCATTCTTACCTAACGATACAGTCATAGCATTAGACAAATCTGCCTTTGCCAAATTGGGAATCATGTTTAGCAATTCTACAACTCTATCCCCTGTAAATCCGCTATTATAATCACTCATGCAAACTCTTTTTTAATCACATTAAACGTACTTCCATCCGACAGTAAGAAACGACCTTCAGCAACAGCAAACGCCTGCCTCTTTCCTATTTGCGAGATGGTAGTGGAGACAGATGCCTGTACTCCACTATTAGTTGTCCTAAACACAACAGTCTGCTCCCTGTCGAGTCCTTCATTGGCAACATCGCTTGATGCGCTTGCGGTCCAATTGGAACCGGGAGTGATAACGATGTTGCCTTCTCCTTCTTTCCAAGGCAATTTAATCTCTTCAGACACTTCCTGGATTGCCATAGGTTAAGAGATAGTCCAAGTAGTATTTGATTCAATAGTAACAGATACCGCAGAACCATCCTGAGGAATAGTAATACTCTTTGGTGAAACTCTCACATATGCGTCTCCTGCTGCCTGCTTGATAGCAATCTGAGCAGACTGACCACCATTTGCTGTCACTTTCAAATTTCTTGTAATCTCCTCTATTGTTGTGTTTGCAGGAAGCTCTAACTCAATAGAGAAAGCGAATTCAGAAGTTGCACCGGGGTCTCCGGAAATGGCAGTACCATTGTTTGTCTGTGTACCGTTAGCGCTATATTTAGGTGGAAGATTTACATCCGTTACACTTCCGGCAAACGCAAACGTAAGTTTTGATGAGTTTGTCTTACCTTCAACAGTCACAGTTCCCTCAGTCTTGGGAGCAGACATTTCCGAACCATTGTCGAAGGAGACGAATTCCGATTTTGGAGATTGAGTCACTTCATATACGTCCGGAACTGTAGCACCAACACCGTCAACCTGTAACGTACCTTTTCTTGCCACACGTCCAGTGTGGGGATTTGAACTATTTTCCACCGTTCCATTACCTGAACCGGTATTTTTATTCAACTTCACCCAAATAGGTTTTGCCATAATAGTAATATTTTAAATTAAACAATATATTAATTCTACTCAGTCTGAACAATAGTCCATACAGTATTAGACATGATATCCACATCAGCCATATAGTCATTATCAGGAGTGAGCCATATGTGTTTGGGAGTCACTTTTACATATTTTTCTTGCCCAACATCACAGACAACCCCTATCGACACCTTCATGCCCGTTGCCGAAGCGGAAACCTTCATCTCATCAGCCTTGACCGATACATTCCAAATGCCCTTAATCGCCTCTATATGTACAGATATGCATCCCATGTCACACCGTCTTTATGCCAGTATTTATCTTGTCGATCTCTACTCTTGTACCGCTTTCGTAATCAGAGTCTGGGAGATAGGCCGTAGTCTCAAGCCATATTTCACCCGTACCGATTATCTTTGTGTCTATGTAGCAGGTGTAGCTATTCTCATTGACGCGGATCATCTCAGACTTCTTTATTATCTGTGACGCATTCGAACAGCAATAGACAAAGAAGCGGCATGAGAAGTCTATATCGTCCATCGTCAATCCAGAAGGAAGGTCGATGGAGATGACTGCTTTGATTATCGTTCCTTTTACTCGCATGCTGACAGAGCATTAATAACTGACAAACGATCAATAGCCCGAACAAAAAGCTCTGCATATTTCTTTAAAGATTCCGCTTGTTCTGGAGTTAAATCGACCACGCCATTAAGATAGATTTTTCTTGCTATTTCTAACTCACCAATATCACCTGTCTTTTGAAATATTGCATTGCCAAAAACATTGCTGTAATCGACGGTACTCTTATTCCCTTCGATATCCTCTACTTCGATTGTTCTAAAGTCTATTTTCATAATATTTACCATTTATTTCTACCTATTACCGCAACCTCAAATGCACTATTAATCCACCCTTGGTCTTTATGGAATGTTTTTACTGTAAAAGTATTGGACTGTTTATCAGATATTATACAAAGAGTCCAATTCTCATTCACACCTGTAGCTATTATAAAATAGTCAGTATGACCTAAATCATGCCAAAAGACATAGTTACCCGTATCAGTTCTGCTAACGCTGCTAACATAACATCCATTTCCCCATTCATTAATTTTACCACCTGCTGCTGAAATACGCGCAGCCCATAACGCTCCCGGAGCGTTCCAGACGTCATTCCGTCTCTGCCCAAATATATGCCTCCCGAAAGATTGTATCGCATAATTACCTCCAGTACTGAGCGGATTATTAGATACAATATGCAATCCTATAACATTACCAGTATAAGTAGATATATCTACGACCCCCGGCTTATCACTCCGTCCGATATGGACATACTTATCGTTTGTCCCATCTGTTATAGATATATATGCTCCGAAATCATTATTATACAATCCTTTATCATCAATGGAAAATTTCCCGATTTTAGCCCCAGATGTTACCACCAAGTTTTCGGTATTGATATTCTTGGCATCAATCATAGGTACACCGTCCACTTCTTTAAATAAAGCGATATCTTTACCGGTATTAGTACGGATTACGGTACTATTCGAAGTCAACACCAGCTTTCCGTTAGCTGTGTTTATTCCACCCTCAGCAGTTAATTCAAAACCTGTCTGATTGTGTTTTATAGCACCTTCAGTTATCATCCATCCCTGTGTCTTTTCAAGGTTGCCAACAAATATCCCGGAAGTACCAAGCACATCTATAGTCGCATTCTGGGCCAGCAATACGTTTGTCGCAACATTAATAAATTCATTAAATTCATCCCATTTAGTAGAATCAAATGTAGAAGTAGATGTATGAGTTACCTTACAGAGTTTGTTATTACCATTATAGATGACAGTATCGATAAACGCATCGTTATGGTAATATTCAGTATTTGGTTTCCATTCTCCGCGAGGACGAAGCATTGCTCCCGGAAGGCCGGTCTTTCCTTGTCCGCCCGTCAAGCAAGCCGGACTGCTTTCGTATGTCGTATTGTCAGTATAAGTAACCTTAGTTTTAGTCCATATGTATTTACCATCCTCCCACTTAGGAGCAGTCGTAGACCACGACCCACCTGTTAAGGTGCTGGAAGAAGTTGAGAGATAATACAGAACCTCAAAAGATTTTACCCCCTTACCGGAAGGTCCGGCACTCCCTGTTACACAGACCGGATCACTCGTCCAAGTTGTATTATCGGTATAAGTGACAACAGTTCGCGTCCACATGAATTTACCATCTGTCCAGCTTGGTACATTATACGACCATGATCCGCCTGCCGGCGTACTATAGGACGTAGACAGGTAATATTGTTCTCTGTAGCTCTTTACTCCTATACCCGTTTCTCCCTTCGCTCCTGTGACGCAAATAGCATCCGTAGTAGTCGATGAACTATCGGTATAGGTGATTACTGATCTGGTCCATATATACTTTCCGTTTACCCATGCCGGAGCAGTAGTCGACCACGATCCGCCAACCAAAGAACTAGAGGAAGTCGAGAGATAGTATTGTTCAACGATACTAGTTACCCCCCTTCCATCTTCTCCGTTGGTTCCATTAGCCCCCTTTGAACCGGTAATACAAGCCGGATCTGTTTCCGTTATGGAACCATTTGTATATGTGACCTTCGTTTTACTCCACATATACTTTCCGTTTACCCAAGCCGGAGCAGTCGTTGACCAAGAACCACCAATCAAGGAACTAGAAGAAGTTGAAAGGTAGTAAAGCACATCCACATCTTGTACTCCTACACCATCATCTCCTGGCTTCCCGTTACTTCCATCCTTGAGGACAACAATGGTTTGCTGATCCACTAGCACTACTCCTGAAGTCTCACTATAAAGTCGGAATTGTATTTTAGTAGTTATTCCAGATACTGCTACATCGCTTCCCGGAGTATATCCGTTCGCGGTCCCGGAATCAATGACATAGTCCATTGAATAACCGGCAGGCAGAGAAGACACTACTGTAGAAGCTCCGTCCGTCTTCATTATCCGACAGGAAACCTTTGATACTTCACTGCTACCATCAGCGTTCTTTTTTATTACGTTTACGGAAGGTTGCAAGGAATAGATGATAGCATTCTCGCCATCGGCCCCCGGCTTTACCTTATTTACAGACAGGTAAACAGTTCTCTCGTACTGTGCGTCTTTATATGAAGCCTTGCCCGTCACTGGTATGCGGATTGTATCAGAGGCTGCGGCAGTAATAGCAGATACAGTCACTACCCCTGTACTCTTATTAGCCGATGATGTCACTCCCGTAAGGCTTCCTACAGTAAGAGAATCAAGAGTCAGTTTAGTAGTTCCGTAATACATCGAAAAAGTCGTAGTAAGAGGAAGGCCGGATATCACAGCACCGGAAGAATTGCAAGCAACAGACTGCATTCCATCATCAAGAATTGCGGATATGCTTCCTGCCCCATCTGCTCCCGGCTTCCCGTCTTCGGTCATTAAATGCCATGCCCCATCTTGATATACGTAACATTTCTTGTCCGTAGTATTTCGATAATACCATCCGTTCTGAGGATTTGACGGAGCGGAAGCAAATTCGCCTTTAAATACAAGACTTGTTCCATCATCTCCAGGACGTCCCTCAGAAACGACTTTCAACCAATCTGTAGAAGAGTCAGACGGTTCCTGCGTAGTACTAGGTTCAATACATATCCATGTACTCCCGTTATGGGTAACTTCATCGTAATACCAATACTTTCCCGCTTTCCATTCCCCCTTAAATGCGGGAACAAGGACTTCCGTAGTACCATCCTGCGAAAGTTGTTTAATCGTACCGGTCATATATACGTTGCGAAGGTATGCACTGTATCCGGACAAATCCAATCCTGAAATGACCAGATTAGACAAGTCTCCCAGCTGCATCATAACCATAGAAGAGGTAATCTCCCAGTTATTTACTCCTGCGAGATAGCGTTTATAGTCCTTTGTAGAATAAGCAGATTTCTGGCGTTCCGCATTTGTGAAATTGCCATATGCCACAAAATGCATAGCCTTCTGAGGATGATATGAGTAGCCACTCCTGAGAGTATATTTAAACTCCGAATTGCTTATCTTTTGAGTTATGCGGAAATAAGAAGTCTGGAATCCTGTACTGTTGTTGAATATACCCTTGCAAATGTCATCCACCGCAAGGTTTGCAACTTCTCCCGGTTCCAGCTTCAAAGTCAGAGTCTGAGAAGATTCGTTTACGGATTCAATAATGCCACCACCGGGAGCAAGCCAATCTTCTCCTGAAGTTATCGACACGCGATTATAGCGAAGCTCCGGAACCTCAAGAAAGTCTCGGAGATGGAGCGATTTCGCATCGATATGACCATCGGGAGAAATCATCCAGCCGATGAGATTCTGCACATAGTCTTTTGATGATATTTCCTTTGAGAAAGTTGCGTCCTCAGCAACTAGTTTTTGGATAACGGCTTTGATTTTTACGTCAATGCCAGCCAAGAAGGTAATTAATCCTTTAGCAGAATCTGGATCGACTTTACTTAAATACTTATCATCAGCTCCTTCCTCTGTAGATATTTTATGAAGCTTAAAATGCTTTCTACCATCTTCTGTAGATATTGTATCATCTTTAACTAATATATAAATATCCTCTTCTCCTTCAATTGATATAACCTGACCATCATATGGAACATAAGGCTCTGCATCTGTATTACGGGCATAGCTTTCCGCATCCTCTTTGGATTTCCATGTATCCGTACTATCAATAGGTCTTGAAGTGGTACGTCTATATTGTTTTTCAAATGATACTCCATTGATCTTAACCATAAATTACACTGTTTTAAAGGTAAACGTGTTACTATCATTCATTGTCTCTGTCTGAATAATCCACATTTTATAATTGGCTGCAGTACTTCCATTAGCTCCTTCTACTGATATGGTAGTAGGGCCACTAACAATACCTGTATCTTCCATGATATTTCCGGGAGATGTAGGGACGGATAACTCACTTAACGTCCCTTCCGGCAGACAAATTGCGATCATTTTCCATGCGTTTACATCAAACTTATATGTTCCCGCCCCCTTATATAGTCCACTTGATCCCAATGCACGTACTTCAGCAGAAGTCTTAGGAATGGAAGAACATATGCCGGCAAACCATTTGCGTCTAACATTTACGCTGATTGTGTCTTTAATCTCTTGTCTTGGCAATGTGCCGTCTTCACTAGCAGTATAGATGACCGTAGCTTTATATGTTTCATTCTGACTATAAGTACCCTCCAGTTGCCTAACCGCAGTTTGAATGCCGCCAACTTCTTCAGAGAAATTTAACTTGTTATTCGGATTTTCGTCATAATATGCAGATTCCATTGGTCCTTGTCCATTCCGGGATGCAGTATATGTAATATAGCCTTTGCTTGTACCAAACTCAACATCATTTGCTGTTGAGATCTTGCTTCTCAATTCTCCCACTGATTTCTGAGACAGCATTCTAATAAATGCATCCACCACTGTAGTGCCTTCCAGAATAACATCACCAGCCTTGAAATATCCCGCCTTATCCACAGTCACTTCTACGTTTTTTGTAAACTTAGCGGTTCCTTCGCCTGTACCAGTAGACGATCCGCCGCTACTGATTATTTGTTGCTTAATCCTTTCTTTACGGTAAGTAAGAGAATCAATCTTACTTTCCAGTTCTCCCAACTTGGAATAAGGAGCTGTCTCCCCGACAGTATACACCAGAGAATCATACGGTACATCCAAAGGATATTCATAGCCAATTATTCGCGATATCCTTCCTTCCTCAAAATAGGCTTTATTGATCAGGTTTACTTTTTGACCAATAGAGAACTTCTTCGAGAATGAAGGATCATACATGCCGGTGTCCGGGTCAACACCATAGATGTAATCCGGCATCATCGTATTGTCATAAGTAGATGGGTCCTGCTTTAATTCGTTGATATATTCCTTTGCCCTTTCTTCAACTTCTTTCTCCGCATCAGGAATAAGCTTATCGGATACAAATTGAGGATCGTACCCATATAGAATATACGTATCACCGCTAGTGGGATGCAATATGTCATCTGGGAGCATACGCCCATAATCATCATTGCGCTTTACTTCATATACCTGTGCCCTTGGATTCCATGTGCCATCTTCAAGGCGTTCAGGCTGATACGTATCAGACGATGAGTCATAAGGATTAAATATAACTTCAAAATCCATGCCAGCCAAGGGACCGGATTGGAATGCTACGCGTAATTCCTCTCCTGGTAGTTGATAACTTTCAGAGAAATGAAAGCCTAAGTCCGCATCCTTAAATCTCCATGCAGCCCATTTCGATTCGGTCTTGCTTCCATCCGGATTATCTGTAGTATCAGTATATGAATGCGTATATACATCTCCGATTGCCCCTATACGACTTGGATAAATATCGTCAAAAACAACAATCTGCTCAATAGCTTCCTCTGTATACATGTCGGGGTATGCGTCAATGTATGGAACTCCCTCCGGCATCATCAAATGCTTGGTTACAATACCTTCAACCGTTAATAGCGTTTTATCATCTGAAAAATAGCTTATAGGAATTCGGCTTTTTATAATATTGTTGATGGTATACATATTCCCGGCGGATACACTAACTCCTTCGGGAAGACGCAAAACATTTGCTGCTTCCCCTATCTGAAAATCGGGATTATATATCGCATCAAATGTCTGACCTTCATTGGGTCCCGTAGTGAATGTCACAGAGGCATTTGCCGACTTAGCTACATTCTCAATAGTAATATCCCCAGATGAACCGGCAAGTATCATCATTAAAGAAGAAATTGAACCTGGTAGTTGGAAGACAATATATAACTTCAAATCAGTAGCCCCACGCTCAATATTTATCTCTTTATTTAGGACAACTTTATCTGTCAGTTCTTTTTCCTGATTGTCATATATAGTGCGTACGTTTCCTCCAATACCATAACTCTTCTCTACATCATTGATTTTATATCGAAGCTGCCATCTCCAGCTATATATTCCTGATGGTAAATATTCCCTCTCCACAGATGAACCGGCTGGAGGGACTATTGTTCCTATATTAAACGAAGCACCTTCACTCTTTATTGCATAAGTTCCCCCGGCTGGATTGTTTGATAAAGATTCATAATTCAGATCATTCAACCCGGCTTTGACATATCCACTTGTCCGCACAGATGCCTTAAACTTATCTCCTATCTGGTCATCGGTAGGAAAATAGTCTATATTAAGCACTCGTGATGTATCAGAAATATCACGCCCATTTACCTTCTTAACATCGAATACCAGTTTTTTACGATACGTCTGTGGAATATTTCGCGTAGAACCGAAAGCATATATTCTAGTTGCATAAGAAGTCTGACTGTCACTCCGATTCATTGCACTAACATTAACACCAATCTCAAAATCGACCGGATCACCATGTTCGCAACGACCAAAACGGATTACATCTTTCTCTATCCACCATTCGCATTCAAATGTTTGAGACATTTGAGAAAGAGCGTCTAGCATGTTCATGTTATCATATGAAATCAGCTTGGATGAATCATCCACAGAATCGTCAATTTTGCATGTAAATACTTTCCCTTTATACTGATAGCCTAACACTTCTAGATTTTTCAAGAACACATCCATGTGAACCTTTAGTGTATCGGTCAAATTCCAGCTAGCTTCTCTTCCACTACTTTGAGGAGTATAGAAGAACTTCTTATTTTTCCACTTCCAATAGTAAGCATCAAGCTTTAATTCGTAGTCATATCCCCCGGTAGTAGTATTGTAAGTAGGTTTATATAAGTCTACAAGCTCAAACAAACCAATATTCTCGTCATCAATGTAATCCCCAAGCTGAAAGTAGACAGGTTCAGCTAATGAGAACTTGAGAGTAATGTAATCAGAACTCATTAGCTGGAACTTTCTTTTACTACCTTCGTTGATAGGAGTAGAAAGACGGATGTTGCCGGATATGTCTTTGATGTCTACTAATTCTGCCATATCACAAAGTTCGCTGATAGAAACATCAAAACATAAAATCCGGCAACCCTATAAACCACAATTCGCCAATTGTGGTAACTTTATTCTCTATTTGCAGGATTGGGCTCGTTCAGCTTAACCGAAATCTTTGAAAACGTCCTTGCGATATTGAAACCGAAAGATTGAGAACGGAGGTAGTATAAGTGATATACCTCTTCGCCTAGTTCCGGAACTTTGACTGCAAATTCCCCCTTTGTTATTTCGTCTAAGAATGCCTTATATTTGGCAATATAGTCAGAAGGGGAAACTCCTTTTAGCGTAAAGGTAAGAGTCAGGTCCCGTTCGTCAACCTTTCTGTTTTCGATTATAACCCTTTTCCCGTCCTGCAGGCGTGATTTGTTTTCAATCACATCTTTCATCGGAAGTGGAGCGTAAATAGCTTCTATGAACCCGTCTCCCATATTGACTCCCCACGTCGTATAGGCGTCCTTGTTATTGATTAGTAGGTCTCCTGTCATAATATTACTTTTTTGATAATCCATTAGTATTTCGCTTGACTTCTGCAATATCAGCCGCCATCTGCTGGATAGGCTTCACCATGACGTTAGTATTGTCACGAATGTCTGTTATAGCCTCGTAAGAAAGCCGTATCAAATCCCTTGTCTCGCTAGCAATGTCCTTTATACCAGATGAGTTTGCACTAATAGTCAACATTCCTGCTTTAAGTTCAAGGATGGACATTGTTTGAAGCTGGTTTTGATTCTTGATTTCTTCACCGGCAATCTGAAGAGCAGTGAAGCGACCGTTCAACTCGTCAGCAGAATCCTGAGACATTGTAGCAAAGCCTTTCTTGGAAGATTCCTGGGAAGTAGATGTGCCGCCACCGCCTACGATCTGCTCCCATGCCTTTCTGTCTTCAAGAGCACCATTTACAATAGTATCCCACCCTTCTCTTAAGTCTTTAATATCAGAAGAGGTGATACCTCCCTCTTTGCCCATGGCCTCAGAAAAGGATTCATACCATTTTCTTAATTCATCTTCATATCCCTTCGCGAACATTTGAGTGAATACAGCCTTTCGCATATACTCTCCAAAATTATCAGCAAAGTCTTTGGATGAAGCATCCATGTCCATGAGAGTATCTATGAAGTTGTCAAACAGACTATCGAATGACGTCTGAGTCAATTGTTCTTGAACGGCTTTCTGAATATCTTCTATTCTCTCTCCACCTTCAATAATCTTATTGAGGTAGTTTTGAACATCTCCATCCAACTTAGACCAAAATCCAGGAGCTTCCTCTTTTAACTTTTCAAGCTGTTCAGCCGTCAAGTTAAAGAGACCGGAAAGTCTTCCTCCTATAAAATCCGGATCTTTGCCGATTGACTTAGCAAACTCGTCCCATTGATCCCATAATTCCTGACTCATGCTATTGCGAATACGAACACCAATAGAGTGGGAACCGGCAGATGCGCCAGATTGCAATCGTTCTCTTCCTAATATTTTATAAGACTCAATGCTTTTGTTTGCTATTTCAATAGCTTCATCTCCCGCTTTAGCAGCTTCGGGACCATAAGACATATCTATGTATTCTTTTTTCTTATCAATTAACTCATCCCATATTTCATTTAACTTGTTATACTCATCAACCATTTCATTGTAACGAGAATAGTCAGCACCACCAAAACCGAATAATCCGGCAATAGTATTCCCAACGCCCGCCAAAACGCTAACTGCACCTGTGATAGCACTAAAAGGTTTGGTTAAGTCTATTCGTTCCAGCCCACTCATTACTTGCCCGATACCATCCAAAGTCTTACTTATGGCTTCTGGAACCTTCACCCCAAAGTTTTCAAGCATTCCAACAACGTCATTGCCTGCATTTACAACCTCCATGCCTTTTTGCCCGATAGAATTTGCTGCTTGAGTTAACTTTGACAAAGCTTTTTGTCTGTCAGATTGAGCAGCGGCCAAGTTATTTTCTGCTTGGGTAAGAGTCAGTAATCTAGTAGTTAATTTCCCGTTCTCATTGGTATATACTTTAGTTATTACCTCTCCTCCCTGAATAACAGTATTTAAATCCTCTTGAGCCTTGATTACCGCAGATGTAGCATTACGATAATTATCTGCACTATTTTTCAGTTCTCCCAAGGGATTACGTACTGTTATTTTTAGATCAATTTCTTTGAAGGCATCTTGCAACGCTTTAAGATCAGTAGGTTTTATATCTTTAGCTGCTTTATTTATAACCTCTTTCAGGTTATCACGCATCTTAACCAGTGCCTCAGTAGACTGAGCATCAAGGTTTCCGAATATGTTTGCAAAATTGATAGATGATTTTAGTTCTTCAAAGCTAACTTCCTTCAGTTTATTTTCCTTCTCTTTTTCCAAGGACTTCTTAGCACCCTTGGTGGTAGCTTCACTGATTTTAAGGTTATATTCTTCGTTTATGGCAGCTTTTTTTTGTTGAAATGTACCATATTCTTTAAGATATTCATTCCAGTATTTCATTTCTTCCTGATAAGGATAAATATCTTGTCGTAGAATAGTATTATTCAAAATTTTATCAAAAGCAGACGTATCTACTTTCACCGCAGATGCATCAAACGTTCTCTTCTTATAGTTCTTAGTCTGCTTCGCCCGCAAATTTTCCTGTTCATCAAAAGCCTTTCGCTGAAGCTCGATCTCCGTCCGGATATAATCTTCCCGCTGACGTTCTAAATCCTGTATCTCCTTCTTGTTGTCCAATTCACGCTGTGCACGAATCTTGGCTTCTCCTTCTGCCATAGCGTCAATACGAGACTGGGTAAGTTGATTCTCCAGATCTTGCTCCTTGCGTTTCCTTTCGGTTGCTTGCTTGTATAATAGTTCGGAGATTTTTTTTTGCTGGTCTACGATGGAGTTATACTCCTTAGTTAACCCTTTATCATCATATAGTTTAAGCTTTTCTTCTGCTTCTGTTTTCTGCTTTATGAGAGCATTATATTGTTTTACAACTTCTTCTGGAACCCCGTTAGTATTTCCCGATTTTAAGGTTTTAAGATATGTATCTTTTATTTGTTTTAATGCCGTATCAGCTAATTGTACTTGCTGTTGCCAATAATCATAGGTTCCTTCCTTTGGCTGAGGAAACAATTTATCAACGTCTATCGAATTTATAAACTCTCCTAAGTTTCCTTTTAACTTACTGACATTATTGTTTATGTCCGAATATATTCTAGCTTGTTCTTCAAGATTTTTATTTGCCTCAGTAAATTCTCTTTGTGCTGCATTTTTCTCTCTTAAAGAGGAATAAGTATCACTTTCATTTTTCTGAGCAGCAAACAATCTCTTATTTGCTTCCTCAACTCTCTTATTGGCCTCTTTTAAGGTCTTTGTTTGATTTCTTAATTTTATTTCTTGATCCACTATTTGATTTGAAATATCTTTAGCTCTATCCATATAACTTTGATATATAGATCTCTGCATCATTTCTTTGCCTAATGCCCTATATGCAATTGATAATTTATCGATATCAATCTTTTCCTCATTTATAACATTGGCATATTGAGGATATTTAGAAATCCATTCATTAATTGAAGCTGTTCTCTCTTTTAATAAAGTTGAAGCACTTTTAAGTTTAGTATATAATAAATCCAATTCGAGTCTTTCTTTTATCGAATCTTGAATACCCTTTTTTCTAGCGGCAGCTAATTCTTGTTCAGCAGTAGAAAGATCCAATACATAATTTTTTCCTCTCACAAGTTCTTTTCCCCAGTTGATTATCTCCTTCCCATACACAGAAAGCAGAGTTAATCCAACAACAAGAGCAGTCTGCCAGCTAATAAGAGACTTTGTCAGTTGCTGCCAAACTGGAGCAACAGCCTTGACATCTTTATTTCCTGCAGCTAATTCAGCCTTAAATGCAGCATATTCTTTTCTTGCTTTAGCAATCTCATCTACAAGGATAGGAAGGTTGTTTGAGATTGCAAGGAAAAAGGTATTTGCACTGACAGCCAAAGATGGCAATTCACGAGCCACCTGCTGTACAGAGAAGCCGAGCCCATTCCATGCACTTGCATAATTACCTACATTTCTTTGAAATCTGCCAGAAGCTTGTTCAGCCGCACTCAATTCCTTCTGAACATTTGCGATTTGGGCCAACAATGCCTTACCAGCATCACCGTTTCTTCGCGTTCTTCCGAGGTCATCATAATCCTTAGTCAATAGGATTATTTGCTTTCTGAGAGCAGTTATACTACCCTCTTCGGCTTTGCTCTGAATTATCTGATCCTTCTGTGCCTTAATTGTTTTTCTGACAGCTTCCTCTTCAACTAATCTTTGTGCTGCCAGTTGCTGCACCTGTCTTAATATTCCAATTCCGGAAGTACCTGTTTTCTCTGAATCAGCAAGAGCAACAAAGCTTTTCTTTAATTGTTTTATCTGCTTATCCGTTTCTATTACGGCTTCTGTATTAGCCACAATCCATTTATTTGTGGATTGCAATGCAGCTGTTTCTTCCTTTGCCTTTTTGACTGCATCATTGGAAGAATCAATGTCATGCTTCAGCTTTTGGATTTGAAGGTATTTGTTTTCATACTCTTCTAATTTTTTAGTAGCCGCCGCTATCTCTTTCTCTAATTGTTTTATAGCCGAATCACTATTGGGTATCCCTGCAATAGCAATTAGAGACTTCTTCAATTTATCTATTTCTTGACGCAGTTTTATAATGTCTTCGACATTAACATCTGCGGTAAATTTCATTCCTGCCATGTGACTTTTACGTTTTCGTTACCAAATGATTCCTTTAACTCTTTCTCCACGGTTAGGCTTGCCGAATCCAACACATCAAAGCCTTTGCTGGATACAAAGCTTGCATACTCCATTCCATCCGCCACAATAACACCGTCTTTAGGCTTACTTCCAAAGATCAGCATCGCCTCTGTCCTGTTCTTCGCCAATGAATGTTCTCCATCGGCAGGGATATAGAGGTCTACAATTTTTCCATCCCTGACAATAGCAGCACCGGGAGCATTACGAAGGTTCCAAGTATGGTTTTGATAGGTTTTCTTGTTACTAACATTGCGTTCCTTCTGCATATAAACGGCTCTTTGAGCAGCTTCTTTCATCAATTCGGTAGCATAATCATCTACTTCTTCGACGAATTCATCGAGACCGGATAAATCGACTGTTACTTTCATTATTCATCAAACTTAACTTTTCCTTTAAAGAAATCCTCCTCTGATACTTCCTTAAGTACCTCCCCATCATATACAGCATGCAACTTATCTTTTTGCATGATGATCAAATTGCGATATGGGATTTTATAAACGACTTCATCATAAGACAAATGAAGGCTATCCATGAACGACGCAATTTGCCCTAGCATACAATCATTTCCTATAATCTCTGTTTTGCTGTTAGATTTGCTACGTTCTTCGCTAAACCTAACAGCATCGTAAAATTTTTCACATCTATCAGAGAGTAAGCCGCTGTAAGACCGGATAATACTTCTTCTAAGGTTCCATGAGACAATTCTTCAGATAATGAATCATTTCCATTGATAAACCAAGAAAGTGCGCTTGAAGCGACAGAAATGTCCTTCAATGAAGATATAACACCCGCTATATCCTTGTTGTCATCAAGAACTGCGAGATAGGCCGAAGCGCCGGCTATTTTATGTATGGTAGGCGGATTTACACGGTACATTTTCCCATTTACAATGATCGGAATGAAATCCTTTCCTGTGATAGCTTCTGATATAAGTATGGCAGCTTTATTCATAATGATATTTATTAAAAAAGGGTGAGATACATAAACCCTCACCCCTCACCACTTTATAATATAGATAATGTCTCTGCTGATCGCGAAGTATCTTCCTGTCCAGACCTCTCATAGTTAACAGCAGTTCCAGCGTTCACCCGCCTTGATCTAGTTGAATAACTATTTAGGGGAAGCGATCCAGAAGAAGCAAGTACTACCTTTTCGTCAGTTCATGCAGCATCTACTTTTTCTCCGTCGAACATATAGTCACTCTTCACGCCAGCGCTAGGATTTTCCATAGCAACAGCTGTTACTCCCAAACCAATATTTTTTTCCACAACATTCCCTTTAGCAATGACCGCAGCATTGGTGAATACAATATAGTTTCCGGTCTTCGTCTGTCCAACAATGGCTTTATTGATAATCCCCGGAGTATCAGAAGCGGCCCATCCTGCGTCTGTATCAACTTTTTCACCACCTTGCAGATCTACCTTATCATCAAAGGAGAAAACGCCCATAGTGAAAGCAATTGTTTTAGCCCCTTTTTGTGTCACATCACGATAATAGATGCTACCATTCAACTCGTTAATATAATCGGTATAGTTAGGATCATCCTCCGTATACCCCCAAGTATCTTGATGAGAGTTCTCAACTTCTGTAGCAGTACCTAACCAAGTTTTAAGGCTAGTTTTAGTTACAGCAGAAGTAATAACATCACCGTACCAAATCTTTTTAATTCCTATAAACGGTTTCATATCTTTTTAATTTACGTTTAATACTTCAAATAATAATTTCACATTCACATAGTAACAACATAACTCTTTATCTTCCTCTATTCCGATAGTTTCAGAAGAATACCGATACCATGAACCGTCATATTGCCCTACAACTCCATCTTTGAACATCTCTTTAGCCTTTCTCTCCAATTCATTCAAACGAATCAAATTGGCCTTCCCCGACTTTGATAAAGGAACGCAAAGATTAACTTCAACGTATCCCTTCTCCCAATAAGTATCGGGCTGTTGAGTCTTGGGATAAACTACAATCCTTTCAGCATTTACCTTACCTTCAGGTATATTACCTCTCTGGTATACTTCGGATATCCCAAAAGCCTTGCAATCCTTAAATATTATGTTCGCGATGTCTGTTGTTGCAATCATATCCAAATGTCACATCTACCTTTAAACTCTTCCGAATAACACTCGGCATTTTTCTTCACCTCACCTCCGCCAACAGTATTTTCGTCGGAATCCAAGCATCTCACGTGACTTCCTAAGGGAATCTTTTCCCCTTCGTAAACCACATGATAATTGTACATCCAACGTTCACCATTTACCGACACTTCCTTTTGTTGTGAATTATCATGGCAGAAGCATTCAGCTACATCCTGCCAAGATTCTCCACCGGTTCCTGTAATTAAACGCCCATACTCGTCATTCTCTTCCGGAGTAATAACTTGTATTTGCAATTTATGTGGAGTTTCTTCTAGCATATCACCAAATATTAGATGCGTCTTTAATGATACTTATTCCAACCAAAGCTGCCGTATCGTCATTAGGAGTTATGCCATACATCTTAAACATATATTTTGCATAGTTCAACAGTGTATCAGCCCCCCAAGACTTAGAGAATCCATTCTCTGAGACAGAAGTAGGATGAGTAAGGATTTTATCCATAAACTTATCCACCGAACCGGATATCTTCACTTTTGTACTAATGTCCACATCGGAGCTCGGATCAATTCCCAGCCCCAACGCGAACTTTTCTACTCCAGCATCTGATATGTCACCAAGCGGAGAAAAACATTGCTTTATGTAGTCACCTATTGTCACGATTCAACAGTCAACGAGTAAATACCGTTAATTTCAGTGATGACCGGCAAAGACAATGACTGAGCTTTAGTAAACTCAACACCGTTTGAATTGTCAGTCTCACCCTTACCCCATTGAGATACCCGGATTCTTCCGTAGTTTGAGTAAGTAACACCACGCTCTTGCCTCAATTCATTATCTGCATAAGCATTCTTGATAACTCCAAGTTTACCGGCAGGAATAAAGACAAGGTTTTTATCATTCCAAGGTTGATAATCCGTCAACTTACCGTTATTTTGGATTCGAGTAGTACGTCTGATAATTTCAAATGCCGGAAATCCATTTTGACGCATGAATTCATTCAATCCGCCAAGCAGCAGAGGAGTACCCATCTTGTCTGTACCGTAAATCACCTGCTTCATCTTCTTGTTACGAAGGATGAAAGATAGTCTCTTTTGGGAGATTAGAATCTTGTCAAATGTAACCTTATCCTGAGCAGCGTCCAAAATCTCCTGCAAGTCTTCAAAACAGTCTACTGTACTTTCGTTCCCCTGCACCCAATCAACCGTAGTCTTTGCAATGTTTTCAGACGGCATCTTATAGTCAATAACGCCTCTTACACCACCTTCAGGATTGTTGTTTGCATCAAAAGTGAATACTCCCTTGTTTGAAAGAGCACCCAAGAAGATAATATCCAGTTTGGACTGTACAGAATTTACCACCTTTGTGACATTGTTCCACATAAGATTGATTAATTGCTGAGTCTTCTGATCATCAGTCAGCATACGAGAATCTAGAACCTGAAGAACCTTGCGATAATCCTCAATAGGCATAGAATAACTCATTTGATGAGCAAGAACCTTCTCCTTCAACGTTTTAAAGCCCTCGGTTCCCATAATAGGCTCTTTACCTTTAGAGTCCAAGGTCGCAGCTGCAACGCTTAGGTTATACTGTCCGATTATTTCTTCGAAGTTCAAACCAACAGTAGGGGTGTCCCAATCCAAATATCGTTCATAGATATTCTGGTCAAACAAACGCTTTCTCAATTGAGAAGCGGCATCAATACGAATCTGTACCTGTTTGGTCAGTTCGCCAAAAATAGAGCTGTAAAATAATCCCGGCATAGCTTATTGTCTTACATATTTAATACTTGGATTATTCTTCATGCACCATCCGCCCAAAAGCCAATCTTCTGGCATCGGATAAGCTACTTCTTTCAGAATAATCACATCATAACCTGCAGAAACAGTCTGAAAATCCATATTGGTTTTATACTCCTTGTCTGTTTCTACCACCGCATTTGGCACATCTGTCCCAACGACAGCAAAGGCATTAGCCGTAGCTCCAGTCAATGCGGCAGCTAGCGTAACGACATCGTAATCAGCATTCGATCTATCAATGCTATTAATAGCCTGTTCGTTTTCACCAATCTTCAGCTTATCGCCGACCTGTACCAAACTTCCTTTTACAATTCGCGGAGCAGAAGTTGTTCCTCCAGATACGATCTTAACAGCCTTACATACTGTGCACTCCATATTTGCAAAATCCAACGCAATTGGAGTACCTTTTCTGATCAAAGTACCTTCTGGAAATGTCTGCTTGATTTTGAAATCCCCAGGGATAACTTTACACTCACCTCTCCAAAATACGGGGAATCCGCCTTTAATCTGTCCTTTTTCAAATTCAATAGCCATAGTATTTGTTTTTAATTAGCGTCTGGCAATCCTTCCGCCCACTGTTTAGCCATTTCTTTGCCTTTTTCAGCTGGAGTGGATAAAGGGAATGCCGAATCTTTTGTTTCAAGCCCTGCGGTAACAATATTCTGTTTGATGCCTGAAAGATAGGTCGTAATTGCCGTTTCATCCATTTCGTCAGAAATAGCAAAACCTTCTTTCATTCGCCATTCAGGGATACCCAGTTCTTTTGCTTTTGAAGAGATTAGACTGTTTCTCTCAGCACGTGACTTTTCAGCCTTAAATGCGTCATTCTCGTTTTTTAACGTGGAATAACGCTGTTCCTGTTCAGCCTTGTACTTTTTGAACCACTCCGGCTCCTCGTTTTCTGGTTGCTGTTTGTTCTGCTCGCCCCCACCTGCAGCCTCTTTCTCCTTTGCTTTATTGACAGCATCAGTTACCCGTCTATCAATACCGCTCTGAAGAGAGGTTAAAAACGTTTTTTGCCCCTGTACAACAGTTGCCAAGTTATCTTCAGTTACTAGGCCTAATGCAGATAAAGCGTCAGCCTGTCCCTGCAAAATTTCATCGCTTAACCCTAGATTTGAGTACGCTAGTTTTAAAGCTTGGAAAATTTTTTCTTTCATGATTAGTTCTTTTATGCAAATCTTTTTAAATCAGCATAAAAATACAATGCGGTGAGTCTATATGAAAATTATCAGATTGCGAATGAACCACAATTCGCCAATTGTGGGAAATTTGCTATTTCTTTCCCTGTAAATAGGAAGTTTGAGGTAATTATGGATGGAAATAAGAGAAACGGGCAAAAAGAAAGGCGGATGTTAGTCCGCCTGCTTACTTATTGAATGTGTTGAGTTCTCCTTCAAGCTTATCCAATTTATCGGAGTGCTTTGATTGAGCTATAAGGTGGATATAGTGATCGCCATATATCATATCTTTTAAAATAATAGACTTATTTATAAACTCCCCCTTATGATGTCGAGTCGTTCTATCAAACATAGAAGTAAATAAAAAACTGCGGTATTGTTGATATGACATTTTTCCTCTAGTATCTCTTTGCTTTATTGGGTCTTTAGAACAATAAAAATATAGAATAACATCATTTTCATCCAAAAAATTGAAGAGTATTGACGCTATTCTATTTAAGGTTCCTGCATTATTAATAATTTCTGTCTTGGACATTGAAATCAGAGCTATATCTACAATTTCAATAGTCGAATCAATTGGTATATTCTTACAGTCAGTAAGCTTTAGAAGGTATTGGTGTCCGTCAGAGCACTCAATAGGCAGTGTGATATTCATTACTTTTTCTTAGCGGGGAAATACTTATCCTTTTTAGTTAAAAGTTCATTTTTGGTTTCACATTTCCTACGCTCCAATTCCCTCACAAATTCAAGAAGCTTTTGTGAGGGGTTCTCTATTACTAATGTGTCCTGTGTGTAAGATGAAGTTTTCATATTTAATCCTCCTTTGTTTGTAACGTGTCACAGTCACGCTATTTTGATGTTGCAAATATAAATAATACAAATCAAGATTGATTGATTGATTAGCAGATTAACTATTTATACTATAGGTTTTTAATAGTTTTTAATAGTTTTGGCTAGTTTTGACTAGTTAGATACAAAAACCGCCCATCTTTAGACGGGCGGGAAACTGGTTAGGAGTGGATTACAAAACTGATTCCGAGAAATCTAGGTCATAGACGATCTTTCCATTGTCATCCCTTTTAAATATCCCGGTGCAGATTAATTCGGGGAAGCCTGGACCTGATGTCCAAAAAGGGACGGACACTTCCTCACCTTCGGCTAGTTTCAATGTTTCCGCTAGCTTATCAGCTTCTTCTTTGCAGATATCTGCTAGCCTTTCCATGCTGTCCGTGTTGCTACCACAATGAACAGCTAATTCTGAGTATTGGTTTGATGTTTCCATGATTATATTGTGTTATTTAAATGGTTAGGATTGCGGATTGACTAACTCCCCTGTGGCTTTATTTAAGACCAGATGGTATTTCTTCTTCTCCCCTGCCCTAGTGGTGGCATCAATGTCTACTACTACGTTATTGCCATCTAGGGAGTATGTGGATTTGTTTACTCTTATCTCTTCATCGGTGATGGGTACTTGCCAAATTAGATATTTGTTATATGAGTATTCTGATATATCAACACACATAATTATATTATCAGTAGTATATACCATATTATTCATAGATAAAGAGATATAGTTTGCTCTTTCTATGTTCTCAATCCAATCTCTAGTTCCCCCATTATTTCCATATATAACATTTAAATCTGCATCCATCACAGCTATAAAATATCCACTAGTTCTTACTGTTGAATAAACCACAATATATTCTCCATACCATTCAGCTATTTTTTCGGGATAGAAATGTCCATGATGAGGATCATCTTTGTCAAAATACTCTTTTTTAACCAACTTCCCATCTTTGATTTTCAGCATAAATTTATGTGGATGAGCAACTAATTCTGAACTATATAAACCTCCCAATATATAGAAACAGTCATCCTTTTGCAAGGCACTTTGAAGGAAACACCCTTTGACTATGTACTCTCTCTTATCTCCAAACCCAAGATCATGGGTATAATTTTCGGCTTTGTCCTTGATGGTAAACACCTTGTTGCCTGATTCGTCAATAGCCTCTATATAGTAATCTCCTTCAAAGATATAGGCTTGTAGTTTTAAATCACCTACTGCAATAGCACTATCTATTTTGTATTTTGGAGGCTCCGGCTCATTTATGGTGTCTTCACTAGAGCTACAGGCTGCCAATAGCAATATTGCTACTAAAGGGAATAAAAACTTTTTCATGTTGTGTGTACTTTATGTGTTTATTTAATAAGTTCTCCTGTCTCCTTGTCAAATTCTAAATTTAAGACTTCTTTCTCTCCCGTTATATACGTGATATTCACAGTAACAAGGACTGTGTTGTTCGAGGAATAGGAAGCGTCCCAGCTGTTTATTGTGAAGTTTTTATTTTCTAATTCTATTATATATGACCATAATGGACGCAAAGGAGATGAAGTATCACTTATATCATAAAATGAAATTATTTCATTATCTTCTAGGTTCACGCAATGTGTCATATCTAAAGGTTTTGCATATCTAGGACAGTGCTTATTTATTAGACTTAGGCTATTATCATATACTCTAGATTCATAATGTGTTACTTCAGGATATAAAGAATAAGGGACAAATAGAATTATACTATTTTCAAACCAAAGATCCATTACGGTTGGCAAGAAAATATCCGAATTAAAAGTTATTTTATTTACTTTCCCATGTTCTGCAACATACAGTTTTCTAATCCCCCAATAGCTAGTAATATCATAATCTTTTAAATCTAGTAATAAATAATAAGTATTTTCGTATTGTAATATATTACGAACTAAAATATTAGACATATTTACTTTTGTAAGGCTACCACTTTCTGATTCTATATATTGTTTAGAACCTTTCCCTATATCTTCAGATACTTCAAAGAGTAAATTATTGTCTTTACTCACTTTTATGACATATCCTTCTTCATTGAATTTAACTTCACAGCCAAATCCATTAACAATGGGTATATCGTCTTTCTTTTCTGTGTCATCTGTTGGATCTACAATCTCCTTTTCCTCATTAGCGCAACTGACAAAAGCGAAAAAAGCCAATATAAAGAGTATTCTATTCATAATTTGTGTGTTTATATGTTCGTGGGCAAAATAACATACAAACACACAAAAAAGCAAATTTTACTCGATTAATTTAAACTTAGAACCGCATTTTGGGCAGATTATAGTGTTTTCTTCCTCTTTTTGATCGCCTACTAACTCTGAAATAGTAACTTCAAGCGCATTCGCTATATCCTTCAATTTGTCTAAACTAGGATTACCAACTATACTCTGATTTAAAGCAGATGCAGAAACCCCCATTTTCTTCGCAAGTTCCGCTTGGCTAATGCCCTTTTGCTTGCATATTTCTTTAACTCTTAACATATATCTAAATTTTATTATTTGAGTGCAAAAATACAATTATTTAGTTATTTCTAGTATATATACCACACAAAATTTAGGCAGACCTTAATCATTAACATATTTTATACGTAAAATCAATGCTATATTATTTAGATATGTCTATATTTGCATCATAATAATTTAGATATAACTAAAGATATATGAAACGCTACAACTTATCAGAAATAATGCGCACCGCACATAGAACCTACAAGTATATAGGTAAGAAACAAGGTAAGACCTTCGGCGAGGTCCTAAAATCAACTTGGAGACTTGCCAAACTGGACGTAGCCAGACAGGAAGCGGACGCAAAACGCAAAGCTGAAGAGGAAAAGAGACTAGAATCTCTTAAAAACAGTAGGCCGGCAGAGGTGGTAAGGTATAACTTCTCAGGGGAGATATATAATCCTAGCAGCAGAGGTTACATGGGTGCTCATTATGTAGGAGATTAATTAACGATGTGAGCAGGCGTTCGTAGCACCTGCTCACCATAAACAACTTAATTATATGAATACATCAGTAGTTTACGACTACAAAGGTAGTCAAATTTCTTTTATGAGTGGCGAAAATGTGATGGTAAATGCTACACAGATGGCAAAGCCATTTGAAAAACGCCCTATTGATTGGTTGCAAAACCAATCATCAATAGAATATCTAAACGAATTATCCAAAGTGAGAAAAAGCACTTTGGCTGATTTAGTGCAAGTTACGAAAGGTGGCAATAATTCTGGCACATGGATGCATGAAGATGTCGCAATGGAATTTGCTCGTTGGCTATCTCCTGCTTTTGCTATATGGTGCAATGACCGTATCAAAGAACTCCTAAAGACCGGAGTAACGACCGTCTCTAATGACGATGAAGCAATAGCCTACGCCATGCAAGTACTAAACAGACGCCTAGAGCAAGCCAAAGCGGAGAAGCAACAACTGGAACAGCAAAACGCCAAACTCCAGCCAAAGGCAGCCTTTGCCGACGCAGCCTTCGCCACCGACGACAAGGTAGACATAGGAATGTCCGCCAAGATTCTAAAGCTAGGATTTGGGCGCAATACCCTATTCGACAAGCTAAGGAAAGCGGGCGTATTCTTCGCCAACCGCAACGAGCCAAAACAGAGGTTCATCGATGCCGGCTACTTCGAGATGAAAGAGAAGTTCATCGAGCGCACCAACCATCCGGGATTTGTCGTCACCAAGGTTCTTGTCACCCAGAAGGGATTGGCTTATTTGAACCACCTGTTTGGCGGGAAACCTTCTGACGGGAAGCTGGCTAGGATAGTATAACCATCCCCTTTTCTCAATTCATATCGCGGTCCGTTTGAATGCCGGACAGCCAAAACTATATCAAAATACACGAAAAATAGAAAGTTATGAACGCACAACATTATACCCCAAACGAGATAAGAGACGCTTTATACGTAGCAATAAGGCAAAACGAAGAGATAAGCAGGATCGGCAGGGAAACTGCCATGAAAAGCCTAAGAGTAGCCCAAATGAGGGAGGAAGGTTCGAAGAGGCTGGCTTCTGCCCTAGACAGATTTGAAGCCATATGCTGCGAATTGGGCGATATTCCACAGCAGGCAATGATGAAAGTAGTGAGATGCTCCGGAAAAACCAAACGTCCGAAATTCGACCTAAGAACGCTCAACGGGCATCTTGTAAGATAAGATAAGTCAGGGGACTTCGGTCCGACACTGAAGTTGACGCCAATCAGCGGGAAAGGGTAGCTTAGGGCTGCCCTTTCTTTATGTACGGATTCAGAGAATATACTTTTTATGCTCAATCAGCGCATTTGCAACGGTACGGGAAGCCCTTCTACTGGTTATCTCACAATCCGCATTTCCCTGAATATCTTTTCTTTCTATTTCGTCAGAAGCAAGAGCTTCAATCAAACCAACTGCCGCAAGCTCAACTTTGCTCATGTTGTCACGTATGCTTTGATTTTTGGAAAGACCTTTCTTTGCTCGGATCACATTAGTAGTTCCTCCGTAGAGAGGCTCATATATGGCATTAGTGCAATTACGAAATCCATCACCCGATACACCATGAGCTGCCAATGTCCTTGTGAACATATTCCTAGTTCCGATAGATTTCAGACGTTCAGCGGTCCAATCTGCAGACTTTCCTCTTTTCTCGTATGCTTTTATGTAGCGTTGGCCAATTAGGTCCGGATTCTTTTCTTCTTCGATACGCTGGAAGAAAACTTCGTTCACTATTACCGCTAAATCCGCATCAAGATACTTTGCATATTCCAAAGCAACCTGCCTAATGCCATAAGTACCACCTCCTTTTCCACGTTTTGATTTTATAATGCCATTTTGGGCGGCATTTAGAAATCTGCATGCAGACACTATAAAGTCAGAACCTTGTTGAGTATTCTTCCAATCATTAGGTCTTTTAGCATCAGGACTTCCAGCGATTACCCATAAATCGTTAAGAGAATAAAAATCACCATCTCTACCAATATTCTCTAAAATATTAGCGTCATACTTTTTAATTTCTGCTTTCTTTTTCATAGATTTGCATTATTAAATAGTTAATACTATCCCCATTAGCGGCTCGGACACTTCCGCTTCTGGGGATTTTAATTTGTCTTGGTTCAAGCAACGTTTCTCTCCCGAACCATATTAGAGATAATAGCATAAACCTTATCCAAAATGTTATTTCTTTCCGCTATTTCAAGTTTTGTTTCTCCCTTGAACTTCTTCTTGTAGTTACCGATGGAAATGTGATAGAGGTAATATAATTGCTCGTAAACCTTGTGCCAAACGTCTTGTTGTCTTGTATTGGTTGCCGAAGCATATTTGTTCACCAACTGGCGTATCTTATCACGAAGAGAGATTTCCGGTACCTTTTCAGATGAGACAGCAACTGCTAAGAGCAATTGCCCATTTTCTTCCCTCTCCTGTTCCATTGCATCCAGTCTCTTCTCTACGTTTTCAATTCGTTTACTTTGTTCAAGCAAAGCTTGTGCGGACTGAACAAGGATTTCAAGCTGAGATAACGGTTTTTGCTGTTCCTTCAGGGCTTTTTCCATTGCATTGAAAGCTGCAATATAGTCAAGTTTAAAGCGCATAGCCTTTTTCCCGGTAAATCCCATAGCTAACAAAGTAAAGCCATCACGATTCATTATAAACATTGGGTATTCTTGCCTATTTTGTTCATTAATATAAATAGTTTCAACAAACATGGGGTCAGCCGAATTTTCGGCACACCCCTGTATAAGCTCTCTAATAGCATCTAAGACATGCTTATGTTCTTTTCCGAACTTTTCAGCTACCAACAAGCTACTTGTTAGTGCTTGGTTGTTCTCACCTTTAAAAACCAAGTCGTTCATATTATCAAATATTTTGTTCTATTTTTCCTCTTATTTTTGCATAACACCCGTATTTTTTCTGACTAATCAGTCATTCCATTGATCTGTTTGTCTGATTCAGAAGATATATTTCCATTTGAATAAGCCTGCTTTTCACTTTTTATAAGCTCTATCTCTTCCTGTGGAGCATCCGTCAAAGCAAGCATAGTAACAGCCAGATCAAGAGAAATAATTCCATCCGAATATAGCTTACCGATAGCTTCCCATTGCTTCTCCTTATCTTCATTGAATGGTTCCGCAAATTCGTGAGTAATCTTCAGCCTGGATAACTGGTTTCTCAGATGGATATGGGTAACATTCATCATAATAGCCAGAATAAGGTTCTTTTCCCGGTCCACAAGTATATCGTAAGTCTCTTTTAGATTGTCCCTTTTAATGTACCCTAGCGTCATAGCACGCTTTAAAGCCTCTCCAGATAGTGTTCCCATACCTTTCATGTTTTCGAATGAGAAATCGGGCGTAAATGAGTCGAATAGAATAGAGTTATTCAAGTCTTTTTTTTCACTATCTTTCATTGAAGAGTATTCAGGAGGAGCTAGATAGTCAATAGCACTGTTCTTGTCTTGCATTTGGATTACTTCCCCAACCATGCTTGGATCTGATAAAGATTGGAGAACATCTGCCGTTGCTTTTACTTTCGGGTCTGCAAAATAATTATTAGTATCAGCGGCTTTGGAATCAATATGTTCCTCCCTGTCACATCTAGGCTGTGTCCCGTACCAAGCCTTATCCTGTTTATAGTAAATTACGTTGATTTTACCAGATGGATTAACCAACGGCTCAACTTCCCACCCAATATTTGCTCTTTTGCATCGGAATATGTAGGATGGCGTTTCTATATCAAAATGCTCAACTGTTCTATTGCCCTCCTTCAAATTGTACCCATATCCAAATGCAATCATATTTTCGTATTGATCGAAAAGCGGACGGAGAGTATATCCCTTAGATTTGGATATGACCAAAACCTTTACTCCCGGCCTTCCGTTATCATTAAATATATGATATACTTTTGCACTTTCAGTTTCTGCGCCGGTCAGCCTTTTTGCTTGTCTCATTGTTGTATGAAACCTAGTATTCTGAAGAAACTCGTTATATGCCTCAAACGCTTCATCTGTACCTTCCACATCGTTCTTCCATTTTATAGGATTACCCAACAAGAAGAATAACTCTACTTCATTGATATACCTTTGTCTTGTCCGAGGTAGCTTTTCTGTTCTATAAGGTTCTTTGCCTTTACGCGGCTTATCTGGGCGACTGTTGACCTTATGAAACTCCGGATTATACTCGGCAATAGCCTCATTTACATCAATATCTCTATCTTGAAGCAGCGAGATAACCTGGCTTATATCCCTGTCTTGGATAAGCCTCATTAAATCCCGTTCAACTCCTAAAGAATTAAGCGTTTTGTTACGCAACAAATTGAATATAGCCTCAATATAATTCATATCTTTTATTTTAATATAGTCCTAAATCGTCTTTATTGTATTGTTTTGGTTTTAATATTCTTCCTAATACTTCCCCCAATACCCAATATCTTGCAGCATCAAGTGCGTGATTATATTTATCAATTGGTTTATTTATATAATTACCATCCTTATCCTTATCCCATGTATATTTCCTTAACTCATATAAAAGATTATATGACCTTCTAGTTACTTTCAAGTTTAATTCTAACATTTTATCTATGCCTGCTAGAATTGAACTTTTAGAGTTTATATTTGACTTATCTACCGGATAAATAAGAATGCCTGAGTTTGATATTTCTTGTATTAATCTTGGGTCTGCACTTTCCGATATTACTTTTAGCCTAAATGGCTTAAGAGAATCCGAAATGTCCCCAGATAGCATCCGGGTCCTGTAAAACAATTCATCAAGATATAGGTCATTATCAATAAGCGCACATTCAATAGCCGCAGAAGGATCGTTTGAATATCCAAAATCTAATCCAACACCTCTCTTCTTAGCATAATCGGGTATAGAATCTACAATCTCAAATCGTTTAAATATTGCACCTTCCGCAACATCAGACCATCTTCCAATAGCTACATGGGCATATTTCTCCGGCTCTTCTTCTTTCATACGTTCCATCTCTTGAATAAACTGAGGAGAAAGGTTCTCTATGTTATCTAAATAAGTAGTATGAATATGAAGAACATTAGGATGAGTGGAAATCTGAACTTGTACACCGTCGATCTCTATCAATTTGTGCGTTTTTTCAATGTATTTCTTATAAATAAAGTGATTCGAATCTGTCGGGTTCATAATAATAATCACTCTATTTTGAATCCCTTTTTGCCTTATTGAGAGAACTAATTTATCAAAGTCCTCTTCTGAATTCCATTCCTCTGCTTCGTCACACACAAAAGTAGTAAGCCCCTGTATGGATTTTAACTTTGCCGTTTGATTTCCTGAAGATGTTCTGATACCCCTAAACATAATTACACTATCTGAAAAGGTATTGATAATGTCTTTTTTAGTTATATCAAAGAAATCATTAGTTCCCTCTAAATCTATCTTTTCTTGAAATTCAGGAATGACCGATATATCTGCTGAAGTCATTGTGTATCGGCTGTACAGCATCTTATGTCCAGATTCGAATGAAAGCCTTTCTATAAACGTACCAACATTAAAACTTTTAGCACTTCCACGACCACCGGTTATGAGAGTTATTAATTTATCCGTGTTATTATACAACGGATTATATACTTCTTGAGTTTTAATGTTAAACACTATCATTTCTTTTTTGATCTAGCTTTTATCCACTCTTGAACAGGGATACTCCCTTTTACATTCAATGTACTTTCTTGTTTTTCAGCAAGACCTAATTTGCGAGCTATTATATTAGCATTAAAGGCTCCTACAGTAGCCCCTTCCAGCTGCTGAGTTTCTATTACAGATTCTATACGTGCAATGACCGACAAAAAATCTTCATGATTAGCTTTCTTAAATTCCCTCCAGAAAGTTTCACTAGCATCACAATATAACATTAGACCACTAAGTGTATATGGCCGCTGTGTAGGCGATTCCTCCTTTTCCTTTGTCTTTCCTTTTGTTTTATTCTTAACAACTCTCCAAGGGTTCTTATCGCACCACTCAAAATATTCACAAGCAGCCTCCCATAACAAATCAGGGGTGGCAAATAACATGTCACGCCCATGCTTGCTTCTTAACTTCCAAAATTGATTTCCTTTTGGTGCTGCCATCTCTATTTATTAAAAATTAAACCCTCATCTCTTAGATGAGATACAATTTCACTGTAAATATACTCTATATCCTTCCGAAACCCTTTATAATTATTGTAGAGAACGACCACAGTTTCAATATTGTGGGAAATAAATGTCTTATCGCTGATATTTACCGATTCTGCAATCTTATCCCGAAGCCCCCTAGGCATTCTCCCCCCTGCTAGAACACTAGGAGCATACAGGAATAAAATGATGAATATGAACTTTTTTCTGTTATGAACACTGTCTTTGTATCCCGGACAATCCCTTAAGTTGTTTATTTCACAAAACCACTTATATATGGATGGGATATAGTCCAGATCAGACACGATAGGAGCAGATAATTCAGATTCTCTTTCCGACAATCTTGATTTCTGCTCTCTTATTGATTTTAATTCTGAAATTTCTGAAAACATAGCACATTTATTTAAAGTTAATAGTATATTTGTACTATGAATTGAGGAAAGAGGACTTATCTGGTGGTTCGGGTGGTCCTCTTTTTATTTTGTCCTTCTTCCCCATACACATGCATTGTACAGTGCATAGGCATACATCTTAAGTTCCCTGCTGTTGCTTATATATTCCACATTCATTGCTACTTTAAAGCAATCAGCTAGAAGGTTGTTGTCTATTTCTTGTTTCATGATTCCTCCTTCCTATTATTGCTTTCGTTTTTACTTTGATTATTTCGATTCTCCTTCACATCTTCCCAAGCAGTCACTATTGATCAGAATAGGTTTAACGCTGTCACAATTACAAGAATACCTGTCAACCATTCTATTCCCAGATGGTAAGATATCAAACAAGATATAAATGACAGCCAAAATGTTATCTCTTCAAATTGATAGTCTTTCATTTTATCGCCCCCTACCATCTTCTAAATAATAACTCATTTCCTTATACTCTTCATAGGTTATTTCCTTCCAAAAAGTAATTATACATCGTTCTTTATAGTTTTTCAGAAGTAACTTATGTGTTTCTGCCAGACTGAAACAGCCGTTATTTTCACAACAAATTCCAGATCCAAATCTACCCTTGCAACGAAAGGCATAATAGTAGTACTTTTCCATTTTATTCCTCCTTGATTAATTCCGGGTGATCGTAGATGTTGCCTACAATCTCTTCCGTTACATTGTAGTCACAGAATGGGAGTATTTTGCTATCCACTTCTCCGACATATCCAAAGCATCCGTCTTTTATGCCTACTTTATTGTATGTATTTTCATATCCATCGTTGCCCACCAACAAGATATCACCTTCGTAGATTTCTTTGCCATTCTTGTCATACAAGCCGGTGAACTGGCTTACTGTTATAGGATCAACTTCGTATGAAAACCCAGTAGTACTATCCAAAATCAATTCATGGTAAGAATAGCCGTCATGATCTGACAAGTAGCAACCGTATATCCATTGTCCGTTTTTACGGCTTTCTATTGATTTCCCTCTGAATTTTATTGTACGATTCATATTTACTTCTCCGTTTTAAGTTCTTTCAATATTTTCTTCGCTATCTCATAATGATTCAACTGCCAACTAGTATAAACATCATCTGTATGTTCGTCGTAATGGTTGGCGTATACGTATGCATTCAAGTCTTCACGAAAAGAGTCTCCGTCTAAACCTGAATCATCACAATCATCGTACATATTCAATTCATGAGCTACCTCCTTACATTCTTGATGTGTGACAAAGTCATAGATAGTTCCATCATAGATATCTGTCTGACGGACATATTTTTGTCCTATCGCTATCTTTTCACAACAAAACTCACACCAATGTTCTTTTCTTGCTGTTGGATAAGTTTCTCTTAGTATTGTTGGCATAATCATTTTCCTTTAAGTTTCTTCCTTGATTTATTTTGAGTATTTATTCTTCGGGGAATAATCCATCTGAAAATTTTATTAACGCTTCAACTTTTCCCAACTCAATCTCATAAGCATAAAACTCTTTATCAATAATCTCCATGAGCTCCTGAAAATCATTTGTATTATAATTCTGCTTTATAGATTCAACTACGTTTACTCCATCCGAAAACCAATCGGGATTAAGCTCTTTTAGCTTTCGCATAGCTGTTGGAATTTGATGTGTATAAAGGTTTTCGGAGAATATGAAATTTAGCATTTCATATACATCATCCATTTTTGTTGATAACCTTCCATCTAATATGGTAAAAGCCTTTTTAAGTGATACTCTCATTTTTTACTTCCTTTCTCTCTAATTCGTTACCATTTGTACATTAATTTGAGTTATTTGCTTAAAATCTGCTTCATACACCTACGGAACTCTTTTATAGAGGCAGGATTCATATTTTTACTAAGCATGATTTGCGATATTTCAATCGGATTACACTTCCTGTATTCAACCGGAATCTTTCCATATACTCCGTATTCCAACATTGATCTTCTAATATCCATTGGAATTTTCAAAGTTTTCAAAGCCTTTTGTTGTTGTGGAACGGAATAGGGCTGATAATTACTGTCCCAATTTCCGAATACAGAAGTAACATAAAGAATCTTTTCTGCTAATCTTATTTTCATTTCTTTATCGGTTATTCGTTATCATTTGATTCAAGAGAAGGGATTGGCATCCAATGAGTAGGGTATATAATATTGTAATCATAGTCAATCCAAGTCTCTGTCTTAGGATTAAAATCACATACTCCGCATCCCGGAGGATTCATCCTAGCATCAAGCACTACGTACAGGTCATCATCTGTTTGTGGTAACCTGTCCTTCACGCTGATCCACGGAGATTGCTTTGCTTGCCATTCGGCGCCTTGAATAAAATTCGTTATCCCAAATTGCGCCAAGTTGCCACCTGACAAAGTACGATCAACCGTTCTATGGTTAAATAAGATATTTTCTTTTGCTGCTTCTTCTAATGTCTGTTTCATATCTTATTTGGTTTTACGATTTTCTCTTAGTTCTTCTTCGCTGACATTCTTGTTAGAAAGGTCGATAAGATTGGAAATAGTAGTTATATTATCAGGTTTGCAATACAAACACATTTGAGTATATGGTGAATATACCCTCCCACACTTCGGACAAATCCAACCTTGCTGCCCGAATATTCCGTTATACGGATTGATTGCGCTTGATTCTTGTTCCATATTTTGATATTTTAGTTATTTCTTATGATTAAGCCGCTTAATAGCGTCCTTTTTAGAGTATGCCATAATCCTAGTTCCTTTTATAGTGAATTCTCTCAACTCTTTAGTTGTTGACTTAACTTTATAGTCAGGATTAAAAGACATTCCTTCTTTACGGTTTACAGAGTACGGATCGTATTTTTGTGCTACTGCGCACATTGCTGCTGCCGCTAGTAGCATTTGTTTCATTTTACTCATATCTTTATTTTTATTGAATTATTCTATAAATACACTCGACCAATAGCACGAAAAAAGTAATAAAAAAAAGAGATTTCCAATACTTGATCTTTCTCTCATGCTTAGCCTTATGTCTACCCCATTCGTTTTCTACCATTTCTTTACAATCATTTTTATAATGTTCGAAATGCTTATTCACATAATGAGTAATATCGTCAGCAATGGCATACTTAACTTCCTCAGAAATTGATTGCGGCCACCCACGCTCATCGTAATTAAGTTCAGTAAGGACTTCCTGCCTTATCACCTTCTCCACTCCATTAATACGGAATCTCATGTGAACTCCACTATTCTTAACATGTCTTAAGAACTTCTCATCTGCAAGTCTTTCTACCTCTTCTTCTTTCAGTTTGGCTATTGAGTCAATTCGGTCGAACTCTGCTTCATCAACAATGATAATAGGATTCTCCGGCTTCATTCTATGTATTTCCATAATGTTCTTTTCTTTCTTGTTTTACTCTATTCGATTTAAAATTTCTTTCTGTATAACCTCCTTCGCATTAAAGTGAAAGAGTCCCTTTTTCAACCGCCTAACGTCCTGCATTGGCATTTCATTGATGTAGAAGTAAAAGGCTTCATATGGATCACTGAAATTTTTAGCAAGAGCATTGTTAGGCTTATTGTTCATGTATCGTTCAATGGCGAATATCATTCTACGAGCATAGCTGGGAAATATCTTAAATTCCATCTGCATCTGCTTACATCCTGCGAGGGGACAACCAACACAACCATGACGGGAAAGATTGTAAGGTGCATCGTAATACTTGGAATATGGAAGTCCATATTTTCGGATATAGTTCCAGACATCGGTTTTCGACCAGTTAAGTATCGGTAGAATGTGCTTCGCTCCTTTCATCCATTTGCGTGCATCGCATTGTTCTGGCTCATATAATGCCCTCGCTTGACTTTCTCCTGCCCTCATTCCCTCAATTGTGCGCTGACCGATACCGTATTGCTCCTTCAACTTTTCACAGCAAAAACGCCTCATTCTGCCGGGTAATCCTTTATTTTCAACCAACTGAAAGAATGATTTCTTTGGATGAAATATATGAACCTGTGAATAGTTCTTCTTTATGAAACTGATTGTACCAGGTGGATCAACTGTCGTATTTGCGTAAGAAGCATTATACTTTATACCGGAACGCTCTGCAAGGTCAAGAATTACAACACTATCTTTGCCGCCAGAAAAGCCTAAACACATCGGATCGTCACGTTCCATGCTGCGAAGAAAGTCGATTGCTTGCTGCTCCTTTTTATTCATATCTATCTTGTTATGATCGTCTTCCCGATATCAGGAAAACGTTTTGGTTATTAAATAAAAAAATAGCGATCTGATAGACCACTATGCGAGTATCATCGCCGGGACGATCCTTTTAGTTCTATGACGTTAAACATTTCTTTTACACGATCAGCGATATAATCACCGTATTTGTTTCCAAACTCTGTATTTGGATCGAGATTGGTCGTAACGTGGGTAATAAACTCCCTTCTGACTTCATATCGAAGTTGTAAAATGGTTTGTATGACATTTATCCCGGTCCCGTAATGCTTTGAATCTGTAGGTTCACGTCCCAATTCATCAATAGCCAGATTACACATGTATTCACGATCAGTAAACCGAAATAGCCCGTTCATACCTTTCTCTGCATACATGAGAGATATTTCTACTGCACTAGTGAGTCTAAAGCCTATGTGATCGTTATTACATCCGTATCGTAAACGATTGATCTTGCCTAGATAACGCTGTAGCCCTTTTATCAAAACAGACTTGCCAACTCCAATTGGTCCCCATAAAAGCAAGCCTTTTGAGGAATCAAGCATCTTACTTCTGCCTAATACATAATCATACAATTCGGATAATAGGACCTTGTTGCGTTCGTCAATGATAAATCCCGGTTCTACTTCCTTCATGGAGTTAATAAACTCTTTTTTCCAGAAGTGTTCTACTCGATCCTCATTCCATGTTATCTCCTTTCCTTTGATGTGAAATTTAACCGAAGGAGATTGATTTGATTCCGGCTGACTTGGTTTCATTGGAGGAATCAGCTCCCCGACTGTTCTTATTGCTTCCATTCTTTTTTTCTGTTTGAAAATCATTTTTTTCCCACGTCCTTACTGCTGCCTTCCAGTCTTTCATCTTAGACCGCCCGACCATCCAACCGTTAGAAGTATAATGATCCAACCACTTCTGTGGATCAACATTGTTTTTTCTTTCTATGCAGTAGGCAGAAACTTCTTCAATAGATGGAGGAATAAACTTTCTAGTTTTTACGGTTTCCCCTATATTATCTTTTTGTTTAGTTTCTATTTTAGTTTTATATATATAGTCTGGCGCATTGGTTGGCTGATTGGTTCCCATATTGGTTGGCAGATTGGCTGGCTCATCTACTGTCTTTTGGGCTGGCTTATCTACCGGAAATTTTACGGTAGTTGAATTCACAATCGAATTCTCAAAAGCTTTTTCAAAAGAGTACAATCCTACCACCCTTTTACTTTTACCGGATTTATAATAAACTAGTCCTGCATTAATCAAAGAAAGCCTGGCACGGACGAGAGTTTTCTCATCAATATTAAGAGCACAACAGAGTTCAATATTCGAGCAACTGAAAACGTCCTCCCAACCCTCGCTGTTACAAACGGCAACTAATTCGTAAAATAGTGCCTGTTCGGTAGCGGTAAGTCGATTACGTCTTCGTGCTTTTCTCATTTTTTCTGTTAATGTATATCCGTCCATAGTTTAATACGCATGAATACAGATTCTTTTACTATCAGCGACAAAACGCCGTTTAAGCTTATAACAGTAGGCAACACGTGGATTCCCTTTAACTGTGGGAACAATAGTTCCATTATTGCATTTTGCGCAAGTATCTGGGCGGATAACTTGCTTGTCTGATTTCTTTTTCATATCTATTTTTCTTTTAAATAATCTGTTACTACGGCGATAAACTCCTCCAAAGACCGAACGACAACATACTTCGCTCCTATACTATCAAATTCCTTTTGATAGGCTTTTTGGTAATCGCTTTGTCTTCCTGTCTTAGTCTTTAATTCAATTCCCATAAAAGGATAATACTTGTTAGAGATCAACAGAAGTAAGTCAGGGAAACCGGCACGTACTCCCATCTGTTTAAACTTTGCAGCTTCGATAGCATTCCGTTTACCGCCATTAGGAGAATGATGCAACCTTAGACTATATTGAGGATATTGTAAATCGAACCAGCAAACACAAGCTCTTTGCAAATCATCCTCTTCATGTTTTGGCTTCTTGCGTATATTCTTACCGCAGTACTGGACTTCCATTTCTTCTAATGTCATATCAACCTTTCTCCTTACTCCTTTGGAGTTTCTTTCTAGTTTTACGAATCATATCTTCATCTCTCAAATTATATCCCCTAATGAGGATTTCTGACGTTTTCAAGCACCGGATTATCGTCTGGTATTCTTGCTTGGTGATTGTTATTTTCATGTGGTGGTAGCAGGATTTGAACCTGCAACGATGGGTTTAGCGACTGATCTGTCGAGAGCCTCCTCGGCGTCCTGTCCAGTACCATCTACCGCAATGTAGCGTCTACCAATTCCGCCATACCACCTTGTTCGCCCGCCAATCTTCACAGACAAGCAGGCTGGGGTAAAAAGGTTAACAAAGCTATCTCAATAACTCACCTTTCCGAATAATAGCCTTTCCTGTCAAAATGGTATCATCTGTATTGTGAGATAATGTACTTTTCTTTATTCCTATCTGATCCTCGGATAAATGGCGAAATATACCCGTTACCGAGCTGAAGTAATAGTTCCGCTTTTCGAAGATCAGGTAGACATGGATTACTTTAGTTCTACGCATTTCGCATAACTTTTATTTCAAAACTTCCAAATAACATCTATTTGGAATAGTATTTCCTAATATCCCGTTTTATTTAATCTCATAGCCTCCTTCTCGTAGCTCAACAAAGTGCGTAAGGCATCTAATTGATGTGTGCAAGCGGCATTAAGCCGGTCAAGCCGATCAACTAAATATGCTTCGTCTTCTGCTATGCTGTCAAGCAATGCATTTTGCACTTTAGCTGATAAGCATTGCTCTTTTGCTATTGAGATGATAGTATTACTTATCTCTGTAGATTTCTTTTTCCGAAGCAGCTTCTTTGCATCCGCAAGCATTTCACCGGATCGGTTCAAATACACCATTATGACTGATATTCTTTCTTGAATCTCTATCGGATTATTCGAACAGGTAATATTCAAGTAATCGTTTATTTCGCTAATTTCTTTATCCATAAGCTACGCTGTCATTTTTTCAATCATTTCATTAGCCATCAGAATTCGCTTCTCTATGAGCTTGAAATTCATATAATCCGGAAAGATTCTCACGATGTGAATAGGTCTGCTTTGGAAAGGACAATAAACTACAAAGTCGCACCATTCAGCTCCGGTCACCATCATGTGAGACTGGCACTGGTAGAAATATTCAGGTTTAGCAAGAAGTAGCCCGACATTGTCTTTCACTTCTTCTTTATATTTCATAAATATATTTTGGTTGGGGCATTTGATTTCCAAAACACCTTTTTCACCGTTATCATTACAACAGAAGCCATCAGGGGAAGAACCAAAGAAGGGAATACTAGGATGAATGCAAAGGCCTGTCTCAACCATATTATTACCTTTCATTCTGTTATATAAATTGCGAGCGTCGGCTTCCTGTGCTTTTCCCCACTCAATAGCTTTTGATGAAATTCCGACCTGGAAAAGGTATTTCTCAAACAAATTATCATCATTGACGATACATGGGTTCATTCTTCTTTCGGCTGCCAGTTGGTATATATAGGATTTTGCGGTATCTCCAAACAAATCCTCTTTCTTCTTACCGGGTTTCATCAAGTCACCGACACGTGAACCGGTGACTTTACCCAACCGTTTGCGATACCATTCTAAAGAATGTTGAGCTTCCATTATGGTAATATTTTAAGTTAATCTTTTTTATCTTCCTCAGCTCCGGCAGCTTTTGCCGCAATATCAGCAATCTTATTGTTTATAGCCTCTTTGCTTTCACGTATTGGTTTCATTAGTTCGTCTATCGTCGTATCTTCGTCTTTCAATGCCTGTATAGTCCCCATTAGCATAGATATTTCGTCAGCACCGATTTGATTAACAGTTTGCTTCCCGCACATCTTTACAACTTCTTCTTCGGTTATGCCATAGTTGTTTTTGAAATTATTCAGGATTCCTGTTCTTACCTTTAAAAGTTTGTCGGAGTCGGACAAATCACCGGTTATAAACTTTTGCGCTGCGTAGTATATTCTATCTGTTATAGCTTTAGGAATAACAGCAAATACGGCATTACGGTAAGCGATTGAATTTGCGGCATTACCTGTAACTGTAATCATGTCATCAGAGAATCGTTGTCCATTTTTACCGATGATACTACGTCTAACCTCAAATGCAGAAGCGACATTAGTTTCCAGATCCCAACATGTCCCACGACTGATGACTTGCTTATCTGTTATTTGTACGACTTTAGCTTCTGTGCGCATATTGCCCCAATTAGATACTATTATTTTAGCTAGATGAACAGATGGGCCGGTAATAGGTCTACCACCACGAGGAAGGGCATAGCTACATGATTGAGCCGTTTCTTGATTCATAGTAGCCATTACAACCGAATTATCTATACTACGTCTTATATCACGCGGATAACGTTTGGCTGTTGCCACTTGCGAATCTACATTCGCACGTTCTACGGCATCAACTTGTACGACTTGTACGTTTTGAACTTCAACGGGAAGTACTTCATAATTTTCTAAATTCATATCTTATATCATTTAAAGTGGTTAAAATAGTTCCCGGATACCGAACCAACGGACACCGGGATTAAATCAAGATAATTTGCGGATAACCTCACCGCCATATGAATTTCTAGTTAGTTCAATAAACTCATAGACGGTAAACTTATCATTGTCTACATCTATACCTTTGTCTCTACAAAAAGATTCTCTTCCAGCCTTACAACTTCCGGTAAGTATATGATGCCATACAAATAATTCCTTAGCGGAATACTTTTTAGAAAAGTCAGAAAAATTCTCTTTGAACTTATCAATTCTTTCCTCTTCTGTACTATCATCATAAAGCTTTTCTTGCAAAGATTCAAATGCCTCGTGCAGAGTACTACCATGAGAAAACTGATTATTTCCTTTTACTATAAAACAAGGAGTAAGAGATAAGTCGGACTGGAAGATAAATCCTTTTGCGATGTTACCTTTTACATTTGTAATTATAGTAGGTATATTATCTACTATATAAATAGTATTCCCATTTACAGATTTTACGCCATAGCCATAGCCAGAGCCATCGCCATCGCCATAGCCAGAGCCAGAGCCATAGCCAGAGCCATAGCCAGAGCCAGAGCCAGAGCCATAGCCAGAGCCAGAGCCATCGCCATCGCCATAGCCAGAGCCAGAGCCAGAGCCAGAGCCATAGCCAGAGCCATAGCCATAGCCAGAGCCAGAGCCATAGCCAGAGCCATAGCCAGAGCCATAGCCATAGCCAGTATTTAGAAACTGTTTTATTTTATCTTCCATCACCTTGCCCATACCGCTACACTTTCTATTGATTTAATAGCTTCCTTCGAGCACGGAATAATCTCAATTGTATCCAGAATCTCTATCTCTGGAACCGTTACTGTGAATTTACACTCACATGGATTAGTCGTACCATTAATTGCTAATTGAGATATACTAGCTGCACCATCCCAATACCATAGTCTACGACAATTTTCGAGCTTAACTTCTCTACCATTTCTTTCTACTAACTCTCCGAAAAATACACCGGAACGATCTCCTCTTACAATTACTTTCTTTTTCATGATTATATATTATTAAAGTGGTTAATCAAAAAGCCCCGGACAGCAAAGCCATACGGGGATAATTCAAAACTTAAATAGCGGACTGGATACCGCACGGAGTCCTTTACCCCGGGATTAGAGTTAAACAATAGATTATTAGCCTATAATCTCTCTCATTTCAGCTTTAGCCAATGGAGAAAGATTTTTTATACAATTACATTTAAAAGCGGCTGATTCTAGTTCAAGCACATCATAACGAACACCGGAACGCAACTTTCCATCGGCATCTTTGTATCTCTTTACTAGGCCAGCTTTTACCCATTTAGTAACATTTCCTTTGCCATATTGGATATGGGCTTTATTTTGAGATATAAATTGAGACTCTTGGAAAGAATTAATACGTTCCTCTCTACGCCCCATTTCTTTTGCATAGTCTATCAAATTATATATGAACTCATCCGGAAAAGTATGTTTCATAAATTATCCTTTCTACATTATTGTTTTATTATTTAAATTTGATATTAAAAACTAACATTTAATTGCTATCTACTTTAGTTCTCATAAAGCGCATCACTGTTTTTGCCGTAGAACGGACATTAAAGCACCTCATGTCTATTTGAAAATCAGGTATTACAGCAATAATAAAGAACAACATAGAAAAGAATAACTCAATACCATGCTTCCTAATTTCTTTCAAATCAAAGTTCCTTTTAGCTTTATCACATAATAGAAATAAAGTAAGTTCTACATTATTATTAATACCCAACTTTCTATGAATATCTCTTATCTGTGCTTTGATGGTCCAAACTGATTTTTTGAGCAAATTGGCTATTTCATCCGGCGTCTGTCCTTTTGCCACTTCATTGGCTACTTGGTATTCGCATTGCGTTAGAGTTGTCATCACGAGACACGTTTTATATTAAAAAATTTAATTTTACCTTTAAAATATTTATCCCCATCGGTCTCTATTTCAATTCCTTTCCTTCTCAATCTGTAACGAGCAGAACTCATCACGCAGTCATAGAAATCATCTGGGATTCTAGCTTTCTTTCCTATATCCATTCTGGAAATAGAATTTACCCAGTCGCTTGTTATTGTTTTTATTCTTTCTCCCATAATATTAATTATTTAATTGTTAGTGGACAGTGAAGGATTCGAACCATCTTTCATCCGTGCGGATGCGTTCTAACCAAGTAAACTAACTGCCCGTTTGCCTGTATCTGACGTGATACAGGACTTTCACATAGAAAAATAAAACGAAATATCACTATTCTCACGAACGGTAGTATCACCTCAAAGTATATTTTTATTATTTTCATTTTCCTATTTAAAAAAGGGATATACCATCTTCACAGACAATACACCCCGAACACACAAACACAAAATAAAAACACGACAAAACAAAAAGTTTTTAAGTAGCTAATTACTGTTCTCTCTCTAATCTTTTTTTGTTTTTCTCTATGTATACTTGACACAATGCAAATGCGACAAAAGAAAGCCAAAAAATAACATTTAATTCATTTGCAAACAATATCGTCATGGCAAGAGATATTGCCCAGATTGTTAATAATGGAGTACGTTTCATATTATATAAGTATTAGTTGGTTCCCGCACCTTGATCCGATCAAGACATCACGCAAACAGTGCAACTGTCCGTGCGGGATATATGTTGACTTACTCACGTTGCTTCCTTCCGCTCATATCATCGCTGGTTGGCTATTACGCTATACTTCGCATCGGCTATACTGCTTATCTGCGCAGCTTATTTTTCCGTTTGAGGAGATTCCCCCGGTGTGTAGCTGAACACAAGGACATTTTTGAGCGTTTCCCTTCGCGTCCCGAATTAGGTTCATCGGTTTACCTTTGTGCCCTGAAAGCGCTTCGCTCGCTTCTTTCGTAGATCTAACCTAACAGAGCCACTTGTTTACTTATCAAACTTAAAACGTAAATTATCACATCCTTTTGGGACTTATTGATGGCAGTCAATTGTTGAGCTGTCACTTCATCTACTACTGCCAATTTTCTTATATACTTTCGAGTGAAAGCTAATCCCTCTTTTATCTCTTCTGTACTCATAATCACCTCCAAGAGATATCATAATTGACATATTTATCAGCAAAGAACGCTTTCAGCACATTTCCCTGTTTTGGTTCAATCGTTCTCGGATTTAATGATTCTACATATTCATCCATCTTTAAGCGAGCGTCCACCCAAGAAGTACGCAAGGCAGACTTCAGAGAGTATCCGTAATTGCGGACATATACCCAAGCTCTTTGCATGATGGCTTTCATATTATACTTACCATTCTTTACAAGTTCATAATCTCTATTTTTCATTGCCTTACCTATTTTTAGTTATGTAAATAATTTGGTTTTATCGCACAATATTCGCACCTTTGCAGTGTTGATTGATTGATTGACATTGCAAAGATATTATCTTCTTGCGATATATCGCTATTTATCGCAAGATTTTATCGCCATAATAACAATAATTAACATTATGAATAAAATCAATATCGCATCTTTAAGGAAGTCACTAAAACTTAGACAAAAAGATTTCGGAGAGAAAATAGGCATTAAGCAAGCCTATTTATCAGAAATAGAAAGCGGCAAAAAACCTCTAACAGAGGAACTTTACAACAACATTGTAAACGTTTTCGGTATAGAAAAAGTATCTGAGTATTTTGTATCCAACGAAGCTAGCGATAATATTGCTAAAACAAACATAAGCGAAGCAATACCACTCAACCAAAGCCATATTATAAACGTACCATTAGTGAGCCAATACGCACAAGCAGGATACCTATGCGGATATCAAGATGCCGCATACATGGAAACTCTCCCAACCATACCATTTATTATAGACCACGAAGCCAAAGGAAACTATGTAGCTTTTGAAGTAAGGGGAGATAGTATGAATGACGGAACCGAAGAAAGTTACTTAGAAGGTGACAGATTATTATGTAGAGAAATATATTCCCAATACTGGGTAGAATCAAAGCTACATTATACTAAATGGGATTTCGTTATTGTACATGAAGAAGGAATACTCGTAAAGAGAATCATAGATCATAATATGGATAATCATACAATCACAATACATTCTTTAAATAGTATGTACCCTGACCGAGTGATTGATCTAGCAGAAGTAAAGCAGATTTTTAACGTTATAGAATTACAAAGACCTAGAAGAAGATAAGTATGGGAGCATGGTTAATCATATTTATATTTATTGCAATACTTGCTCAAATATATACCTGTAATAGATATTCGGTAATAAAGCGCAAATTTGATAGGCTAACAAATCAATATAACACTATCTTTAAAGAGAATGAAGAAAATAAGAAATACGTAGGCTTCTTAGATAAAGCTGTATCGGAAGCTAAATATTTCCGGGCAAAATATAATGAATGCAGCTCAGAACTCACTATGAGTCAGATTGAAAGCAAAAATTTATTGGAAAAGTTGCGAGAAGCTAATACACAACTTCAATACGAAAGAAATAAAGAACAGATCGAGAAAGACAAAATAAAAGCTAAATTGCTAGAAAAGAAAAAGAAAAGAGAAATAGAAAAATTAGCTCTCCAAGAGCTTATAGATGAAGGCGAGATATTTCCAGAAGCAAACAAACGTCCTCCAATACCAAAAGATGTTGTAGATACTGTTTGGAATAGAGATGGAGGAAAATGCGTTTATTGTGGATCGAATGAAAATTTGCACTTAGATCATATTATTCCTTTCTCTAAAGGTGGGGATACAAGCGTTGAGAATTTACAATTACTTTGCCAAAAATGTAATCTTGAAAAATCAAATAAAATCGGATAATTAAAAACTAGCTTATGAAAAAGATCATTTTATTAGTATGTGCAATCACTGCACTTTGTTCATGTGGGGGATCAGGTAATCAAAACGAGAAAAAAGTAAGAGAAGTAGTAGAAGCCAAACTGAAAACAGAAATGAATGATTGGTCCAGCTATGAGTTTGTTTCTGCGGAAGCCATTGATACTATAAAGTATATTGATAATATAAACTATCGAAAAGAATACTTCCAAAAAAGCATTGAAAACAATAAAGGGGCATCCAATTATGGATTAGATTATTCTTCTTCAATAACTAAAGATAGTATAATACTTATTGGTATAGATTCTATTCAAAATGCAATGGGCGATAAAGTCAATGAAGATGTAGCCTATTTATACAAGTATAAATTTAGAGGTAAGAATAAATTAGGAGCTGTAATCTTGGACGAGTACCTTATATATATTTCGCCAAACTGGGAAATAATTCAGATGACGAATGATCCAAAGAAACTGTATAATAATCCCGGAGACTTCCCCGGATATGTTGATCTTGTTAAAAAGAATATGTAATACCAATAAATAGTCCGTCTAAAAAACGGGCTATATTAATAAATAACAAAATGCAAGAACGTTCAAATATAAAATTATTTATCCCTGACTTTAAAGAGCCAGAGCCTATATATAGTAACATTAAGAAGTACCTTAATTCACTGGGATTTTTTGTATCTGATTCAAAAATATACAGTATAACTTTTAATCATAATGGAAGAACAATAACCGAGACTGTGGGAGAAATCTCTACCAGCAACAATGAACCAGTTATTGCTATTCTAAGAGCTGAAAATACATATTATACATGCACTCCTAACCGAGGCGTGATAAGAGGAACACCAATGCTAACATCAAACGTCGAAAAAGTGGTGTTCTTTGACGATTCAATTGATTAATCGTTCGCACCTGTTCATCCGTTAAATATGGATTGCGAACTTGCATAGTATGAATATAATATGCGATATTAATAATAGCTAGAATCGCAATGATAGATAAAATGAATGCCCAAATAGATATCATAGTTTTTTTTGTTGTAAAAATATGTAATATACAACAAACTACCATCTATGCAAACATCAAATATAATACATAAGACCAACAGATAGCCCGTTTTTAGGCGGGCTATTTATATTCTCCCAATACGTAATCTATGACTTTTCTATTATTACGATCTATAATACTCCAATCTTTCTTTATATAGGTGTCGGTGACATCATGACCCGATTTATGATTCAAACACATGGCGACATCATCCAAAGATATTCCACAATCATTTCGGGCAATAGTAGCCCATGAATGGCGAGCTGCATAAAGAGTCAAATCCGGTATTCCTAATTCATCTCCTACTTTTTTCAAATGAGCATTAACCTTATGAACAAACTGTTTATGCGTAGAATATCTCACAAAAAAGTTAAACGCACGATCTCCTAATGAATCTTTATATCTCTCTAAATACGGCAATAACTCAGGTTCAACCTTAATTGAGATAAAGGCCCGGTCATCACGTCTGTTCATTGTTTTTCTACGTTCATATTCTAACCGCCCATCTTTAGGGATATCCAAATAGTACATATCCACAGAATTCATTCCAACCATAATAAAAGACATCATAAAAACATCTCTAGCCACCATTACTCCAGTCATATTATCTGGAACATGATAGGATTTTATTGCTCGTATTTGTTCAACAGTTAATGATCGTTTTCTAGTTATTGGATTTTTCGGAATCTTATATTTTGCAAATGGATTGTTAGCAATACGTATTATCCCTAAATCTTCATCATTATATTCCAACTTTGCTCTATTAAATATAGTCTGTATTTTAGAAGTATATAATCTAACTCCGGAATCCGAAATATTACCAATGCCACGCTTTGAAGGCAAACCTCTCAAATATTCATCATATTTTATCAATACGGATGAAGTTATATCAGAAAACTGTAAATTCCTGTTGCCTATAAATTCCTCAAATTTATGCACAGCAATACGATAGTTTTCCCCGGTTCTTTTACCTTCTTTCAGCATCTTCTCAGCAAAAGAATAGCCAAAATCAAAAAAATTCACCCCATCAGGCTTATTCGCAAGTTTTTCCTTCATCAACTCACACAATCCTTTAGCGGAATATAGATCTATAGTGTGCCCTAAATTAGACAATTCATTTCTTATTTTAAGAATATCCATCATTACCATATCATAAATCGGATTATTTCTTTCCTTCAATTCGAAAGTTTTTTTATTTATAAGATCTATTCCGACATAATGAGAAGTAGCTATATATGATGATTGTCTTTCGTGTGTAATTCGGATTTTCACATTCCATGTGCCATCATCTCTTTTCTGATGCTTAAGAATGACTATTTTTACTGTTGCCATCGATGTAAAACATTAAAATTTAGAGTTGATATTTCGTAAAACAATCGTAAAACAATTGTGCAAATATAGCAAATTTAATTTGAAAAGCTATACTTGCACAAAATAAAGAACAACAAGATATTACACGTAATCAGCTATAAACCTTTGAGTTCCTTATATAATTTTTGTATTGGTAATCCCATTATATTATAGAAGCTGCCCGAAATAGACTTTACCCCTATATATCCGATCCATTCCTGCACTCCATACGCTCCCGCTTTATCCATAGGCTGATATTTGTCCACATAATACCGGATTTCCTCTTCGGACAAAACATCAAATTCCACATCGGATGCAGCAGTAAAGCTCTTTTGCCATTCAGTAGTCGTAAGACAAACACCGGTGAACACCTGATGTGACTTACCGGACAAAGAACGGAGCATTTCAACCGCCCCTTCTCGACCTTCCGGTTTTCCAAGCACTTTACCATCGAGCCAGACAATCGTATCTGCCGTAATCAACAGTTCCCCCGGTTGCATAATACTCCGGTAAGCATCCGCCTTTTCGCGGGAGATATATTCCGGAATCGCAGCACCAGCCAGATCGGCTGGATATGATTCATCCACATCCGGCAATGTCCTGACCACATAATCCACTCCCAAGCCTGACATCAGTTCTTTCCGGCGGGGAGAATTGGAGGCTAATATAATCTGATATTTATCTAAATTTCCAAGCATAGTTTTATTTATCATTTAGTGATTTACAACTCACCAGCCGAAAGCATCTTCCGCCATCCACTTGCCATGAGCTTTCAATACTTGTTCCACCACATCACGTCCACAGCCACGACCGCCATCGACATAAGATATATACTTTGCAACCGACTTAACTTCCGGAACTGCATCTTTGGGACAACAAGGCAACCCGCACTCACGCATCACTTCTATATCAGGCACATCATCGCCCATATACAGAATTTCGTCATCAGACAGACCGTATTTATCACGGAAATCACGGTAATCATGAATTTTCACCGCAGAACCCATATACAGATCCTTCACACCCAATGCAGCAAAGCGGATACGTACCGCTTCTGTCCGTCCGCCGGTAATGATAGCAATGTGGAGTCCTTTCTTTACCGCCAGCTGAATGGCATAACCGTCTTTGATATTCACTGTACGCATCGGTTCTCCAGAAGGATGCAACGGGACTGTTGTCGAACTCAATACTCCGTCAACATCAAAAGCCAGTGCTTTGATGCGGGATAGATCATAATTGATGGTGCTCATGGATACTTTTACTCATTAATTTATAAATTTCCTGCAATGCCTGACTGTCTGCCAGCATAGAAAGATGCTTATTCATCACATTCTCGTCATAGCGTACAGCCGGTCCGGTCTGCGCATCACGAGGAGCGAGTTCATGCACTTTGCGTGCCGTTTCGTCAATCAGGGGAAGCATGACATCAAATGGCAAATGATATTTTTCCAGCAATTCGGCGGCAAGAGCATACATATGGTTGGTAAAGTTACAGGTAAAGACAGCTGCCAGATGAAGACTTCTGCGTTGCTCCGAATCGGCTTCGTACACCTTATCAGAGAGCGTACCGGCAACCGCTTTCAGCAGCTCGGCATCTTCCGGTCTTTTTGCCTCAATAAAGAAAGGTACTTCTCGAAAATCAACTTCACGTTGTTTGCTGAACGTCTGCATCGGATAAAATACTCCGTAGCGTTCCGCATGACCTTCCCAAATATTCATCGGGATGCTACCTGCCGTATGTACCAGCAGCGCATGCTGCTTCCCATCAGTGATCTGAGGCAACAGTTCGACGAAAGCGGCATCTTTCAATGAAATAATATATAATCTCGCTTCATTCGATACGTCTTTTAAATCAGTGATATATTCCGCTTCCACTTCATTGGCTAACGTACGAGCCGATTCTTCCGTTCGGCTGTACACCTGCATGATACGGAATCCTTTCCGGTAAAGCGCTTTCGCCAGATTAGTTGCCAGATTTCCGGCACCGAGAAACACAACGGGCGTATCTTCAATACTTCTTTTCATTGTTTCTTTAACGTTTTGAAACCCAAAATAAAATAATTCCGATGATCAACAGTGCCAATGGCAACAGATAACCGGACAAGGAACCGAGCAATGACATTACCAAACCGATATTCATTACCAGCCACAGTCCCAACAGCACAAAGCCGACCGACTTGTCACGCTTGAAAATAAGAAAACTGATAGAGGCATACAACAACAAATTGTCCTTATTCATCACCCAAGGCAAACCTATAGAAGCAAAGGGGAGCAGTTTATTTATCAGGAAAAGAGTTCCGATAACAATAAAAGCGACGGCAGTAGCCTTATAAGTATCTTTATTATTATTTGCTTTGACAGCTCCCATCGTTATTTTCCTCCGAACTTATTAATATGAATTTTCTCCCACTGGAGGTGTTCTTCGTTGAAAGGCTTACGTTCCATTCCCTTATGTCCGATGGCAATCACGGAAAGAATCTGCAGTTGCAAAGGAATATCCAAAATTCCATGAACAAACTCGTCAGACGGCATTCCGGTTGCAGTGAAACGTTCGCGAACCTGTACCCAACAGCTTCCCAGCCCCAAATCTTCCGCCTGCAACTGTATCATGATGGAAGCAATAGAAGCATCTTCAATCCAGACATCGCTCGCCAATGGATCTGCCATCACGACAATCGCCAAAGCAGCGTCTGCAATGAAAGAAGAAGCCTGTTCTTTGCAGTGAGACAGTTCTTTCAACTTTTCTTTATCATCGACTACCACAAACTGCCAGCTATTACTACGTTTGGAACTGGGAGACATTAAGGCAGCTTTCATCAGTGCCACAACCTCATCCTGTGTTAACTCCTCATCCGTAAATTTGCGCATACTGCGGCGATTCTTTATCAGTTCACTGAAATTTTCCATATTATTTCCGTTTTCATTTGATTTATGTATGCAAAGATAGCGCAAACCGATCGTAATAAGAAATGAAATTGTATCTTTGCACTGAGAAATATATTCATTATGAAAAAACGAATTACACAAGACGATTACATCAAAGCGAATCGTAAAGCCAGCCGTGAGGCAGAAATCAAAGAGCACGGACACCCCGTTTGTTACAAACGAGTGCATGAGTCAAAGAAAGTATATAACCGCAGAAAGATAAAGGCAGCCGATAAAAAGCTGCCTTATTTTTTTCATTTGGGATAGTGTCGGTATCCCAATGACATAGTGACACCATGAGACAGTGATAGTGACACTATCCTGTTGCGATAGTGACACCATGTTTTATGCAGTTCCTGATAGGCAGAAAGGGCGATTTCCTATACAATTCGCGTCAGTTCTCCAGTAGTGGAGTCTATGATAAACCCGTGCACTTTCACGTCCGACGGAATCAAAGGATGATGAACTATAAAATCGACCGTTCCCCTTACCGACTTCTCCGTATCTTCAAAGCCATCTAGCCAAGAATGAAAATCGACTCCACAAAAACTCATCATATGAATATAATCGGCATTAATACCCCGTGCCTTCATCTTCTCAAGCATTTCTTCACTGTGCATATGGCAGGCTCCACAATCAGAATGGGCAATCACCATTATTTCCTCCACACCTAACTCGAAGATAGCGACAAGCAGACTGCGAATCACACTACCGAAAGGATGGGAAATGACGCCTCCTGCATTCTTGATCATTTTAACGTCTCCGTTCTTAATGCCTAGTGCGGCCGGGAGTAAAGCTGTCAGGCGTGTATCCATACAGGATAAGATAGCAATCTTTTTATCGGGATACTTATTCGTTATATATTCTTTATATCCCTCGTTCTTAACGAACTCTCTATTATAAGCAAGCATTTCTTCTATCATAGCGCTATTTTGTTTGGACACACAAAAATAAAGAAAATAATAAAAGGCTGTATCAGGAAATAATGAAAATATACCGGAAATCCTTTTTAAACTTTTACGTAGGATACAGGTCTGGAAACAAAGAGCCGGACAAGAGAAATCTCCTGCCCGGCTCCTATTAATTATGCTTGATTATTAATTAACTGATTAATAACCGGCGTTTTGTCCGAATTCTGCCGGATTATTGATCGCATCCAGATATTTCGTAGGAATAGGACGCAAATAGAATTCTTTCTTAAAGTGCTCGGCAGCACGCTTATTATAAGCAGCCAAACGAGTCTCAAAAGCAGCATTACGTTTCAGCAAATACCAGCGGCCACATTCGCCACAAAGTTCACGGGCATATTCATCGAAAACATAATTCAGATCCACTTGCGACTCACTGACCGTACCGGCACCGGCACGCGTACGGAGTACATTAATATATTTGGCAGCATCTCCCTTGTTCAAGCGTACCGATGCTTCAGCAGCAATCAGGTAAACTTCTGCCATACGCATGATCATCACATCCACAGTTTTTCTCTGAACGTCTCTGCCGACAAACTTATTACCCGGCATATTGAATTTAGAAAGAGCCGGATAAATAGATAACCACAAAGCACTGGCAGCACTAGGCTTGTCATAGGTAGCCCTGGCTGTTCCATTCTCATCGTAAAGATCGAAAACATTAAGAACCAACCCCGGATATTGAGCTTTTTCCTCTTCTGTCAGCGTCTTCAAAGAACAATAAACGGCATATTGATGAGCTTCTGCCGGATCTAAAGGCATAGCAGGATGAAGAATATTACCATCTGTTTTATCCTGAGTAGTCTTCGCTGTTCCATCTGCATTCCAGATAGCCAGCTGGCAGTAATTAGCATCGGCTGTACTATTGGATTCCAAGTTAAAATGAGGATAAACTTTCTTACCTATATTAGATGCGGGAATACCAAATTTAGTAGCAAGTGTGCTTGTGATTTCTTTGGCACACGCTGAACCTCCATATTCATAAGTCGCCCCCCATGCCGGTATAGAATAAGACGAGTAAGCTGAGATAAATGAATAACGAAAACGAGAGTCGTTCATATCAGCAGCAAAACAGTCCATCAGATATTTGGATGGCAGGAAGATATTACTGTTCGGACGACCGTATACGAAGTTTGAAGTCTTGTCGACCAAACCCAGGTCCGTATATGTTCCCAACGAAGGTAAGAAGTGACGGAACATTTCACTTTGTGAGTAGTTACCATTGGTGTAAGCGTCCGAATTTCTTTCGGCACCCGCAGCTATGAACAGAGCTTCTTCATTGTTACGATTATTATTTTCGTTGAATACATCGGCAAAAGCGGGATGCATATACCACTCATAAATCGCTTTATTATTAATCATGGTTGTCGCCGTATCATAGGCTTTTTCCAGGAAGCTGACACCATCGGTATCTTTCAGATCATAACCGGCACCATTAATATATGCACGTGCCAATAATCCCATCGCCGATTTCTTTGTAACGCGGCTATAGTAATCACTGAAACTTACAGGCAGATTCTCTACGGCAAACTTCAGGTCTTCGATAATGGCAGCATAAATTTCGGGAACGGTAGAACGGTGAGCATCAAAAGAAATATTCTCGCTATCGGCAGCCTTCAACTGCAAATCGACATTTCCAAACTGCTCCACCAGATTCATATAATAGTAAGCACGCAGACATCTGGCCTGTGCCACACATTCATTAATTTCAGTCTCATCCCCTGTCACATTCTCAGCTCCGTCAATCACAATATTACAGCTGTTGATACACAGATAAGAATATTGCCACACTTTATAATAATAGCTATCATCGGTTTTCATACCGTTATAACTATGATAACGCTGATAGCTGGAACCCGATTTAGGTTCTTCCCAAATATCAGTACCCGCTTCCGTACAAACCAGATAGTCACTACTCTGATAGATGTTGTTGATCAAAGCTGTATAGCACGAGTTGGTGAATGCCTTATAAGTTTCCAATGTATAAGAACCATCGGAGAACTGACCCGAGTTGTTGGGGTTCACTTCATCAAGGCTGCAAGAGCCCCAAGAAAAAACACCGGCAACAAGTAGAACTAAACTATATATCTTTTTCATATTGCTATTTTTTAGAAAGTTAAATTAAGACCAAATATGCAATCACGAGACAATGGGAAGTTGATGCTTCCGTTCATTTCCGGATCGTAATTCTTCACATATTTGTTTGGCGAATAAGTAAACAGGTTGGTCATTGTCGCATAAACTCTCAGATTACTGATACCAAAACGTTTTGTAAGTTTACTGGGTAACGTATAACCCAATGTTACGTTTTTAAGTTTAAAGAATGATCCATCCACATAATACATCGAATCATATCCTTCATAAGCACTTCTATCCTTGGATTTATCGATAGCATAGAACAAGACATCCTGATCTGCTTCGATCGTCTTGTCATAGTAAGTAAAATAAGTAGGAATATTGTAATCCGGGTTAGGCGAATATTTACCTATCACACTACCATAGTTCATCATTTGCCCCCAACGTGCATAAAGGAAGACAGACAAATCAAAATCTTTGTATCTGAAATTATTCTTAAAGCCCAATGTCCAGTCCGGAGTATTACGACCTATTACCTGACGATCATAATCCGCACGTACACCATAAGGATTTTCTGCCGTAATATCAACGCGCTCTCCTTCAGGATTCATATAATAGTAACCATTTCCGTCCTTCTTCACACTAGGTAAATCCAGCTTAATATCGCCCGGTTCGCATCCGAACAAAGCAGCAGTTTCCTTTTCGCTATATTGCCAGATACCCAACACTTTATATCTATAGAAAGAACCGACTCCTTCGCCGACTTTGAACACCATATCACCCTTTTTTGCATTGAACATCATATCCTGCCCTTCGATCAAAGATTTAATTTTTTCTTTGTTGGCGGTAAATGTCACTGTTGAGCTCCAAGTAAAATCTTTCTTCACAATATTACGGGTATTAAGAGCAAGTTCAATACCGCGATTTTCTGTTTCAGCAGCATTCTTGTTCATTTTATAAGTAGTGCTACCTGTGTAATTACCCATAATAGATGTCGGCAATGCCTGCGAAAGAATTACATCCGTTGTTTTTGTCCGATACAAATCCACCGTCAGATCAATACGATTATTGAGGAAGCTGGCGTCAATACCAATATTCAAGTCATGAGTCTTTTCCCATGTCAGATTACGGTTAGTGATATACTCCGTAAACTTGGCTGACGGAACAGTCATTCCTCCCAAAGAAGTTGTCACATTTTCCAAAGATGCCATAGAACTGTATTCAGCAATACCGGCAGTAGTTCCGGCAACACCATAGCCTACACGCAGTTTCAAGTTATCCAACCAGCTTTTTGTACCAGCCATAAATGCTTCATCCGAGATTCTCCAGCCTACAGAAACTGCCGGGAATAAATTCCATCTATTGTCTTTCGACAAACGGGAATCCGCTTCATAACGACTGGAAGCAGAGAACAGGTATTTACCTTTGTATGAGTAGTTGACACGACCGATAAAGCCCATCCCTTTCGACATCAGATATTTGCTGTTCAGTTTCTTATTATCAGCATTCTGCAATGCATACCACAACATATCATTGGTCGCCGGGTTTTCACCATAGACATAATATTCTTCACTCTGATTGTAATTCCAGGAAGTAACCCCTGTAACCGTCAGGTCATGATCCTTATTAAATGTATTGTGATAAGTTACTATGTTTTCCCATTTGTAATTATATCCCGTCTTATTGGTAGCTTCGCCATATGCCACCGTACTGCCTTTCAACACATTATAAGAGCCTTCTCCCATAAATTTACCGGCACGAGATTGAGAATAACTGCCTCCAAGCTGTGACTTGACAGACAATCCTTTTACCGGTTTCCATTCAAGATAAGCGTCAACATAAGCCCTTCCTGCTTTAGTATTATTCTTATATACTCCATCTTGTTCGTCTGCTAACGGATTTGGATCTGATGATGAACCGGGAATCGGAAATTCCGTAATAGAGCCATCTTCATTATAAGGAACACCCAATGGGGTAGCAAACAATGCTCTTTCTAAAACGGCATTACGTGAATTCTTGTTGGAGAAAGATGCCTGAACATTAATACCGGCATTCATCCATTTATTGATTTCCTGATCTATACGGACACGGGTAGAGTACACTTTATAGTCATCATTCTCATACATACTCTTCTCATCAGTATAGTTCAACGAGAAATAAGCTTTCGTCTTCTCAGTACCTCCGGCAACGGAAATACTATAGTTCTGCTTCAAGCCTGAATGTAATACTTCATCTCCCCAATTTACCCATTGGTTGTTTTTGATGGCGTCGTATCTTTCACCGAAAATTTCCTCCTCATTAGTAGTACCGACAGGCTTATAAGAATCTTTTATATAATTAATGTATGAGTCACCCGTACGCATCTTAGGAACTCGGGCACCCATAGTCGTTCCGGCATAAGCATTAAAATTGATGACCGGTTTTCCACTCTTGGATCCTTTCGTAGTCACGATAATAACACCATTCGCACCACTTGAACCGTAGATAGCCGTAGAAGATGCATCTTTCAGTACTTCGATAGATTCAATATCATTGGGATTCAAGGTAGCAATATCACCCGGCATACCATCGATAATATAAGTCGGCTTAAATGCATCTGAAGAGATATTACCATCCTCATCCAACTGTAAAGAGCGGGTACCACGCAACTGAACTGTCGGTGACGAACCTGCCTGACCTGAAGAATTAGTGATATCCAGACCTGCAATTTTACCTTGCAGCGCATCCATCGGATTCACGCCCGGATTCATGGTGATATCCTCTGATTTCACAGAAGCAACCGCACCTGTCAAATCACGTTTCTTTACCGTACCGTAACCGATGACCACTACCTCATCCAAAGCCTGTGTATCCGGAACCATCTTTATATTCAGCGGGGCATTTCCGCTCACAATGATAGCCTGTTCTTTATATCCGATATAAGAAACAACCAGTTCTTTACTTCCGCCCGGAAGATTAATGGAGAACTTACCGTCAAAATCAGTTATCGTACCTGTACTTGTACCTTTCACCACAATAGAAACACCGATCAACGGTTCTCCATTTTCATCTAAAACAGTTCCTTTCACTGTCTTTGTCTGCATGACGGCTTGCACAGTAATATCATTCACACCATTTTCTGCATAAACAGATATGGCAGAAGGGGCACACAATAAAGTCAGCCCTAAAATCATGGAAACGCGTCTATGCTGTGTCTTCCACGCTTCAACAAATGCATTCTCTCTCATTCGTTTTAATTTAAAGTTAATATTAATTTTCCTTTATTTAGTAAAATACAATTAGCATAATCTTTTACATAGACGTTTCCATTTTACTTCTGTACTCACAAAGGACGACAATAATACAAAAATTCGCTTTTCCAAGCCTTTTTTTCCTCAAATATATGCAAAGGATAAAAAGACAAATTTTAGGCTAAGCCAACAAATTCTCTTTTTTATTGTTGAATGAAGAATAAAAAGTGTAAATTTGTATTTGGATGCCACTTAAACTAACAACATATTATCGCGGAAAAGACATTCCTGATTTACCGGGAACCAATACTTTTCATTCCAAGGAGTTGTTTCAGATCTATGAATCGACTCCGGGATATACCCCGCTACTGATAGTGGCAACAGAAGAAGGCAGACCTGTAGCACGCCTGCTTGCCGCCATACGCAAGACCAAAAAGTGGCTTCCCTCCTCTCTTGTCAAACAATGTGTGGTATATGGTGCAGGTGAATTTCTGGACACTTCTCTACCGGCAAGTAAAGAGAAGGAGGAAGAAATTTTCGGTGAAATGCTGGAGCATCTCACACAAGAAGCATCACGCACCTGCATTCTTATTGAATTCCGCAATCTGGATAATTCCATGTTCGGTTACCGTTTCTTCCGAAAGAACGACTTTTTTCCGGTCAACTGGCTGCGTGTCCGTAACTCTCTGCATAGTACGCAGAAAGCGGAAGACCGTTTCAGCCCGTCACGTATCCGTCAGATCCGGAAAGGACTCAAAAACGGAGCCAAAGTAGTAGAAGCCCATACGGTGGAAGAGATTAAGGAATTCTCGCGGATGCTGCACAAAGTTTATTCTTCACGAATACGGAGATATTTCCCTGCCAATGACTTTTTCCGCCACATGAACAGCATGCTTATCAGAGGAAAACAGGCAAAAATATTCATCGTAAAATACAAGGAAAAGATTATCGGCGGCTCCGTCTGCATCTATTCCGGCGAAAATGCTTTTATCTGGTTTTCAGGAGGAATGCGAAAGACCTATGCACTGCAGTCACCCGGCATACTGGCAGTATGGAAAGCACTTGAAGATGCCCATGAACGGGGATTCCGTCACATGGAGTTCATGGATGTAGGACTTCCCTTCCGCAAGCATGGTTATCGTGATTTCGTACTCCGTTTCGGAGGCAAACAAAGCAGTACCCGCCGCTGGTTCCGTATCAGCTGGCCATGGCTGAATAATCTTCTGGTCAAGTTTTATGTCTAAATGTAATCTCAAGATTACAAAACCCGTCTTTGTCACCCATCCGGAGCATTTTTTATGCTTTATTCCCCAATAATTAAATGCAGAAATATTTCTTTATTAGACAAGAAATGTCTTTCTTTGTGCTGTTTTATGCCATATAAGCACATAATTAAACCATATAAAAAAATATAGTTATGAAGATTTCACACATTGAGCATCTGGGCATTGCTGTAAAAAGCATCGAAGAAGCCCTTCCTTACTACGAAAACGTATTGGGTCTGAAATGTTACAACATCGAAACAGTAGAAGATCAAAAAGTAAGAACCGCTTTTTTAAAGGTAGGTGAAACAAAAATCGAATTGTTGGAGCCGACTTGCCCCGAAAGCACCATTGCTAAATTTATTGAAAACAAAGGTGCAGGTGTTCATCACGTAGCATTTGCCGTAGAAGATGGCGTAGCTAATGCTTTGGCAGAAGCAGAAAGCAAAGAAATCCGTCTGATTGACAAGGCTCCCCGCAAAGGTGCCGAAGGTCTGAACATCGCTTTCCTTCACCCGAAATCAACACTGGGTGTGCTGACAGAACTCTGCGAACACTAATCATAAACTCTAAAAAAACAACAAGAACTCATGAGTAATCAACTTGAAAAAATTAAAGAGCTTATTGAACGCCGTGCCGTTGCACGCATCGGAGGCGGCGAAAAAGCAATTGCGAAGCAACATGAAAAAGGGAAATACACAGCGCGTGAGCGTATAGCCATGCTGTTGGATGAAGGTAGCTTCGAAGAAATGGACATGTTCGTTGAGCACAGATGCACGAACTTCGGCATGGAGAAAAAGCACTATCCGGGTGATGGTGTAGTAACCGGTTGCGGTACTATCGAAGGTCGTCTCGTATATCTTTTTGCACAGGACTTTACCGTTACTGCAGGTTCACTGTCGGAAACAATGTCACTGAAGATCTGTAAGATTATGGATCAGGCAATGAAGATGGGTGCTCCTTGTATCGGTATCAATGACTCGGGCGGTGCACGTATCCAGGAAGGTATTAACGCTTTGGCAGGTTACGCAGAAATCTTCCAGCGCAATATCCTCGCTTCGGGTGTCATTCCGCAGATTTCCGGTATCTTCGGTCCTTGTGCCGGCGGTGCTGTTTATTCTCCGGCACTGACAGACTTCACACTGATGATGGAAGGTACTTCTTATATGTTCCTTACAGGTCCGAAAGTTGTGAAAACTGTAACCGGTGAAGACGTAAGCCAGGAAAACCTCGGCGGAGCAAGCGTTCACTCTACCAAATCGGGTGTTACTCATTTCACTGCCAAAACAGAAGAAGAAGGTCTGGCATTGATCCGCACACTTCTGAGCTATATTCCTCAAAACAACCTCGAAGAAGCTCCATACGTGGATTGCACAGATCCGATCGACCGTCTGGAAGATTCACTGAACGATATTATCCCCGACAGCCCCAACAAACCGTATGATATGTACGAGGTTATCAGCGCTATCGTAGACAACGGCGAATTCCTGGAAATCCAGAAAGACTATGCCAAGAATATCATTATCGGTTTTGCCCGTTTCAACGGTCAGTCTGTAGGTATTGTAGCCAATCAGCCTAAATTCCTTGCCGGTGTACTCGACAGCAACGCATCTCGCAAAGGCGCACGTTTCGTTCGTTTCTGCGATGCTTTCAATATCCCTATCGTGTCGTTGGTAGACGTACCGGGATTCCTTCCGGGAACAGGCCAGGAATACAATGGCGTTATCCTTCATGGTGCCAAACTGCTGTATGCTTACGGTGAAGCTACTGTACCTAAAGTAACAATCACATTGCGTAAATCTTACGGTGGTTCTCACATCGTGATGAGTTGTAAACAACTTCGTGGTGACATGAACTATGCTTGGCCAACAGCTGAAATCGCTGTAATGGGTGGTGCAGGTGCAGTAGAAGTATTGTACGCGCGTGAAGCCAAAGACCAGGAAAATCCGGCTCAGTTCCTTGCCGAAAAAGAAGCAGAATATACAAAACTGTTTGCCAACCCTTATAATGCAGCTAAGTATGGTTACATCGATGATGTCATCGAACCCCGTAACACACGTTTCCGCGTGATCCGTGCTTTGCAGCAGTTGCAGACTAAGAAACTGTCTAATCCGGCGAAGAAACATGGTAATATTCCGTTGTAATCCAACTTTTCACATTAAAACAAGAACGATTATGAACAAAACCAAAATCGGAATATTCCTTTCTCTGCTGTTGCTGATTGGATTGACTTCCTGCGGAGAGCAAAAGTCGAACAATAAGCTATTGCTGAATGAAGTCCTGATAGACAATCAAAACAACTTTCAGGATGACTACGGCTTGCACAGTGCATGGATTGAAATATTCAACAAATCATACGGTAGCGCAGACTTAGCAGCTTGTTTATTGAAAGTAAGCAGCCAGCCGGGCGATACAGTAACCTATTTTATCCCAAAAGGTGACATACTTACATTAGTAAAGCCACGCCAACATGCGTTATTTTGGGCAGATGGCGAACCTAATCGTGGAACCTTCCATACCAGCTTCAAACTGAATCCCGAAACAGCCAATTGGGTCGGTCTTTTTGATTCAGGCAGAAAGCTACTTGATCAAGTTGTCATACCAGCAGGAACTTTAGGTCCCAACCAGTCTTATGCACGCATAAGCGACGGAGCAGCAGACTGGGAAGTAAAAGGCGGAAGCAAAGACAAATACGTAACCCCGAGCACGAACAACAAAACCCTTGACAGTAATGCCAAGATGGAAAAGTTCGAAGAACATGACTCAGTCGGTATCGGTATGTCTATTTCAGCCATGAGCGTAGTATTCTGCGGATTGATTCTTCTCTTCATTGCCTTCAAGGTGGTAGGTAAAGTTGCTGTCAACCTGAGCAAACGCAATGCGATGAAGGCTAAAGGCATCGATAAAGTCGAAGCGAAAGAGCTTTCACAGGCTCCGGGTGAAGTTTATGCTGCTATTTCAATGGCATTACACGAAATGCAGGATGAGGTACACGACGTAGAAGAAACGGTGCTGACCATCACTCGTGTGAAGCGCAGTTATTCACCGTGGAGTTCGAAGATTTACACCTTGCGTGAAAATCCTAACAGAAAGTAAATCATTCCCTAAAAAGATAAAACGATGAAAGAATATAAATATAAAATCAACGGTAACTCATACAAAGTAACCATCGGAGATATTGAAGATAATATCGCTCATGTAGAAGTGAACGGTACGCATTACAAAGTAGAAATGGAGAAACAACCGAAAGCTACTCCCAAACCGGCAGTAGTACGCCCTATGCCTAACTCACCGGCTGCTCCTACCACACCGGTAGTAAAACCGGCTGCTCCTTCTACCGGCAAATCAGGCGTTAAGTCCCCACTGCCAGGCGTTATCCTTGACATCAAAGTAAATGTAGGTGATACAGTGAAAAGAGGACAGACTATCATTATATTGGAAGCCATGAAGATGGAAAACAATATCAATGCAGACAAAGACGGTAAAGTGACTGCCATCAATGTCAACAAGGGAGATTCTGTTCTTGAAGGTAATGACCTCGTAATTATTGAATAATATGGGAGATTTTATTAACTTTTTAGGAAATAACCTTGCCGATTTCTGGACCTACACGGGATTTGCCAACGCGACAGGTGGACATATTGCTATGATCATTATCGGTTTAGGCTTTATTTACTTAGCTGTAGCCAAAGAGTTCGAGCCGATGTTGTTAATTCCTATCGGATTCGGTATTCTGATCGGTAATATACCTTTCAATATGGACGCCGGACTAAAAGTCGGTATATATGAAGAAGGTTCTGTATTGAACATATTGTATCAGGGAGTAACGTCCGGCTGGTATCCACCGCTCATCTTCTTAGGTATCGGTGCCATGACAGACTTCTCGGCGCTAATCTCCAATCCGAAGCTGATGCTGATCGGTGCGGCTGCCCAGTTTGGTATCTTCGGTGCATACATGATCGCATTGGAAATGGGATTTGACCCGATGCAGGCCGGTGCTATCGGTATCATCGGTGGAGCAGATGGTCCGACGGCTATCTTCCTTTCGTCCAAGCTGGCACCTAACTTAATGGGAGCCATTGCGGTATCCGCCTACTCCTATATGGCGTTAGTTCCGGTGATACAGCCGCCTATCATGCGTCTGCTCACCACCAAACACGAACGCGTTATCCGTATGAAACCGCCACGTGCCGTTTCTCATACAGAGAAAGTGATTTTCCCGATTATCGGTCTGTTGCTGACCTGCTTCCTGGTTCCTTCCGGTCTGCCTCTGCTGGGTATGCTGTTCTTCGGTAACCTGTTGAAAGAAAGTGGTGTAACCCGTCGTCTGGCTAACACAGCCAGCGGTCCGCTGATTGACGTTATCACTATCCTGTTAGGTTTGACAGTAGGTGCCTCTACTCAGGCTTCCGAGTTCCTGACACTCGACTCCATCAAGATCTTTGCCCTCGGTGCACTGTCATTTATCATTGCTACCGCATCAGGTGTGATCTTCGTTAAGATCTTCAACCTCTTCCTCAAGAAGGGCAATAAGATCAATCCGTTGATCGGTAATGCAGGTGTATCTGCCGTTCCCGACTCTGCACGTATCTCACAAGTTGTCGGTCTGGAATATGATCCAACCAACTACTTGCTGATGCACGCTATGGGTCCGAACGTAGCAGGTGTAATCGGTTCGGCTGTTGCTGCCGGTATCCTGTTAGGATTCTTAATGTAGGGACAAGGTGCCCCTGTCAGGCTTCCATTCGGAATGCCGGGACAAAATATTAGGTGCGGATATTGCTGTTTTAGATGCAATATCCGCACTTATCATTATGTTATCTTCTCTTATCATTCCGTTAATCTATTCCAAAAAGGCTACGAATAATTCGTAAATACGATATTTTTTAGCATCTTGCGTCTTTGTTACGACACACTAAAATAAATATTTATGAAACGGATTATTCTCCTCGCCTTCCTTTGTACCACCACCCTGGTGATGGCGCAGCGCATCAATCATGTTCAGGAAGCAATAGCAAACTACGATTACGAGGCAGCTCTCACTCTCATTGCCAAAGAAAAGCCGACAATTCCCCTACTCTTGCAAAAAGGTAAAGCACAACGGGGACTTGGGATGAATACAGAAGCACTTTCCACTTATCAGGAAATCATAACCAATGACACTGCCAATACCCGTGCATATATCGAAGCAGCCGAATGCTGCCGTTCATTGGCCAAATACCAACAGGCACTGAAATATTATGAACAGGCACTCGATCTGAATCCGGAAAACAAATATGTGCGTATTCAATACATCGGACTACTGCTCTCTTTACAGAAGTTTCAGGATGCTTTAGGAGAAAGTAGTCTGATGACAGAGAAAGACAGTTCCGCCATCGCCTTGCATCTGCAGGCCCAAAGTTTCGAAGGTATGGGAGAGCTTCTCCCCGCCACGGGGTGCTACTATAATATACAGGAGAAATACCCCGACGACTATCTTGCCGCCGCCAAGCTCGCCGCACTGAACATAGCCGGTTCTTATTTCAACGAAGCAATTGAAGCCACGGAGAAATATCGGCAGATTGACACCACCAACATCGCTGTCAACCGCCAGAATGCACTGGCATATTGTCTGAATAAGGATTATCCTACCGCTATCCAGCGTTATGAATACCTGGTGAGCCAGGGCGACAGTTCTTTTCATACCTGTTATTATCTGGGTATCAGCTATTATGCGGAAGAGAAATATTACGAAGCACATGACTTTCTGGAAGCCGCCCGAAAACATGATCCTGAAAACGTAAACCTGCTTTATTATCTCGGCCGTGCCTGCGCCAAGACTTCATGGAAGAAGTTAGGCGTAGAGTATCTCGAAAAAGCGCTTGATCTGACTATTCCCAAAGACAGTAATATGGTACGGCTCTATATTGGCATGACCGACTGCTACAAAATGGCACAGATGCCTAAAGAGCAGATTGAATCGATCAGAGAACGCTACCGGAAATACGATAAACAAAATCATAAGCTGCTCTATGATATGGCTTTCATTTATTTCTATTCGCTGAAAGACAAGAAAAACACCGAACGCTGTCTGGAAGCATTCTTAAAAACACGCCCGAAAGAAGATAAGGAAGAAGAAGCGAAACTAAACGAACGAGGCGAACTCGTTTTAGGCACTAAGAATTATTATAATGCTGCAGCTAACTGGCTGAAAGACATTCAAAGTAAGCAAAAGATAGAAGATTTCTTCTTGGGAGGAAATGTGCCCGCTCAGAAACCGGAATAAGCAGATAAAGGATATTACGTAAAAAAGGCTGCAACCGTCAAACGATTGCAGCCTTTCTATATAATAGGATAATCTGTGATTATTCAGCCAATTTGTTGTCTGAACCCAGCACATTAAGGATTTTGTGCTTGTACAGTTTTTCCATGTTGTCACGAGCCGGACCAAGATACTTACGTGGGTCGAATTCAGCTGGTTTTTCAGCGAAAGTCTTACGGATAGCAGCAGTCATAGCCAGACGAGAGTCTGAGTCGATGTTGATTTTGCAAACAGCAGACTTGGCAGCTTTACGCAATTCTTCTTCAGGAATACCGATAGCAGCTTTCAGAGCACCACCAAACTTGTTGATTGTTTCAACTTCTTCTTCAGGAACTGAAGATGATCCGTGAAGTACGATAGGGAATCCCGGAAGTTTTTCCATTACAGCATCCAATACTTCGAAAGCCAATGGAGGAGGAACCATACGACCGGTAGCCGGATCGATGTGGCACTGTTCCGGAGTAAACTTGTAAGCACCGTGAGAAGTACCGATAGAGATAGCCAATGAGTCACAACCTGTACGAGTAGCGAAATCGATTACTTCTTCAGGGTCAGTGTATGTGTGGTGGTCAGAAGAAACTTCATCTTCTACACCTGCCAATACACCAAGTTCACCTTCAACTGTTACGTCGAACTGATGAGCGTATTCAACCACCTTCTTAGTCAAAGCAACGTTTTCTTCGTAAGGAAGATGAGAACCGTCGATCATAACTGAAGAGAAACCTGAATCGATGCAAGATTTGCAAGTTTCAAAAGTATCTCCGTGGTCAAGGTGAAGAACGATTTCAGGATGTGCGCAACCTAATTCTTTTGCGTACTCTACAGCACCCTGAGCCATGTAACGCAACAAAGTAGCGTTAGCATACTGACGAGCACCTTTAGAAACCTGAAGAATCACCGGAGATTTTGTTTCTACTGCAGCCTTGATGATAGCCTGCATCTGTTCCATATTGTTGAAGTTGAATGCTGGGATAGCGTATCCACCCTTAATAGCCTTAGCAAACATGTCTCTTGTGTTTACCAATCCTAAGTCTTTGTAATTAACCATTTTGTTTAAAGTTTATTGTTAGTGAATTAAAATTCTACGCAAAAGTAAGCATTATCCACCGAATAACGAGCATCGGAAAGAAAAATATAATAGAAAAAGGTTTAAATCGATCAGCAAATATTCATCCGTAAGCGGGTCTGACATTAGATTGTAATGTCCACCTAGCAAATAAACGGCTGAAAGGTTCTATCCCAAAACAGGTATTATACCATAAAAAGCACAAGACATTCTTTTCGTGCCAATCATATAATTCATAGAAATAGCATAATTCACAGAAGTTTTTTCAGCAAAGTTTTTTCTATTCCGGAGAAATGTGCTATCTTTGCGCTCTGAAAATGACCATTACACTATTTCTTACCAAAATAGTAACAGAATATAAATTAAAAAAACAGATACTGAAATGAAAAAAGGCCTTCATCCAGAATCATACCGTCCGGTAGTATTCAAAGATATGTCAAATGGTGATATGTTTTTGTCTAAATCAACTGTAGCAACTAAAGAAACCATCGAATTCGAAGGTGAAACTTATCCGTTGCTGAAGATTGAAATCTCTAACACTTCTCACCCGTTCTATACAGGTAAATCTACATTGGTAGATACTGCAGGTCGCGTTGATAAGTTCATGAGCCGTTACGGTGACCGTAAGAAGAAATAATTCAATCTTTCGTTAAGATGAAAAAAGAGGAGATTTCCGGTTGGAAATTTCCTCTTTTTCGTTTCATAGATAAACTAAAGGACCGCACCATTCTTCACAGAGTAGTGCGGTCCGTATATTAACTGGCTAAGGGGAACTATTACCAGGTAATATAAAAATGGTATAGTTAAGGGAATATACCATACCATTATATTGTCTGATCTCCTGAAAAATGATGGTTTATTAAATAGTACTATTCAGGAGAAATACTTCCTATTATATATAATAATATTCAGCAGGCAAAAAAGACGGTCCTGCTGACCCGTTGCACTACATATTACAGTCCACGAGGGATGAGATACAGTGGGCGCATTAACGCTCCACACGGGGGACAGAACCGTATATCTAAGGAAGCCACGAGCATATTCCCACATGCTCGTAGCTTAAATTCGAGAATTAAATTCTCATATCGCATTCCGCGACTGTAATACTAGTGCGGTGCAAAAGTGGGAATAATCTCTGATAAAATCAACAGAAAAGGCATTTTTTATCTATAAACAATCATTTTCCTTTAATGTTGATACTAATTTCACATTTCTAATATACCCGTCTCTACTGAACATAGTCAAGTATCAAATTGTTTACTTCCCAAACAATGAACGACTTATGAAAAATATCTATGTGATTGCACTCGCAGCCATCCTATTTCAAGGCTGCGGGCAAAAAAAAGAGATGACGGCACCCGCCACCCGACCTGTTAAGACAACTATTGTCGAATCAAGGTCAGTAATCAGAAAAGACTTCTCCGGCATTGTAGAAGCAGTGGAGTATGTCAAACTGGCATTCCGCGTCAGCGGACAGATCATCAGCCTGCCTGTTATCGAAGGAGAGAAAGTGAAAAAAGGGCAACTGATTGCAGCTATCGATCCCAGAGATATCGCATTGCAGTATGCTGCCACCAAGTCTGCCTACGAAACGGCTTCCGCACAAGTGGAACGCAACAAGCGCCTGCTCTCCCGGCAAGCGATCTCCGTGCAGGAGTATGAAATCAGCCTTTCCAATTATCAGAAAGCAAAATCGGAGTACGAACTGTCCAGCAACAACATGCGTGACACCAAACTGACGGCCCCTTTCGACGGTTCTATCGAGAAGCGGCTGGTGGAGAACTACCAGCGTGTCAATTCAGGAGAAGGGATCGTACAACTGGTCAACACACAGAACCTGCGTATCAAGTTCACCATACCGGATGCATATCTTTATCTCCTCCGTGCCAAAGATCCCCGTTTCCTTGTAGAGTTTGATACCTTCAAGGGCCATGTGTTCAAGGCGAGACTGGAGGAATATCTGGACATATCCACCGAAGGAACGGGTATTCCGGTCAGCATCACTATCGACGACCCTTCATTCGACCGGGACTTATATGCCGTGAAGCCCGGCTTCACTTGCAGCATCCGTTTCACAGCCGATGTAGGCCCACTGGTGCAGGATAGCTGGACAATCATCCCGCTCAGTGCTGTTTTCGGCGAAAGTGACGGAAACAACATGTATGTCTGGGTAGTAGAGGACAACAAAGTGCACAAACGCAAAATCGTCGTCAATGCCCCCACAGGAGAGGCGCAAGTACTCGTGTCCGAAGGACTGAAACCCGGAGAACAAATCGTCATAGCAGGAGTATACCAGTTGGTAGAAGGAGAAAGTATTAAATCAATAGACAAATGAACTTAGCAAAATATTCACTGGATAACACGAAGATCATCTATTTCTTCCTTGCCGTACTGCTGATTGGAGGTATTACCTCCTTCGGAAAGCTGGGCAAGAAAGAAGATGCCCCCTTCGTTATCAAATCAGCGGTCATCATGACACGCTATCCGGGAGCCGAACCGGCAGAAGTAGAACGGCTGATCACAGAGCCTATCTCCCGTGAGATACAAAGTATGAGCGGCGTGTACAAGATAAAATCAGAGTCCATGTACGGGCTCTCCAAAATCACGTTCGAACTGCAACCCTCACTTTCCGCCAGTTCCATCCCTCAGAAATGGGACGAACTGCGACGCAAAGTGCTCAATATTCAGCCGCAGCTGCCCAGCGGTGCTTCCACCCCGACCGTCTCCGATGATTTCGGCGACGTATTCGGCATTTATTACGGACTGATGGCAGATGACGGCTTCACTTATGAGGAAATGCGTAACTGGGCGGAAAGGATCAAGACGCAGGTTGTCACAGCAGACGGCGTGATGAAAGTAGCACTGTTCGGCGTACAGACGGAAGTAGTCAACATCTTCGTTTCTACCAACAAACTGGTGGGAATGGGAATCGATCCCAAACAGCTGGCCAACCTTCTGCAATCGCAGAACCAGATTATCAACACCGGAGAAATCCGTGCAGGCGTACAGCAGTTACGGGTAACAGCCAACGGAATGTATGCCAACATAGACGATATCCGCAACCAGGTAATCACCACCAAAGCCGGACAGGTGAAACTGGGCGACATAGCCGTGATCGAGAAAGGTTATCTCGACCCTCCATCCAACATCATGCATGTGAACGGGAAACGGGCTATCGGCATCGGTGTTTCCACCGACCCGCAAAGAGATGTAGTGCAGACGGGTGAGAACGTAAAAGTAAAACTGAACGAGCTCCTCCCCCTCATGCCTGTGGGACTGGAACTGCAAAGCCTCTACCTCGAAAACGAGATCGCCAACGAAGCCAACAACGGATTTATCATCAACCTGATCGAATCCATCCTGATCGTGATTGTCATTATCATGCTGGTGATGGGACTCCGTGCCGGTCTGCTCATCGGCTCTTCGCTGATTTTCTCTATCGGAGGTACACTGCTCATCATGTCTTTCTTCGGCGTCGGACTCAACAGAACGTCCCTGGCAGGATTTATCATCGCCATGGGTATGCTGGTGGACAACGCCATCGTAGTGACGGACAACGCCCAAATAGCCATTGCCCGAGGTATAAACCGACGGAAAGCCCTGATAGACGGAGCAACCGGACCACAATGGGGCTTGCTCGGAGCAACTTTCATTGCCATCTGCTCCTTCCTGCCGCTTTACCTTGCTCCCTCTGCTGTAGCGGAAATCGTAAAACCGCTGTTTGTGGTACTTGCCATTTCACTAGGACTGAGCTGGGTACTTGCCCTGACGCAGACTACCGTATTCGGAAATTTCATTCTGAAAGCCAAAACAGGCGACAGCACGAAAGATCCATACGACAAGCCGTTCTATCATAAGTTCGCTTCCGTTCTCGGAGTATTGATCCGCAAGAAAGCAGTGACACTGGTATCCATGGTGATCCTCTTCATCATCTCGCTCATTATTATGGGAACGATGCCGCAGAACTTCTTCCCGTCGCTCGATAAGCCTTATTTCCGGGCGGATGTATTCTATCCGGACGGATACAGCATCAATGACGTAGTGAAAGAGATGAAATCGGTAGAAGAGCACCTGGCGAAGCAGCCGGAAGTAAAAAAGGTATCCATCACATTCGGCAGCACCCCGCTAAGGTATTACCTTGCCTCCACTTCCGTAGGTCCGAAACCGAATTTTGCCAATGTACTCGTCGAACTGACAGACAGTAAATATACGAAAGAATACGAAGAAGATTTTGACGGATATATGAAAGCCAATTATCCGAGTGCAATCACACGGACCAGCTTGTTCAAACTGTCCCCCGCAGTGGATGCGGCTATCGAAATCGGCTTTATCGGTCCGAATGTGGATACGCTTGTATCACTTACCAATCAGGCAATAGCCATTATGCACCAGAATCCGGATTTAATTAATATCCGCAATTCGTGGGGAAACAAGATACCCGTCTGGAAACCGGTTTACAGCCCGGAACGGGCACAACCGCTGGGTGTATCCCGACAGGGAATGGCACAGAGCATTCAGATCGGTACCACGGGAATGACTTTGGGAGAATACCGGCAGGGAGATCAGGTACTTCCTATCCTATTGAAAAATAACCAGCTGGATTCATTCCGGATCAATGATCTGCGCACACTGCCCGTATTCGGGACAGGCAACGAGACGACCAGCCTGGAACAGGTAGTATCTAAATTTGACTTCCAGTACCGGTTCTCGAACGTGAAAGACTATAACCGGCAGATGGTGATGATGGCACAATGCGACCCGCGTCGCGGGACCAATGCGATTTCCGCTTTCAACCAGGTATGGTCGCAAGTACAGCAAGAGATAAAAATACCGGAAGGATATACCATGAAGTATTTCGGTGAACAGGAAAGTCAGGTGGAATCGAATGAAGCGCTGGCCAAAAACTTACCGCTGACATTCTTCCTGATGTTTGTGACGCTGCTCTTCTTGTTCAAGACGTATCGCAAGCCGACCGTCATCCTGTTAATGCTGCCGCTGATCTTCATCGGTATCGTGTTGGGACTGCTCGTACTCGGCAAGTCGTTCGACTTCTTCTCCATATTGGGTCTGCTAGGTCTGATTGGTATGAACATCAAGAACGCTATCGTACTGGTAGACCAAATCGATTTGGAAACAGCAGCAGGCAAAAAACCGCTGGACGCAGTCATCAGTGCCACGACCAGTCGCATCATTCCGGTAGCGATGGCCTCCGGAACAACGATTCTGGGTATGTTGCCGCTACTGTTCGACGCCATGTTCGGCGGAATGGCCGCCACCATCATGGGCGGACTGTTAGTAGCCTCGGCATTGACACTATTCGTCCTTCCTGTAGCCTATTGCGCCATCCACCGGATCAAAGGAGAACAATAACCATCAACTGACAATTGTCAATTGTCAACTGTCAATTGTCAACTAAAAAGATTATCCATGAAAGAAATGAAAACCCAACTCATACTATTTTCACTGTTGCTCCTTGGCTCCACAGCCTGGGCGCAACAGCCCTGCCTGAGTCAGGACGCCTACCGCGAAAAAGTGGAGGCTTACAGCCAGATATTGAAACAACAAAAACTAAAGACATTGGCCAGTTCGGAGGCGCGAAAGATAGCCCATACAGGTTTCCTGCCGAAAATCGACGTAAATGCAGACGGTACCCTGAACATGAGCGACCTTAGCGCATGGAACGAACCGGTGGGCGAATACCGCAACCATACCTACCAGGGAGTATTTGTCGTATCACAGCCACTCTACACAGGCGGTGCGCTCAATGCCCAACATCAGATAGCGAAGGCAGACGAAAAGCTGAACCAACTGAACGAGGAACTCACGTTAGACCAGATTCACTATCAAAGTGATGCTGTCTACTGGAATGCCTCCGCTTCAAAAGCCATGCTACAAGCGGCCGACAAATACCAGAGCATTGTCAAACAGCAATATGACATTATTCAGGACCGTTTCGATGACGGAATGATCAGCCGTACAGATCTTCTGATGATTTCCACCCGGCTGAAAGAAGCGGAACTGCAGTATATCAAAGCCCGCCAGAATTATACATTAGCGCTGCAACAACTGAATATTCTGATGGGAGAAGCACCGAATACTCCTGTAGACAGCCTGTACAACATCGGAATGATCTCCGCTCCTGTCCGGATACTGCCTCTGGAAGATGTTTTGCAACGACGTGCCGATTATGCCAGTACGGAAGTAAACATCATGAAGAGCCAGGCACAACGTAAAGCGGCTCTCAGCCAGTTCAATCCCCAATTAAACATGTATTTCAGCGGTGGCTGGGCAACGGCCACACCCAACTTGGGATACGACGTATCTTTCAATCCCATCGTAGGAGTCAATCTGAATATTCCCATTTTCCGCTGGGGAGCCCGTTTCAAGACGAACCGGCAGCAGAAGGCATATATCGGAATACAAAAGTTGCAACAGAGTTATATGACGGACAATATCAACGAAGAACTGTCGGCAGCTCTCACCAAACTGACGGAAACAGAATCTCAGGTGAAAACAGCGAAAGAAAACATGAGTCTGGCAAATGAGAATCTGGATCTGGCCACTTTCTCCTACAATGAAGGAAAAGCGAGCATGGTAGATGTACTTTCCGCCCAGTTGTCATGGACGCAAGCACACACCAATCTGATCAATGCTTATCTGGCAGAGAAGATGGCTGTGGCTGAATACAAGAAGGTGACCAGCGAATAGATAAAAACAAAATTAGGCACGGATGACACGGATTTCACGGTTTTAAGAGTTGAGTAACTAAAAACCGTGTTTATCCGCGTAATCCGTGCCTAATCTTTATTGGTTGTTCTTTTTATTATGCAAGGAAGGAGATCAGTACACCTGCAGCTACTGCCGAGCCGATTACCCCTGAGATGTTACTTGCCATACAATACTGCAATACATGATTCTTCGGATCGTATTTCAACGCAATCTCATTCGCCACACGGCTTGCCATCGGAACGGCACTCAGTCCGGTCGCTCCGATCAGCGGATTAATCTTCTTCTTGGAGAATAGATTCACTAACTTCACAAAGAAGATACCACCGGTAATAGAAAGAGCAAATGCAAGGAAACCACCGATGACAATACCGATTGTCGTCCAGTTCAAGAAGGCTTCAGCCGTCATGGTTGCACCTACCGAAAGTCCGAGGAAGATAGTAGCAGCATTCATGATACTGTTGGAAGCAGCGTCGAACAGACGGAAAGTATTGCTTCCGATTTCTTTCACCAGATTACCGAACATCAGCATACCGATCAAAGGTACTGCACTTGGGACGAAGAGAGCTACAATCGTAGTCACTACAATCGGGAAAATAATCTTCAGTACACGCAGATTCTTGATTTCCGTCTTCGAAGGATATTTCTTTTCCTGTTCCTTCATGTTGATGCTCAGTTCTTTCTTAGTACAGAACAGCTTCACTACCAACGGAATGATCACAGGCACCAGTGCCATATAAGAATAAGCGGCAATAGCGATCGGACCCAGCAAATGCGGAGCCAGCTTGATCGTTGTAAAGATGGCTGTCGGTCCGTCCGCACCACCGATAATACCCAGTGAAGCAGCTTCTTGCGGAGTGAATCCCATCAGGATGGCTACCAACAGAACAGTAAAGATACCTAACTGTGCAGCAGCTCCAAAGATGGAAAGATGCAGATTACGCAACATCGGTCCGAAGTCCGTCAACGCACCGACCCCCATAAAGATGATCGGAGGCAGGAAACCGGTCTTGATCAGCATATAATAGATGAAGTTCATAATTCCCAGTTCATGCGCAATGTCATGCAAAGGCATTTCCCAGATATTCTTCATCACACCGTTTATCATCACCATACCATTCTCGTCTGCCTGTATCACTCCCATATCTCCTCCGGGGAAGTTGGCAAGCAACACACCGAAAGCAATCGGAACAAGCAGCAACGGTTCGTACTGTTTCTTGATACCCAGATAAAGCAGGACGAACGCGATGGCATACATTATCAGAAACTGCGGTTCGGCAATGATATTGCTGAACGCAGTCATGTCATATAAGTTCTCAAATATCTCGTTCATTATCCTATCTTCATTAATACATCATCTTCTGAAACAGTGTCTCCCGGATTAGCGCAGATAGCAGTTATCGTACCGCTAAATTCGGCACGGATAGCGTTGTAAGTCTTCATTGCTTCCACATAACAAAGCACATCGCCCTCTTTCACCGCATCGCCAACTTTCAAGGCAGATTCCTGCGCATTCTTCACCAGGAAGAATTTACCTTCCAGCGGAGAAAGAACATCTTTGCCCTCTCCTGCCGGAGCTGCAGCTACAGGTGCAGCAAGCAGTTCGGCATCTCCGTATGCTACCGTCACACGATAAGCCTGTCCGTCCACCTGTACAGTCAGTGTTTTTGGTTTTGCATCTTCTTCCGGCGATTTATCTTTCTCTGCACGACGTTTTGCCACGTCTGCCAGGAAGTCTTCCTTCGCTTTTCCACTCTTGTAAGCCTCATACTGAGCCGGATGCATGGCATATTCGAAGAGTTCTTCGTCGTCCTCTCCCACTTCCCATTTGTTTTCCTTCATCAGCTTGCGATACTTGTCGAGTGAGTCGGGGTAATTGTCCTGCGGATTACCTTCGAAGAATTTACGTCCTTCACGTTCGGCTTTCTCGATGATTTCGGGAGCCAGTGTACCCGGCAGGCGTCCTGCTTTACCTAGCAGCATATCCCAGATATCGTCGGCAATCATTCCCCAGCGTTCCTTGCCTTTCTCCATTGCCATCACATTCATCATGGCAAGGTTCTTCACGTACTGGCTGAACGGAGTTACCAATGGAGGATAACCGACGCGGGGCCATACATACGCCACTTCGTTGAATAGCTTGATCAGCAGCTGATCCTGTGTCATAAACGGCAGGTTATGTTTGGCTTTATACTTGTTGATAGATTCCAGATTCGATTCGAGGTCAGCCATCAGACTACCCATCATACCGCCAGGAAGTCCCGGACCGATCAGCAGCGAGTTCATCAGACGGTTCTTCGGGCTGATATACAAGCCGAGGAAGTCATCCATAAATTCCTGAATCAGCGCACGCACTTTCATGTAGGCTTCCATATTGATTTCCGGTACCTGATATCCGGCATCTTTCAGCATAGCCTGTACGCTGAGAAGATCGGCGTGTCCCGTACCCCATGAAAGCGGTTCCATACCTACGTCAATGTAGTCGCAACCGGCTTCGCATACTTCGAGGATGCTTGCCATGTTGAAACCGGGACCGGCATGACTATGATACTGAATAGGAATTTCAGGATGTGCCGCTTTGATATTGGCCACGATCTTGCCCAATGAAACGGGGCGACCGATACCTGCCATGTCTTTGATGCAAATCTCGTCCGCCCCCAGCTTGATAAGTTCTAACGCCATATTGGTGTAGTACTCTACCGTGTGGATCGGCGAATGGGTGATACAGAGTGAACACTGTGAGATCATGCCTGCCTCTTTGGCATACGTGATGGAAGGAGCGATATTGCGTACGTCGTTCAATCCGCAGAATGTACGGGTGATATCTGTGCCTTGTGCTTTCTTTACTTTGTAGAACAACTTGCGGACGTCTGCCGGAACGGGGCTCATACGGAGTCCGTTCAATGCACGGTCGAGCATGTGTGTCTGTATGCCGGCTTCGTGGAACGGCTTCGTCCATTCGCGCACGGCTCTATTCGGGTTTTCACCAAACAATAAATTCACTTGTTCAAAACCTCCGCCATTTGTTTCTACACGGGCGAAACAGCCCATTTCAATGATGGCAGGAGCTACCTTTACGAGTTGGTCTACACGAGGTACATATTTTCCGGCAGATTGCCACATATCTCGGAAAACCAGACTAAACTTAACTTCTCTTTTCATGTTTTTCTATGATATACTTTTGATAGGTTTATAACTTTTCTACTTTTGTAATCTTTCCTTTTCCTAATGTCACCACATTCACAGCTGCTGTGATAGCCGCCATTATATTACCCGGAATAGGCGCAGGACCTTGTAGCGCTTCCTTCTTCGCAGGAATCACTTCTTCGGGAGCATACTTGTTGACAAGAGTAATCAGTAACTTACCTAAATAAATCACAATCAGCAGAATAACAAATACGGTAGCCATGCCGACCACCATCAGCAGGATCGCTGTTTCGATATTTTCCATATAATAAACTATTAGTAATTCAAGTCGTTTGTCCAAAAAGCGTCCGAAAATACCAAATATTTGTGATAAAATTAATTAAGAGAGGAATAAAAAAGTATAAATCGTAAGGTTACAATAAGAAAAAACACATTATTCTTTGCATGTCTATTAAAAAGACAAAGGAAAAGCCCCTTGCGGGGCTCTTTTTATTTTAGGGAGTTATTAAAATGTTATTAATCTGATAATTAAAGAAAATGGCCTTCGTCCTTACACTTTTTATATTCACTTATCAATCTCTATTTTTCAATCATCCAATCCCCCAGTGTGCCACTTTCACTATCAAAATTAACAGCCACCTTCACCACTGGCAGTCCACATAGAGCAAAGCGTTCCGGATAATTCTTTAAATTTATCTGTTCCATAGCAACTGTCGCATTCTTATCCAGTTTCAATTCCATCACATATAATGTGGCCTCAGTACGCAACACTACATCCACACGACCACGGGAAGTACGTACTTCGACATCCACATAGTATCCCAGCAAGCTGAATATGATATAGAATACCTGCTGGTAATGACCTTCGTACTTTGTATGATCGCATTGAGGTATAGTAGACAGAAAGGTTTGCAAACGCCGTAATGCCGCGTCCATATCACCTTTCCGGATATCACGGGAAATAAAAGCCACCATGTTCGTCGCCTCACGTGTGTCATTGGTTACATAATAAGGCAACAAGCTTCGCATCAATCCCACCCTCACCTCTTTATTAGGAATATCCAACGTATATAGTTCCAATTCCTTATCGTAATCCTTGATAGTGACATAGCCGCTTTGATACAGCAATGGAGTAATGCTACTCATCGTTTCAGTGGGAGCATCAAATTCTTCGACCGCCGCCAATTTATTTCCTATTTCAGAAGGCTCTACTCCAAACTTATCCAGCATCTTTATCAGATAGGTAGGAGTGCCGCTACCAAACCAATAAGAATTAAATTTCCCATCTGCAAAAGCATTGAGCAGACTGAATGGATTATAGATGTCGGGCGATGGATAAGTGAAATGATAGCCGTCATAATTCTCTTTCAACTTAGCCAGTACTTCCTCCGCAGTAATATTCAATTTGACAGCCATCCTATCCACATCTTCTTTCATTTGGGTAAGTATCTCATTCTCCGTTATGCCACAAATGGCAGCATAAGGTTCATCCATGCTGATATTTTTGATGTTATTGAGTTCACTGAAAATGCTGAGCTGTGAGAATTTAGTGATACCTGTAAGAAACACATAGCGCAAATAAGGATCACAGGCTTTCAACGGACTATAGAAGTTACGCATAACGTCACGCAATACCCCCAAGTTCTCCCGTTCGTGTACCACATCCAGCAAAGGAGCGTCATATTCATCAATAAGGACCACGACCTTCCTGCCAGTCTGTTCATAAGCACGTTTTATCAGATTAGTCAGGCGCAAATTAGGGTCTGTACCTGCTGCATCAATCCCTAGTGTACGTTCGTGTTCTGTTAGCATGAAGTCTAAAAGATTCATCAGTTTATCTTTGTCCACGTGCTTGGCCATACTCATATCGAAGTGCAGAACCGGATACTGTATCCATTCTTTCTCCAGCTTCTCCATCGCCAATCCACGAAACAGTTCTTCACGACCGGAGAAATAGCTATGCAACGTAGAGGTTAACAATGATTTACCAAAACGACGCGGACGGCTCAGGAACATATAACTGGAAGCAGAATGCGTCATCCGGTAAACGTATTCTGTCTTATCTACATAGAGGAAATTTCCCTCACGAATCTTAGAAAATGTCTGTATCCCTATAGGATATAATCTCTGCAAATCTTCCATAACAACTTTCTTTTTCACAAAGCTACTAAAAAATTCCAATATTCAAATGTCATTCTTCTCCTTCTTATATCGAATATAAAGTTTTGCCCACTCATTCACTTTCTCCAAAAACTCTTCTTCGGTGCGAGTCCTATAATAATATTCAAGAATACGCTCATAATGAATCAGAGCTTTTTCTTCCCCTTTTTTACCTTTTGGTAAGTAGCAGGTCCCATATGTATCTCTTGACACATTTTTGAAAGATTCACATGTGCTACTTTAAGCACCTTTTCAATAAACTCACCGAGTTTAGGATGCACAATTTTATTTTCCATTTTTCTTATTATTAGTTAAAAACACGTCTTATATATTAAACATTTTCACACTACTTCAGACATATCTGAACTCGACTTATTTTATTTGTCTTACTTTCGCACCATGCTTTGAAAGTCAAAGTCATTTACTAAACGTCCTAATAGAAGTATTCTATGCAAAACTTTTTCAGAATGTCTTATTTCATGCCCCCGATTGCTCCCATCAGGAACGAACAAGGACAAACCGTTACACCCGCCACTCTCACTCCCTTCTGCGAAGTCTCAGTAGAGCAAGTATATCAGATGATCACCTGCAATGAAAATCTCAAAGCACTGACCGAACAGGTGCGCAGCGCCGAAGATATACGAATGGCGAAAACATCCTTGCTGCCATACGTGACTCCGTGCGGCACATTCATCCGCCGGAACAGTAAATTCTTCGCATCTCCTTCCGGACTCGTAGTGGTAGATATAGATAACCTCGACTCCTATCAGAAAGCCGTAGAAATGCGTCGTACACTGTTCGACGATCCTTTCCTCCACCCTGTACTCTCATTTATCAGTCCCAGCAACCGGGGTGTGAAAACATTCGTACCTTACAGCAACCTATACACAGACGATCAGAGCCGTAATGTAAGAGAGAGTATGAGCTGGGCAATGGAATACGTAGAAATGACCTACGGATCAGAAATGAACAACTCCATCGAAACAGTTCAAAAAGCCGTAGACACCTCCGGCAAAGACATCGTAAGAGCCTGCTTCCTCAGCCATGACCCACAAGCACTATTCAGAGAATATTAAATTATAATCACGAATGATCAAACTTCAATTGTCAATTATCATTTGTCAATTGTCAATTATCAAAAAATGACCGATATTGAATCTTTACGCCTCCTCACCGAAGCAGTCGAAACAGCAGGTGCCGACATTGCACCCACTTACGCCGAGTATGTACAATTAGCATTCGCCATCGCAACGGACTGTGGCGAAGCAGGACGCGAGTTTTTTCATCGCCTGTGCCAGCTTTCCACCAAGTATCAACACGACCATGCCGAACGAATGTTTTCCAATGCACTCACGAAACAGCAGGGAGCAATACATCTCGGAACGGCATTTCACCTCGCTGAATCGACAGGAGTAAAAATCTGCAGGGAAGACCGGAAGGAAGTTATGAACAACCGGACGGGTACAGTAGGTACAAAAAGTTCACCGCACAATTTTTCCACACACGCGCATGTATATAATAAAGTAGAAGAAGAAAAGAGTGAATCAGAAGAATTGCTGGAAGGCAGCGACCCGCATCACCCATTACCCACTTTCACCTTAGAAGACTGGCCGAAGCTACTGCTACGCATCATAAGTTATGGCACTACCGTCACTCAAAAAGACGTACTCTTGCTCGGAGCATTGACTGCCCTGGGTGCCACCATGGAACGATACGTGAGATGTCATTATGCCGGCAAATACCAATCGCCCTGCATGCAATCCTTCATTGTAGCTCCGGCAGCCTCGGGCAAGGGAGTACTATCACTCATCCGCCTGCTCGTTATGCCTATCCACGATGATATCCGTCAACAAGTGGAAAAAGAGATGAATGTCTACAAAAAGGCAAAAGTCGCCTACGAAATGATGGGCAAAGAGCGTGCCAAAGCGGAAATCCCCGAAATACCTTTAAACAGAATGTTCCTCATTTCCGGCAACAATACCGGTACCGGTATCCTTCAAAATATTATGGATAACAACGGAACAGGCCTCATCTGCGAAACCGAGGCGGATACGATCTCTACCGCCATCGGTTCGGAATACGGTCACTGGAGTGAGACGCTTCGCAGAGCATTCGACCATGACTGGTTAGCATACAACCGACGTACCAATCAGGAGTACCGGGAAAACAAGAAAAGTTACCTCTCTCTCCTGCTTTCGGGGACACCCGCACAGGTGAAACCACTCATTCCTTCAGTAGAGAACGGACTTTTTTCACGCCAGCTGTTCTATTATATGCACGGCATCTATCAATGGATCAATCAGTTTGACGAGAACGAAACGGACTTGGAAGCCATCTTCACCTCCATTGGTCTGGAATGGAAAAAGCTCTTGAACTTACTCAAGGAACATGGTCTCCACACACTCCGGCTCACAGATGAACAGAAACAGGAGTTCAATGATCTCTTTTCCGAACTATTCACCCGGTCAACGATTGCCAATGGCAGAGAAATGAACAGTTCCATCGCCCGAATGGCTGTCAACATCTGCCGTATCATGTCAGTAGTGGCCATGCTTCGTGCTCTTGAAAATCCTCAGCCGTATCAATACCAGGCATCTTCTCATCCCCTGCTTACACCGGACAAGGAAATCGCCACTGATAATATCAAAGACGGTATCATTACCCGTTGGGATATGACGATCACTCCCGAAGATTTTAAGGCTGTGTTGAACCTTGTGAAACCACTCTATCAGCATGCCACGCATATCTTGTCTTTCCTTCCTCCTTCAGAAGTCAGCCATAGGGCCAATGCCGACCGTGACGCATTCTTTGAGGCACTGGGTATCCAATTTACCCGTGCACAGTTGTTGGAGCAGGCTACGACTATGGGAATCAAGCCCAACACTGCCCTCACCTGGCTGAAACGACTGGTAAAACAGGGACTGATAGTCAATCTTGACGGTAAAGGTACTTACGCGCACGCACGCGTGTGCGTGTGTTAGGGAGGGCGGGTAAAAGTGTACCTACTGTACCTGTTGATAACATCGTCTTTTATCGTTATTTTATGAAAATCAGAGTATAGCGTTTTGTGTAGGCTAAAGCTATGCTTTACGCCTTCTAAAGCGGTGCTTTATGGCCTCTAAAGCTTAGCTTTAGCTAATACAAAGCGCCCCTCGCAGTCTCCAACACTTATTACCTGTTACCTAATACTTATTACCTGCTCATGGTTCTCCCAGCGCATCCACAATCACTCTTACCTCCAGCGGAGTGTAAGAACGGTGCTGCGGCTGATAGCCCAGATCGAGCAGGCGTTCCTGAAGACCGGGACAGCGGACGATCCATTTATTCATTTTGCGGTAAGCGGCAATGCCGGTAAGTTCGGGAGAATAAAGCTGTGCCAGTTCCATGCGACCATAAGCACGTATTTTGAATTCTATCATGACAAATAAGTTTCTGTTTTACAGTCACAAAAGTAACAAAATATATTCACATTACCTACGTTTTATCAGGGAATAACAGACTATAACCGACAACAATTGCACATTACCGACTGTC
>OBWJ01000078.1_pt1 | contig 102160 bp, 119 predicted proteins | sample 1495181 | NCBI WGS metagenome assembly OBWJ01 (sample SAMEA2580041, study PRJEB22360) | human gut metagenome
ACGCTACTGCTTACTCCATTCACCCCAGCATAGCTGGGGGATTAGGTTTTTCATTTACATCGATTACGATAATCTCATCCATCGGAACATCCAGCACTGCTGCCAGTACAACCAGATTATCGATTGTAGGCATGGCCGTTCCATGCTGCCACTTGTAGATGGCCTGAGGAGTCGCAAATCCAAAGATATCCTGCAGGTCTCTTACAGTCAGACCTGCTACCTCTCTCAGTCTCATGATATTCCTTCCGGTAGCTACCATATCGATGGTAGGCATAGTAAACATTTCTTCCTCCGTTTCTGCTTCTGCAGGTGAAGGAAAAATGCCCTCCACCTTAATCAGAAGCCTTAAAATTGTATATAGGTTTCATCACATCGATTACATCTACAGACTCTCGGATCACATCAATGATGTCCTCCAGACTCTTGTATGCCATCGGTGCCTCGTCCAATGTATTTTCATTAATCGAAGTGGTATAAATACCCTTCATTGTCTCTCTGTATTCATCCATGCTAAGATTTGCTTTCGCCTTTGTTCTGGACATAAGTCGTCCTGCTCCGTGAGGTGCAGAATAATTCCACTCCGGATTTCCTTTTCCAACAGCAAGCACACTTCCATCTCTCATATTTATTGGAATCAGCACTTTCTCTCCACTATGGGCTGCTATTGCGCCCTTTCTCAAAATCATTTCATCTGTATCAATATAATTATGAATTGTATGGAAGGCTTCTCTGCCAGCCATCCCGGTTCTCTCCAGAATAATCTCAGCCATTTTTTCTCTGCTTCGTCTTGCAAAAGCCTGGCAGATTTCAACATCGTGAAGGTAGTCCTCAAGATATTTTCCTGATAGGTAGCACAGATCTTCAGGCATACTTGTCTCAGACTCATATACCTGCCAGTGAAGCTGTTTTAACGCATCCTGAATCTCACTTCTACGTCCCTGCTCCTTATAGGTTCTGATAATCTCATCACGCTTCTCAAGATAGTCCCCATAGCCTCTGTCCAGGTTAATCGCCAGCTTCTGATAAAGCTCTGCAACCTGCTTACCCAGATTACGTGAGCCTGAATGAATCACAAGATATTTGGTTCCATCACCCGCTTCATCTATCTCTATAAAGTGGTTACCACCACCAAGGGTTCCAAGTGAACGCTCTAATCTCTTTGTGTCCTTCAGTTCTCTGTAGCAAGCAAGTTCTGTCAAATCAAATCTCTCCTGGCGACCTTCCCACACGTTCATTCCCGATGGAATAAAATGTGCAGCCTCATCAACCTTTACAAAATCAATATCAACCTTGCCTAAGTTCACGGTATACATACCGCATCCGATATCAACACCCACTACATTTGGAACAGCCTTATCAGTAATTGTCATTGTGGTTCCAATAGTGCAGCCTTTACCGGAATGAACATCAGGCATGATTCTTATTCTTGATCCTTCCGTCATCGGATAATCACACATACGTCTGATTTGTTCTATTGCTTCATCCTCTACTACTCTTGCATAGCAGATGGCTGTATTTATTTTTCCTTTGATTTCAATTAAATCCATGCTTCTCTTACCTCATTTCTGTGATATTTACATTGGACAGTGCCCCGCGGGGGACTCGAACCCCTAACCACCTGATTAAAAGTCAGGTGCTCTACCATTGAGCTAACGGAGCATAACGCAGAACTGCCTTACCAATTAGGCTTATATCTGCAAAAAAATACCGCCTACCATGTGCATCCACACAAGATAAGCGGTTCAAAATCTATGTATCCGGTTGTCCTCTCCTGTCCCTACGACAGGTCTACATCCATCACCACAGTATTCCCTTCAAGCTTATTCTTATCTGAATACACAAAGCTAAAGCCCCACTCTTTTTCATAATCGAGTGCTGCATTTTTCAAACTTTCCAGATATAAATAACTTGATCGAATAGCTGTGAACATTCTTTTTTCCTTTCCCAGACCCATCGCTTCGGATCCGCTTTTCTTTCTTTGTTATCAACAGAATACCACAGCAACATTAGTTTGTCATTATACTTGTGGTATAACTTCGACGCATCATAGTGCAATCAGCCTAGTCTGAAGTACTTTGGCTATCTCTGCCAGACCGCTGGCTCTCATCTCCTTCTTATCATTCTATTTTATCCGCAAATGCATTGCAGGCCGGGCAGCATGCCTGTATTTCTTGAAAATTGTTTACATTTTCCTTTTCTTTGGAATTTTTTACCATACTCTGCGCTCTCAGTCTTCCTTCTCCCCGTCTTCCTCCCCCACTGTAAACAGTGACTTCCCATTATAGCAGTCCGGGCTGAACAGTCCCTGCTTATGGGTATCCGGGGTAAATACCTTGGTCTCTCCGGGAGCGATTTCCTCATGATTGAAGATCAGGCTGTGTCCCTTTTGATTTTTGATCACGGCCTGCTTAATATTATCGGACCAGCTGTAGGTCTCCATGACATCGCCGAATCCCTTCGGAAAATACCGGAAATCCAATGCGCAGGGATCTTCTTCGGTGGCATATTTCATGTATAATACGCTGTCCTGAAATATTCCGATGTGAACTCCCGGATTCACAATTCCCACAGCATCCCCGAGATGATATACCAATTTGCTTCCGCTGTGAACGCTGGACACTTCAATGTAGACACAGTCCTCATATTTCCCGGCAATTTCGAGCAGACGCTGCTTCTCCTGTTCTTCCATCTGCGCAATCTCCTGCTGTCCTGTCTCCTGCAGAGCACGGATCTTTCTCACCATTTCATCCGCCGTATCCTCCGGCTCTCCAAGTGACATTTTCGCTGCTGCGGCAATGATCCGGTCCAGTGCATTTTCCGAAGTATCAAGACGGGCCAGTTCCTCCCGGTATTCCTGTACTACATTCCCATACGGTGATACCATCATATATTTCAGCGGGCAGTGATAGACCGTATTTCTGGTCTCATAGATCAAAACATCCTCTTCCAGAGAAGCCTTGACCAACGTGGATGTCGTGGCTACATAGACATTTCTTCCCAACCGTGGATGTACATCCGCAGTCCCCGACAGATTGTACTCTCCGTCATATACATAGGGCTCCCAGTTTCTCATCGTTACTTTTGCCTTTTCCATCCTGGATACCTCCTGTTTTTACTGAAAGTATACCAGATTCGGAGAATAATGTCATTCTACCGGTGGTTGATTTTTAACTTTGTCCTTATTGTCTTCCGCTGTAGATATCTTTACTTCTCAAAATAATACCTTATGCTTCTGATATTATCCCTTTTATTCAAAAACCCCCATCAGACCGAGGAAACGGTCCGATGGGGGGGCGTTCTATCTTATTTTTCTCTTAGTACAGCTTCGCGCCTGCCGGAATATGGTTGTCCACCATGAGCAGGTTCAGCTTCTCTTCGCCGTTCTCCTCGCATACTGCGGACAGCAGCATACCACAGGACTCAATGCCCATCATGGCTCTGGGGGGCAGATTGGTGATGGCGATCAGGGTCTTGCCTACCAGTTCTTCCGGCTCATAGTAAGCGTGGATACCGGAGAGGATGGTGCGGTCGGTGCCGGTGCCGTCATCCAGAGTGAACTGTAACAGCTTCTTGGACTTAGGTACTGCCACGCACTCTTTTACCTTAACAGCTCTGAAATCGGACTTGCTGAAAGTCTCGAAGTCTACGGCTTCCTCGAACAGGGGCTCAATCTTCACGTTGGAGAAATCGATCTTGCTGTTCGGAGTGAAGAATCCGTTGTTATCACCGGCGGTCTGAGCACCTTCTGACTTGCCGTCAGCTTTCTTGGAAGCGCTACTGTCTAAGCTCTTCATTGTCGGGATGGGATTGGTCAGTTCTTACGTCCTATTCCGTCTTTGTCCCCTTGGCTCCGTCCAAAGGCATTTCAGGGTCTTTGAGGATTGCCGTCCTGTTCCGTGCTAATGTCTTAGCGTGTGGTACTGAGTGCATTACTTTTCATCTTTCGGTCAGTCGGTGGATTAAGACGTAAAACTATATTTGTGAGAAAAGGCACTGCTTTAACAGGCACTTTTAAATCACAAAAATCTTATCTTCCATCTTCTTGATCACTTCCTGCTTCTTCTCCTCGGTGCAGTCTGCGTAGATATCCATCGTCGTCTGGATGTCCTTGTGTCCCATCACCGTCTGAATGACCTTGAGATTCGTTTCGTTCTCGCAAAGCCTGGTACAGAAAGTATTCACTCCTTATAATGTTTCCCTGAAATAAGGGACTGTTCTGTTGACCGGTAGTCAACTCAAAAAAGTAAAAAAGAAAAGACGTATGAAACCAAATGTCTCATACGCCTCATAGGATTTATGATTATAACTTTGTAAATTCATCAAGCTGCTTATCTACATCTCTTCCGGAATACATAACCCGAATCACTGTAACCAATTTCTTTGTCTTATCGGGGATATAGAAAATAGCATAATTATCAACAGGCACAACTCGTGTATTTCGACTCTTCCAGGGCTCTCTTTCATATTGTCGGAACTTCTCCGGATACTCTCCCAAGGAAAGGATTTTTTCTTCGATCCGGTCAAGCTGTCCGGCTGCATTCTCAGGCGAAAGAAGATCAAATGCTATATACTCAAAGATACCGCGAAGATCGTTCTCAGCCTGCTCCGTAAAGGTAACATCATATTTCATACATTATAATCCCTTCGGATATCCGCAAAAACCTGAGCTGCAGATTTGGTACGCCCTGCCTGCATATCCGCATATCCTTTCTCAAGTTCCATGTCCAACGTCTCTACGTTCATTCTCGAAATATCAACAGGTCTCGCAGTTGGAATCTTTACCTCAAACGGAAGCCCCCTATTTAGAATGATCTGCTTATAAAACATATTGATAGCATTAGATGCCGGGATCCCCAAAGTAGCCAGAATTCCCTCAGCCTGTTCTTTAACATCCGGCTCTATTCTTGCATAAAGATTTGCTGATTTAGCTGCCATATCATCACGCCCCTTTCTTTTACCCATATTATAAGTCAATGTACGGACAAAGGCAATACATTTTTTCAAATCAGTGCCCTGATCTGCTTCAAAAGAATCTCTCTTACAGACTGATCCTTCACATCTCGCAACAAACCAAGCGCTTCATCCGCAAATCCATCATTATTATCTGCAAAACCCAGCAGATAATTCGGCGTAGTCTGAAGTACTTTGGCTATCTCTGCCAGACCGCTGGCTCTCATGTAAAATTTCTTTTACATAGCTTAATTGCGGTCTATTTAGCTTGTTTCCTGACTACTCAGGAAAAATATTTCTACCCTCGCCCCACCTGTATTTTCAGAATTTGAAAGTTTAATACCTCCACCATATTTTTCAGCCACAGTTTTTGCAAAAAATAGTCCCATCCCATAATGGGCTTCGCCATTTCTACTTGTGTCATCCATAAAAAACTGCTCTGTGCCATGCAATAATGCTTCTTTTGTAAATCCTGATCCGCTATCCTCCACAATGAATGTCAGCCGGCCATCCTGCTCCTTTGCGTCAATATAAATGATTCCATTTTCTTTTGTATGCTCCACTGCATTCTGAATCACATTCATTACGGCTCGGAACATTGGATCATAAGCAATCGTTACCTTTTTATCACTTTGTTCCGCCTTCCAATCTATCTTCTGGTGATAGATTTCTACCAGTCCGAGTGCCTGTTCCTTTATATCTGCGAAAAAATCTTCTAACCTCACCGTTGTATAGGTAACATCACTGCAATTCCATGATTTTGTGACATCTATCAACTGTTTTACATAACTTTGTATCTGTGTTGTGCCGTTCAAAACATAAGTGATATTTTTCTTCTGTTCTGTGGTCAGTTCAGTCTCTGAAAGTAGTTCTGCATTTCCCCGTACAATCGTAAGAGGTGTTTTAATATCATGCGCCAAAGCAGACATCTGCTGTTTCTTTTCCTGCTCTGTTTTCCACTGCTTTTCTAAAGATTCTCGCAATGCATCTCGCATATCATCGATTGCCGATAAACAGTCATCAAACTCTTTGATACCGGAACAGGATGTCTCATATTCCAGATTTTGATCCTTTATTTGTCTGATTGCGTCTAATACAGGCTGCATCTGCTTTTTGATTCTTTTTCCAAAACGTATGGACGGAATGATGATAATCGCTACCGCTCCAATCACAGACATAATACTCATCACATTCTGTGGTCCTATAAAATGCTCCCTCAAAAAAGCTGAATGATATTGAGGTGTCAGGCGATATTGCAATACAACATATTCATTTTCCCTTACAATTACTTTATAGAAATATTTCCCGGATGCGTTTCCGTACTTTGCAACATTCCATGCTATCTGTTCGTATTGTTCTGACAGATCTCCACCTATTTTCTCTCCATTCTCTGAAAAGATTACATAATCACAAAGTGCGGGAATCATCTCAGCAGTCACTTTATCTGCACGTAGAATCGTATCATATGCTTCATTAATCTTTTGCTCTGCATAATTTGCCGGATAAATACAGCCCACACTAATCAAAAGGCACAGCAGCAGCCAAGCAACAATCACCAAACCTACTAATGATCCAAGCATGACCAGTACATATCTCATAAAAATCCAGCTGAGTGCATTGCTTCTCTTTACTCTTCCCATTTATATCCAATCCCCCAGACTGTTTTTATCGGTGTATAATCATAATCCGCAAATTTTGCTCTTATATTTTTGATATGCGTGATTATAGTACTGTCATTACTCTCATTGTCAAAGCCAAAGACCGCTTCCAATATCTGTTCCTTCGAGAAAACCTGTCCTCTGTTTTTAGCCAGAAATTCACAGATTTCGTACTCTGCTTTCGTAAACGGAAGTTCTTTATCATCCATCAACAGTTTCTTTTGAGACATCTGAATGCAGACTCTCCCTAAAACCATCCGGACAGAATGTTCCCTGTGCTCTCTTCTAAGATGTGCATGAATCCTTGCCCGAAGTTCCATCACTCCAAATGGCTTTGAAATATAATCATCTGCTCCTAAAGAAAGTCCGTTTACCAGACTGTTTTCCTCCGTTTTTGCCGTAAGAAACAAAATCGGACAATCCACAAGTGCCCTGATTCTTTTGCATAATTCGAAGCCATCAATTCCAGGCATCATAATGTCCAGTAAAATCAGGTCATAACGATGTAATTCTTCCATATTAATTTTTAGTGGATTACTTACTTTGGTAACCAGATGTCCATCCTTATTCAAAATGCTTTCTATCATTTCCAAAATTGCCGGTTCATCATCAACTGCCAGTATTTTTGCCATAGTTTCACTCGATTCTATTCCGATATTCTGTTTCCTTCCCAGTGGTTTACCCACCAAAAATAGTATACCATACTAATCCCTGTAAATATTAAGCAACCTGGTATGAATGACAACCATTCACCTACACTAGTTTCTCCCAATACAGATTGCAGATAAGTATATGGTACTCTACCCGTCCAGCAGACAAATACATATTTCCACACATAATCTCCAAGTCCGGTAAGCATCAATGCACTAATTAGTCCTGATATAATCCCTGCTCCAATGGATACCCCTTTTCCAAACTGAAAAGCCAGAATCAGCTGCCACAGATAAAGTGGAACACTGCTTCCCCACAGCAGCAATGCTGCAAATATACATCCTTTCATGATTTCGATATCGCTTGATGCGATTCTTCCAAATCCAATTCCGAATATGATTGCTGTCAATAGGATAGAGCACAGACACAAAACCAGTAGCATCAACAGTTTCGATAAAAATGCTGCAGGTTTATCCGGTAAAGACAACAGATTTTGAAAATCACCTGCATTTTGTTCCTGTTCCATCACACTTGCTGTAAAAATTCCAATAAGTACCGGAAGTCCTGCTCCTATTGCCTGATAAAATGCAATCACTTTCATATTTTCATTCCATGGTGAAAAAAAGTAATATATTAAAAATATAACGCTGGTTATAATCGGAATCAGTAAGTGTGCCAGAATCACAGATGTTCCTTTCATCTTTCGCAAGTCTGCATTAAGAGATCTTCCAATCATCTTATTTCACCTCTCTTCTCTCAAACCATTTCAAAAACAGAACCGTTACAAAAACAAACCAGATGATTGAGAGACACATTCCCGGAACAATGACTCCCGTATCCAAAAGAGGATTCCCTGCTTCTGCGGCAAGTCCATTTGGTAAAACATGAAGCAACGGGCACATCATTCGCATAGGGATTGCAGAAACAAGTATATACCAGATTCTGGTTTGTGATATTACCACACCGCTGACGGTAATAAATAGGCAGACGAACAGGTTTACAATCATTCCAAATCGTTCACTTAAAAATAAAGCTACCGGAATCTCCCATAACTCAGAAACCGTCAGAAACAATACTGCAATCAACGCTCCTCCAACTGGAACATGTGTCGTTAGAAGAAAGCCTCCAAGCGTTGCTCCTGCAAACACAATCACATTAGAAAACAAAATCATGTACCCAATATAAATAATTTTCCCCAGCAACAATTTTCTTCTGTCTGTGGGAATAGTCATTAAATGATAGTATTTTATCTTTTTCTCCTGCGCCACAGAAAGATAACAAAATAAAGCAATCATCCCCGGCAGCAAAAGTGTATACCACCAGTTCCAAACACTTTCTGCATAAGCATTTGTCATCCCAAGAGTAAATATAAATGCCATGACAAATGTAAGAAGAGGAAATCCCCAGATAAACTTTTTTCGCATGGTTCTTTTGGCTTTTTGATGTTCTGCTTTTATAATATTAACCATGGATTTCACCTGCTTTCTGGTTTTTTCTTACCACATTCATAAACAAATCTTCAAGATTATCTCCCTGCTTTAATGCTCCTTCGTATCCTAAGATTCCACCTGAAATAATCCCGACTTTATCTGCAAGTAACTGTACCTCTGAGAGAATATGACTGGAGAGAATTACAGTGATTCCCTGTTCCGGAAAAGACCGGATCAGCTCTCGTAATTCCTCGATGCCTATTGGATCTAATCCATTCGTAGGTTCATCCAATATCAAAAGTTCCGGTTCTCCAAGCAATGCCATTGCAATGCCTAGTCTTTGCTTCATCCCCAAAGAAAACTGTCCTGCTTTCTTCTTTCCGGTGTTTGTAAGTGATACAATCTGCAAGACCTCATCAATTCTGTTTTCATCTGTACCAAGCAATAATTGTCTTACCTTCAAATTCTCTCTGGCGGAAAGATTTTCATAAATAGGCGGATTTTCAATTAATGCTCCTATTTTTGATAAATCTTTCCTATCCAAAAGTTTTCCATCAAAGTAAATCTTTCCTGCAGTTGGTTTCATCATACCGGTCAGCATTTTCAATGTGGTAGATTTACCAGCGCCATTCGGTCCAAGCAGTCCATAAATCTGTCCCTTTTCGATATTAAGTGAAACATTATTTACCGCTTTCTGTTTTCTAAAATATTTACATAGATTTTGTGTCTGTAACATCATTTCCATCTTTACTATCCTTCCTTCTATATTTCATTTCTTACTGAAATATAACCTAACAGAAGAAAATAAAGATTTGATGAAGATTTATTCCCGTATGGAATAAACCATCAATTGAATATCATTATCAGAACTCGGCTTTCCACTGAAATCAGCAAAGCTGTTACAAATACGAAGTCCTAATTTACAGAATATCTCCGTGATTTCATCCAAACTATATAACCTTATAGGATTTCCTTCTTTCATTTCAGGCTTATAAAGTGCTTCTCCATACATATAGTCTAGCATCAACGTAAACAGTAAACAGTATGAGGGCAAATATCGTTCTGCTATGTATGCGGCAGTAAAGGCAGCGAATCCTAACTGGCAACCGGGACAGCCGTTTGATTCTAGCATATTAGATAGCGTCACAAGGGAATTGGTGGAGAGCAATCTGGTACAAAGTGGCAATCAGTTTGTCAGAAGATCTATTGATTACAGTGTTTAAGTTCATGCATATATTGAGACTTTTGTTTCAGAGTGTTGTTATACTACCAAAAATGGAGCTGCATAGTAATTTTGTGTAGCTCCATTTTATGGGATTCAGGCTTGTTAAGAGCGGTATACGCCTGCTGTAAGAAAAAGTATTGATTGTAAGTTATATGAGGAAAAGCTTATGTGTAGAGTAATCGCAGTATCAAATTCACACCAAAAAGTTCGGTATAGCGATTAGGATTTCTCGAATCCGTAAACCCATTTTCCACGTAAGAACAGATACAGAAAAATCGCGGAGCTGATACCCCAAGTCAATGGGTATGCCCAGAAAATCACTCGTATATCCGGGAGAATACGAACTGCCACAGTAATGTAGCTTACGCGAAACAAACACCAGTCACAGAGCATAACGATCATCGGAACGGATGCATTACCTGATCCACGAAGTACTGCTGCGATGCAATGAGAAAACGCCAGCAGACAATAAAATAACGCAATTGTTCTGGACTGCATGACTCCATAATGTACAACATCAGGATCTCTGTTAAACGCTGTGATCAGTACCGGTGCTGCCACATATATGATAATACCGATCAACTCTGCAATAGTAATCGAGCAGAAAACTCCAAATCTTGCTCCCTTTTTCGCCCGGTCATACTGTTTTGCACCCAGATTCTGACTGACAAAGGTTGTCAGAGCCATTGTAAAACAGGTCACCGGCAAAAATGCGAATCCCTCTATCTTGGAGTAGGAACCACATCCTGCCATCGCCATTTTTCCAAATGCATTTATATTTGACTGTACAAAGACGTTCGCGATCGCGATCACTGAATTCTGAAAACCGGATGGTACACCATTCTGGATGATCTGCTTCAGCATAGAACTGTCAAAACGAATCTCTCGCAATTCCAGACGGTATTCTTCTTCCACACGCAGCAGATGAACCATACAGAGCAGTGCACTGACAAACTGTGAAATTGCGGTTGCAAGTGCTGCTGATCCGACTCCCATGCCAAGACCTGCGATAAAGAAAATATCCAGAACGACATTGACACAGGAAGAAATAATCAGATATATCAGTGGATGGCGTCCATCACCGACCGACTGCAGAACTCCAACAAAGATATTGTACATGACAGCACCCATAGACCCTGCAAAATATGTACGGAAATACACAATAGATTCCGGGAGCACGTCCGCAGGAGTTCCCATCAATACCAGGATCTTTGGTGCCAGAAGCATTCCCAAAACTGTCAGCGCCGCACCGGCCACAAGTCCAAATGCAACCGTTGTATGGATTGCCTTTTGCAGGCAGTCTCTTTTTTTGGCTCCGTAATATCGTGCAATAACAACACCTGCACCCATGGCAATGCCGTTAATAAAACCTACCATCAGAAAAATCAGATTTCCAGATGAACTGACTGCCGCCAGTGCATTACTTCCTAGAAAATTTCCTACGATCAGGGAATCAGCAGTATTATACAATTGCTGGAACAGATTTCCCAGAAACAATGGAATTGCAAAAAAAATGATCTTTTGGGAGATACTTCCCTCTGTCATTCTCAGACTCTTTTTCATAGCTAAAATTACTCTTCCCTTTCCTGTGTTCTTTGAATCAATAGAGATGAAGGACTGCTCTTCGTTATAGTTGCCTCTCTACCTTATTATTTGCACCATACCATGCATATGTTGCTGATGTCAATGTAAAGACTGCTTGTAGAGCTGGAATTTGGAACGTGCTTTATAAATTTTTTCCGATCCCCTCAAGTTCGTTCATGGAATCTTTGTTTTTTTCAAGTTCATCTCTGGCTGTTGCGTAATATGATTTTGGGAAAAGCATATCCCATGAAAGATATTTTGCCATACAGTCAAACTGCTTATCAATCAGCTCATACTGGATACTGTCTACGGGAGAACCGCCTACAACAATCGTGCCAACTTTTTTATTTTTTAACTGCAATCCACGGCAGTAGCACTTATCAATGATAAGTTTCAATTGTGCTGACATTCCCCACCAATAAACTGGTGTAGCAAAAAGAATCATATCTGCGGCAGCAATTTTATCAATTGTAGGATTTGTATCATCCTTATCGACGCATCTGTTGTGGGTAGAACTTGATAACCTTATCCTCCAGTCCATATTTCTCCGATAAAAAATTGGATTTTAAACCTCTGTCGGTTTTATCTTATTCTTTTTCGACCACTGTTTTACCAGTAATGGCTCTAATGTCGCCAAATCGTTAATTCCTGCAATTACTCTCGCACCGGAACATATCGGGCATTTTTCTCCATTGGAACGAGCCTTAACGCTTGCCTGCCATTCGTGACCGCAAGTACCTTTCCACCATACTTTTTTATTTGAACCGAAAGTAATGCCATCAGGTGTAAGCAGTAAATTCTTCTCTGACCACTCCGAAACAAGCTCCGGGTGTACTTCTGCTAAACTGTTGTTCATAGCCAAACCTCAACCTCCTTGTGCTTAGAGTATATGAAATTTTGGCTTTATCTTGTAGTTTGCGAATATCCGTATAAATAGAAAAAGCCCTTTGAGAAAAGGATTTCTCCTCTTCCAAAGGGTAGTTTAACTTTTACTTAGAATTATCTTTTTTAATAACTAAGTTATAATTGCTATCATAATACAGTCCAAGTTCTCTACACATTCTATCGTTCACATTATCTAACGCTTTCTTATATTCTGCATACGTTGGAGACAGAACCATTAAATTAGAAATGAATATATCGTTATATCCTTTATTTTGTAACTCTTTCTGCATTTTTCTCTGTGCAATAAATGCTGGATGGTATTTCATTATACCGTTTTTCATTTTAGCACCTTTCCATACTTTTTCTTTTAGTCTTTCATATTCACTTTCACTCATATCACGATAATAGGCTATCATCTCATCTGCGGTTCTGGTTTCTTGTGCAATCCCACCTATCATCTTCGCACCTATTCCCATAATAAAAGGAACTTTCAATGTCGTTTCATCGCAATATTCTAATATATTCTGTAGTGCCTGCTTCTGTTCCAGAGTCTTCAACCTTACATTAAGAAATGGTTTGAAATGACTTTTAAAATAATCTCCCCATTCTTTTCCCGGTAGCAAAGACTCAATTGCATTTTCAACGGTTTGATAATCAAGTGCCTCATTTGCTTTGTCTGCGTCACCATCATCTATAAATTGCTTCAAAGCTTCAAGTTCTGAGTCTTTTAAAACTTTTTCCTGCACTTTTTCTTGATAAATACGAAGAAGAATACTTTTGTCGCCAGTTTCCAAAAGGCTCTGTATGTCTTTAATACTAATACCGAGTTTTCTATATACTGAAATCTTTTTTAAAGTTTCAACATCTTGTGCAGTATAGTTACGATAACCATTGTTATCTTTATCCACTGACAGCAATCCTTTTTCTTCATAATACTTAACTGCACGCTTTGTCATTCCAACCTCATTTATAATTTCATTTAATAACATCCGATGCACCTCCTTATGATTTATGTTGATAGTATAAGCGTATACGCTGCGTGCAGGTCAAGAGTTTTTCGTCTTTCTTCTAAAAATGGGCAATCCCGATTTCAGGACTGCCCATTCATTCTGCCAATTATGCGATTTTTTCTTGCTTGCACCGATTTCTGCATCAATTGATGTAAGTTTGATGTAAATCGCTGTTTTTTTAGTTTTTTATCAAATGAAGTACGTCCCGTCTATTCGGTAAAACGGTACATCTTTACATCATCTTAATAGAGCTTTGCACCTGCTGGAATGTGGTCATCAACCATCAGAAGATGAAGCTTTTCTTCGCCTTCTTCTTCATGAATAGCACTGAGGAGCATACCGCAAGAGTCAATGCCCATCATAGCTCTCGGTGGAAGATTTGTGATAGCGATAAGCGTCTTTCCAACCAGTTCTTCCGGCTCATAAAAGCTATGAATACCGCTTAAAATGGTTCTGTCTGTGCCTGTTCCGTCATCAAGAGTAAACTGTAACAGTTTCTTTGACTTCGGTACTGCAACACACTCTTTAACCTTTACTGCACGGAAATCTGACTTGCTGAATGTATCAAAATCAACAAATTCCTCAAATAAAGGCTCTACCTTTACCTTAGAAAAATCAATCTTTTCAGACTCAGTTTTTACATTTTTTTCAGGTGCTTCAGAAGCTGTATTATTTACATCATTTTTCTTATTTACACCATCTAAGGACTTCATCGTCGGGAGCAAAATTCGGCTCCCTTCATCCTGTTCCATGCCGCTCTGTAAGGGTTCAAAACCCGCACAATACTCGATTCGTGAAATTTTTTTCATTCGTCTCGTGTCCTCTTGTGCCATCCTTTTCGCTTCAAAAGTTGTAGAAAAGTTGTAGAAAGTTGTAGTGCGCCTGTTATGGCATATCGCTGGCATAGAAATGGCAAAAATTTGCTGCGTTACTCAGGATGCTATATCTAACATGATCTCTACACAAAGAACGGCTTGATCGTTTAACCGCAGACGCATACATTATTATATAATAACCTTCAATTCAATCTAAGTCAACGATTTTATCGAAACATTTTATTACTTTTATTGCCCCACCTTTAATACATAATACATAATAAAGAGGAGACTGTCATGCCAGAATACCAACTTCAAATTAAACAAGTGGTAGATTACCCACGATGCCGGATTTATCGTGAGTTCATCCACAAACTGATCAACGACCGGAGCATCCGCATAAACGGAGGCTCCGGCCTTTTTCATTTTACTGTACTTTGCAGCTATGCAAACTTCCGCACCTCATATCGCCGTATTGACGGGATCAGTTATACAGTCTCGCCCGGCGAATGGGTGTGCACCGTCAAGGAACTGTCTTGCTGGTTCCGCACCCGCTTTCATCGGCAGGCGCTGTCCATGCTGGATACCCTTCAGAAGCAGCACTTGATTTCCTATACACTGCTGGGCCGTGGCAATGTAGTAAAATATAAAATCCTCCACTGGGCCCGCCACAATTCCGCACTGGAGTACAATGCCCCATGCCAAAAGGATACCGGTTTTTTCTTCCTGCCAGTCTCTGTTGCCCTGGAACTGGTCAGCTCTGCCCGCTGCTCTGAAATGGACATCGTTCTGGATCTGTGGGTATCCGCTGTCTACAACGATACGCAGGTGCAGGGGTCAGAGGTCGGCCCGGTAGCCTACTTTCGCAATGGTACAGGAAACCCGTTGGTCAGTTATACCGAACTCTCCTGCCGCTGGGGGCTGTCACGCGCTACCGTATGCCGGATACTGAAAAAGCTGGACGGTCTTGGGTATATCTCTATCATGTCGTTTCCCGGCCGGCATGGAAGCGTGATCTACCTGCAGAACTACCTATCCACCATGTTTGAGATTTCCGATGTTTTAATCGACAAGGAGGAAGTTGCCATGACCTTAAACATTCATCTGGAGCTTCCGGAAACTGCTGAAACCGAAGAGAGCCATTCCATCTCTGAGCATGAGATCATTGTTTCGGATGCACTTTCCAGCGTTTCAAAATCGCACATTGAAACGATACTCCGCAAGATGGCTGACATCCTATCTACGCAAGGGATTTCCTGCTTTTCTTGCCCGCTCTCCCGCTATAAGTTATATCCCTTATCGGACGACTGCTGGGAAGAGTTGATTCCGCGTGCGCGAGGGAAATCCACAGCCCACTTTGGTCTGACCATCCTCTGCGGCACAAACACTTCAATCGCCACTTTTGAACTTACACTCACTCCCTTTGAGGAGCACGAAAATAGGAGGAACTTGAAATGAGAAAATTTGTTGAACCTGATGTTGCTGATAATCCCCTGTACCATGATACCTGGAAACTGCTGAAAAAATACCGGGATGTTGTGTGGAGTCTGGAGCTTTCTGTCCAGCATGTCCGCACCAAGTTTGAGATCGAGTATGGCACCTCCATCGAGGATTTTCTGGATTCAGTCTATCTGGCCGGCGCCGATCTGGCCGGAAGTGACATTGAGCATCATGCCAAGTGCATTGAACGCAGCCACAAAATGCTTAAGCTGCTGGATTCCGCAGTCGAATTGCTGCGTACCAAGCACAAAAACGGTGAGGCATATTACTGGCTGCTGTACTACTCCTTCCTCTCGCCCCAGCAGCTCAAAAATGTTGAGGAAATCATCGAGACCCTGCGGCCGCACATTCGTGACATCAGTTTCAGAACCTACTACCGCAAACGCCGGGAAGCTATTGAAGCCCTCAGTTCCGTCCTTTGGGGCTATACCTCCAAGGACAGTTTAGACATGCTGGAACAGTTCTTGCCAGAGACAAAATCACCTTCCGGACAATCGGGCAAATAATTGGCACATTTCGGGAACAAAATTGGCATGGTTCTGCTCTTTCAGTGCAAATACCGATGTGTTAAACTGAATATGCTCAAACTTGCACCCAAAACCGAACAGGACAGTAACGGCACCTTTCATCAGGGTGCTTTTTTGCTGCCCAGATGGCCGCCCGACCATTTGAAAGCCCACATTTGTTTTGACAGGTGTGGGTTTTTCTGTTCCCTATTGAGCATCAAAAAATCATTCAGAATTGGAGGATCGCAAATTGAAGAAAACGAAAACCCCTCAAACTCCGCAGCTTCAGGAGCCGGATACCCAGTCCAAGCGCAGGCTTTCGCTGCCCAAAGTGGCTTACAGCGCCTTCCTGTGTGTGATGATGTCCATGATGTTCTGTCAGCCGGCTTATGCGGCAACAGATGTATGGACCAAGGCCAAAGAGATCATGCAGGATGTATACACCCAAATCCTTGCCATCTCCACTATCGCCGCCATCGTCACTGCTTCGGTAGCCTTGCTGCTCATGAACTTCTCCCGTTCCGGACGGACGGTGGATGAAAGCCGCGCCTGGCTCAAACGAATCTGTATCACCTGGGCTATCCTCAATGGCTTGGGCTTTATCATGGCGTATGTGACGCCGCTCTTTAGTGGCGGACAATGGACAGGCTGATTGACCGTCTGATTGCTCGCCGGAAAGGAGGCTTGCATTTATGGGCATTTTAGACGGCATAGTGGAATGGATCGCAGAACAGGTAATGGCCGGTCTTGATCTGGTGACCACATCGGTTTTGGGTGCGCTGGGCTGTGATATGGCTGTATTTCTGCGTTATTTTCCCGCAGCAGAGACTATGTACTCTGTTTTCGTGGCTCTGGCAATCGGGATCATCCTGCTCAACTGGGTCTGGCAGTTATTCAAAAACTTCGGTCTTGGCGCAGGTGTGGAAGCAGAAGACCCGGTAAAGCTGAGTATCCGTTCCGTTATTTTTATCCTGCTGACGCTCTTTTCAGATGAGATCGTCAATATTGTTCTTACCATCGGCGGCACCCCCTACCACTGGATCATGGAGTCCGACCTTCCTGCATTAAGCTTTGCAGACTTCAATTCCGTGATGCTGGTCATCATCGGTGTGTGTGCCAATGGGGCTGTGGCGCTGATTACCTTGATTTTGGTTCTCATCCTGGCCTGGAACTACCTAAAACTTCTATTCGAGGCAGCCGAACGGTATGTGCTGCTCGGTGTACTGGTCTACACGGCTCCTGTGGCTTTTTCTATGGGCGCCAGCCAGACCACAGCAAACATCTGGAAATCCTGGTGCCGGATGCTTGGCGGCCAAATTTTCCTATTGGTCATGAACGCCTGGTGCCTGCGCCTGTTCACAAGCATGGTGGGGTCCTTCCTTGCGAACCCGCTTTCGTTGTAAGGAGGTCTTATCCTTGAAGAAACTCAAAAAATTTTTGTTTGCGGCCTTTACAGTCGCAATTCTCTCCTGCCTGTTCTGCCAGCCGGCTTTTGCCGCTATCTCCGAAAGCGATGTGCAAACTCAGGTAGACGCTGTGGGAAAAGAAGCCGTTTCCGGCAATGTGTTTATCTGGTTTCTCTGTGCTATCGGCTTTCTCAAAGTCGGCCAGAAAATCGATTCCTTCCTCTCCAGTCTTGGTGTCAATGTAGGACATACCGGCGGCAGCATGCTGGCTGAGGCTATGATCGCTGCCAGAGGCATCGGCGGCATCAAGAACTTTTCCAGTCACCACTTTGGCGGCGGGAGAAACAGCAGTTCCACCAATGTCAACGCAAACGGTAGTAAAGGCAGCGGCGGCTTTGGAGCAGGGTTTGCCAGCGGCGGTCTTGCTGGAGTGGTGAGCCGAAAAGTCACAAACAGCGCCATCAAAACAGCCACCACAACTCCCGGCTCCAAGCCTTCCGGTCTTGGCAGTCTTTTAGGCGATGCTGCAGCCGGAGGGATCGGCGGCCATATGTACGCTTCTTCCGTTAGTAAGGGCGGCAATTTTGCCAACAATGTAATCGGCAGCGTAGCCACGGGCAGTATCAGCCAGATGGGTTCCATTTCCGGTGAAAAAGCCGCCGAAGCCCTGCACTCTTACATGGGATATGCGGCACTGGAATCCGGAGCTGAAAATGTTCCGACCTTCCAAAATGTCGAAATTGGCGGCGGCCGCATCACCGGCACAGAAGTGACTGCGGAACATCCCGAAGGCATCTCCTTTGGTATGTACCACGCAGACCAATATGTTGCCCCGGAAGGCCAGTACACCACCATTCATGCCGTGGATGGCACAGCATGGTATAAACAGTACGCTGTGGATGCTGTTGACAAATCGCCCTATATGGCTCCTGACGGTTCTATCGCTTTCAACGAGTCCATTGTCAAAAAGCTGCCTCCATCCCCGAAGAGAAAGGACAAGATATAAATGCCAGAAGATCAAAAAAGCAGTTTTTCCGAAGCTGTGGAGACCGGCGCCTCCGCAGCGCATACCATCTGCGGCGCAATCAAAACCGGAAAAGCTATTTCCTCCGCTGCCAAAGGCGCTGCCGCAGGCGGTCCTTACGGTGCAGTTGCAGGCGCAGTGTGGGCAGGTCGGAAGCATATCGGAAAAATCATTGTGGCAGTCATTGCCCTGCTTATGCTGCCGGTATTATTTGTTCTCATGCTCCCTGGTCTTATTTTCGGTGGACTGACCAATGCCTTTTCGCCATCTGACCCCGAAATTCCGATTTTGAATAGCGAAACAGCGATTATTGAGAACGCCAACGAGATCACCTTTACCCTCAACGGCATCTTGGGTGAGGCACTGGATGATGTACTTGCCCGGATCGAAGCTGACTTTGCGGCATCGGGAGCCGACCATATGGAGGTCAAAAATGCCTATTCCGGCGGTCCTATTTATAACGCCAACCTGTTTATCTCTCAGTATTGTGCGGCCAAAGACAAGGATTTTGAAAGCATTTCTCTGAATGACCTTGCCGCCACCCTGCGGGAAAACAAGCAGCATCTATATTCCTACACCAGCAAGCAAGAGATTCGTGAGAGCACCGTGACTGATCCGGAGACTGGGGAAGAAACAACGGTGTCCGAAACATGGATGGTCTATACTGTCCGTTACAACGGTGAGTCCTATTTTTCTGATGTTGTATTCCAGCTTACCGATGACCAAAAGGAGCTTGCATCTGATTACGCTTCCAACCTAAGCCTGTTCTTGGGCGATGGTCTGCTGCAGAATCTGGAAGCGTGGACCGGAAACAGCATCACCGCTCTGGGCGATGTTACTTTCACCGACGGGATCACACCTGTTGTTTACTACAATCAACTGGATGAACGCTATGCCGGTAAAGCATATGGTACGGACAATATTGGCGGTTATGGCTGCGGCCCTACCGCTATGGCAATCGTGGTGTCCTCTCTGACAGACGATATGGTTGACCCTGTGGAGATGGCCGAGTGGTCTTACAACAACGGCTACTGGTGTAAAAGCAGTGGTTCTTACCATGCGCTGATACCTGCCGCCGCTGGGGAATGGGGGCTTCCGGTTTCCGGCTGTACCACTGCGGAACCACAGCGCATCACAGACGCACTGGCTAATGGTAAACTGGTAGTAGCAATCATGTCTGAAGGCCACTTTACCTCTTCCGGTCACTTCATTGTCCTGCGTGGCGTAAAAGACGGCAAGATCATGGTGGCTGACCCTGCCAGTTACACACGGAGCGAACAGCTCTGGGATCTGTCCATTATCTTAAATGAGGCCAGCCGGCGCGCTGGAGCTGGCGGTCCGTTCTGGATTATCGGCTGATGTGCCCGCCCGGCTTCGGAAACGAGGTTAATCATGAATCATAAAATCGACCGAGATACCTACATAATACCACCGAATTTCATCGAGTCAGGCACCTTCTTTGGTGGTATGTTCAAAGCCCGCAATGTGATTGAAGCCGGCATCCTGGCATTTGCCATTGGTGTGCCGGTTTTTTCATTGCTTCCTCTTGGCCTGACTGCCCGTATCATCGCTTTGTGCCTGACCGCACTGCCAGCAGCATTGGTGGCGCTTATCGGAATTTCCGGTGAGAGCCTTTCCTCTTTTCTGCTGATTTTCATAAAGTACCTGCGAAACCGCCGCATTGTAGGCGGTAACAGCGCAGAAGATGCGGTTCCTGCGGCAGAGCATGGCGGCAAGCATATTAAAAAGAAGGCACACAAGCCCGATAAGGCTCCCAGGCGGTCACGGTGCTCCGGCAGAGAGGGTTTCCCAGCGGAGTTTGATGAAGTTCGTAGCTACGAAATCCGCCAAAAACTCCGTCCTGTGAAAAAGCAGAAGCCTGCCAAGGAGAAGAAAGCCGCCAAGCAAAAAAAGAAGGTCTCCAAGGAGCGCAAAGTAAAACGCCCTATCCGCACTCAGGAGCCGAAGCCCGCCTGCCTTAACCCGGTAGCAGATTATCTGCCGATTTCCAAAATTGAAAACGGCATCATCTACACGAAGGACCACCGCTATGTCAAGGTCGTCGAGGTAGTACCCATCAATTTTATGCTGCGCAGTGCCCAGGAACAGCGGAACATCATCTATTCCTTTGTATCCTACTTGAAAATCAGCCCCATCAAGCTGCAAATCAAGGTACTGACACGCCGGGCAGAGATCAACCGCCATCTGGATACCGTTCGGAAGGAGATGGAACAGGAGACCAATGAACAGTGTCTGCTCATGCAGGAAGACTACCTCCAGTTCGTTCAGCAGATTGGTTCCCGTGAGGCAATTACCCGACGTTTCTTCCTGATTTTTGAATATGAGCCGTGGAGCAACACCAAGCGCTCTGATGAAGAAGGCGAGGCAATCAATGCCCTGCAAAGTGCAGTCCATACTGCTACCAACTACCTCCGTCAGTGCGGTAACGAGGTCATCGTTCCGAAAAACTGGGATGAGTTTACCGTAGATGTCCTCTATAACCTGCTCTGTAGAAATGAAAGTGCTGTAAAGCCACTCTCCGTCCGGGCACAGGAGGTTGTGGCTGAGTACCTTGCCAAAGGGCGCGACAGTGAGATCGACCATATCCCTGCCACCGAATTCTGTGCGCCAAAAAGCATTGACTTCACGCATGGTCACCATATCTGCATTGACGGTCTGTATTATGCTTATTTGCTGGTGCCCTCTGATGGCTACAAAACGCAGGTTCCAGCCGGCTGGCTCAGTCTTATCGTCAATGCCGGTGACGGGATCGATATGGATATGTTCCTCTCCCGTCAGCCCAAAGAAACCATCATCCAGAAAGTCGGACAGCAGCTACGTATCAACCGTTCCAAAATCAAGGACGCCAGCGACACCAACACCGACTTTGATGACATTGATGGTGCTATCCGAAGCGGGTACTTTCTCAAAGAGGGCCTTGCCAACAACGAGGACTTCTACTACTTGAATCTGCTGATTACCATTACTGCCTCCAACGAGGAAGACTTGGAATGGAAGGTCAGCGAAATGAAAAAGCTCCTGCTCTCACAGGACATGAACGCCTGCACCTGCCATTTTCGGGAGGAACAGGCGTTTTTATCTGCCCTGCCATTGGTGGCAATGGAAAAGAAACTGTATGAGCGGGGTAAGCGCAACCTGCTGACAGGCGGTGCGGCAAGCTGTTATCCCTTTACATCCTATGAGATGTGTGATGATAACGGTATCCTGCTGGGTGTCAACAAGTACAACAGTTCCCTTATTATCGTGGACATCTTCAATTCTGCGGTCTATAAGAACGCCAATATGTCGATCCTTGGCACGAGCGGAGCCGGCAAAACCTTTACCATGCAGTTGATGGCGCTGCGAATGAGGCGGAAAAATATCCCCATTTTCATTGTTGCGCCCCTAAAAGGCCATGAATTCCATCGCGCCTGCTCCAATGTGGGCGGCTCCTTTATCCAGATTTCACCGGCCAGTCCCCACTGCATCAATGTCATGGAGATTCGGCGGGTAGACCGCTCGGTGAATGAACTTCTGGACGGTCCAGGCATCCAGTTATCTGAACTTGCAGCAAAGATCCAGCAGCTCCACATATTTTTCAGTCTGCTGATCCCCGATATGTCTCACGAGGAACGACAGCTTTTGGACGAAGCCCTTGTTCGTACCTATAACACAAAAGGCATCACTCATGATAATGCCTCTTTGGAAGACCCTGCAAAGCCCGGCCAGTACCGTGAGATGCCGGTGCTTGGTGACCTGTACGAAATTTTGAAAACCTCCAAGGAAACGATGCGCATGGCCCACATCCTAAATCGTCTGGTAAACGGAAGCGCCAGCACCTTCAATAAGCAGACCAATGTTCGGCTCGACAACAAGTACACTGTTTTGGATATTTCCTCCCTCACCGGAGACCTGCTCACCGTAGGTATGTTTGTGGCGCTGGACTTTGTTTGGGACAGAGCCAAAGCCGACCGTACAGAAGAAAAAGCCATCTTCATCGATGAGTGTTGGCAGCTTCTATCCGGCGCCGGTGCTGCTGGTGTAAGATTGGCCGGCGATTTTCTTTTGGAAATTGCCAAAACCATACGCGGTTACGGCGGCGCCTCGATTTTTGCAAGCCAGGATCTTGCCGATTTCTTTGACCTTGACGGCGGCAGATTTGGTAAGGGCATCATCAACAACTCCAAGACCAAGATCATTCTGAATCTGGAGGACGACGAAGCCCAGCGGGTACAGGAAGCCCTGCACCTGTCCGATGCTGAAACAATGGAGATCACTCACTTTGAAAGAGGTCACGGTCTGATTTCTACCAATAACAACAATATTATGGTGGAGTTCAAAGCCAGCCCTCTGGAAAAGGATCTGATCACTACCGACCGCCGCGAGCTGCGTGAAATCGTAGAGCGAAAACGCCGTGAACAATCCACATCTGCCGAACAGCAGATATAACAATTTGAAAAGCGAGGTGATTCCCATGTGCAACTTTCCTTCCAGACGCCGCTATGCGTCTGCTTTGCGTCTGTATTACGCCTAAAAACCAGTTTTGCCAGCCAGATCATCTTTTTGGCTTACACTGACTGGCTTTCCTTCCTATTTAATGCGTCTTGAATACGCCTATATTACGCCATTGGAGGTGATACCCATGAAGACCAGGGCTGAAATCTATGGAAATGAAGCTGCGGCTCTGCTGCGGATCGTCACGATGTATCCCGGTCTCAATATGCAGCAGCTTCTTTGCTTTCACCCTGACAAAGAAGAAATCATCAAGACCCTGCTCTCCCATCTGCAAAAGCAGGGCCGTATTTTTCAAACTGATACAGGCGGTTACTTTCCGTCTGGTTGGGCAGCAAAATCAGACAACTCTCTGATACGGGCTGCCTGGGTACTCTTGGATTTTATCGGGCAGGTGGAATACCATGCTCCCGGTGATTTTCCGGCCAAGCTTATCTTCTTTGCAAACGGTGAACTATACGAAATCGTCTACGCAGCTTCCGGCCAGGAGGCCCTGATCAACCATGCGCTTCGGGATGACCGCAGCGGTGGACGCCGCATCATTTTGGTCGATAATCCGGAAGACATTCGCCGCATTGACTGCCCTGGCATTTCCGGTTTCTGCACCGTGGATGCAGCGGGCCAGGTGCATTACTTTAAGAAAACAGGAGGAACTTGATTGGAACGAAAAATCATCTCACACCGGATTGGAAGCATTCTTGATGATATATCCCGTTTGAGCAATGCTCTTTACGCGATGGATACCACGGATATTCAGCGCTATCCGGACAACTATGAAGTCTTATCCACTGACGCCGCCCTACGGGCAGAGAAAATTGCCTGCAGGCTGCGGCATTTGATATATTCCAGCACCACCATCCACAAAGGCGATTACCTGACATCCGCCGGTATTGTACACGGAATTGAGGTTGTCTATGAGGACGGTGTACTGGAGGTCACCCTGCCCGGGCTGCTCCCAAAACGCAAGCAGAGACAAAACACTGAGTTTCTGCTCGACCCGTTCTACTTCTCATTGGAGCAATACGCCAAAGAGCATCCCATGCCCCACTTCAGCGATTGTGTGGTGTGCTTTACGCAGGTTTATGACCAGTGCCTTCCCACCCGGCGTATCCGTGACTACGACAATCTGGAAGAAAAGCAGCTTCTGGATGTCCTCTCCACCTTCGTCATGGCTGACGATACCGGCCTGCTCTGCGATGCCTACAACACCGCTGCGCTGGGCGAAAAGGACTGTACCAGAATCAGTGTCATGGAAAAAAAGCGGTTTCCCGCCTGGCTTGCTGAGCATGAAAACACCCTAAAATCCATCTCGGATTTTTGAGCATTTTCAGCCATTGCTTGTCCGACCTGCCGCAACATCGTATTTCGCCCCGGATTTCGGGGCTTTTTTCTGTCGTTACACCACGGATTTTTACCGAAGTTCCTTGCAGTCTCGGTAAAAGCCACACACCACAAGGAGGTGATCACTTGGGAAATTCCCACAGCCAGACACGATGGCGTACAGGCTTCTCTCTCTGACTGCCATCTCCGGCGAGTTCCCCACAGACCAGCTTAACAGACTTCCCGGCAGTCCATATTATCTGGAGTCTGTTGTCACTGCACTGAAAAAAGACGGGCTGCTGCGTACCTATTACCGGGATAAACTGCGCGGCTACCGTCTGGGGCCGCGAGCCAAAGCCACTCTGCTGGAAAGCCGGCCGGACAGGTTTGCCAGCTACCTGACAGGAGATACCGACACCAACCGTTTGAAATGCGAAATTGACCGAAGACTCCGGCTACACCGCCTGGCAGAAACCTATGTGACCATGGATAATGCGGGTGTATGTGTGTATCGGGATGAAAAACCGGCAATTTTTGCGCCGGAGGGTTACGCTGGTGGCATGATTGTCTATCCTGCTTTTTTCAGTTCCAGAGAAGTGAAAGAAATGGGGATCGACACCACGAAGATCCGCAGTTCCCGCTCCACCGGAATACTCCTTGCGCCCTCCGGCATCTTCGTGACCTACAACAGCAGTAGCGCCCTGATGAAATGGCGCTACAAATCGGAAATGCGGGTCAAAGCATTGATCTGGAGTGTAATCTGCCAACAACGCCTGTCCTCACAGTTTCGCCATGAGGATGTTCATGGACTGATTCTGGGCAACAGCATGGATCTGGCTTATCAGATTTTGACCAGCACCGGAGGTCGCAAACATGATTTCTTCATGCTGGATGGCAGCTATGAGCATTTTCTTTATCTTACCAACGACCATCAGGGGGAGGTGACACTGGCACTATTGTGCGACCCTGGGAAAACTGCGGAGCTGGACCGTATTCTGCTCCAAGGTCTTACGGCGAGGCAACCCGGGCTGGCTATTGAGCATGACGGCATTTCACCAGATGGCTCACCAGTCCTGTTTGGCTATTTCTGCGATCTGCCCCGTATCGCACGCTTTAACACCTCTCTCGAACTATCCGAGCGCCCGGGCACACTGATCTGCTTTGACTTCCAGGCAGAGGTACTTCGCAGTTACTGCGGTTCCCGAGTGCGCTTCCAGACCATTGACTTCACAAAATTCGAGGGGAGGTTGTTCCCATAAACAAGAAAAAACTGATCGTGAGCCTGATTGCAGCGCCCTTTGCCATTCTTGCAATCCTATACGCAGGCGGCTTTCTGGCACAGCTTTTGGGTAACTATGCAACCTGGAAACAGGGCGGCGGCATTCCCGGCGATGGTACTTCACCGCTGGCCGCTTCGCCCGACTTCCTTCTCTGCCTTTCCTCTGTGCTCCGACCGCCTTATGGCGTGTATGGCATTTTGATCTGCATTGGCTTGTTAGCAGTGCTGCTCATCATGGTCATGCGCATGGGATATGGTGATGCCGACGAGTATGATGAAGACCGTAATTTCTCCTACTCCGCCAAAGGCACTTATGGCACCTCCGGCTGGATGTCCCGCAAAGAGATGTCCGGCGTACTGGATCTGGTGCCCGACCTGCGCAAGCACAAGGGTATTGTACTGGGTATGCTGGATGGCAAAGCAGTCTGCATACCGGAAGATACCAGAATCAACGGCAATCTGGCAGTCTACGGCGCCAGTGGCTCCATGAAAACCCGTTCGTTTTGTATGAATCGTATTCTTCAGGCCACTGTCCGAGGCGAAAATGGCGCCGGAGAATCGCTGATCATCTGCGATCCCAAATCGGAATTGTACGAGAAGTCAAGCGAATTTCTCCGCAGCCGGGGCTATTGTGTCAAGGTATTCAACCTCGTTTCGCCTGAAAACTCAGATTCCTGGTGTTGCCTTGCCGAAGTTGAGGGACAGGAACTAATGGCTCAGCTTTTTGTAGATGTCATCATCAAGAACACCACGAACAACGGCAAGAGCGACCATTTCTGGGATGCCTGCGAGATGAATCTGCTCAAGGCCTTGGTACTGTATGTGGATCAAGGCTATGCGGAAGAAAACCGCAACATTGGCGAAGTCTACCGGCTGCTGACCCTCAATGGGGAATCCCAACTTGACACATTGCTCGAAGCGCTTCCTTCCACTCATCCTGCCAAAGCACCCTACAGCCTGTTCAAGCAGGCCAGCGACACAGTGCGAAGCGGCGTGATTATCGGTCTGGGCAGCCGCCTCCAGGTATTCCAGTCTGAACTGATCAAGAAAATTACCGCTAAGAATGAGATCGATCTGGAGCTTCCGGGTCAGCAGCCTTGTGCCTACTTCCTCGTTACCAGCGACCAGGACAGTACCTTTGATTTTCTGGCCTCGCTGTTTCTATCTTTCTGCTTCATCAAACTGGTGCGATATGCAGACCACAACTGCGAGGGTGGCAAACTGCCTGTGCCTGTCCATATCCTTGGGGAAGAACTGACAGCGTGCGGCACGATCCCCGACCTCTCCCGCCGGCTCAGCGTAATACGCTCCCGGAATATCTCCATGTCCTGTGTATTCCAAAATCTCGCAGGATTGCAGAACAGATACCCGCAGAATTTGTGGCAGGAGATCATTGGAAACTGTGACGCGCAGTTGTTTTTGGGCTGTACAGACCAGCTTACTGCCGAATTTATTTCTGCCAGGACAGGGCTTGCCTCCGTAGCAGTATCCAGTAAGTCCAAACAGCTGGGCACCTGGCGTATCTCCAACTATACACCGGAGTTTCGTGAAACCTCCGGTGTTGGAAAACGCCCTGTACTTACTCCTGATGAAGTCCTGCGACTCCCGCTGGATCAGGCACTCATCATCATCCGCGGCAAGAAGGTTCTGCAGGTAGACAAAATGGATTACTCCAAACATCCGGAAGCCAAGTATCTGCGTTCCTGCAAAGCATCTGCCCATGTGCCGGAATGGCGCCGCTTGGAAGAAGAAGCCGCCAAAACACCGCAGCCCGCGCCGAAACCGGCTCCGGCAGCAAAGAAACCGGCAAAGCGCAAAGCCACCAAACCGGCATCCCCCACAGATAAATCACCCAAAGAGGCTCCGGCTCCCAAATCTGCCGGTACGCCGGAAGGCATTATTACCACAGACAAGGATTCCATCCTGTCTTAAACAAAACTATCAAATTCATAGGAGGTTTAATCTATGGCAACCAAGAAAAAAGAACTTCTGGAACAGGACGCTCCTGTTACCGAAACCGTTATGTCGGAAAGCGAAACTCTGCTGGTCGATACCGCTCAACCTGAATCCCTTCCTGCTGACGCTGGCGATGGTCTGGATTTGAACGAACTGCTGGGGCTGATGGATCAGCCCCAGCAGGACACCTCTGGCGAAGATATGAATGAAGATCCCCTTCCTGAACTCACCGAGGAGGAAATGTTCGGGGATGCGCCTGCTGAAACAGACGATCAAAGCGCTGCTCCCACTGATATGCCGGAAGACTCTGATGTGCAGCCGCCTGATGTTTACGAAGATAACGCCGACGCTTTGCAGGAACCCCCTGCATCTCCAAAGCCCAAGCGTACCAGCCGGAAGAAGAAAGAAGCTGCTGCTCCTGAAGAACCTGTCTCAGAGGAAGTTCCTACCGAAACAACAGTGTCGGCGGATACAGCCGAAACCCTTTCTATTGCGGAGGAACCTGCTGTGGAGCCTGACGTTCCTGCTGTGGAAGAAGTTGCCGCTCCTGCACCCATTCCCTCTCCTCCCCGGCGCCAGCCCCGCCCCCAGCGCGGCGAGGCTCCCGTCCTTACCATCCGCAACCGGGATGATGTCGAGACTGCCGAAGACCGAGATGATGTAATCTGGCATGAGATCCATAATGCCTACCGTACCCGCAAGATCATCACCGGCAAGCTGGGCGGCATTGAACAGCTGGACAACCGCAAGACAGTGGCAGTTGTGGATTACAAGGGGTTCCGTGTCATTATCCCTATCAAGGAAATGATGATCAATCTGGGCCGCAGCCCTTCCGGCCAGGAATATACCGACCTTATGCTGCGCCAAAATAAGATCCTTGGCAACATGCTGGGTGCTGACATTGACTTCATCGTGCGTGGTATCGACTCCAAAACTCGCAGCGTAGTTGCCAGCCGCAAGGAGGCCATGCTGCGCAAACGCCAGATTTTCTATCTGGATACGGATGCTGCCGGTATGTACCGTGTCTATGAGGGCCGCATCGTCCAGGCGCGTGTGATTGCAGTGGCTGAAAAGGTTGTGCGCGTGGAAGTTTTCGGCGTTGAAACCTCCATCCTTGCCCGTGACCTTGCCTGGGACTGGATCGGTGACGCCCATGAGCGTTTTTCCGTAGGCGATGAGGTTCTGGTCCGTATTCTCAGCGTGCGGCGCAACAGTCTGGAGGACTTGGGCATCAAGGCTGACATCAAGAGTATTTCCGAGAATACCGACAGGGACAACCTGCAGAAGTGCCGTATCCAGGGCAAGTATGCCGGTCGTGTCACAGATGTCCACAAGGGCGTTGTCTATGTGCGCCTCTCCAACGGTGTCAATGCGGTAGCTCACTCCTGCTATGACTACCGGATGCCCGGCAAAAAGGACGATGTATCTTTTGCCGTCACCCGTCTGGATATGGAGCGGGGTGTGGCCGTAGGTATTATCACCCGGATCATCCGTCAGAACCTGTAAGCAAAGCAATGCCAGAGGAGCAGATAAACCGCTGCTCCCCTGGCTAATTTTTGTCCACAGTTTTTATGACACCAGTGTCATACTGCACTTACTCAAGCGCAAGCAATACCTCTCCAAGTTTCTTCCACTGCTCTACCACAAAACCAAAAGACAATGCATCTTCTTCCGCAAAAACATAGTTGCGCTGCATATTCTGATAGTCCTTACGAAGTGCCTCATTATCAGAAAACCCTCTGAGCAACTGAAAATCAGAAAACTTCTTTTCCGCCAGATCACTGCCTGTTCTTCGGGTCTCTTCCAGTCTTTTATACCCCAGCATCTCAAGGAATGTCTGCTGATTTTGAATCATTTCCTGAATCTGCTCTAAATCAAACATGACGCTGACATCGTAAAGATGTTTTGCCACATCAAAATACATCTTACGCTCATAATAGAATTCAGCAGCAAAAATCTTGTCGGCAAAAATCCTCTCTAACCGAATTGTGTTAATCATGAAAGGGGCAACATTATATTGTGACTGAAGAATATTTCGCTGTTCTTCGGTAGCATAAGTGTAAAGTATCGGTTCAATTTCAAGCGGTGTAAAAGGCTCGCTGACGGTAAAGGATGTACCTTCTACTTTGACATACCCAAACCGTTGGAGCGGATCATCCGAGTCAACGCCTACAAGCGGAGTATAATCATAGACAGTTGTGATACTACCTTTCCGATCATCTTCGAGATCCTTTCTGGATGTGCGTGGTAGGGCCTGATATTTCTTTGTTGCCATCTCCAGCCGTTTCTTAGCCTGGCTGTTACTGCAATTATCGATGCACACCGTCAAGTCAATATCCTCTGAAAACCGGCGGATACTTTTCTGTGCTTTATACAAGGCCGTTCCGCCTTTAAAATAGGCTGGCAGCGTTACCTGTTTCCCTGCTAACTCCCTCAACAGTAGTGTAACATAATAGTCCTTCTCCAAAATATCAGCCCTAATGCTGCTAGCCTCATGGATTAAATTGATAATATTCAAAAAAGCAAATTTATCCTCGTGCAATTTCATAACTACCCTCCAACAAAATGTCTATGGTCCGAAGCAAAGTTTTTTGCCCATAATATTTTCTGGCCATCAGAATCAACATCTCAGTTTTCAATGTGAATTCCTCAACAGTAGCTCTTACCACATCAATCGGCTTTGCAGTATCTACTGGTGCCATATCCAGTTCTCTGATTGCATCCAAAATTTGCAAATACCGAAAATTGTCAGAATTAACTACGATAGGCGGTTTCCGAATCTCAATCTGCATTCCTTCCGGAACTCGTTTTGTATGCAGGTTGGTTGCAATGCATCTCCTTCTTGGCATTTGAGAAACAAGACCAATGCGATTTAATGCCGACAATCCTGTTTCATATCCAATTATCTCGTTTTCTTTCCGAAGTAATTGCTTACAAAAAAGTGTTTCTTTATCCGGAGTATAATATCCAAATGCTGTTTTCACCCTCCTGCAGTAAATCCCTTTGGTTAGACGCATAATCTGCCCCTCTTTTTCAAGCCGGGCCATATTTACATTGACTGTCTTTTTTACCATCGCCGCATCAAGTAAAAGTCGCTCCGCCACATACTGTGCGACCTGTTCGGTTGTAATTGTTTGATCTGGCTCCAGAGCAGTCAGATACTGCATGATCAAATCTCGGTACTTTATCTTTTCCATACAGATCTCCTTTCTGTTGCACTTGTTATTATAATACTCAATTTTTCTTTATTTTATGTATTCATAATAACACTTTTTCTTGTTGCAGTCAATGGGAGAAAAAAACAGATATACTCCAAGTCCAGTTTCTCATTTTCAGTTACATCTTCCTACACACTGAACATGGCAGAGGAATCTGATGGCACCAACAGTTATTTCAAACTGATTGGCATAGTAAAAGAGGTGCTGGATGAAGGAACACCCCTTGTAGTAGACGAACTGGACGCTCATCTGCATCCCCTCCTGACAAAGCATCTAGTCTCACTTTTTAACAGCGTGGAATTCAATCCAAATGGGGCCCAGTTGATTTTCACATCACACAATACCAATCTTCTTGACTTGGATGTGCTGAGGAGAGATCAGATCTGGTTTGCCGAAAAAGATGAACTGACCGCTGCTACCGATCTGTTCTCTCTCCAAGCTTTTTCTATTCGTAAAGATACCAAGCTGGAAAAAGGCTATTTGATTGGACATTATGGTGCGATTCCTTTTATTAAGGGTGGGCTGTAATTGGCAGAAAATTGTCTCTACATTGGCACAGTCCTGCCCTTTCGCCGTAAATCCATATCTGTTATACTTGGTACAGTCAAAACTTTGCATAGCAGCCGCTCCGGTTTGGAGCGGCTGTTTTCAATTTAAGTAAAGGTGGTGGTTTCTATTCTCTTTCAAAAAGCCCGGAAGATGCTGAACAACGAGCGGGGCGAGGCCAACTATTTCAGTACGGTGGTCTTTATCTTCATTGCCGTCCTGCTTCTTGCCTTCATTATTGACCTGTTCAGCATCATTTCCACCAAGCAGGAACTTGACCATGCCGCCGATCAGATGGTCAAACAGATCCAGCTTTCCGGCGGCGTCAACGGCGAGACCGATGAGCTGTTTGAATTTTTGAGTTCTCAGATCGAAGGAGCCGAAAATATTTCCTACTCCATTGACGCTACCTACACATCACCCAGGCCATCCGGTATGACAAATGCCATCCAGTTGGGCACCCCCTTCTTCATTACTATCGAGGGAGATGCCAAACTGGGTGGGTTCTGGAATTTTGACCTGGTAAACATCACAGTGGTTGCCCGTGGCAGCGGCGTCAGTGAGCACTACTGGAAGTGAGGTGACCTATGAAACGCATATTCCTGCGGCTGAAACAGTCGCTGCGAAACGAACGGGGCGAGATCACCTTTTTCGCCTGCTTTTTTGTGGTAGGTATCGTGATGCTGATCTCCTTCCTGCTCCTGTACGCTTCCATCCGGATCACCTGCATCAACATCCGCAATGGCGCTAAAATGGAGTTAAATAACCTCAGCGGCACAATTTATGCAGACACCTACCGCTCCCAGCGTGAAACCAACTTTGAAGAGTACCTAAATACCCTTTACTCCAGCAATGATTATACCGACATGCTGGAGGCTACAGTAGCAGGCGGCCTGGACTCCAAGATTCCGCTTTCAACGGAGGATTACAAGGTTTCCGACATCAGCCTGGAGTTCAATGTAGAGGATGGACGGGTTGAGTACATCTTTTACTGTGATGTGGAGTTCTATGTGCAGATGTTCGGTCACAGTTATCCGGCTATCACCCAACGGGTGGAGCTGACAGGCTACCACAACACAAAATTCTAACAATACTGTTGAAAGCCCGGCACATTCTACCGTATAGGCTTTATATAACAGCAAAAAAGGAGTGTATGTAAAATATGAAGAAGTTTTTCCAATCCAAAGGCTTTATTGTTTCCTCGCTGGCTCTCCTCTGCGTCTCTATTCTGGGTGTCTGCTGGTTCGTAAGCCGCGACCGTACCGGAGATTTTAGACCGGATGAATCTCCACCCAGCAGCGTCACCGGCGATTGGTCAGATGGCGGCACACAGACAGATGGTGATAATGGAGCAGATGCTTATGCCCCCGGCCAGTCCACAGACGCCAAAGAAGAATATCCCAAAGTAACCTTCCAAACGGAGGATGAGGTTGTGATCGACTTCACTGACACCGAAAAGCCTAAAGAAACACCTCCTCCGGTGCCGGAAGGTAAGACCGAAATCAAAGATCCTGGTCAGGAGCATACCGTCAATCCTGACCCGTCAGTTCCGGAGGTCACTGCCCCACCCGCCGAGCAAACGCCGCCCAGCAATGACCCGGTTCCCGGCTCCAGCAACGGAAATGGAGCTGTATACGATCCAGTGTTTGGCTGGGTTGTTCCCGGCAATGTACAGCAGTCCACCGGTGACAGCGATGGGGATCTGAACAAACAGGTCGGCAATATGGGCTGATTTACTACAACTGAATATGACACTACTTGGCCGTCACAGGATTGTGGCGGCCTTCCTATTTTCAAAAGGAATGGAGCGTGATGTATTTGAAACGACTTCTCGCCTTCCTATGCTGCTTTACCCTTGTTTTCTGTCTATTCCCCTCCTCTGCCTTTGCATCGGGCGGAAATGGAAACATAGATGGCGGCGGTGGCAGCATGGGTCAGGGCACAAGCAGCAACTTCTGGAACTCAGGCAACGATGGCGTTCGCATTACTGTTGTTGACGCATCCAGTGGAACTGCCGTATCTTCGCCGCTGGACTTTTCAAACCGGACGCAGAAAACCAGTCTTCTCCATTTTGGTAAAGTCAACAAGCTGCAATATCTGGGCGGCACCGGCCTCTCCCTTCAGTCCGGCGTTGCCTATTCCTGCATTAGACCTACACAGTCTATGCCCACCATCGTCAGCAGCAAGGGGCAGAGCAACATCGAAGCCATCAAACGGTATTTCTGTTCTGAATATGCGTGCATGATGGTCGCTCAGGCAGCCGGCGTCGATTATGAACGGATGATTGCCGGCGAGTACAAGCTTCTGATTGAACCCATTGCCTACTTCACTCACAACGGTCAGTATTACTGCATGACAGCTACTGAGGCCGGCCTGTATGATCAGATGTCCGGCGGCAATCTGCGGAAAACCATGACCTCGCTTACCCATAAAAATCTGCCGCTGTCAATGTTCCTGGAATTCAGCGACCTTGGCATCTCCGTCTGGACAGGCAACACCACTGGAAAGCAGAACAATTCCGACATCATCAGCACCCTTGGCGTTGGTATCGTCTGGTTTGATGAAGCTCCGCCGGAAGGAGAAATTGAGGCCCCTGATGTCGAATACCGAGTGGACACGGATGTGATCACCGCCGTCACACTACGGACGGACCAAGATCTGACGCCGGATAATCCGGCATCGGTTACCTTCCATATCCTCGGCACCACCTACCGGGTCAATGATATAGTGATCCCCGCCGGTGACAGTCAGGTAGTCTGGGTCAAATGGCATACTCCCTCCACACCCCAGACCATAACCATTACAGTATCTGTCAGCGGCGCCTATACCGCCCAGGATACCTTTGTCGCAAAGATCGTGGACCTGAATGAACACATTCCGCCTGACCCTGTGGCAACCGACACGAATCCCGGCTACTCTGTGCCGCCCCTGCCCAATGAAACGCAGAAGCTCACTGCCAACTGGGGCGTCTGGAGCTGCTACTGGGTGCCTGTATGGGTATGGTGCGACCACGGTGAAGATGGCGGTCACTGGGTCGATGAAGGATATTGGGAATACGAATATACGGGCTACTCCGCTTCCATCAGCGGCGAGATGTCTCTAATGCCAGATGATATTGTACCCACAGCATCCGGCAAGACGATGAAAAGCGGGTACGGCGTTAAAACCGAAGTGCGGGCAACGCTGTCAACAGATGCCCCGACCAGCCACATTACTTATCCCCAAACTGCCTTTTCCGTATTTCCTGAGTTCCAGTATCAGACCTATCTGCGGCTTCTGCAGCGTTCCGGCGGCCAAAGTGCAAAATTCATCTTTAAGCCCAACGAGTTTTCCACCTATGACCGGACAGTGCATTTCACACCGCTGTGGTTCCCCGATGCCACCGACTACACCATCTATACACAGGTGTGGGATACCTGGACTCCTGACGGTATGTTATCCATCAACCTAAATGACTATGTTTCGATCCAAGGGAGCCTTTATGATGACTGGTATACCAATCGAGAATAACCTCTGGACAGCTTACCTGCTTACCATATTTTTTGTGGTGGCCGGCTTTGCTGTCTACGATGTGCCTTACAGACGGGTGCCTGACCGGGCACTCGTCTTTTTTATCCCCTTAGCTGCCCTGGCGCCGGTCCTTCAAGGGTATTTCCTGTTAAATCATGGACTTCCGCCGCTCTTTCTCTGGCCGGTCGCTACCCATGCTCTGGTAGGTGCCCTGCTCGGCTTTTGTATTCCATTGGCAGCTGCACTGGCAACAAACGGCACTGGTCTGGGCGGCGGGGATATCAAGTTCTGCGGGATATTAGGGCTGGTCTACGGTCCTTCCGGCATGGCGCTGGTCTTTCTGACTGCAGCTGTTACCGCAATGCCTGTGATCTTTCTTCTCAGGCGGCTTTACCGAACCGGGCAGCCCCTTGCTATCCCGTTCCTGCCATTTCTCGCCTGCGGCTGCTGTACAGCGACCTTGGCCCAACTATTTTTAAGATAGGAGACAACGCTTATGAAACTCAATAACCGATTCATCTTCGGTATCCTTTCTCTGCTGCTGGCGGCGGTTATCGCCTTTGTGGCACTTCCAACCATCGCCCGTCAGACCAATGGAAAGGAGGAAATCGTCCGCATTACCCAGCCGGTATTGAAAGGCGAACAAATCTCGTCAGAAAATGCCGAGGTGGTTGAGGTAGGCGGCTATAACCTCCCCTCCAACATCGCCCATCAGCTCTCTGATGTAAATGGTCTTTACGCTACCGCCGACTTGGCTGTGGGTGACTATATCCTTACCAGCAAGATCAGCTCTGTACCGGTTTCGTCCGATGTGGCGCTCAACAGCATCCCTTCCGGTAAGGTCGCTATCTCGCTGACCGTTAAAACACTTGCTTCCGGCCTCTCTGACAAGCTTCAGCCCGGTGACATCATCCGTATTTACCACTTTCTTGATACGGCGGCCGAAGTACCGGAACTGCGTTTTGTCAAAGTATTGTCCGTCACAGACTCAGACGGCATCAATGTGGATAATGCCAAGGAGCCCACGGAGGATGAAGAAAAGCAGCAGTCAGCCACCATCACTGTGCTGGCAAGCCCTGAACAGGCGAAGATCATTACCGGTCTTGAAAATGACGGCGTAGCTCATGTGGCTCTTATCTCCCGCAACAATGACAAACTGGCAGATGAGCTGCTTGCCGAGCAGGATAAGACTCTGCAGGAAATCTACTTCCCCGAAACTTTGATTGAGGAAGAAGCTGCAGATGCGGAAAATTCTGATGTTGAAAGTGAACCCCAGGAAACGGAAACTGCAGAGTCTGCACAATCCACTAATGAAACTGCACCCTCGGCAGAATAATCAAATCAAGGAAGGAGGATCTTCGTTATGGGTAAAGTTATCACCGTCTGGGGAAGCCCCGGCAGCGGCAAATCCATGTTCTGCTGTATTCTGGCCAAAGCCCTGACCCGGGACAAGCGGAAAGCCATCATTATCAATGCCGATATGAATGTCCCTATGCTGCCGGTCTGGCTACCGGAGCAGATCATCCAGACCAATACCTCTATCGGCCAGGTTTTGAGCAGTGTGGAGATTGATACATCTCTGGTCGCCAGTCATGTGACAGTGCTGAAAAACTATCCCTTCATTGGGATGATGGGCTATGCGGCAGGAGAAAACCCGCTGAGCTACCCAGAGGTCAAATATACCATGGTACTGCAGCTCATTCATGCTGCCGCCAAACTGGTAGATTTCGTCATTCTGGACTGCAGCACCAGCATGACCAATGTGTTCACTCCCGCCGCCATTGAAGCCGGCGATGTGGTCATCCGTATCCTCACCCCGGACCTAAAGGGCATCAACTACCTGAAAGCCCATCAACCTCTGCTTGTGGACGAGCGCTTCCGGTTTTCTGAGCATATGACATTCGCCGGTCTGGCCCGTCCCTTCCACGCCTTGGATGAAATGGGCTATATCATTGGCGGGTTTGACGGCCTGCTTCCCTACAGTAAGGAGATCGACCGCTGTGCTACCGAAGGCGGTATGTTCAAGGCTATCACCTACTGTAACCCCAAATACACTGCTTCACTGAACAAGGTACTGGAAATTCTGGAGCAAATGGAACTGGCCGAACAGTCAGAGGATGATGCAGCGTATGAATGTGAGGAGGATGCCGATGAGTAATTTGAATGATATATTCTTCACACCGGCCGCCAATCAGGAGCTGACCTATGACCAGGTACTGGAGGATGTACAGCGGTATTTTGCCGAAAACCATGCCTCCACCATTGCTGAAGCTGGGGAAGGCAATGCAGAGCGTGCCACAAGCCTGCTGAAAGAACTGATGGAACACTACATTGTCAAACGCAAATATGCCCTTGACGGGCTCTCTACAAAAGAACTGTGTTCCAAGCTCTATGAAGACATGGCCGGCTACTCCTTTTTGAAGAAATGGATCTATAAGCCTGGTGTTGAGGAGGTCAACATCAACGCCTACAACGACATTGAAGTGATCGAATCCAGTGGGCGCAGTATCAAGATCTCTGATAAATTCAGTTCGCCCCAGCACGCCATCGATGTGATCCGCCGAATGCTCAACGCCTGCGGCATGGTCATTGATGATACTATGCCCAGCATTGTGGGATTTCTGGACAAAAACATCCGTATTTCAGTGGACAAAACTCCCATTGTGGATGCAGATGTAGGCGTCAATGCCTCCATCCGTATCGTCAATCAGCAGACCGTCAGTGAAGAAAAACTGCTGAACTCCGGCAGTGCCACCGCTGAAATGCTTCACTTTCTGACTGCCTGTATCCGATATGGGGTGTCCGTCTGCATTGCCGGCTCCACCGGCTCCGGCAAAACCACGATCATGGCCTGGCTGCTGTCCAATGTGCCCAATAACCGGCGCCTTATTACCATTGAAGAAGGCAGCCGCGAATTTGATCTGGTCAAGCGGGATGCGCAGGGCAATATCCTTAATTCCGTAGTACATCTGCTGACCCGCCCCAGCGAGAACCCTGCGTTGAACATCAATCAGGATTTTCTTCTGGAGCGGGTGCTGCGTAAGCATCCGGATGTCATCGGCGTGGGTGAAATGCGGTCAGCAGCAGAAAGCTTGTCCGCAGCCGAAAGTTCCCGCACCGGCCATACCGTATGTACCACCATCCACTCCAATTCCTGCAACAGTACTTACCGCAGGATGATGACCCTTGCCAAACGCAAGTACAACATGGATGACTCCATCCTCATGCAGATCATGGTAGAGGCGTATCCCATCATCGTCTTTACCAAGCAGCTGGAGGACCGTTCCCGTAAGATCATGGAGATCATCGAGGGCGAGGACTACCAGGACGGGCGGCTGATCGCCCATTCCCTATACAAATATGAAGTGGAGGACAATGTAACTGATGACCGTGGTGAAACCCGTGTTGTAGGGCACCATAAAAAAATTGGCTTGATCTCCGATTCCTTGAAGAAAAGGCTGCTGGACAATGGCATTTCCAACAAGGAATTGGAAGAATTCATGCAGCCGCCAAAGGAGGTGAGTTAATTGCAATGGATCTATCTTATCTGTTTTATCCTGCTCAGTGCTGGGCTTTTGGCTCTGTTTGGTGTGAAGCCGGGTGATTTTATTGACGCCCTCTTCCGCTCCCAGCGAAAATCCGCCACCTTGTCGGATGAACTGAATGTTCTTCTGGGCACACCAGCCAAGGGCTTTTTTAATCAGGATTACGAACTGAAACAGATCTTGAAGGGTACCGGACGGGCGGACCGCTATGAGGCAATAAAACGACTGTCCCTGATTCTGTTCGCTGTGGGGGCTGTGCTGGCTCTTTTGATTGGGAATGTGTACATGGTGCCCATTCTGGGTATCGGTTTTTCTCTTATACCGATCTGGTATCTGCGCAGCACTGCCGCCAGCTATAAAAAGCACCTGAATGAAGAACTGGAAACCGCTATTTCCATCATCACGACTTCCTACCTGCGCACCGAGGATCTGATCCGTTCTGTCAAGGAAAACCTGCCCTATATCAATGAGCCGGTAAAAGCCAACTTTGAAGCCTTCGTTTATGAAGCGGAATTGATCAACGCCAACATCACCAGTGCTATCAACAGCCTGAAGATGAAGATTCCCAACCGAATCTTCCATGAATGGTGCGGCACCCTCATCCAGTGCCAGTCCGACCGCAGTATGAAGAATACCCTTCCTACCATCAACCAGAAATTCTCCGATGTGCGTGTGGTGCAGTCGGAACTTGAGGCAATGATGCAAGGGCCGCGGCGTGAAGCCATCACCATGATATTTCTGGTTATCGCCAATGTGCCGCTGCTCTATTTCTTGAATGAGGATTGGTTCCACACCCTTATCTTCACCACACCGGGCAAAATTGCACTGGCGATCTGCGCAGCCATCATCCTATTTGCGCTGACCCAGATCATGAAACTGAGCAAGCCCATCGAATATGGAGGTGATAGCGTATGACTTTTCTGGCGCTCATCGCCATCATCTTCTTCGGTTTTGCTGTCTACAACCTGACCTGCGCCTTTGTGGACATCCCGACCAAGAAGACCTCACAAATGATGATGCTCTCCCGCAAACAGCAGGGCACCAAAAACGAAAAGCTGCTTGATGTCTATGTGACAAAAATCGCCGGTTGGATCGCCCCTTATTTGCGGCTGGACCGGCTCAAGCGCAATAAGGTACAACGCGCTCTGGACATTGCAGGTCTGCAGCTTACCCCGGAGGTCTATACAGCCAGAGCCTGGGTAACTGCAGGGGCAGTTGGCCTGTGTGCCATCCCCATGGCACTTCTTATTCCGCTGCTGGTGCCTATTTTGATCGGTCTTGCAGTGGCGCTGTGGTTTTCAACCTACTATGCAGCCTTTGATTTTGTTAAAAAACGCCGCAAACTGATTGAGGGCGAGATTCCCCGATTTGCTTTGACCGTCGGCCAGAGCCTTGAAAATGACAGGGATGTACTTAAAATTCTGACTTCCTACCGCCGTGTAGCTGGGAAAGACTTCGGCGCCGAACTGGATCAGACCATTGCTGATATGAAGACCGGCAACTATGAAAATGCCCTCATTCGATTTGAAACCCGCATTGGCAGCCCCATGCTGTCCGATGTGATCCGTGGCCTGATTGGTGTCCTGCGCGGTGATGACCAGCGGATGTACTTCAAAATGATTACCTTCGATATGCGTCAGATCGAGCAGAACAATCTGAAAAAGGAAGCTGCCAAACGTCCCAAAAAGATCCAGCGTTACTCTATGATGATGCTGATTTGTATTATGATCATCTACCTGGTGGTGCTCTGTACCGAGGTTATGAGTTCGCTCGGGGCGTTCTTTGGCTAATCGGCATCCGCCACGGTACTTCCAGGCGTTTTCATACCTGCTCCTCATATGGAAGACAGATACACAGGGAGGTGAGCGTTTGTACCCAAGCGATTTTCCATAGCGGCAGGCACATCATTTCTTTTCATCTGAACTGAGCCGGACTGTTTCATCAGCCCGGCTTCATTTTTTACAGGAGAATGTCTATGCCCAAAAAGAAATTTTATCCGCCGAATGATACCGGCACCAAAAAACGCCGCTTTCGTTGCTTGCTGTTCCAGCGGCCTAAAGCATATCCGAACCGGCCCCGTTCCAACAAAAACAATCGGATCAAGCCTATCCGCCGCGCTTAACAGACGGTGGACTTGATATACCTATCCACTCAATCATCAAACATATAACAGGAGGTTACCCATGAGAAAATTCACGACCCGTATCTATACCAAAGCCAACTATCTGCTCAACCGCGGCCGTATGGCATTGTCCAATCAGCGCGGCGATTTTTACATTTCGGACGCCGTCAAGATCATTATCGCCGTAGTTTTGGGTGCGCTGCTCCTAGCGGCTCTGACCCTCATCTTCAACGATACGGTCATCCCCCGCATCACTGAGGAGATTGAAAGTCTGTTCTCCTAAGCACCAAATCAGGGGCCAGTTTGCAGAACTTCTGCAGCTGGCCCCCTTTTTTATTTGCAGATAACGAATAACGGAGGTGAAAGCATGAATCAAAAACCGTGTCAGTTCTATTCCTTTCTGCAGGCAGTCCGGGGTAACTGGCGTAACGCCCTGTTCATCCGCTGCAGTGGTTCACTTTGTCCAATGATCCGGCAGGCATCCTGTGAGGGGTTCCTGATGGCAGCAGACGCAAGCTGTCAGCCGATCTTTCTGTCCGTCCAGACAGTACGGAAGCTGAGTGGAGAAGCAGTGGCCCCCGAAGAATGCTCTGCAATTCTGGAGTGCCGCTCGTTCCGGACTGCTTATACCAAGTTTCTGGAATGGCATACCTCTTCGGACCATGTATGTCCGTTTTTACAGCTATGCCCAGACCGGGATACCTACTTCGGATGATTCTGCCTGTTAAGACGCAATGCCGCCGTCATCGGCGCGTAATGGAGGTGATTTTATTGAAACAAAAGCAAATCAAATGTCCTTATTGTCATGCTCACGCTTCTCTTCGGCCTGCAAGCCTTGTGTATGGATCTACTCCACAGACCAGAGGAAAATTCCTGTATGTCTGCGACAGATGGCCGGCCTGCAATGCCTATGTCAGTGCTCATGAGCGCACATTGCTCCCCATGGGGACACTGGCGAATGGCGATCTGCGCCACAAACGCATTCTGGCCCATCGTGCCCTAAAAAAACTGCAGCAGGACTGCCATATGGAAAAATGGGAGGTCTATATCTGGCTACAAGCCAAACTGGGGCTGGATGCACACCAGACCCACATCGGCCAGTTTTCCGAATATATGTGCGAGCAAGTCATTTCCCTCTGTCAGCAGGCTCCGGCGTACACATCCGGGCGTGCTGCCTGAACGGAGGTGAAGCCTGATGAAGCAAAACTTTAAGCTTACCAAAGACCAGCAGACACTGGTAGAAAAAAACCTATCCATCGTTCACTGGGTCATTGTCAACAACATCCATGTAAATCCCGGCATCTGTGGTCTGGAGTATGGAGATCTGTTTCAGGAAGGATGCCTGTGGCTCTGCAAGGCCGCTTTTACCTACCATGCCGGACAGGCGCAGTTTTCAACCTACGCCAAAAAGGTTGTGAAAAATGGACTCCTCTCCTACTGCCGAAAAATCTGTAGTCAGGGGCGGCACGTCAGTCGGCTGATCATCGGAGAACAGGGCGAGCTGGCCGCAGATGGAGAGCAGGTAGACCAGCCGGATGACCATTTTGACTCCCACCTTTCTCGTCTGGAGACCCTTGATCTGCTGGAAGCCAGCAAACAGAACTATCAAGGCGTTGCCAGACTTGGCATCGAAGCACTGGCGCTGAAGGTTCAGGGAATGCGCATTACAGACATCGCCGCCCTCTATCAAGTCCCTCCTTCCCATGTGGGCGCCTGGATCTCCCGCTCCCTGGAAAAACTTCGCAATGACCCTGACTTTTTAACCTGCCTGCTTTGATCTGTTGAAAATCAGCATCAGCAACAGTAAGGGATATGTATAAGAAGGAGGTATCGAAATATGGCAATCAAAACCCTATACACTGCGGTCGGCCGGTTTGAACGAAGGACAAACGGCTGCAACCGCAGTTGTCCAATCATCCTGTTAGGCGGTCAGGAGTACATGGCCGATATGCAGGAAATGGTGATTTGGAGCATGCTCAACTGGAGAATCCTGCGCTGGGATGACATCGCACAAGAATACGAAAAGCTAGCCACCGCATCCGGTTACTGTACCGAGCGTTCTTGGGAAGACTGTACAAACCGACTGCTTACCCGCGGTCTTCTGGTATCCGGCAGCGGTGAAACAGAATACGATGCTTTGTATGACCTGCTTGGTTCGCTCAGCATTATCCCAACCAGCGGACCGTTCTTCCTCCGGCTCGCCTCTTTTGTCAAGCTGACGCTGCTGGCACATGTTCCGGTATCCGCTGCGCGGAAACTGTTCCAGAAAGATAAACGCACCAAATACGAAGCTCTGGTCATGCGCCTTGCCGGACAAGCCCTGCTCTCCACTGCAGAGATCATCAAGTGCATAGATAAAAATATTTCCCGCCTCCCCAATGAATGTGCGCTTTTGGATTCCCTCTACGGAGATGAAACGACCACCAGTGACAACATTGCCAGCATGGTCAAAATCAGCCAGAGCAGCAAGCCAGTGACATTAGCCGTTGCCAATCTTTATCTGCGGCAGCAGATTATCTTTGAGAGGGTATGAGCATGATGAAACAATGGACTCTTTTTCCCACTGTATTGCAGCGAAAGTTTCTGCTCACTCTGCTGGCCGGAATCGCCAGTGCGGGAATCAGCGTCATCATCTGTGTGGCGACTAAAGATCATATCCTGCTGGCATTGGGGATTGTCGTACTCTGCGCCTGTCTTATATCCTGTCGAGGGATCTGGGCGACTGCAACACATAAGAACTACGAGGTAGTGGAAGGCATCTGCGCCGGTATCAGTACACCTATGCTCCGCCGCTACCGCAAAGTACATCTGATAGACAGCCATGGCATAGAGATCACACTGCTTCTCAGTAAATCGGCCCTGCTTAAAATAGGCGAGCCCTACCGATTTTACTTTCAGAAAGGGTCACGGCCTGTCGTTGGAAATGACTATCTGGACGCAGCACTTTCAACAAACAGCTTTTTGGGCTATGAAGCAATCAGCGAGCCGGAGGAGCATCCCGATCCGTCCTCTGAATCCTAAAAATGCGAGGTGGTTTTGAGCCACCTCGCTTTCTTAAAGGGCATTTTGCAAATCACAATGACCAACGCCTGATTTCCTTATATTTTGCAGAATACATTCCTTCTGTCCCTATTTATTGGGTAGATCAAGGAAAGGAGGGTTTCCTATGTATAAGCCCCACACCATCGAACAATATAAAGTCTATCGCTTTCTGGAAGAAAACTTTGCGCTGGAGCATTTCCTGCTCGCTCCTTTGTCACGCTTCGGACTGATGCTGGAGGACAAAACCGGTGAAAAAATCGCGTTTGCCTTTCTCAATGACTGTGTGCAGGAAATACCTGTACCGGCTCCAGCTGCTCCGAAAACAGTAATCGCTTTTCTAAAACAATTCCGCAGCCTTACGCCCCGCCCAGTCATCCATGACTTTGAAGCGCTGACCCGCTGGTGGCTGGACAATCCCAACCCGCTTACCTACCAGCAGGCGCTTGGTATGTCCGATATTCTTTACCGCCATTTTCTGTCTCATCCTCTGATCAATGAAGATGACGCCCTTCGGCTGGCACGCAAAGGACTCGTTACTGAATCGGAATATAACGACCTGCAGCTATGGTATTTCAACGGCCATACGATGTCCTGCTGGTTTGGTTCCCTGGGAGTGGATGGCACCGGCAGCCTATATGGTCTGATCTTTGACTACCAAACTGCATCTCCAACAAAAACGCAGTTCTATCTATTGGACGACTACTACCGTATTATGAACCATCTTACAGAGTAAGACCTTTTCAACTACTACATATCGTACTTGTCGCTGGCTATAAATCTATATATAGCGTTTTACATCTTGACAGGCACAAGATACAGTGCTATACTGAACTTGTAATTGATTTTTGTGCGTATCCCATTTGGGAATACAGGTCTTTTTGATCTGTACCGTAGGCCAAAAGCCTGCATTGCACACGCTGTTAAGTTTGTATGCAAGTGTCAGTGATTTTTTGCGCCCTTTTAGGGCCGAAAAACTGCTGGCACTTTTTTATATAGATAATAATGCCAATGGCAGAAAGGAGTGTTATGGCACAGATTTTTGTGTTCGGGCGCGTCATGAACGACCTTGTACCCAAAGAAAGCCAGTCCAAACAAAGCTATGTATGCTTTGATCTGATGGAACGCACCAAAAACTGGACGCAGTTCTATCAGGTATGGGCCTGGGATGCAGATGTCACCCGGCTCATGCAATTCAAGGTCAAAAAAGGCAGTGTGATCTGGCTTGCCGGCTCACAGCGGCTGGTAGATGTTCGCATGAAGGACGGTAAATTGGAAAAGAAGCTGAAGGTCAGTCTAAATGACTTTGGTTTCCTCCCCAAACAGCCCGCCGCAGCGAACAGACAGGAGAATGACCCGGACATTACTGCGGAACCCGCACCGCCTCTCACAGAGGTATTGGACGGCGACCGTGAATCCCTGCCGGAGTAGTTTACTTCGGCGCCCAAGAGGGACCGTATCAAGTTTTTCAGAATGAAACTGAAAGCTTGGTGCGGTCCCTCTTTTTTTGTTTTCCAACAAATTCAGAAAAAAGGATGGTATCAAACATGAATAATGACAAAGGACTTTTGAGCGGCAGCATCACGATCCTGATTGGTGCGGTCATCGCAATTATGGCTCTGGTACGTGGGCCCTGGCAGGTTTGGCTACTTCTGGGCGTTTTCACTCTCTGGGGACTGTGGGTAGTTTTGATCTTGCTTCTCCCCTATATGCAGCAGGCTAAACGGCATCGCCAGCGTCAGCAGCGCACCAGACGGCTCCATGCAGAAGGCATCCAAACAAGAAGTTTTGAGATCCCTGACCTGGGCAGCACCAGCTCCGATGAACTGCTGGTTCGCCACACCAACCATCGTATTCTGGCATATCTGCGCTCCGCTTATCCGCAAGCCACCTTCGAGTGGTGTGAAAAGCAGCCGGAGCAGCTAATCCGCAATGGCGGTACCGGCCGCATCCGTGTGTTTGGCATTGACGAGTTTGATCACGCTGATGTGACACTGGATCAGAACGCCAATATCAAATGCGATATGGTCAAGATCGTTCCGCTATCCAAGGTCGGCGGAGAAACAAACGAGGATGATGCAACACCTCCAAACAGGCAGCCTGTTGATCCCCGTATCTGGTATGAAACGCAGGGACGCTCTGTACTGGAAGCACTGATCTCCGACCTTAATTCCCGTGGACACAGCAAACTGACGCTTCGGGAAGACGGTGATATCTGCATTGAGCAGGGCGAAGATGCTGTTTCTCAGGAGCATCTGAACAACTTTCCCCAGAAGGTCTACTGGCCCCGTCTGGCAGAGGTACTGGAAAGCAATGGTCTGGCGGCTGAAGTCACTGCCCAGGGTATTCAGGTATCCTGGTAATGCTTCTGCTGACAAGGAACACAGAGAAAGGAGTGAACTTGACGAATGAAATCAGGACTTACCATCGTGGAAATGGCACAGCAGATTGAACGCCAATCCAAACTCAAGCAAGACTATTTGCTTGATACCAGGCGACTTCAAGTAGAACCTTTTGGTTCTCAACTTTATCTCCACACCTTTGATGACCACGATGACCCACTGGTGGAGCCATTGGAGATCAACCAGATTGCCCATCGGCAGATCGGCACACATCTGAAGATTCCGGCTGCTTACTATGACCGTATGCTTTCCGATTATCCGGAACTGCTGGCAGAGAATGTGAATTCCTGGTTCCAGCGGGAACCGACCCAGCGTATGGTCCGCACCCTGGATGGCACTGTACGGGCGTTTTTGAGCAACCGCTATCGCCGCATTGACAATCTGGACATTGCAGAAATCGTCCTTCCTGTCATTCAGCAAATGGAGGACGCCTATTTTGAAAGCTGCCAGATCACGGACAGCCGTATGTACATCAAGGTAGTCAACAAGCGGCTTGAAGCCGAAGTTGTACCCGGTGACATCGTACAGTCCGGCGTTATCATCAGCAATAGTGAAGTTGGACTGGGTTCCGTCAACATCCAGCCTTTGGTCTATCGGCTGGTATGCAGTAACGGCATGGTCGTCAACGATGCCCAGACTCGCCGCACTCACATCGGCCGGGTCAATGAGGCAGATGAAAACTTCCAACTGTTCTCACAGGAGACGTTAGCCGCTGATGACCACGCATTTGCCATGAAGATCAAAGATACCGTGATGGCCGCCGTGGATGAAACGCGGTTTACACGGGTAGTTGGCATGATGCGTGAAGCCACAACCGTTCAGATGAATACCACTGATATTCCCGGCGTTGTCCGTCTGGCAAGCAAGGATTTCAATATCACCGAGGAAGAAAGCACCGGCGTTCTGCAGCGTCTGATTGAAGGCAAAGATCTGACCCTCTATGGGCTATCCAATGCCGTAACACGCTTTAGTCAGGATGTGGACAGCTATGACCGCGCCACTGCCCTGGAGGGGATCGGATACAATATCCTGTCCATGCCCCGACAGCAGTGGAACCGTATCAATCAGATGGCCGCCTGACCATCTGCAACCATCACAATTTTTAAGGAGGAACCACTATGTATAATCAGAACAGCGATTTGATGAAACAGGAAAAATTCATGCTCCCCACTATGATCGAAGGCGATTTCAGCGCCGAGGAACTGGCTGAGGACGCCGATGGTCTGCAGATGAGCTTTCAGCGTGTCAAGATTCCCGCCGGCGGCACACTCCAATTTGAGATGCCGTCCGATGATCCGGACAATCCCGACTATGAAAAGAATCTGGTAGGCGTCATTCTACATAACCACGCCACCTGCGCCTACTGGCCGGCTGGCAGCGAATATGACGACGATACCACGCCGCTTTGTTCTTCTGTGGATGGCAAGGTTGGCATCGGCACTCCCGGAGGCGCCTGTGCTGCCTGCGTGATGAACCGCTTTGGTTCTGCACCTGATGGCAGCAAAGGAAAAGCCTGTAAAAATATGCGTGTGCTCTACCTGCTTCGCAGTGGTGAGTACATGCCTCTGCAGGTAAATCTGCCTCCTACCAGCATCAAGCCCTTCAAGGAATTTCTGAACCGGGCCTTCATGCTCCGCCGCCGCGCCACTTACGGCAGTATCGTGCAGATTGGTCTCAAGCGTGAGAACAACGGCACCAATGACTACAGTGTTGCTACCTTCAAACTGCTGCAGGATTTCCAGGGCGAGGAGCTGGCTCAGATCCGGGCTTACGCCAACAGTTTTAAGGAGCAGATCAAACTCCTGCTCCAGCAGCGTGCCGAGATCACTGAGGAGCAGCGCGACACCGGCTGCGATTATGTAATCGAGCCTGGCGCCATGACCAACGAGCCGGCAGACGGTCACTATACTGTCAGCCAGATCAATGGTGACTGCGAGCAGCTGCCCGCATAAGTATTCTGATGTGGCCTGCGCCACATGACACATGAACAAAGGGATGCCTTCGGTTTAACACACCGGAGGTATCCCTCTTTTTTTATTTAAGGAGGAAAACACAATGTTATGTGAAGTACCATTAACCAAAGAACAACAGGCATTTGCCACTGATCATCACGGACTAGTCTACAAGTTCCTGAATGAAAATCATCTACCGGAAGATGAATTTTATGATGTGGTTGTTTTCGCATACTTAAAGGCAGTAAAAGATTACTTCAACTCTCCATCTGCACAAAAATTCTCTTTTAGCACAATCGCCACACGACAAATGAAATTCCGGCTCTATGATTACTTCCGCACCCAGGAGCGCCGCAAGCGCAATATGGAGGTTCTCAGTATTCACGTCGGATTATATCCCGATGGTGCACCTTTAGAAGATACCATTCCTGCCCATGACCCAATCATGCAGCAGTTGGAAATGGATCTTCTGCTCCACGAGCTGGCCGGCAGAGTCTCCAAGCAGCAAATGGATATTGTTCATCTGAAACAGGGCGGCTATGGTCTCCGTGAGATTGCCCGCACCCAGAAGGTTCCCATGCGGCGCATTAAAGAGTTGCTGGCTGAAGTCCACGATGTACTGCTGGACATTTGCTATGGATGAACCCATTACAGATAAGAAATACCCTTACATCCACATTTTCAAAAAGATTGGAGGTCAAACCGAATGAAGAAAGAAAAGAAACAGATCGTTTTGAATGGCTCTCTGCTGCGTCCGCTGTCTGTTGGGCGTGGTGCGCTTCTGCACGCCGGAGGAAACATCTACCATACTTCGCGTGTGGTGACGATTCTGGAGGAGTCGGAGGATTGCGTCCGTTTTGAAACGCAGAACTCCCACTACCATCTGTCCATGTCCCCTTTTCCGCTGGCGGCTGTCAGTCCGCTCCCTGTGAGATTGGCCGCATGTGCGTGAAGGGACTGTAAATGGTTTGGAACAGCCGGCTCCCGCTGACTATTCCACAAGTTCTGGCCGTGGCGGATACCATTCCGTCACGGCTCTTTTTATGGAGGAACAAAATGAATGAAGAAATCATGAATGAGATCCAACCAGTCCGCCCCAAAGACCAGTTTCCCTTTTCCTGCCGTCAATGCGGGGCATGCTGCCGCAATATTGAAGGCTGTGTAATGGTGGAAAGTCTGGATGCCTACCGTCTGGCTCGCTATCTCCGAACAAAAGGTGAGCTCATCGAAGGAATAGAGGATTTCCTGTTCCGCTACTGCGATCCGGAACCTCTGACCGAAGAAGGCTTCCCTATCTATATGCTCAAGACAAAAGCCCCAAACGGCTCCTGTATCTTCCTTATGGATGGGCGCTGTTCCGTCTACCCTGCCCGTACCCGTACCTGCCGTATCTATCCTCTTACCGTAGGTCCAGGGGAGCGTGGCCGTGATTTTGAATACTGCCTGTGTCTGGACCGGCACCGGAGCCACTTTACCGGCAGCCGGGTATCCGTCAAGGACTGGTTGTATCAGAATTTTAAGAGGGAAGACAAAGAATATGTAAAGCGGGAATATGAGATTGCCACCGAACTGGGCAAACTGATGCGCGCCATTGACCCTGCCATGCGGCAAGGCATTGTATTCAAGGTACTCTACTACCGCTATTACAATTTTGATTTAGACCAGCCTTTTCAGCCTCAGTATGAGCAGAATAACCGACACCTGTTAGCAGACCTGCACCGGATTGCCGGGGAACAGTAAAAGGCAAATGGCTTTTAGAAAGGGGGCCTTATTTTATGAATTTACACGAAACAGCAATGGGGCAAAGATTTTTTAATGTTCAGCTCCCCGCACTGATTAACACACTCAAAGACATTGCGGCGGCGCTTTCCCGCCCTGCACCATCTGCTATATCCTTTCCGGCAGACCCACGCTTTCTCACTTCGCTCTATTACGGCGAATATGAAGCAGATGTGTTCAAGCCCGATAAACGCTTCACACCTTTTAACCAGACAGTACAACAGAAAGAAAAAGCTCTGCTTCCGCTGCTCTCCAGCGAGGCGTCCATCGCTTTTGAACAGTATCAGACTGCGGTACAATGCCGCAATTCTGCTGTATTGGAGCAGGCATACGCCTCTGGTTACCGTACCGCTGTGCAGATGTTTGCGGCAGGCTTAGGCCCACAGCCGCCAATACCGGAACATGAGGAGGATAGCAATGGATGAGAACAGACTGCTCGAACTGCCCCAGGAATCTTTTCGGCCAATGATCGCACAATCAGTCCAACTGGAACAGTTTTTGGGGGAAGAACTGATTTTTTGCTTTCGGGATCTTGATGGCGTCCATACCTTTACTACCTGCTATGGCGATATCTACAAAACAGTCAACGCACTGCGGGACTATGTCCGGCTTTTGGAATCGGTGTGCGATCAGTGGGAGCTGACTGGATTCCATCGTGCTACCTATGAGTACCATGCCGAAAAGCTTCGTAAAATTGCGGATAAGCTGCAAGCTGGTATCGGCTACGACTATGACAAAGCCGTGGAAAGATGCAAAAAGAAACGAGCCAAAAAGTCCCACAGCAGCGATGTCGGGGAAGATGCCCTTCTGCTGACGGTACGGGCTGCCAACAAGTCCGCTGACAATAAAAAGGAGGCTGAGCCTTATGAGGAAGATACCCCTTGGGAACCTGAACTCGAATAACCCTATAAAAACATCTGTTAAAAAGTATCATGCAAGCGTTGCCCGGCAATCTTCCAGAGAACGGAACCGATTGCTGGCCTGCAAAAGCTTTGCGTTTACCCACGCCAATGTGCATAAGCACTGCCGCCACTTCCGGCGCGGATAACCGCCCGGAAGCTACCCACGGAGGATGCCTATGGAACGAGATGAACTACGCACCACTTTAGTGAACCATCTGGAAACCCTGCGGCGCAATCTGCAGGTCGTATCCATGGAGGTGCTGAAAACCAAGTACAAAAAACCATTTGATGCCCTGCGGCAAGACATCTGTAAAGCCGCTACCGCCTATACCCGCTTTCTGGTATTTGACGGTATGCGGATCAAACACAAATACTTTGATGAGGCTGTACCCTATATCGATACAGCTGTGAAGCAAACCAAGCGGCTCAAACAGATTTCAGATGCTGCCTTTCAGCGTCAGGATATTGACGAGATCGAATCCATCGCCCTTGCCTTGCGCAAAGAGATAGAAGCAGCTCTGCAGCCCTTCTATATGAGACATATGTGCCTTTATGTGACGCCGGAATGCTTTGACGACCCGCCCAAGACGCCGGAAGTCTACAACGATGCAACCGCCTGCGTCTGGCGGGATGGTACATGGCAGCTTCTGGAGGATACCAGCGAAGGGTTCCTACTCTTTGTTCAATCCAAATCCAAGGAGGAAGCTGCCGCATGAAAAATACATCCCAGCAATATCTAAACAGCGAAGCACACGGTTATCTCATGGAGGCCAAAGCCTGCAAGCTTTTGCTCAAAGACTTGGAGCGCATCCGCGCCAAGCTCAAGCGGCACATCGAAAAGGAAGCCGCAGACCGCGAGGCAGAATTTGAAGCAGCTATGCAATACCATAGCGAAAGCGACATCCAGGAAGCCTACGGCTGGGAATTTATCAGCGAACAGCAATATGAACGCTATCTGGAATTGTTCCGTCAAGGCCGCAAGGCACTTGATGAACACAGCCCCACTGTTACAGAGCTGGCTCTCTCCATCCTGAACCGCATCTTTCAGGATATTGATAGGGACTGCAGCCAATGCGAGTTTGAAGCCCTGTCGCCAGAAGAACAGCTTGCCGAGTTGAAGTGTGCTGAAGAATCCAGGCAGGCATGGAAGCAGTATATCGCCAGTCTGAAAGAAATGGTCGGCTCTATGACTGGAAAGACCAATGACCACACTGCGTCAAAAAATGCAGCAACTATACACAAGGAGGATACAAAATGAAAATTCACGAAGATCGTTCTCATATGAATATTGATACCAGATGGTTTGAAAAAGGCTATGCCAAAGAAGACGTCCACTCCCTACGCCTGCAGTCTCTATGCACCGAAGCAGAGGCAGCAGCAAACAAACAGTTTTATGACAGCCACACCCGCGAAGAATGGGAGCAGTATATCCGTCAGGCAAGTTTGGAGAGCAGCGCAGCAATGAAACCCGTCATGGAAGCCATCGCACAGGACTTTGTCTGCTACCAGTATGACGAAAATATCCCTGTGTCCTATGGCAGCGACCGATGGGATCTGTACTTCTGGTGTAATCCCTTTAACGGCGCCGCAAACGCATCCGAACGGGATTTCTCGTATTTCACGCTGACCTTTAACGAGCGTCAGACGCTGGAGAAACGAAGAAAAGTCTGTCAACAGGTGCTGGAGCTCCTATGCTCACTCTTTCAGGAGCATCCCCATCTCCATGTAGCCGTACAGTATTCCATATGGTTTGACCATCCAAAGATCCACGATGCGGTGGAGCGCGCAAAGCCCCGTCTGCATGGCCTGCGCTGTATTCAGGACCAAAAAGAAGGAAAACTGCTCCTGCAGGACGGTGCCCTGCTCTTCAAACCAAAATACGCAAAGAAATATACCCGCACGCTGAGCCAGAGCCAGATTTTGTCCCTTAGTTGGGAACTGGGCGTAGAGGACGGAGAGCCTGATACCGATGCTGCACCTGTTACCTTGCCTTACAAGAAATTTGGTGCCACGCACCCCATCCAGCTGCAGGTGACTTCCTACCTGAATGGAAACCTTGCCATACAAATGGTGACATGGGAAAGCGGTGACCCGGAACCCTGGGCGACTCTCACCGTCAACCTGCCCGGCCAACGGCAAAAAGACCATGCCTTTATCGACACCAATGCCGATTCGGAATTTCCCACCTGGCTCATACGACATGGTCTGGCTATCCCAACCGGTCGCACCATGCAGAGTGGGTTCTGCACCTATCCTGAATATCGTTTTCGTGCCAACCGGCTGCAGGAGCTGGACCCGGAAGGGTATGCAGGCTACCTGAAAAACTTTGAAAGGCGGTGCAGCGCATGAAATATAAGGCAGTTTATGATGTACTGAATGAAAGGCGGCAGACTACCCCCGGTTTCTGTTACCATGACCGTAGCGGCTGGCGTGCTTACCCCCAGACCTACATGACCATGCAGTGCCCTTTATGGATTATTGCTGAAGATGCTGCCACGGGCAGGCGTCTGTGGATTACCCAGGAGGGCACCCGTTTTAGCATTTCCATTCGAAGGATGGATGAACAGGGGCGTAACTATGGCCCTACCTATCGCATTACTTGTGAAAACAGGACAAAGCTGGCTCAGGTTCTGCGCTATCAGTTCGAGTCAAAGACTTTGGCTGTGTAGCTGACGATGACCAGAGAGGAACTGCATTCCTCTCCCTGCTCCGGTTTCCTTGTCCGGAACACACACTAAGAAGCACCGGCAATCTGTATTTTTGCAGGCGTCCGGTGCTTCTTTGGAGGAAAACGCTTATGAATACTCTCGCATTTACGCTGGGCGAACACCGAGCCCAGCTGACTTTGAAAATCAGTACATATCCCAACGGCAATCTCGCCATCAAACTTTATGAAAAGGATCACAGCATCCTGATTTTTTGGGAAACCCTTACCACCAACTTAACCGGAATCCGCCCCGACCACTGCGCTTTCATCAATATAAAATCCGCAGACGGACTTTTTCCAGTCTGGCTGTCAGACAATCACCTTGCGGAACCTACCGGGCAAATTCTTGAATCGAATGGCTGTCTTTACCCTGAATACCTGTTTTATGGCAAAGAACTGGACGCCCTGGACCATGAGGGGCACACCCTCTACATCCGGCATCAGAAAGGCGAGCTGGGGCGCCGCTTTGAGCGGCTATATCTTGCCCTGCGCCGGCTGGCACGAGAAATCAATGGGTTCAGCTACACTGATTACAGCGGCTGGCGGCGTCCAGATGGGGTTTCCACCACCCTGCCCCTCTGGATCGAGGCGTCTGACCCTTCTCATGGCCGCAAATTCATCTTCACACAGAAAGGACCCGCACTCCAGACTACCATCCGCTATGCCGATGGTACGGAGAAGCAGCACATCTATCGGCGTAAAGAGGACATGGCAACCGAGCTGATGGCCATGTTTCAAGAGGAACTTCGTGTCTACCCTCCCTGGTCTGAAGACCGGAGGAAACAGTACGAATATTAAAGACAATAAAATAGGAGGACATCATCATGAAGATCCGTATCTATCCCAAATCCCTATTGGAAACTGTATGGCAGCAGGACAAACTGCTGTTTACCCCAGAGGCGGAGCAACCACCCCTGTGTCTCCGATGTGGTCAGCCGCTGGACCGCAGGCTGGTCATCAACGCCCTGAGCCGCTATGCAGATGTCCATATCTGCGAGGCGTGCGGTATAGATGAAGCCCTGCGTGATGCCAACCGTTGCCCACTCCCTCTAACAGAATGGGCAGCTGTCAAAAACGGTTTGAGCCAGCAGCAGACCGATTTTGAAGATCCGCTGCTGACTACTTCCTGCACCTTTGAAGATCTGTTTCAGCAAGGCTCCCGTCCTGCCAGCGAGATAGCCTATTCCCGTTCTGATTATGATGGATGGAAATGGTGGACCACCTGGCATCAGTGCCAAAAGGATACGCCTGTTCTGGAAGTTGCCCGTGAAATTGATGCTTTCCAGAATGCGCTGTTCCAACTGCCGGAGTTTCGGAATTTGGACACCTTGACACGGTTCTGCCGAGGGTACGCCCAGCCCACCAGCGAGCCCTCCGAATTCAATTTGTATTCGGAAACCGCCCACTTTTATATCTGGCTGCGACTGATTACTCGGCATCGAGATTATAATGCCTATGTGCATTACTATCTGAAAGGTTAAAAAGTTTGCAACGCACCGGATACAGTATGGCTCTGTATCTGGTGCGTTTTTCTATGTACTCCCAAGTATATACGCATAAAAATATTACCTTTGTAAACTCATTTTGACCTCTATGATATAAAAGCCACTACAAACTTGACAGTGTAAAGATAACGAAGTACAATATAGACAGTGTAAAGATTGGAGGATTTAGCATGGCACAGCAACGACAAACTTATCATCACAAAGACTTGCGAAATGCTTTGATTGAAACAGGTATTCAGCTTGTAAGTACAGAGGGAGTAAATGCTTTTTCTCTGAGGAAGGTAGCTGCGGCGTGTGGTGTCAGCCACGCTGCCCCTTATAGCCATTTTCAAAATAAAGAAGAATTGCTTGAAGCAATGCAACTATTTATCACAGATAGATTTTCTAAACAATTAGAAAGTACCGTTCAAAAGAATAATAATGTTGTAGAAATATTGAAAGATATGGGGATAGCCTATGTGTCTTTCTTTGTAGATAACCCTGCTTATTTTCAATTTTTATATTCGCAATCCAACATAAAAATTGACTTATCGTTATCGATACCAGACGATCAAAACTATAAACCCTATATCATCTATAAAAATATTGTAAGTAAACTACTAGAGCAGTCGCACTATCCAGAAGAAAAGCAAAATGATATTATCATAACCATTTGGGCTTTTATACATGGTGTTACCTCATTAGCCACCATGAATAATGTAAATTATGATAATGACTGGAGGGAGAAAGTCATTGATTTTATGGATGTTTTTCAGCTTCCTTTTATAGATAATACAGGAGAAAAAATATGATTGGGATTTATTTTAGTGGGACGGGAAATACAAAATATTGTTTAGAAAAGTTTGTTGCTCTATATGATAGGAACATTGAAATAACTCCTTTAGAGGATGAAGGTACAATAGAAAAAGTTGCACATCATAAAGACATCATTTTTGCCTATCCAATCTATTACAGCAACCTGCCTAAAATAGTACAGGATTTTATCTGTGGAAATTCTGATGTATGGAAGGGAAAACACATTTTTATTATTGCAACAATGGGACTGTTTAGCGGCGATGGTGCGGGTGTATCTGCAAGATTGTTTAAGCGATACGGAGCACACATATGGGGTGGACTTCATTTGAAAATGCCAGATTGCATTTGTGATGTAAAAGCCTTAAAGCGTACTCCAGATCAAAATAAGCAAATTGTCATACAAGCAGAAGAATGTATAAAATCAGCAGTGTACAATTTGAAAAATGGCACTCCAACTAAAAATGGTTTAGGCTTTTGGTGTCATATTGCAGGTCTGTTAGGACAGCGGCTTTGGTTTTACCGTAAAACACAAGCGTATTCAGACAAAATACAGATAAATTCCGACACTTGTATAAAGTGCGGCAAATGTGCATTGGTATGTCCTATGAATAATTTGTCATTATCCAAAGGTAAGATTGTAGCAAATGGACGGTGTACCTTATGTTATCGGTGCGTAAATCAGTGCAGCAAGAAAGCAATTACTATTTTAGGAAAAAAAGTAATATCCCAGAGTTCTATCTATGATTTTGGGGATTAGCACTTTACATTTTACGAGGAGGTGAGCAATATGGGAAAACTTCTGGTTCTATCACTTTCCGACTGCGAAGAACATATTTTTAATAGGGTCATGGCAGCAATCATAGACGAACCAGAGCTTGACCGTATTGCTCTCCCGCTCTCTGCTGCCTGTCTCTCCTTCCCCGATCTTGAAATTCGACTAAAGGAGCAGACAGTATCCTGCAGAGGTCAACTTGTTACTCTGACTCACCATGAATTTGCAGTTCTTGTATATCTGGCTCGTCACCCTGGCTGGGTATTCTCAGCCAGCCAGATTTACGAGGCTGTATGGGATAGAGACGGTGAACGCTGCGGCACCGCCGTTGCCAATGTCATCAGTCAGATCCGGCGCAAGTTGACGCCGGATACACCAAAGGGTGGCTATATCCGAACTGTACTGGGCAGTGGATATAAATTTGAATCCGTGATATAGGAAACGCCGGACATATGCCGATTGGCTCTGTCCGGCGCTTCGTTTTATATAAAACAAGGCTACAAGTATTACTTCCTTGCGTTGATTGAGCCAAGAAATTATAATTGAGTAATCATATGAATCCACATAACTTATATTCCATGAAAAAGCAGCAGAAAATGGGGTGTTACCCCAAGTCAGATCAATTATTTGTATGCCGGTGGGCGTATCCCCGGTGCTGTGAAGATGGCTACTATTTGGCTGATTCCCAAGGATGCGGAGAAACCGGCAGACCATCGTTTCAAAAATACAAAAAAATAATCCTCTCGTGAGGTTTCTGTGACATTTGGATGCTACACTAAGAATGAAGGAGTGTGATATAATGCGAATTTTAGTAGTCGAGGATGACCGACTTTTGAATAATACCTTGTGCTATAACCTGGATGCTGCGGGCTATGCCGTGGACTCTGCATTGACAAAATCAGCAGCCAGCAACTTTCTGACCAAGCAGGACTATGACCTGATCGTGCTGGATGTAAACCTGCCGGATGGGAATGGCTTTGATTTCTGCCGGGAGGTAAAGGAGCGCCGGCCGGATACAGCGGTGATCTTCCTGACCGCAAATGATATGGAGAGCGATATGCTCAAAGGATATGAGCTGGGCGCAGAAGACTATGTGACCAAGCCATTTCCCATGAGTGTCTTTCAAAAAAAGCTGTCCGTGGTATTGGGGCGGGTGGCGAAACAGTCTGGAGGCGATTGCTATGAGGATGGCGCACTATCCATCAATTTCTCGGAGATGACTGCTTCCCTGTCCGGTAAGCCGCTGGTGTTCACTCCATTGGAATACCGGCTGTTGAAAATCATGACCAAAAACCCGCAGAATGTTTTGACCAGACAGGTGCTGCTTGAAAAGCTGTGGGATGCCGATGGGAACTTTGTGGATGAACACGCCCTGACTGCGGCCATCAGCCGGGTGCGGAACAAAATTGAAACGGAGGGCCGCCAGTACATCAAGACGGTGTACGGCATGGGCTATATGTGGATTGGAGGGGCACCGAAATGAATATGCGAAAACTCTCCATCAACAAAGCCTGCATCCTTTTGGGAACGCTTCTGCTGCTGGCAGTTGGTGCAGTCTGCACCGCTGTTTATCTGCTGACTCAGAATATAACCGCTGTCCGGTGTGTGTTCCTGTTCAGTCTCTTTGTACTGCTCTGCGTTATCTTCTTTGTGTCCCTGATCCGCCGGAAGCTGGTCCGGTTCTCCGATGCCTTTTGTGGTCAGATGGATGATATGCTCTCCGGGGATATGCAGCCGAAGCAGACGGTCGAGGAAGAAAGCCTGTTCTATAAAATCAACTACCGGCTGGGGCGGCTGTACGAGGTCATGCAGGAAAATAAAAACAGCATCGCAAAGGAACGGGCTGACCTGCAAGAGCTGATCTCCGACATTTCTCATCAGGTCAAGACCCCGATTGCCAACTTGAAGATGATCAACAACACGCTGCTTGAAAACGAGGTTCCCCCGCAGAAGCAAAAGGAATTTCTGACAGCCCAGGCCAGCCAACTTGATAAGCTGGACTTCCTCATGCAAGCCATGATTAAAACCTCCCGCCTGGAAACGGGAGTCATTTCGCTAGAGCAAAAACAGCAGCCGGTTTATGATACCCTTGCCGCTGCCCTGGGCGGGATTTTGCTCAATGCCGAAAAGAAACAAATAGATGTGCAGGTGGAATGCCCGGAGTATTTGGATGCGCGCCATGATAGAAAATGGACAAGCGAAGCCCTGTTCAACATTCTGGATAATGCTGTGAAATACACCCCGGCAGGCGGGCAGATCCGTGTGTCGGTGGAAGGCTGGGAAATGTATGTGAAGATCGACATTGCAGATACCGGCATTGGCATCACAGAACAGCACCAAGGGACGATTTTTAAGCGGTTTTACCGGGAAGATGCGGTGCATGATGTGGATGGTATTGGGATCGGCCTGTATCTTGCCCGCGAGATCGTGACCTTGCAGGGCGGCTATATCCGGGTGGTATCGGAAGTTGGGAAAGGCTCAACCTTTTCTGTTTTCCTGCTCCGAAAGTAGCGCCGACACGCCCCAAAAATTGAAATGTCACAGACTTGTGACATTTGGGGCCGAATTTAGCGGAAATTTTTTGTGGCTCATGACATTTCTGTGAGGTTTGGTCGTTACAATGAGTTTATCAAAAAGAAAGGATGGTGTTCTTTATGAGCATTTTGCAAGCGACTGAACTGAAAAAATATTATGGCACAGAGCCGAACATTACCAGAGCCTTGGATGGTGTGACCCTCTCCATAGAAAAGGGCGAATTTGTAGCCATCGTGGGAACCTCCGGCAGCGGTAAATCCACGCTGCTGAACATGATAGGCGGATTGGATGTGCCCACCTCCGGCCAGGTGGTCGTGGATGGCAAGGAGCTGTCCAAACTCAAAGACGAGGAACTGACCGTTTTCCGCAGAAGAAAGATCGGCTTTATCTTCCAGAACTACAATCTGGTGCCGGTGCTGAATGTCTACGAAAACATCGTGCTGCCTGTGGAGCTGGACGGAAACAAGGTAGACAAGAAGTTTATGAAAGAAGTCGTTCAGATGCTGGGGCTGGAGGATAAGCTGAACAATATGCCCAATAACCTTTCCGGCGGCCAGCAGCAGCGCGTAGCCATTGCCCGCGCTTTGGTGTCAAAGCCTGCAATCGTCCTGGCTGATGAACCGACTGGCAATCTGGACAGCAAGACCAGCGCCGATGTGCTGGGGCTTCTGAAAACCACAAGCCAGAAATTCCATCAGACCCTCGTGATGATTACCCATAACAGTGAGATCGCCCAGCTTGCCGACCGCATCATTCGGATCGAGGATGGTAAGATCGTGCAGTAAAGGGGGCAGGACTATGAATGACATTCTATTTGGCAATAACAACAAGGCTGTCATCAAAAAGCTGGCGAACCGCAGCTTCCGCAGCAACAAAATGCGGAATGTGATTGCGGTCATTGCGATTGCCCTGACAACCTTTCTCTTTACAGCAGTCCTGACCATTGGTATGGGAGCCAAGGGAACGCTGGAATACAATATGGCAAAGATGATCGGCACTGGTGCGGATGCGCTGGTACAGGGCCTTTCCGAAGAACAATTCCAGCAGTTAAAAGAAAACTCCATGTTTGAAAAGGTAGGTTGTTGGGTTCCCATTGAGATCATGACCAACACCAACCGGATGGTTGCGGAAATTGATTACGCAGATCAGCCTCAGTTGGAGCTTCGGATGCAGACACCGCGCACAGGTTCTGCGCCCCAAAAAGCAAATGAGGTTTTGGTTTCTGCCAATATACTGAAGGATCTGAACATCGAAGAAAAAATTGGGGCAGAAATTCCTATCGAATTTAAGAATCGTCAAAGCGGCCAGATGTATCATTTTGATATGATTGTATCCGGTATTTACGACACACCAAACGAAAAATCGGAATCAGTCATTGTTTCCAAAGCCTTCATGGAAGAAAATCCGGAGATGATGCGCGAAATTGCCCAAGGGCGTGAGGGCTGTGGCATTTATGATGCTGATGTGATTATGCGGGATAGCTCCATGGTAAAGGAGCGTATCTCGGAGTTTGTCCGCAGCATTGGCGGTAATCCAGACGATAGAAGTGCTGAGAATTATGTCCGTGTAGCCCCCAACACTTTCCTTTCCAACAACAGCGGCGGCTCTATCATGTGGCTGGTAGCAGGTGTATTTGGCGTCCTATTCATGTTCTGTGGGTATCTGCTGATCTACAATGTATTCGAGATTGCAGTTACCAACGATATTCGGCAGTATGGCCTGCTACGGACGGTGGGGACTACTTCCCAGCAGATCAAGCGTTTGGTCAACCGGCAGGCGCTGTACCTGTTCCTGATTGGAACACCATTTGGCCTGCTTTTTGGCATCCTGCTCGGACGCAGTATTCTGCCTGCGGCACTCCAGATGTTTGCTGCCGACTATAGTGGTAAAAACATTGAGGTCAGCACACTTCCATATTTGGGTATCATCGTAGGTGCGATCCTGTTCTCAGGACTTACAGTTTATATTAGTACCAGAAAGTCGGTGAAGAAAGCCTCCCGTGTGTCACCTATCGAGGCTATCCGCTATGTAGAACAGGATACGGTTTCCATAAAACGGAAAAAGACAAATACTGGAGCAGTTATTCCTCGCATGGCGAAGGCCAACCTCCAGCGCAATAAGCGCCGGACGGTCTTTATTGTGATTTCCCTGACTTTGAGCATCGTCCTCCTGAACTCGGTATTTATCTTCAGCGGCAGCTTTGATGAAGCTACTTATGTACAAAAACAGACCCGAAGTGACTTTGCGGTTTATAACCCAGACATTCAAGCCGCATGGGGAGATGAATTTGGGCATAGCTGTACTGTTTCAGAAAAATCGGTAGAGGAAATTGAACAGCAGCCAGGTGTAATGAACGAAGTCCGCCTATACCGTAATACTTTTGAGGATGATCATATTGCCTGTGATTGGGGTCCTTCTTTCTCGATTGACAATACAAATAAATATGCCTATGTACTTCCTGATTCATTAAATCTCGGCTGGACTGAGGATGGAGAGGATTATGCTGCGTTGACTGCGGATAACCTTCCTCTTGGGAATGTGTATGGCTTCTCTGAAAATCTCCTGAACAAGATGGACATCATTGAGGGTGAAAGCGATGTGTCTGTCCTGAAAGAAAAACTCTGGAATGGTAACAATGTAATTTTAGTAAGCCACTATGACGATAAGGGAAACTTAAGCGGTGGTGCGGATAATATCTATTATTTTGGCCTGTCGGTTGGAGACACCATTCAATTTTATGAAAATGGAGCTCCGACTGAGGAGTTTACAGTGATTGCAAAGGCTGCTGTTACGAGCAATGAAATGACTTTGACTGGCGGTGGCGATAATATTACGACAGATGTTGGTGGACCAAAGATCTATATGTCAGAAAATAAGTTCAAAGAGATTTATGAAACCCCTACCTTGTACGGTTTCCTCTTTGATGTAGAGGAACAGTATCAGCAGGATATGGAGAACTATCTGATGCGGGACACCGATGTTTCCTATAATTCTATTACAACGCTGAAAGCTGATGTTTTAGGCATTAAAAATGTTGTCCTGCTGGTTGGCGGAATGATAGGTGCTGTATTTGCTTTGGTGGGCCTGATCAACTTCATCAATCTGGTTATGACCAATATCGTTACCCGCCGTCATGAGTTTGCCACTATGCAGAGCATTGGTATGACGAACCGGCAGCTCCGAAAAATGATGATTTCGGAAAGTTTCTCCTATGTGCTTCTGGCAGGGATTGTCGGCACATTAGTTGCGGCGACACTTGGCATGACATTGCTAAGAGCATTTGTAGAAAACGGTCCTACCAGTATGATGATGACATTCCAGATAACCTTGTTGCCTGCGCTGATTATGCTGGTTCTCTTTCTGGTACTGGCGTTTATCGTTCCGGTTGTTGCACTCCGACTCCTTAACAATCGGAGTGTCGTAGAGCGGCTTCGGGTAAATGAATAACAGGCGCAGCCATATCAAGTGAATACTTCCTGCGCCGTCGTATGCGGCTGTGGGACGCGGAAAACCGGGGGATTTTTCTCCCGGTTTTTCAAATGTCACGAACTTGTGACATTTGGGGCCGAATTTAGCGGAAATTTTTTGTGGCTCGTGACATTTCTGTGAGGTTTGTTCGTTACAATGGGTCTAAGTTAAAGAAAGGATGGTGTTCTCTATGAGCATTTTGCAAACGACTGAACTGAAAAAATACTACGGCACAAAGCCGAATATCACAAAGGCCCTGGATGGTGTGAACCTCTCTGTTGAGCAGGGGGAATTTGTAGCGATTGTTGGAACCTCCGGCAGCGGCAAATCCACTCTGCTGAACATGATCGGCGGGCTGGATGTGCCTACCTCCGGCAAGGTCATTGTGGATGGGCGCGACCTCTCTACATTGAAAGATGAGCAGCTTACCATTTTCCGCAGGAGAAAAATCGGCTTCATCTTCCAGAACTACAATCTGGTACCAGTGCTAAATGTCTACGAAAACATCGTGTTGCCCGTAGAACTGGACGGAAACAAGGTAGACAAGAAGTTTATGAAAGAAGTGGTGCGGATGCTGGGGCTGGAGGATAAGCTGAACAATATGCCCAGCAATCTCTCCGGCGGCCAGCAGCAGCGTGTAGCCATCGCCCGCGCTCTGGTATCGAAGCCTGCTATCGTTCTGGCTGACGAGCCTACCGGCAATCTGGATAGTATGACCAGCAGCGATGTGCTGAGCCTGCTGAAAGTTACCAGCACAAAATTCCACCAGACCCTCGTAATGATTACCCATAATAATGAGATCGCTCAGCTTGCCGACCGCATTATTCGGATCGAGGATGGTAAGATCGTGCAGTAAGGGGGTGGGACTATGAATGATATTTTATTTGGCAACAATAATTCCAAAGTAATTACCAAGCTATCCAAACGCTATTTCAAGAAGAATAAGGTACGCAATCTGGCTGCGCTGCTGGCAATTATCCTGACTGCTTTCCTATTTACCTCTATCACTTCCCTGGCGTTCAATATGGCGTCCTCCATCCAGCTATCCCTGCAAATGCAGAAAGGCAGCAAGGCGGATGGCACTTTGGGGTATATGACGGAGGAACAATACGAGCAGCTTGTAAACAGCGATTTTGTGGAGCAGGCAGGTCACCGGCGTATCATTGGCTATGCAAGCAATACTTCCAGCCATTCCATTGAGATCAATTATGCGGACAGTGTGCAGCAGGAGCTGACCTTCTGTGTGCCTACCCACGGAGCTGCACCGGAGAAAGCGAATGAGATCGCCACTACGGATTTGGCGCTGAAGGCGCTGGGTGTAGAACCTGAGATCGGCGCAGAGGTTCCGTTGGAATTTGAACTGCGGGGGAAAACTTATCATTATGATATGGTGCTTTCCGGCTGGTGGGAAGCAAGCAATGACTCTGTGAGCGTTGCGACTGTTTCAGAGCAGTTTATAAAGGAAAACCCCGATGTGGTGCAGAACACTTATGCGGTAGACCATGAAATGTCCGGCGTTACTTTTTCTGATGTCGTGCTGAAGAATAAAGCAAATGTTCAGCAGCAGTTGAATGAGTTCGTTTACTCCATTGGCGGCAATCCAGAGGATATGGGCGCAGACAATTTCATTCTCGCCTCCGAAAATCAAATGTCCCAGGGATTGACTTCATCAGAGTCCATCGTGTTTGCTGTTGTATTTATCCTGATGTTTGTCGTGTGCGGATACCTGCTGATCTACAATATCTTTGATATTTCTGTGATGCAGGATGTTCGTCAATACGGCCTGCTGCGGACGATTGGCACTTCCACACGGCAGATCAAGGGCATTGTGAACCGTCAGGCGGTCTGGCTCACGCTGATCGGGCTGCCCATCGGTCTGATCGCCGGTTTCTTTGCCGGTTGGGTGCTGCTTCCTGTCGTGACAGAGATCATCAGCCTTGAATCGTCTATGCTGGGTACATCCGTATCGACTTCGCCGCTGATCTTTGTTATCGCCGCTCTCTTTACAATCTTGACCGTGTTTATCAGCACCCGGAAGCCTGCAAAAAAGGCGGCAAAGATTTCTCCTCTGGAGGCGATCCGCTACACCGAGCAGAACGCCTATAAAAAGAGAAGCGCCAAGCGTACCAATGGAGTAAAGCTGTCCCGCATGGCCTTTTCCAACCTGGGGCGCAATCGTCGGCGTTCAGCGTTTATCATTATTTCCCTGCTTCTGTGCATCGTCCTGTTTAACTCTATCATCATTGTGACGCAAAGCCTTGATGAAGAAAAGTGGGTAAACCGTGTTACCAGAACAGATTTTAATGTCTATAACTCCGCCGCATTTAATGTAATGGAAAGCGTTCAGCACCATGAAGATACGCTCTCACAGCAGGCGGTGGATCTGATTGCCGGACAGCCTGGAGTTGAGGATGAACGCTATCTCTATCGAAATACAAAAGACGATAGAAATGTGTTGGTTGACTATGGGTTTGAAGATTTAAGCGGCATAGAGCTGTTCTATGAGGAAGAAGGCGTCGTAAATCAAAGCTATCAGGGATATAGCCTGTACACAAGTTCTGATACCGAAAGGCGCTATTTTGGTAATGTGATGGGAGCCTCCGAAAATTTCTGGGCGGATATGCGTATTTTTGAAGGCGAAAAAGATGCTGAAACCCTAACGCAGAAAATGGCTACCGGAGAATATGTCATTATTGGCTGCCCCATGGACAAACTGACAGAGGAACCAAGGAACACTCCGCTGACCGATCAGTTACAGGTTGGAGAGAGCATTTCCTTCTACAAGGATGGGGAACTGGTCAAAACCAGCACCATCCTTGCAAAATCGATCCTCGTGGGAACGGAAACCGAAACGCCGACAGGCACCACCGCCCAGGCACACATCGCCGCTGATGCTCCTTTTGTATATCTGCCGGACACTGTATTTAAGGAAATCTATGACGCTCCCACGCTGCTGACTTATGGATTCAATGTGGATGAAGCCTTGCAGCCGCAGATGGAAGAATTTTTGAGTAGCTATGTGAGCGAAAATTCTTCGGTTGCCTATACTTCCACCAAGTTGTTGAAAGAGCAGCTTGATTCAGTACGCAGCATGATTCTGGTTATCGGCGGTCTGATTGGCTGCATCATGGCCTTTGCGGGACTGATCAACTTTACTAACATGATCATTACCAACATCATCACCCGCCGCCATGAGTTCGCCACCATGCAAAGCATCGGTATGACCGGCAAGCAGCTTCGCCGCCTGATGGTCTATGAGGGCATCTATTATGCCGCAGGCGCAGACATTATCGGCGGAGCAGTCGCAGCAATCTTGGCTGTCACAGTGCTAAAGAGCGCATTGAATGGCCCTTCCATGTGGTTCTTTACTCTGAACATTACATTGGTTCCTGTTCTGGTCATTGGTGTGCTTTATCTGCTGCTGGCTGCGGTTATTCCGCTGATCGTTCTCCACTTCTTTAACAAGGGAACTGTGGTGGAACGACTGAGGACTTCAGAATAAAATATCACAAAACAAGTGAGAAAGGATGTGAGCAAGATGGGGAAACTCGTGATTCTGTCCATTACTGACTGTGAAGAACATATAATCAATAAAATTATGGAGCTTATTGCGGATGAGCCGGAGTTTATCCACCTTGCACCATCTCCACCGCAGTCTGCACTTTCCTTCCCTGGTCTTGAAATTCGGCTAAAGGAACAAACTGTATATTGCAACAGTACCCTCATCACTTTGACTTACCATGAATTTGCAGTCCTTACATATCTGGCTCGACATCCAGGTTGGGTATTTTCCGCTCATCAAATCTATGAAGCTATATGGTGCAAAGATGGTGAGCACTGCGGCACTGCAGTTGCCAGTGTAATTGGCCAGATCCGTCGCAAGCTGACGCCAGACACACCGAAGGGCGGTTATATCCGCACTGTACTGGGCAGCGGGTATAAGTTTAACAGTTCCCCCTTTTAAGGCAACAAGAAAGGCTTCGAGACCGTGATGATCTCGAAGCCTTTCTTATTTCCATGAGACATGAACACTATAACTCAATCAACTATAATTCCTATAAGAATGCTGGTTTCAGATAATATTTAAAGAACTAATCCATTCTTGGATTGCTTCCACCAGTACATACTGCTGACGCAAGACGGCCATACCTGTTTCCGGAATACTGGGGGTGTTTTCTTTTTCCCGTATATTATCTTCCAAATAGGATTTTAAGACACTAACATTTTCCTGAATTTCTGCTATACACGACTTTTGTTTTTCGATCGGCAAGGAATCCAAATTTACAATAACAGCGTTGAAGTCAAGAAAAATGTTAATCGGCTTTGCGGAAATCTCAAACATGAGGCGTTCAAATTCTGCTTCTCCGGCTTCCGTTAGCGAGTAAATTGCTTTTTCTGGCATCTTTCCTTCCTTTACGATTTCGCCTCGGATTAGTCCTTTTTCTTCCAACTGTATTGCTTTTTTATAAATAGACGGGGTACTGATTTTTACCCATTTTGATATTTTTCTATATTCTACTAATTTTTGAATATCGTAGGCACTCATTGGCTCCTTTTTCAAAATTCCCAACACGATCAAATCTATGGTAGCCATGTGGACCACACCCTTTCGCTATGTTCTCTGCATAAAATATTACCGTCAAATCCGCTATAAATTATAGTAGTAGACTTTATACTTTTTGTCAAGGCAAATCGCTTCTCACCTCTTGACATCTACTATAAATTATAGTAGTATATTCATTCGGTAGTATACTATAATTTATACCACTATAATTTATATCTCTAAGGAGCGAAAGGAGTATTAACAATGAGTGAACGTAACAGCAAACTTGAGCTTTTGGGCAGTGCGCCTATCCCCAAAGCTCTGATGGCGCTTGGCGTGCCGATTATGATTGGGATGTTAATCAATGCCCTATATAATCTGGTGGATGCCTATTTTGTGAGCGGACTGGGAAAGAGTCAAATGGGAGCCATTTCTATCGTTTTCCCGTTAGGACAAGTCGTAGTTGGATTGGGACTAATGTTTGGCAACGGTGCTGCATCCTACCTGTCAAGACTTTTGGGACGAGGCGATAAGGATACTGCCAATAAGGTGGCAAGTACCGCTCTGTATAGTAGTCTTCTGATTGGCGCTATTATCATCCTTTTCTCTACAATCTTCCTTAAACCAATTTTGACTATGTTAGGCGCGACAGAAACTATCATGCCGTATGCTCTGACATATTCAAGAATTTATATATTGTCCTGTGTTTTCAATGTGTTTAATGTGACCATGAACAATATTGTAAGCAGTGAAGGTGCAGCAAAGACAACTATGTGTGCATTACTGTTGGGAGCTGTGTTGAATATCGGATTAGACCCTCTTTTTATTTACACTTTCAACATGGGGGTTGCCGGTGCAGCGATCGCCACTGCGATTTCTCAGCTGGTATCTACACTCGTTTATCTTACATATATTCTGCGAAAAAGAAGTGCATTTTCTTTCAGCTTAAAAGCATTTTCTCCAAATGGGCAAATGATGGCGGAAATCTTGAAAATCGGTGTACCTACTTTGGTATTCCAGTTGCTTACAAGTCTTTCGATTACCCTGATTAACCGTGCAGCCAGCGATTATGGCGATTCGGTTATTGCAGGCATGGGGGCAGTCACGCGAATTACTGCTATGGGAACGCTTGTTGTCTTTGGATTTCTGAAAGGGTTTCAACCTATTGCCGGATTCAGCTATGGGGCAAAGAAATTTGATCGTCTACGCGAAGCAATTAAAACCTCAATCATTTGGTCTACAAGTTTCTGCTTAGTCGTGGGCTTGGTGATGGCCGTTTTCTCCTCGCAGATTATCTCTCAATTTACCGAGGGAGATGTTCAAATGATTTTAGCCGGTCAAAAGTCCCTGTTTGCGAACGGTCTTACATTCGTTTTTTTCGGTTTCTACACAGTATACTCCTCTCTATTTCTTGCTCTGGGCAAGGGAGCAGCAGGTTTCTTTTTGGGAGCATGCAGACAAGGTATCTGCTTTGTTCCTGTCATTTTGCTGTTGCCTATGGTATGGGGAATGAACGGAATTCTATATGCCCAGCCCATTGCAGATATAATTTCCGTAGTAATCACGCTATTTATGGCAATGCATCTTCATAAGGAAATATCCATAGCCGAAAATCATACTATTTCTGAAAAAAAGCAATAACCTAATTTTACTATAACGAAAGCCCGTATTCGCTGACAAAAGAAAAAATCATCGAACACTAAATATAAATATATAGGAGGGGGATACACGCAATATGGGAAAACTCTTGATAGTGTCCATTTCTGACCACGAAGAACATATTTTTAATAGAGTCATGGCAGCCATCGCAGATGAACCAGATTTTGACCATATTGCCCCTCCACATTCAAGTCTTTCCTTTTCCAATTTGGAAATCTTACTGAAAGAACATGCTGTGTACTGTAGTGGCAATCTTATTCCTATGACCCAACATGAGTTTGCTGTCCTCGCTTATTTGGCTCGTCATCCTGGCTGGGTATTTTCTGCCAGCCAAATCTATGAAGCTGTGTGGAATGCGGACGGTGAACACTGCGGAACTGCAGTTGCCAGTGTCATCGGCCAGATCCGGCGCAAGCTGACGCCAGACATGCCGAAGGGAGGCTATATCCGCACCGTACTGGGCAGTGGGTATAAATTTAGCAGTTCTCCTTTTTAAGTCCATAAGAAAGGCTCCGAGGCCGTAAGGATCTCGGAGCCTTTCTTATGGACTTAAATCTTAAACAATTTAATCGCCTTCAACAAAATAATGCTCAATTCCTGATACAGATCCTCATCCAGTGCTCCATCAATAATGGCATACTTGAGCAGCAATGGCCGGTACATCTGTAAAATCGCCGTAATGGCATCCTCGTTTCCAGCCTTGGCGCTGAGAAGCAGACATTCAAAATTCATCTCTTGTCACCTCCTTCAATGCTCTTTCTAATTTTCTGAATCGTCCTGTAGTAAAGCGCCGCTGCCCCTTTATAGGACAGTCCAAACTTTGCTCCCAAAGTCTCAAAATCTTCTTCCTCCAGCGTTCGGTCCAGAAATATCTGGCGTTCCCGTTCATTGAGTTTTTGCAGTGCCTCCAGAAGCGCCCCGTTCTCAATCACATCCATAAGCGGCAATTTGTCTAAAACCACTTCCTCTGAGCTGGGTTCGGATTCGTAGACCACTTCCGCAGTACTCTCTATACTGCTACGTTTATAAAGCTGGATCAAATAATCTTTTCTGCGGCGCTTGACCGCCGACACCAAATATGCTGTAAATCTAAATTGCAGGTCATCTTCTGCCTGTCCATTGTTCCGTTGCCACATGGCTTTACCTCCAAAAGTCTCAAGAATTCCGATGTATTTCCTGAGCTTCTGGCGGTGACCTGCACCGGGCCAAGGCTGGCTGATATAAAGAAAAACAGCCAGCTTTGTACCAATGGACAAAACCAGCTGTTCCTTGAATTTCTGCATCGAGCAGTTCAATAGACGCCGTCCGGGCAGGTGGAGGTTTCTCTTTATGTGAAGAAAACTCTCTTGCCCTGCCTCGACGATATACCCCTATTGAGAGCCGTTCATGAAAAGCCGTGTGTCCTGGAGTTATGAAAGCAATGAACTGCTCGATGTCGTGGAATCCTTTTTCCATAACACCGTTACTCCCTGTCCGCAGTTATGCGGACGGCACACAGGCGGCCTGCATCATCCCCTTTCTTTCGCGATATGGCAGCGCAACGCTGCCGCCCTGCTGATAATTGTTAAATTGTAAAATAATACTTTTTTCAAATGCTGTTCCAGAGCTATTCTATATGAAAACAGGAGGCGGCCTTTATCCCCATCATCAGGATAAAGACCGCCCTGTACTTCCGATTTTCATTGGGTATCGTACTGATCTCATACCCCCACCTCCGCTTGCTGAATTTTCATTGATTTTTGGGATCACTGCCATAATTACAGTGTAACTGACAGTTTTCGGAAACTTTTGGAGTAGCATTGGAATATCCTTCGAGGAAAGAGAAAATCATTCGACATTATATGACAAAACAAGCTTCAAAACGGTCACTGCATTTTTCCGCTTTGGAGCCATCCCTTTATTATTTCCATAAAGTTGCATCTTCTGTCGTTACCTGTGCCGTATCCGGATGGATATAAATGATTTGGAGTCCTTTCTTTTTGGCATAGTTAACAGTCTGCTGAGTTCCGGATCGCATATTGTTTACATTATCATAAACAGCCACCATACAGCCGGCCTGATCCACCATAAAGTAATTGCGTTTTTTATAATTCTCACTTGATGGCATTTCACCCAGGATTAAAACCCTCGCTGCATATTTGCGAATAAACTTCATTCTCTTTCTGTGCCAGTCATCCCAATCTGCATCATATCCCTCAAAGGGGAGAGCCAGACACAATTCCACATCTTGATACGCCGTCTGTTCTTTCATGCGCAACAGGATCTCTGCCGCCCACATATCAGCTCCCATTGCTCCCCCAGCCCAAAAGCATCGCACCCCCTGATTATAAAGCCATATAAGTTGCTCCTGCAAACACTTTTTGATCCGCTGGCAGCGCTTGTCCCTCTCGTTATATTTGAACTTGAAACGAGTCGGCCTATGGCCCGTAATTACACACGAAAAACTGTTCATATGGTTCTCCTTTCTCGGTATCCATCTTCGTCTATTATACTTGCCATAGACGAGATAAATCAACCATGACCGCTTAATAATCCATGTCATAGCGGATAAAATGTAACTATGGCATGGAGGTGACGCATGGATAATCTACTAAAAGATATGGGTAAACGGATCTTCGACCGGAGGAAACAACTGAATATGACCCAGGAAACTCTGGCAGAGCTGGCTCATGTCACACCACAGACCATCTCCACCGCAGAACTGGGACAAAAGGCTATGCGACCTGAAACAATCCTCAAAGTCTGTGATGCGCTCAACATCAGCACCGAGTACTTGTTGCGAGGAATCATCACAGAAACAGATTCCTCCCTTCTCATGGCGAAGATTTCCACACTAACGCCCAAGCAATACAGGCATTTTGAAGATATTTTAGACAGCTTTATCGCGGCCATACAGGAAGAGGCATAGGAGCATCACTGGCTCCCATGCCTCTTTTGATTATCCTCTGCTACGGAATGCAGATAAAGCGCTGGCAATCAGACTGCGTGTTCTATCGTCCATTTCAGTCTCATCCCCCGCCTCCTGTGCATCCGAAACAACCATAGGCGCTACTGACTTCTTCTCTGTTCTGACTGGATGAATCTGCTCTTCTACCTTTTCCCGTCCCATCCCTTCCTGCCGCAAAATCTCTTTGACGATAGCCACCACCGCTTCTTTGCTGATGACCGAAGCATTTAGCGGCTGCGGCTCCTGCCCAAAGTGCTCATTATAGTAAACCACTGCATTTGCCACATACTGTGCTTTTGTGCGGGGACTCTGCAGCTCCAGTAATCCAATGGCAGTCTCGTGTATAGGATCTCCCTCATTAAAGCGCAGTGTAAACCGTCCCCGTTCTTTTTTCTCGCCCATACCATCACCTGCCTGCTGTTTCAATCCGGTACAGATACTCATATCCATCCGCATTTGCATTGATTTTCGGTACAAAGAATGGTGTTCCCACCTTGCCTGAAGTTTCAATCTGCCGCTTCAAAAGAATGGCGCCACCGCCTACAAATACTACCTTGCAATATTGCAAGTCTATCATACGCTCTCGCAGCGTGCTGAACAGATCGCTGATAAATTCCTGCGCCATCTGTTCTGTCAGCCGTATGGCTGCATCCGGATATTTGGTCTTTTTCCCCATCAAGATGGCATCCACATCCCCTTCATCCAACAACAGGTCCAGTTCCGAATTCACCTTGGAACGCACCTTATTGTACAGCAGGATCACACCATTTTCTAACGAATCGCAGGAGGTAAGGTCAATCTCTCCGTTTTTCATCAGCAAATAGTCTGCAGTGAACCCACCAATATCCAGGATTACTGCTTTGGGTTCCTCCACAAGCGTGTGGAGCATGGTAGCCGCTGCTGCGTAAGCCTGGGGGAAACAGACCACATCCTCAATATAGATGGAATACGGCTTGCCCTGCACCTCAAACTCTATCACGCCACGCTGTCCAAAATATTGCGTGAACCGTTCCACTTGGGCGCCAAAGTGTGCCGGCGGCAGCCCTACTGCCAGTTGGATACGCTGAACCTCCGTGGAATATGCTCCCCTCGCTTCAATTTCACCAGCCAGAGCAAATAGAGTCAGGATAAAGAAGCGATCATCCTCCGTTTTATCTTTCCGATAAGGAATCCGCTCAGTAGACAGCGTATAGTAGGTATTCTGATACCTCAGCACATTCTGTCCAAAGGGACGGGTGACGCTCTGCTTCAGACCGGATACAAACGGCTCACAGTGTACCGTTTTAATTTGTTTGTTGCCATGATCAACACCAATTAGCATATGTAATGCCTCCTTCTTACTTTATACATATCCTTTACGCCTATATGACGCCTATTCTCAACAATCACGCTCTATTTTTAAGAAAAGGAAAAGCAGGAGACCTATAGAGGTTTCCCGCTTTCGCCTTCTGCATAGTATGCGCAGATAAAAGATTCGATTGTTCTATTCTGCTATATCCTGTGGAACTTCAAATTTGTATCCGCTCCCCAAGACAGTACGGATATAGCCCGCTTTCGGCATATCCGGAGTCAGTTTTCTGCGAATCTGACCAATGACGCTGGCAACGGCTGTTCCGCAGTTTTCACCATCCTCCCCCCACACTTCTTCATAAATCTGCCCAGCAGAAAATACCCAGGACGGGTGGTTTGCCAAGTATACCAATGTCGCAAATTCCCGATGGGTCATAGAAATTAACTCGCCGTTTCGGTGTACCGTTCTCTCCTTCAGGCGAAGCTCCAATCCCGGAAAAACAAGAGTATTACAAGGGTGAGATGACACAATATGGTCAAATCCTGGCTCGGCTGCAATAATCTCCATAATTCTGCTAAGTATGTATTCTTCATGGTCTGTTACCGACAATACAAAGATTTTTCCCATATGTCCCTCCCTTATTCGTAATTAGAATGCTGATACCCTGCAACCAATATAAAGTTTACTTGTTTATTTCAGTAATAACGACTGTTCCGTTTTTATCCAGCAAAGGGGTAATCCCCGTATCATGGACAAGGTAGTTTACACCTGTTTCGGTGTCTACAACAATACTCAAGGAAGTTCCCTGTGTATAGATTGTTTCAAAGCGCTTTTCTTTGTTTGCCATAGTAATCCACTCCTTTGCATAGTGTAAGGTATCAGCATTTCTAATTTATTACTCTATGATAAAGGCCAAATGTTGCAGAAATCTCCTAACCTCTTTCTTTTTCGGCAAGAAAACAGGCGGAATTGCTTCATTTTTGTAGCAATTCAATTTTTATCTCATTTCCGGTCGAAGAATAACCCGTTTGAATAAGAACATTGTTGCACCAAAATAGGTCAGGTAGATTGCACAGAATAGCAGGATCGTCACCAGACCATAAAGAGGTACAAGTCCCTGCTGCAAGATTGCCTCTCCGAAAAAGAACTGTGCCCCTGTGATCAGTAAAACCGTCAGCAAAAGAGGGAATAGCAGTGGGATCAAAAAGACTGTGGACAGTTCCCTGCGGATCAGGGAAGCCTGCCTGTGGCTCGGTACACCCAAACGGTCAATGACTGCATAATTCTTCTGGTTTTTGTCTATGGCAGAAAGCTGCTCAAATGCAAGAACCGAGCAGGATAGAATGATGAAAATAATGCTTAAATACAATCCGCAGAACGAAATAGCTGTAAATCCCGTCAGCGAATTGGCAACGCCCCACGCCTTTACTGTAACACCCATCGTTACTTTTTCCGGAAGCTGTTGACCGGACTGCAATTCCGGCTGCCATTTCCCACTGTTCAGGAATTGCTTCAAGTCGCTTTTCAATTCCGGGTATCCGCCATCTTCCAGTTTCATCGCCAGACGGATTTTTTCTCCGACGAATTGTGAAGCTGCTTCATCCGGCAGAACAAGTACATATCCCTTCGTTCCGGCCATTTGATACTGCTCCATCGGCTCCGTCAGGATCGGCGTTTCCGCAGCAGACAAGGTCCGACCATTGAATGTGATCTCCGGCTGCTGCGCCAAGCCCTGTCGGATTCCGTCCATATAGTTCCATGTATCGCAATGAACCAAAAATTCGTTGTTGCTCATGGAAACAGGAGAAAGCCCCAGGATTTCACGCAAATGGTTATAGTCGGACAAGGACAAGGCTTCGATCGGTTTTTCAGGAACCGCATACAGATAATAACTCACAGAATCCTCGACTCCACAATGCTCCTCTGTAAAGGAAACGATGGAATCCATGTTGGATTTTTCCAAAGGTGCATCAATCGCCACGCCTGCATCATAGGGATAATAGGCTTTCATGTTGGCTTTGTAGCCTGCTCCCATGGTAAGCCCCACAAACATGGTTGCCAGAGATATGGTTAAAAGAATCGCCACCACAGCCATTGTCCGGCCAGCAGAATGGATGCGCCGCCCAATCTGCCCCAGGAAGAACAGATTTTCTTCTTTGTACTTATGGCGCAGATTTTGTTTTGCAAATCGGTGCAGCAAAAGCGGAATCTGGCGATGCAGCTCGTAAACCCCCACCAGAATGAGCAGGCAGGCTCCGCCAAGGTACAAAAATGCTTCATTGGTTTGTGTCTGAAGCATCCGCCCAAGCAAAATCACGCCTGCAACCATTGCGGCTATTGAAAGCAATACTACCAAAAGACTATGGCGGAATGATTTGAAATGGTATTCTTCATTCTTGCGGTTATCATACAGAAGATCGATTACTTTCTGATGCCGGATAATCTTTGCTGCTCGGAGCATCCCAAAACTATACATCAAGGCAAAAAACAAAAATGTTACTGCCCATGCCTGGAGAGAAAAGGAAACCTGATAGGTATGCGGTACCTCAAAGATATTTTTTACCACTTGATTCAGCAAACCAGAAAGCCCTGTGCCAACCAAAGAACCAAGCAGAAAGGCTCCTGTGCCGATGATACTGTTTTCAGCAAGGAACAAATTTCGTACTGTCTTTGCTTCCATGCCAATCAGTTCGTAGGTTGCAAACTCTTTTTTCCGTCGTCCCAGCATAAAGCGGATCGCATAACCGATCACAAATGAGGACATAAAAGCAACCAGAGCTGACATAAGCAGAATTCCAGTCGTCAGCATCGACATATTTTCTGCCATAGCAAGAACATCTGATGAAAAGCCCAATGCCAAAAATGAGTACATCAATGCCGCAGTCAAGGTAAGCGTCACAAAGTAAATGATATAATCCCGCAGGCTTCTGCGGATATTTTGAATTGCTAACTTCCAGTACATCATTACGACCTCCCTTCCTTTAATGTTTTTCTATGTTCCTTTGAAACAGGTAATAGGTTGACACAAAATAACATCCAAAGACGATTATAAAAGAGATATAGGATAGGGTCAGGATTATTCCAATTTGCGAAGGCAAACTATTTTTTACAAAGGCATAATGCCAAGTGAAGTAGATTTTAGATTTTCCAGTGGATAGCAACGCTCTCACTGGTTGCGTCAATGTGGGATATGAGAATATCAACCACCTTGCGCTTATCGTCAAAACTCACGGACTCCCAATCGTTGAGGTAATTCGTGATACTGTCAATTTGCGTGTCTGAAACGGAATTAGCGGTGAGATCGGCCACCAGCTTTAACTGCTTTTGCCGTTCCGCGTCCAGCTCCTCGATCTTATTGTTTGCGTATTGCAGGAGCAGCGGGTTTGCGCCGGACAAAGTGTCCAGAAGTTTCTCAATCTCACTTTCCGTCTTTGCAAGGGCAACGCGGGCGGCGGTCAGTTTGGGGTTATAGCTTTGTTCCTTACCGCCTTTCAGCGTGTGATACTTCCGCATTTTCGCCACCATCTCGCCGTACACAAAGGACTCCATACTTTGCGCCGTCAGCGTACCGGCCCCCTCACAGCTCCCGTTATCCGCCCGCTGTTTGCACCGCAGGTAAACAACGCCGTTTTGAGCTTTTAAGGCAGTCAGCGCATAGCCACAGCGTCCGCACTTGATTTTCCCGGCCAGCCAGGTATGATGGCATTTGCGACCATTCTGGAATGTCGTGTTTTGCGAGAGCTTACGCTGAACAGCCAGCCAGAGCTGGGATGGGATGCGCCCCTGGTGGGGCGCAATCACAAGGATCTGTTCTTCACCCTCCCGGCCCTGGTAAAGATAGCAGCTATTGTCCCCCGTGAACATTTCCGGGGGGCTTTCGATTTTTACGCCCTGGGCCTTGAAATATTCGTAGATGTCCATATCTGCCTGGACATAGACGGGATTTCTCAGCAATTTTGAAATAAAGGCCCGTTGCAACGCTTTGTCATAGACCTTGATAGAGTTCTTGACAAAGTACCGGGTTATGTCGCCGTAGGAATTGCCCGGCTCCGCGTACATTTGGAACATCAGCTCGGCAAAATCCATTTCCGGGGTTTCCACCAGCCTTTTTGTCTTGATCCCGTCCATGACGATGGGCTCCGTGTCAAAACCGTATGGCGTCCGGCCCCGCATATAGTAGCCTTTGGTACACCGGGAATAAAAAGCGTCCTGCACACGCATCTGGATGCTTTCCCGTTCAAGCTGGGCGAACACAATACAGATATTGAGCATCGCCCGGCCCATTGGGGTAGAGGTATCAAATTTTTCCGTACAGGACACAAACTCCACATCGTACTGCTTGAACAATTCCATGAGCTTTGCGAAGTCCACAATGGAACGGCTGATCCGATCCAGCTTGTAAACAATCACCCGCTTGATAAGTCCCAGCTTGATGTCCTGCAAAAGCCGCTGGAAGTCCGGGCGTTCAATGTTCTTGCCGGAGTAACCTTTATCTTTGTACTCCCGGCCCTCACCGCCTTTCAATTCGTAACGGCAAAATTCAAACTGACTTTCAATGCTGATACTGTCCTTTTTGTCAATCGACTGCCGCCCATAAATCGCATCTATTCTATTATCCATAATTAGCTCCCTTCGGTTAAACGGGAGCCAACCTACAATTATATTATACCTCTGGTGCCCCCTTACAACAAGGATGACTCTGAATTACCTCCGCTGTCCGGCGTACTTTACGAACACATCGAACAGCCGCCGCTCAATTTCGCGGTTTCGCTTGTCCCGTTCCTGCGGCGGGTAAATGGGGGTAACATTCTTAACGGTGATCGTCCGATCTCCGAGAACAGCCGTTTTGATTTCACTTTCATATTTGACCTGCGCCTGCATAAAATCCCTCCCATACAATGATAAAATGTGTTGAAACATAGCAAAGGCCAGCACCGCGAAGTGCTGGCCTTTGGCCGGATATGTACCTCTGGACACTTTGTCCAGAAGTCAGTAAGGGCTTTCCTCAAAGTGCTGCTGGGCCTCTTCCAGACTGCGGATATCGAAAACCTCATAGAGCTCCGCCACCACGCGCCGGATGTCGTTGGGAGAAAACCCGCAGTTCTCCATCGCGTAGATGACGTAGCCACGGCAGGCATTGTTGCTCCACGGCTGGGACAGCATAGCAACCAACATAGGATCATAGTCCATTCTGTTCTCCCTCACTTTCATAAATGGCGGGGAGCGCCGCGCTCATTTTCTTGCCCCGTCATAAGACAGCCATACTCGGCAACGGCGCTCCCCCACAAAGGGGGGGCGGTGGCCTGCGGCCCCCGCGCCTCCTTTGCGGAGAGAAAACCTCCTCTCACATACCACCAGAAAAAGAGGGGTGAATGGAGATGGTAACTTAGAAATTTTCCTGCAAATATTTTTTCATGCCCTCAATCCCGCATTTCACGGAGCAGCGGACGGCACTCTTGTCCACGCCCTCCTCGCGGGCGATCTGACGGTAGCTCTTTCCAAGGATCAAATGAGCGTCCACCCGGCGGCCCTGGATCTCCGGCAGAGAGTTAAGGGCGTTCCACAGCCGGAAAAACAGCTCCTTGCGATCCATGAGCTCCTGGGGGCTGGGCTCGTGCAGGCAGGCGGAGTATTCGATCCCGTCGTCACAATCCAGGGAATAATAAGCCTTGTTGTAGCGTACCCGTTCCGCATGGGCGGCCTCGCGCCGCTTGCTGGCCATGAGTTCCTCCGCTACCTCGTCAGGCACCTCCACCAGCTCGTCCGTTAAGTACCAATAATAAAAATCTTTCAGATTGATCGTTGTCATAGCTTGTCCTCCATTTTGTTTCGGTTGATGGGTTGAGCGGAAACAAAATGGGAAGCTGGCGGAGAGCGGCACCCAGGGGAGCCGCCCCGCACCTCTGGACAAAGTGTCCAGAAGCCGGACAAACAAAATGCGCCTGCGTAGCACAAGGCCACGCAAGCGCGTGAAACGACAAATTCACTTATATACTGCCAAATTTCGCATCCACCGCCGAACTGCTCCTGTTCGGTGGATGAGCTTTTTTTGACAGGTTAGGGGGATGGAAAAAGGCCACGACGATACCTCCTGGACACCGCCGTATCCTTAAAAAAGGGCGACTTTAACACACCCCCCGTATTCTTAATATTTCAAAAAAGAAAACGGCGGCTTTGATTTTGATATTTCAAGGCCGCTGTTCTCTAACTTCGCGCAAATCTGCTATTAGCGGCTCTGTGCGAATGATTTATGAAACTTGGTGTTTTGCAAATACGCGGCGAGATATAACTGCGCCAATTCCTAAAAAGAGCAGTGCTGTTGGGATTGCCCACACCGCATACAACATACCGTTACTCATTTGTTCCACTGATAAGAGCGAAACGGCTTGCACATGATACAAAGGTAAAAGCCCAATCAAGCGGAACAACGGATTTGCTTCTGTGATTGGCAGCAAAACCGGAAAAAGAAAAATTGCCATAGACGCAACGAAAGCTACAATCTGATTTTTACTGATTGCAGATATAAGCAGCGTAATTCCCGTTACGCTGAGAGTACAGGTAAACGCCAAAAGGATTTGATATTTTAGCAACGTTCCACAAGTGATATTGAAAGGAATGAACCCCTCTGCATAGTCGCTGGGAGCGAATAGAATACTACAATCCAGCCCTTCCGTTCCGTAAAAGATAAGAGCAAGAAGCAAGTTAAAAGCCGCAACCAGCGCGGTAGTGAGAATGGCGGTAAGAATACCTGCTGCTACCTTTGCAGTAGCGCATTTGGTTTTGCCGTATTTGCTTGTCAATATGATATTGTCAACGCCTTCATACTCTCCGGAGAAAATCGGAGCAAGCATGATGATAACCGCAAGAGCAAGCACGATAAAAACCCGCACCATGTTTTTACTTGTTGAAAGCCAACCATCTACATAGCCAATTTTGATTTCTTCATTACCGAACACATCCGAAACACTTAATCCGTTCCAATTTCCCTCTTTATCAGAAAATCGGGAAAAGGCGGCGGATTGTGTAGCGTTTTGATACAGGTACATCGCATTGAGACCATGCAGATCATGGGTCGGCGCAAAGTCATTCATCATTTGCTGTACTTTTTCGTCGGTCAATATTCCCTCGTATTTCGCGGCAATTTCCTTGTCGATTTCTACTGCCGTTTTACCTGAACCTTCCGCACTTACACCGTCAAAAGCATATTTGTTTTGATAGGTAGAAAAGGAAATCAAGACAGAAAACAGAAGTATTCCAACCAGAACAATCAAAGATAAACGCTTTGAAAATACTTTTCGCAGTTCAAAAAGAATTAGTTTTTTCATTCTTCACAACCCCCTTTGAAATAGAACAGGTACAAATCTTCCAAAGTAGGCTGCACCCTTACCACATTTTCCATAGGCGGACGATCTCCAATAATCCGTAAGATTGTCTGATTTCCGCTGATGTTACGCAGATTGCTTGTATTGTAGGCAGCCGCGTATTTTTCCGCATAGGCAGTCGGAACCGTACATTCCCATACTTGACCGTCGATTTCAGAAGTAATCTCCTGCGGATTTCCAAAATGAATGATCTGACCGGATTTCATCATAATGATTTCCTCTGCAATAAACTCCACATCGGAAACAATATGCGTAGACAGAATTACAATGCGGTCTTTGGAAAAGGCGCTGATCAAATTGCGGAAACGGACGCGCTCTTTCGGGTCAAGCCCTGCCGTTGGCTCGTCTAAAATCAAAATGCGGGGGTCATTGAGCATGGCTTGTGCAATTCCTAAACGCTGTTTCATGCCTCCCGAAAAAGTTTTGATTTTGTGCTTACTTTCCCTCGATAAGTCTACTGCTTCCAGCAACTCTTTTGACTTCTTACGCGCCGCCTTTTCGTCCAATCCTTTCAGAGCCGAAACGTAGATCAAAAAGTCATACGCCGAAAAGTCGGGGTAATACCCGAAGTGCTGCGGCAAGTAGCCTAAGAGGTTTCGATATTTCTCACCCAGTTCAACAATGTTCCTGCCATTCAGCAGGATTTTGCCGGAAGTAGGCGTTTGAATATTGCAGAGTAGCCGCATAAGCGTTGTTTTTCCTGCGCCATTTGCGCCCAGCAAACCGTAAACGCCATTTGTCAAGGTGATGTTCAAGGCGTTCACAGCCGTTTTAGAGCCGAACTTTTTTGTCAGACCGATTGTCTTTAATTCCATAAAAAACGCTCCTTTCTCCATAGGGAGCAATAAAAATACTCTCCATGTGTTTTCATGGAGAGTATAAAGGGGAAATATCTACTTTTTATCTACAAAGTGGGAGATTTGAAATAGGCAGATACATTCGCTCCGTTGACGGTATTCCGAATTTGCAAATAGCCGTTATGGTGTTCACAAAGCAGCTTGCAAATATATAACCCAAGTCCGAAATGCTCAGAATGGTTGCTTTCCCCTGTGAAGTACGGATTTGCAGCTTTTTGTAGGCTGTCTTTATCAAAACCATTCCCATCGTCCGATACGGAAAGCAGCAAACCGTTGTCATGCAAGGTGAAAGATATTGTTACTAAAGTCCGGGCATACCGCACAGCGTTAGAAATCAAGTTGTTGCATACCTGTGAGATAAATGCACTGTCAAGAGAAAGTTGCAAAACAGATATGTCATTTTGTAAAATCAACTCTTTTCCGTTTTTCGTACAAATGATTTTTGCACTGTCATACAAAGAAGATACCAACGGTTGTAAGTCAATCAACTTGTACTCTGGCTGCGTATCTTCCATACGCCTAATGTTGCTCATACTGCTTACATAGTTTTCCATACGGGAAATATGCTTTCCCATTGTGGCGGCGGTTTCCATCGTTTGGGAATTGTCGCTGGTTTGCAGCATTTCGTTATAGCCTTTTAGTACTGTTAGAGGGGTACGCAAATCGTGAGCAAAAGCGGCGTTGAGTGCTTTTCGTTCTTCAACTTGCCGCCACATTTTAGAGAAATTGTCCGCAAGGGTTGTCCGCATGATTTCAAAGGACGCGCAAAGCTGTCCCAATTCATCGTTGTTATCATAGTCGATTGAAAAGTCCAAGTCATTGTTCGCTATTTTTTCAGAAGCAGTCCGCAGTTCCGCAAGCGGCTTTTTCAGCCTGTTTCTGTAAAACAGCAGCGCAGCAGCGATAATACAGAATGCAGAATAGATAGGAGTTGCAACAATGGGAAGTTTCTCCAGTAGCGCAATGGTACGCTCGTCCTCTTTAGACATCGGGACGGGCACTATTCCGATGTAAGCGCCGTCACCCAACTGTTCCCCCTGCTCATTCGTCAAATAATATTTTTCGCCGGACGGGGGATAAGATGCTCTGATACCTTCGGCAGCACTACCACAGATCGAAAAAGTCGTTACGGATAGAAAGACTGCGAGTACAACAAAGGCAATTACATAGAGAACAAGGCTTTTTCGGAGAGATAAATAGTGCTTGCGGCAATTTACTTGACCCATTTGTATCCACACCCCCAAACCGTTTCAACATACATATGGTCGGTATATGCAGCAATTTTAGTCCGTATCCTGCGGATATGCTCTGCCACAACGCTGCTGTCGCCCTCGCTGTCATAACCCCAAATACGCTCATAAATCCGTTCTTTATCAAAGACCTGCCCTGGACTTTGAGAAAGCAGTTCCACAATATCAAATTCCTTTTTTGCAAGACCGATACGCTTATCACCAAAGAACAAGCAACGTTCTGAATAGTCAATCGTCAAATCACCGGAAAACTTGACTTGTGCTTCAAAATTGTGTCGTGCCTCCCGGCGCAGATGAGCACGCACCCGCGCTTCAAGTTCCACAAGTGAAAAGGGCTTCACAATGTAATCATCGCCACCAACAGTAAAGCCTTTTACCTTATCTGTATCTTCGATTCGAGCAGTCAAAAAAAGGATTGGGCAGGATATGTGATCGCGGATACGCTTGCAAACTTCTAACCCGTCTGTTCCGGGCATATTGATGTCAAGCAAAATAATATCCGGTTGTTTTTCCACTTGCTTTAGTGCTTCTGCACCATTGAAAGCGGGCAGGACACGAAAGCCCTTGCTTTCAAAAAAGCTGCCGAGCATAGAAACAATGTCGCTTTCATCATCAGCAATCAGTATTTTTGATTCCACTTTACGCACCTCCTAATAATTGAGTGTAGCACTCAACTTTCAATTATTTATCAATTTTACTTGCGGAAAGAAATCGGAACTTTAATATATATTCTACTTTACATCGGTCCAAAGCTCAATATCGGAAAGTGAAATTAAATAGTCGGTATTATGAAATATACACTCGTTCAAATAACGATACCTGAAATGTAAAATTACATTAGGTGATATTATGAAGATTGAGAGAGATGAACGACGATTTGATTTTCGCGATATAGGGCTCGCCATCAAGCGGGCACGGGAAGCCGCCGGGATGACGCAGGAGCAACTGGCTTATATTGTTGACCGGGCTCCACGCACTATCATGTATAATGAGAATGACGGCCAACACCCCAGCCTCAACACCTTTTATCAGATGGTAACAATGTTTGATATATCGGTAGATCAATACTTCTATCCGTCCAAAAATAAAGGGAGCGAGTGCAGAAAGCGGATTGACGCCATGCTGGGTTCCCTGGACGAAAAAGAATAAAAAATTGTAGAAGCCACCATCCAAGCGATGAAAGCGGCTAAGGAGACGGAGGATGCGTAAAGAGCACGCGCCTCCGTTTTTTGCACCCATTTCCGGGCCTGCACGAAACGGCAAGCAGGGCAGGTGTGCCCACACCTGCTATTTTTGCGTGGCCGGGAGCCCCGCAAAAATGCTTGTTGGGGAGCTCCCCAAACCCGCCGGACTTCTGGACACTTTGTCCAGAAGTCCTTGTTGTCTGCGGCCCGGCGCTATCGCTCCTGGGCCTTATCCCGCTCGTCCGTATGTCCGAGCAGATGGTCGATGTTCCCCTTGACGGCCACGGCCTCCCGCATATCCGCCTGGGCCTTGCGGTATTCCGCGTAAAGGGCTTTTTTCTTTTCCGCCAGCTCCCGCCGCTGCTTTTTCAGCGCGTCCATTTTGGGGAGCTTCGCCCCGTCTAACAGCTCATTCATAGCGGCCTTTGCCGCCCGGTAGTCAGAAAGCTCCGTCTCGTGCTGGGCCAGATATTTTTTAGAATACCGGGCCGCCTTGTAGCCGTCGAACACGGGCCGCGTCTTTGCGTACTGCACCACCGCGCCCATGAGCTGGGACGTGTGGGAAAGGGTCGCTTCGGTGTCCCGTAGCTCCCCGGCCAGCGTGTGAAAGCGATCCACCGCCGCCTCGGTGCTGGCTGCAAGCGCCTCGTAATCGGCAAGCCCATGCTCCCGGAGATACAGGAGCGCGGCGGCCATCTGCTTTATGTTATAGACTTTGGCCCACCGCTCATAGGCCGGGCCTTTGCCTTGGGCCAAACGGTTTTGAATGTCGATGATAAGATCGACACGCCGGGGCGAGGGTAGGCCCTCTTTCGGCAGCTCCGGGATCGGGCGCTCCCCGGCGATCACCGCCCGGATGTCCTCCGGGTCAAAGCCGGGGCCCAGGGTGGACGAGCGCAGGCGGGTGGGCTTATCCTGCCCAGGGGCCAGAAAGGAAATGACACCGCCCCGGCCATGCTTCACCGCAAAGCCCGCATCCTCCATGAGCCCCAGGAACGCCGCAAAGTCGGCGGGCCGTTTCCCCAGGGCCCCCACGACGGCCAGCCGCACCCGCTGTTTGGCCGAGGGCGGGCGCTCCCCGATCCATTGTCCATAGTGGAGAAAGCGCCCCTTGCTGTGGAGCTTCGGGTTTTGGATCACGGACAGGTCATGCTCCAGGCACACCCGGTCAGAGAGTTTCCGCAGGGCCGCCGCCGATCTGAAAAAGTCCCGGAATTTCCCGGTATAGTCCAGGGTGGTGGAATTGTAATAAATGTGATTGTGAATGTGCTGGCGGTCTGTATGGGTGGCAACGAAAAAGGCGTGCTTGCCCTTTGTCCAGCGCATGGCCGTTTCATAGCCCACCCGGTTTGCCTCCTCCGGGGTGATCTCCCCAGGGCGAAAGGACTGCCGGATCTGATAGCAGAGCACATCCGCATCCCGTTTTTGTTCCCGGCCCGTGACAGCCTTGTACTTTGCCTTTGCCAGAAGAAACTCCGCGTCGGCGGTGCGGTGGTCGCACTCATAGGCGGAAATGAGCTCGCCGCCCTGGGTTTTCTCCGGGTTCTGGCCGTAGTCAAAACGGTCTTTCAGCGATTGGGCAACAGTTTCCCCCTTACTGATATGATGGGTAATCAAGCGCGTTGTGGCCGTATGCTCACCTCCTTCCCACAGATGAAAACAGGCGGCGGGATAATCCGCCGCCTGCCGCTTCTGGACAAAGTGTCCAGAGGTCATCAGCTTGTCATAAAATCCTGCAAGGCATATTTCACCCCATACAGACGATCCAGCAGCCACTCTCCAATGGCCGGGAGCCCAAAGGGGGAAACAAGGAACGCCAGCACCAGAGCAGCAATACAGCCCGTATGCAGCCCCGCGAAAAAGGCGCAGGCCGCCAGCAGGACAAATACCGTACACGCAAGGCCGCAGCACGCGCCCGCGATGCAGGCAAGGAACGAGAGCACCGCCACAATGAGCATCAGCGCCAGGACAAAGGGAGCCGCGATAATTTTTAAGATTGTCCGCATGGTTCATACCTCCTACAAAAATTTGATCTTTGCCTCTATATGTATATTATAACTCCGTAGGAGGGGGACAACAAGGATGACTCCGGCTGCCCCCACCTCTGGACAAAGTGTCCAGAAGCCGGGGCAGCCGGGGAGCGTCACGCTCCCCGGCAAGGGTTAAAGCTCCACCACCGCCGACAGCTTTTTGAGCAGATCGGACAGCGGCCCCCACAGGGTTTCATAGTCCCGCTGCAACGCCTTGATCTCCTCCGGGTAAATGCCGCCGTAGGTGTTGGCCTGGATCGCCACCTGGTTTAGATTGTTGGAGCACCGCCGCTGGAGGGACACCAGCTCCCGCACGTCGGAAAGGTCAACATGGAGCACATAGCCATTGAGGGCCATTTTCCGCACATAGGCCCCCAGGTTGCGGACGCCCGCCTCGTCCATGCGTTCCCGGATCAGCGCCAGTTCCTCCTCGGATACCATGACGTGCAGGTGGATGGGGCGGCGGCGTTTCTTCTGGCTCACCGATCCTCCCGATCCAGGCTCCGGCGGCGGTGGGGCGGTTCCTTTACCTTGTCCAGCGGCTTTTCCTGCTCCGGGGGCGGGGCCTGGTTGTTGAGTACGCCATCCAGCATATTGTAGTTGTGCTCGGTGGCAATCTCCGCGCTTTTCATGGGGTTATATTTTTCTTCCATAAAATCCTCCTTGTCCTATCGTTCGCCCCGGTCGGGGGCGCTCCGTTTGAGCGTGTCCTGGCCCCGGCCAGCCTGGGCCTCCCGCTGGGCCGCTTTCAGTTGTTCGGCAATCGGCTGTTTGCCCTTTTCCTGCTTGTGAGCCCTGGCCGCCGCTTGACGCTCCACGCTGCGGACGCGGGTGGTGAGCTGCTCCGGGGTAACATATTCTTTCGCCACATAGCAACCGAAGTCGTGATAAAACCAGGTTAGCCGCCTTTGCTCCGGGACGTGGTGAGCGTCCTCCCATTTGCCCACCACCTGGGCCTGGGCGTCCATCTGCCGCCGGATGTCCAGATTGTCGCGGGCGGGCCGCAGCTCATAATCCCGCATTTCCTGTTCCGTCAACGGCTGGGCATAGGTGATCGCTCCCCACGCCTGGAACGCCTCGCCCGGCACCTGCTGGCGGGTGGGGTATATGTCCATGTGGACAGGGCGGTTGAAATCGCTTTTGGGATAGGTGCCGATGTCGATGGGCCGCTGGGTGGAGTAGTATTTGTAGGTTTCCTTGTCCGGGGCCTGCTCCACTTCAAACACATAATAGCGCCGCTGATAGTCCTCGGCCCGGTTGTGCAGGTCACGCTCGGCCATGTCCGGCTCGTTGTGGTAGTGGCCCCAAAAGTAGTCCCGGTGCCCGTCCTGCTCGTTGAATTGCCATGTCACATAGGGGTTCGGGGCCTTGGGGTTTTCCCCCAGCACAAAGCCGCATTTGTTGTCAAACAGGATCGTGCGGCGGATCACATAGCCTTGATTTTCTTCCAGAATAACACCTCCTTGAATGTGCCCGCCACCTCTGGACAAAGTGTCCAGAAGCGGCGGGGCAGATGTTGACAGCATTTCGGCAAAACAGGGGCAGGCCATAGAAACACACGGCCTGCCCCAAAAGCGGCCCCGGAAAGCCTTGATACAAGCGGGTTTTTGAGGGCCTAATTGTCAACATCACAGCTCCGTTTCTTCTGCATATATTCCCGTTGCTGGCGGCGGTGGGCTTTCTTTGCACAAGCCGCCGAGCAGTAGGCCAGCCGCCCATCCAGGGGGACGGGCCCCCCGCAGACCGGGCAGGGCTTAAACTCCGGGGGCGGCCCCTCGCTCATAAGGGCGGCCTCCAGCGCCGGATCAAGGGGCAGGACGGCCTCCCGGAAATAGCGGCAATAGGCACCCGTCCAGCACTTGCCGAACATATAACATTCGCACTCCAGGGGCAGGCAGCCATATTCCTTGTCATAGTTGGCGCACCACTTTGTCACCAGGGCGCGGATTTTCCGTTTTTCCTCGCGTGTCAGTTCACGGGACACGGCCTCACCTCCCGTCAGGGGTTCTCAAAAGCTCCCGGTAACAAGCCATACAGCGGATGCCGCGCCAGTAGGGGCACCCGGCGCACCGGGAGCCCCTGGGCGCTTTCGGGACAGACGGGGCCATGGGCTGGGGGCGCTGCTTCATCATTTTTTCATAACGGTTATTGGTAAAATTCATTGTTCCTCCTCCTCGCTGTTTTCGTCAGGCTCGTCCTCGTCCCAGGGCGGGCCGTCGTCCTCATAGTCCTCCGGCTCGGCATCATCGTCCTCCGGTTCGCTGTCTTTCTGCCGTTTGGGGCGGATCACCTTGAAATAGACCGCCGCGCCGCCGCCGATCACCGCCACCGCCAGAATGAGCAGAAGCGTCCCCATATTGCCGTCCGTTTCCGGTTCGGCCTCCTCCGGGGCGGGTTCCTCGGTTTCCGCTGGTTCCGGCTCCGGCTCCACGCCCACACACTCGGCTATCTTGAGGGAGCAGACCGGGCAATCCGTGTTGACAGCCCCCGCCGCGCATTTTTCCGAGCAGGAACAAACCGCCTGCTCCACGCCCGCGGCCTCCGCCGCCGCCAGCAGGTCGGCCTCGTCCACCATGTTTAAGAAATAGGTTTCGTATTGCTCGCCCTCCTCGTCCACGGGCTTGTCATAGTCGATAACGATGTAAAAGGTGCTGCCGCCCGCCGTCTGTACCGTGATAAACTGCTTGTTGGTGTGCTCGTCATAGAGCAGATCGCGGGTGACGAGGTTGCCCTCTTCCTCAAAGCCCTCACCGGGCTCAATGGTGGGCTCCGGCTCCGGGGCCGGGGTTTCCATGGTGGGATCGCCGTAGTCCTCACCCTCGCCGCCGCTGGCATAGGCATAGGCCGGGGCACCAAAGGCGCATAAAAGAACGGCGGCGCAGAGCGCCGCCGCCATCAATCGAAAGCGTTTCATCTTCAATTTTCCTCCTTTCCGCCGTCCTCGGACTTCTGGACACTTTGTCCAGAGGTGCCGCCGTCCCGAAGCCGCTGGAGCACCAGAGGCAGCTCCTCCAGGGACACGCTCATGCCCCGCACAATGTCCACGATCTCCGTGTTTTCGGCCTCCAGCTTGTTTTTCTCCAGCTCTTTCAGCCGGGCCTGCTGTTCGGCTATTTTGGCCTTGACCTTTTCAATCTCGGCCTGGATTTTCTGGCTTTTACTTGCTGCCATACATAACCTCCTCGTCATGGTAAACGCCCGTAGGCGTAGAAATGAGATTGCCAGTAGCTTGTGTTCAGATTTGCGTAACTGATGGGATCTCCGCAATGGATCATCATATTGTCCCCCACATAGATGCCGCAATGGGACACGCCCGCCGTGTCATAGGTGCCCACAAAGAACACCAGATCGCCGGGTTTCGGGTTGCTGGTAGGGGTGCAGATGTTATAAAGCCCCTGGGCCCCCAGGCGGCCCACATTCCAGCCGGAGTGATTGATCACCCAGGACACAAAGCCGGAGCAGTCAAAGGACGTGGCCGGGGAGCTGCCGCCCCACACATAGGGATAGCCCAGGTATTTCTCCGCCTCGGAGAGAATGGCCGCAAAGGCTTCATCGTCCAGATATTCCCCCGGCACGTCATAGTCGGCGGGCGGTTTTGTGTATTTGTCCACATACTCCGAACCGGGAAACAGGTCGGGGCGGTTGCCCAGGGTGGACAGGTAGAGGGAATACCGGGCCATCTGTTCCTCGCTCATAAGTTCCAGGGGCAGATGGGACAGGTTACGGTTTTCCAGCGTAACATAGCAGATATACCAGGAGTAGGGATCGCCCTCGCTGTCATACCGGGTTTCCCGCACCACGCGCTCCGTCAGGATATACTGACGGTCAAAGAGGGTTTCCAGGGTGCCCTGCACCTCGTCCGCCGTCCATTCCCCCTCGTGGAGCACAGACAAAATGGAAATGAGCACATAAGGGTCGTGCTCGATCCCGTCCAGGTCAAAATGGTACTCGTCATAGCTGTGGGTGCTTTCGTAGGTGTCCAGGTAGTGTCGCAGCTCCGCCTCCATGCCGGAATAGCTGGCCTCCGCCGCCAGAATATCCTCGTCCTTTGAGGGGTAAGTGGTCGCGCCCACGGCCCCCGCGCCGGAGTTCCCCAGCATCACCAGGGAGGAAGAACAGGACTGCATCACAAAGAGCAGGAGCAGGCAGGCCAGGGCCAGCAGCACCCCCACGGGATGACGCTTCACAAAGCCTGCGATTTTTGCCCCGGCTTTTTCTGTGGCGGCGGCTGTCTTTTTGGCCGCGCTTGCCGCCCCGGTCTTTGCAGCCTCCCGCGCCTTTTTTTGATACTGCTTTTTTAGGCGGTGCTTGCGCCACATCCGGGAAACGGAATTGCCGGACATTTCCGGGTGCTCCTGGGCGGCCATGCGGAAATGATAATCCGCCGTTGCCTTGATATATTTGGACTCCGCCTTGTGGACAGCCTTTGCCGGGTGCTCCCGCACTTTCTTTTTAATGAACCGGGAGCCATGCCGCAGGGCGGACTCGCCCACCAGCTCGGAGCGGTGAGCCCCCTCGGTGCCCACATTTTCCTGTTCCACTTCAAACAGTTTCCCATGCACAAAGCCGTGGACGCCCCGGCCCGCCGTCCGGCCCACACGTTTCACCGGGCCGGGCTTTTTGGGCGGCTTCTGTTTTGCCAGCTTGTCCTTGGCCTTTTCCAGCTTTTCCCCGCGCTGTTCCATGCGGAGCTTAGATGCGGCGGCCTGTTCCTGTTTGCTTTTCTGGCGGAATTTCGACTTATGGACACTTTGTCCAGAGGTGCCCCCGGCCTCCGGGCCCGCCGCTTTATTCGTTTCCTGCTTCATGCTTCAAGTCCTCCGGGCGGGTAGTGAGCAGGTTATAGATCTCCCCTTTGGGGAACCGATCCACAAACGGGATGGTCACATCCCCATAGAACAGCAGCCCCTCGCCCGCGTTAGAATGGGTGATATAGGAAAGCTGGTGCTCGGAAATGCCGAGCTGCTTTGCCAGAATCGCCCGGTCACTTTGCGCCTGGGCCAGCAGGATCATAAAGTCGGTGTTGTCTAAAATGGCCTCGATCTCCCGGCTGGCTAATAGGTCTTTGACGTTCTGCGTTAAAGCTGACGGCACACAGCCTTTTTTGCGGAGCATCTTCCAGACGGCCACAAAATAGCTGGCGGTGAGCGCGTCCCGCAAAAGGATATGAAATTCATCGAAGTAGCACCAGGTAGAAATACCGCTGTGAAAGTTCACATTGACAGCAGAGGTCACAAAGTCGTTGGTGATGTGCATGGCGATCTTGCGCAGGTTTTCCCCCAGCCCTTTCAGCACGATACACACCACGCGGGCGGTCAAGTCCACGTTGGTCGGGTGGTTAAAGAGATTGAGGGAGCCGGTGCAGTAGAGTTCCAGGGCCGTTGCCACACGGCGGGCCTCCGGCTCCGGCTGCTTCAAAAGCTCCTCGTACAAGTCCTGGAGCAAGGGCGGCTTGCCGTCCCCGATCCCCAGGGCCATATCCCGGTAAATGAGCCGCACACAGCGGTCAATCACGGTTTTCTCAATGGGCTGCAAGCCGTCCTTGCCGCCCACCACCAGCTCGCACAGGGACAACAAAAAGTCCGCTTTCATGGAAAGCGGGCTTTCGTCATCGTCCAGGTCAAGCTGGATGCCCATAGGGTTGATATGGCTGGGAGAACCGGGAGCGATCTCGATCACCTGCCCGCCCAGCCGCCGCACCAGCGGCGCATATTCGCCCATGGGATCGACAATCAGAATCCGATCCTTTGGGATGGTGAGGAACACGTTTAAGAGCTCCCGTTTTGCGGCGAAAGATTTTCCCGATCCCGTGGAGCCAAGGTACAGGCCGTTGGCCGATTTCAGCTTTTTGCGGTCAGCCATGATGACATTGTGGGAAAGGGCGTTCATGCCGTAGTAGAGGGACGGCCCGGCCATACGCAGCTCCCTTGTCATAAAGGGAATGAAGATCGCCGTGGAGCTGGTGGTCATACCCCGCTGGATCTCCACCTCGTTGTAGCCCAGGGCCAGGGAAGAAACGAACCCCTGCTCCTGCTGCCAGTCCAGCCGCTTTAGGGCGCAGTTGTATTTCTGCGCGATACCGCCCACCGTAAACACATCGTTTTCCAACCGCTGGCGGGTGGGGGCAAGGTTTACCACCGTGAACGTCAAGAGGAACATCCGCTCGTTGCGGGATTGCAGATCGGCCAGCAGCTCCGCCGCGTCCTTGCTGAACGTGATAAGGTCAGGCGGGAGGATGTCGGGATCATACCCGGCCCGCACCGCCTTGCGCTGTTCTTCCACTTTCATTTTGCCGATGTCGGAGAGCTTGCCTTTGACGGTCTTAATGGCTTTGAGCTGATCCACCGTCTGAACGTGCATGGTGACAGTCAGCTCCGCATCCAGCTCCAAAATCTCCGACAGCAGCTTGTCCGAGAGCTCGGAGGCCAAAATCTGCAAGTAGGACGCCGCGCCCCAATACTGGCCCACCCGGAACGTCCGGGACTGCCGGAAGTCGAAGCTGTCCGGGGCGATATAGTCCTTTGTGCCCATGCCTGTTTTGGGGATGTCCTGCCAGGAGAAACAAAAGGCCTCCCGGCTGCCGGGGTGCATCTGCCCATGGAGCAGGGCCAGCCGCTCCCGCCCATCGAGAGCCTCCGAGGGCACGCCCAGCCGTTTCAGATTGCCCGTCACATCGGCCTCCACACGTTCCAGGCGGGGCCGGGCCTCCCCGATGCTCCCGGCTGGCAGGCCGAATGTAATGTATTTAGACCGCTCGATGCCGTTGTTGCTTTTGGCGATCTGGTTTTTTAACATCCCGGTAAACTCGGCCCGGACGCTGTTAAAGCTGTCCTGGGCCGGGGGAATGTTCACCCGGTACTTGCTCCGGGAGTGGGAACGGCGGTTGATAAAGGAAAGCTGGAACGGCAACGAGGTATCAAAGTAGTTGAGGAATGAGCTCCAGCCGCCGAAAATGGCCGTCTGATCCTCGGTGCTTGCCACCGAATAATTGATGTCTTCATATTCCACGGTTTTTGTGTAGAGCCCGCCGGGGAGCTGGCACACCCCGTCCGGGTGCATCACCAGATAGGGGATCGTCTGCTGGGCAGACAACGCAGCTTTCCGTTTAGCGCCCTTTCCGGGGCCGCGCTTTTGGTTTTTTGCTGTTTTCAATCGCATCCTCCTTTCCCGCAGCGCCCCGCTGGGTAAACGGGGCGTAAATATTCTGCGTCTGATAGGGCCTGATCCCAGGCCGCAGGAAACGGGCCCGGATGATGTTTTTCACCACCTTTTCCAGCGGGAGCCCGTCTTTTTCATACATCGCCAGCAGAAACGCCGGGAGCGCCACGGCCATCATCAGGAACATGGCCCCGGTATTGCCGATGGTGCTCCGGGCCAGCAGATAGGTGGGGACGCCCACCGCCGCCGCAATCCCGAAGCATACAAGCTGGCGTTTCGTCAGGTTAAAGGCAAGTTTCGTCTTGACCTTTGACAAATCGTTTGGAACATTTACATAGGGAATTTCAATCACTTCCTTTCCGGCCCGGCCACCTCTGGACACTTTGTCCAGAAGTCCGGCAGGGTACTTTCCACCTCATTTCCCCACACATCCCAGCCGGGCGGCGTCTGCCTTGCGAACAGCTCCACCCTGGGCAGGTCGCCCATCAGGGCCACGATCTTATCACGGGCCTCGTCCGGCTTTTTGCTGTGGGCTTCAATGGGGGAAATGATAAACTGGTGGACATTGGCCGCCTGCCGTTTCGGGTGTCCCCGTGTTGCCAGCAGGCACACCTCTGCGTTGCCCCGTGTCCAGAAGCCCAGGCCGTAAAACCAGCCGGGGGACTTGCGGTTTTGTTTGAGCCAGACGAAAGCAACGCTCTTGTAAGTAAAGCCCCACGCCTGGATCAGCCGCAGGGCCTCCGGGAGCTGGGGAAAGGTAGCCCACAAAAAAAGCGCGCTGTCCGGGGCCGCAAGATCGGCCACAGGCAACGCGCATAGCTCGTTGATCCCCATGGTGGGATAATGGTTTTCCGCCGCTCCCTGTACCTTTTTTGCGGAATACCGCCAGGGCGGGTCGGCGTAAATGATAGAATACTTCTCGATGGTTACACTCCTTTCTCCCCGGCCTCCACCGCCGCCCGCGCCAGACGGATGCACTCCGTAGCGGCGGCATAGTAGGCCGGGACGGTTTCAAAACAAATAAAGCGGCGGCCTGTGTTGAGGGCGGCCACCGCCGTTGTAGCAGAGCCCGCGCAGATGTCCGCCACCACCTCGCCGGGCCGGGTATAGGTCTTGATGAAATACTCGCACAGCTCTACCGGCTTTTGCGTGGGGTGGACGGTGCGTTGGACGGCTGGAAAGGTCAGCACATTTCCGGGATAGCGCAGGCCGTCCTCCGAGCCGCTGCCGGAACGGGTAAATTTCCCGTAGTTGGTGCTGTTCCCACGGTTGCCCGCAATTTTCTTGTAGGGCTTGCCCTGCTCAAACTGCGGATTGTAAAGCGGAAGTTTCTGATAGAACACCAGAATATTCTCCGTCTTTTTTAGCGGAGCCCGCCTTGCGTTGAGAAATCCGGTGCAGCGGCTTTTGTACCATACCCACTCATAGCGGAGCATGGACAGGTTGGATGCCCCCAGCACCTTGTCATAGGGACATTGGGCAAAGAACAGCACCGCGCCCTCCGGCTTGACCGCCCATTTTACCGCCTCCCACAGTTCAGGGAGCGGCAGGGGCACATCCCAAAAGTTCCGGGTGGTGCCATAGGGCGGATCGGTCAAGAGCATATCCACGGAATGACGGGGCAGGGAGTGCAGGCCCTCAATGCCGTCTTGCAGGAACAGCCCCTCCGGGGACTTCTGGACACTTTGTCCAGAGGTTGCCTTATCGGTCATCCCTGGCCTCCTTGCCCTTTGCCGGGGTGGGCCGGGCGGCGTTTTCCTTTCCGGCCTCCTTTGCCGCTTTTGCCATTTGCTCCTTGATTGGGGCGGGCCGCAACGCCTCGGCGCGGGCAATCAGCTTTTCCACGGCCTGGGTATAGCCCTGGGCCGCCGCCGCGTCCAGCCGTTCCTGCAAGTGGCGATCCATCACCCGCGCCGTGGAGCGGTAGCCTGTCCTGCTGGTGGGATCGGGTTTGCTGGGTGCCCCAAGAAAGACGCCGTTTTTTCCGTCTATCACCCGGAAATCATCCACCACCATACCGCCGATATTCACGCTGGCAAAACCCATCGTCTTGCCCTGCTTTTCAATGGGGCGCACCGTCACCTCAATCGGCACCTCGGCGGCCTCCAGGTTTTTCTCCACGCGAAGCTGTACCGCCTCGTCAATGGAAATCCCCTGGGACTCTGCCAGTTCCGCGATGGGGGCTTCAAAAATCAAGCGGCGCATTTCTTCCATCGCCGCCTCGTCCACAACAGGGCCGCCCTGGGCCGCTGCCTGCATTTTTGCCATAGACAAACTCCTTTCTTTTAATGTGCGTTAAAGATACTGCGGGCAATCGAGCCCGTTTTGAACAGCATGAAGCAGAGCAGGACGGTATATCCCACAATGCCCCAGATCGCGCCGATGGGATCGCCGCCTGTGGCGATCCCCTGGATCAGCACCGCATAAATGGCGACGCATACCAGAATAAGCAGCCCTTGAAAGCCCACGGCAAACAGGGAGCGCAGATAATTCTGGCCCATTTGCCCCACCTCCCGGTGGGAGATGGTCGCCATGGGGATGGGGGCCAAACTGGTCAGGATATAAATTTCCAGCATACGGCCATAGACTAAAACAAAAATGACGATGCCCAGCACCCACATCGTAACACCGATAATGGAGGACTGGAGCCATAGGCCAATAAGGGGCCCAACATCCATCCCCTCCAGGGTGGTTTCCAGTTCTGCCAGCATATCCGGCGTGATGTCCGTGGAGCCCTGGATCAGACCGCCCGCCTGGGCGATCACACTTTGGGACACATCGAACACCGCCATCACGATATTGAATGTGTTGGAGAGAATGAAGATGGCGCAAGCGGTTTTGAATATCCACTTGTAGATATTCGCCACGTCAAACTCGTGCATATTGTTTTTTTCCAAAAGCATCTGGATAAGCTCATAGGTGGCAACGAAAGTCAGCACCATCCCGGCAATCGGTAAAATCACCGTTTCGGAAAGCTGGCGTATGAGGGAGAAAACCCCGGCGTTCCATGCCGCCGGGGTCGTCCCCACCTGTACCGCGATCTCTCCGACCTGGGCATTGACATAATCGGTAAGCCCTTCCAGGTTGCTCATGATCCCGCTGATGAGCAGCTCTTTGAGCCAATCCGTAAGCCAGTCGGTGAGAAAATCCATAGGCCCCTACCTTAAAACAGGCCGGACAGCAGAGGGATCAGGGTGGTGCCCAGCAGGATGATACCACCGCCCGCCATGAGCTGCTTCATGCCCTGGCTTTTGGAGCCGGGGTTGTCGGAACCATAACCTTCCAGCAGGTTCACAACACCCCACACGCCAAGGCCAGCGCCCAGGGCCACAACAAGGGTCTGCAAAGTATCGACAGCAGAAGAAAAGAACTCCATAAAACCTCCATTTCTCCGGGGTTCCCCGGCTATGAAAAAAGCCGCCATTTCTGGCGGCAGGTCACAACCTCTGGACACTTTGTCCAGAAGCCCTTTATACAAAAGCGTCCGGGTCGTCCACATCGTCATAGTTGAGGATGTCCTCGTCCTCGCCTATGGGCGCTGTGTCCGGCGCGTCCGCCTCGTACACCTCACAAACCTCGGAAAGCCCTGGCCGCCTGCGGCGGTTGATGAGCTTGTCCAGGTCAAAGGCGTTTTTCTGTTTATCGGCTTCCGCCGTGTACTTGTAGTTCGGGTGCTTTTTCAAGTCATATTTGGGGGAATAGAACGGGGGCAGGCCCCGAAGCTGCAAAATGCACTTGTCGCCGGGCATCGTGGCGAGTTCGCTGGGTGTCATCAGCTCCCGGCCCAATCGCTGGGTATTGAGATTGTAGCTTTCCGACTGCCCCTTTGAGCGCCCGTCCGTCTGCATATAGATGGTCGCTTTTCCCAGCCAGTTCTCGGAAATCTCCTTGATGGTGGAGCTTTCCCGCCCGCCCAGGAAGATCACGCTGTCCATGTTGCCGAGTATCGTTTCCGCATGGTCTTTGTAAATGGCCTTGCATTGGGCCATCTGCTGATAAAAGAGCGTCAGCGACACCTCACGGGAACGGATGACGGCTACCAGCTTTTCAAGCTGGGGAACCTGGCCCGTGTTGGCCGCCTCGTCCCACAGCACCCGCACATGATGGGGCAGGCGGCCCCCGTGAACACTGTCCGCCCGTTCACACAGCAGATTGAACATCTGCGAAAAGGCCAGGGCAACCAGAAAGTTATAGGTGGGCGTGGTGTCGGAAATGGTGAAAAACACCGCCGTTTTCCGATCCCCGATGCGGTCAAGCTCCAGCTCGTCATAGGCCATGATCTCCCGGAGCTGGGGGATGTCAAAAGGGGCCAAACGGGAGCCGCAGGAAATCAAAATGCTTTTGGCCGTCTTGCCAGAGACGAAAAGTCAAGGACTTTTTCATCAAATTCACAAAGAAGTCACATTCTGCGGACTTCCTCACGCAGCAGACGCTTGATTTTGTCCTCCATCGTCTCCTTGGCGGTCTGGCTGAAATGCACACGCACGATATAGGTTGTCTTGCCGATCTGCTTTCTGACAGTCGGGCAAGTGGCGGTGTTGGTTGCGGTATTGTTCATTCAAAATCCTCCTGTAAATGAAAAATGCCCGGTGACTGTTCATCATCGGGCGGTGTCAGTATGAGGGAACAAGGCAAGGCGGCAACATTAAGGTATCTATAAACACCTTGCCGTCTTTGCCACGCTTGCCTTGTTCCTGTGTCAGTTTCGGAGATAGCAAACCCATGCTGTGCCGTCTTTCTCGGTTATGAGCCTGTCTCCGATACGGCTTTTCGCCGTTCGCATGGTGCGTGAGGAAATCCCTCGGTCATTGACCGCTTTTTCCAGCTCTGCACTTGGCATTTTCTTTCCGTTTGCCAGCAGTTCCAGTATCAGCATTTCTGCCTGTGCGGTCTTGCTTTCCGTCTTGGCTGTGTCCGTTCCGGCAAGCAGTTCATCGGCGGTAATGTCATAAGCACCTATCCATTCAAACCCTTTCTCGTCTCCCAGAGAAAAAGCAAGGGACTGTCCGGGTGGTGCAAGAGAGCTTTTCTCATGGATAAGCACCCTCGTTGTGGGATTGTCTTTCAGTTTGCCGATAAACAGCAGACTGCGGACTGCCGCCGTAATGTCGATAGAGCCTAATCCCCGGTAGGTGCTTTGCGTTCCTGCGGCTTTGTTGAGGTGTCCTATCAGAACGATAGCACACCCGGTAGCCTGTGCAATATCTCCCAGACTGCGGAAGATGGGACGGACTTCATTTGCTCTGTTCATATCCACATCTGCTCCTAAAAACGCCTGTACCGGGTCTATGATAACCAGTTTGGCATTGTTCTCCCGGATTGCTCTTGCTATGCGTTCATCGGCAAGGGTCAGCGGTATGTCCCTGTCATCAATGACAAGCACTCGTTCAAGGTCTGCGTCCGCTTCTATCAGTCTCGGCTTGACGGTATCACCCAGACCGTCCTCGGCGGTCTGATAGATGATGTTGAACGGCTCAAGGGTCTCCATACCGGGCAAAGGCTTTCGATTGGTGCAAGCCGCCGCAAGACGCATGGCAAAGTAGGTTTTGCCCTCGCCGGGGTTGCCCTGTATGATGGTCAGCTTTCCGAATGGGATATACGGAAACCATAGCCAATCCACGCTCGTCAGCTCCACATCAGCCATGCGGAGCATAGGGACAGGCTGGGCGGTTGGCAGCTCTCGCAGCGTGATTGTCTCGACTATGAATTTGCGGTTGGGAATATCCCCTTGCTGACGGAGAACATCGTTCCAGTCTTTTCTTGCCGGGACAAGACGAATGACAGCGTTCTCGCCGGGAATAGTCTGTGCCAGTCGGGTACAGGCTTCATTTCCTGCGGTGTCGCTGTCAAGGCAGAGGAACACTTTCAAGATGTCCTTGCGTTCAGAGAGAAAACGGTCAAGAGCCTTGCCAGACACACCGCCCAGGGCAAGGTAGCTTCTCGTCTGCCAGTCCTGCGGATAAAGGCAGATAAAGGATAAAAGGTCTATGGGTGCTTCAAAGACAAAGAGCTGACTGCCGTTTCCCTCATAGCGGAACGGATAAGATTTATCAGAGCCGGCAATGTCCTGTCTGAAACTTTCCTGCGTTCCTCGCACATGAGCATATCTCGGTGTGCCGCTTCGGTCTCTGCCGACAAACACAACATTGTGCCGTTTGCTGTCCTCGTAAATATCCCCGGAAAGAAGAAAAGTCTCAACAAGCGATTTGTTGAGACCTCGGCTTTCACAAAGATATTGAATTGCTCTGTCGACTGTGCGGTTGTGTAGGGGCAAGTGGAACTCTGCGGGCGGTGCTGTGGTGGCTTCGGTCTGTCCCTCGCCGCTTTCACCTGTCAGCAGTTGGACAGCTTCGGGAAAAGACTTTCCGTAAAACTCCATGACGAAATCAATGGGATAGCCGCCTTTGCTCTGACTGTGGCGAAACCATTTGTTTCCCCGGACGGTCAAACTGTCATGCTCTTTCCAGCGGTACTCCCGCCCGCTTTTGATAAGTGTTTCTCCCTGTGTGTGGAGAAAATCTTCCAGACTGACGGCATTTGCCCGGTCAATCTGTGCCTGCGTGTAATTCATCGTGTCATATCCTCCTTTTTGTGTCGTATTTGAGGTTGATTTTGGAGCTTTTGTTCCGCTGTACGCTGATTAAATCGGACGGCAGTATCAATGTTTGACTTTACTTTCCAAAGCCGCTGTAAATCCTCTCTGACGGTCTTAAACTCGGCATAGGTGGTCTCATGCTCCTGTTCCAGCGTGTCATACTCTTTGGATAGCTTTCCCATATCCACCTTGCCGTCCGGGAACTCCTCGGTCAGCTTTCGTCTGGCGGTGTAGAACATTTTCAGCTTATCAGCGTGTTCCGTCTTGTACTTGGCTCTCGATTTCTCAAACTTGATTTTCTGCAAGCCGTCATAGACAGGCTTTAAGCTCTTGTAGGTGGCAGAGTAATCATTAAGACTGCGGATTGCTTTCATTCGGGCGTTCTGGCTGTCCATCGTTGTCTTTAAGCCGTCAACGGTGGTGCGGTGGCTCTGCAATCTGCTTTCCAAATCTTCAAGGGTGTAAATGCCGTTTGCCCGGAGATAATTGTAGGTCTCGTTCATCTCTTTCAGATTGCTGATTTTGCCTTTTTGCGAATATGCCCCGGCTTTTCGCTGGGTGTAATAATCGTTCAGCAGAGAAACAAGGTCGGGTGTCTGCGGCTTGGCAAGCTCAGCTTTTATCTCCGTTATCCAGTCGAACAGGAGAGAGATTTTCTTTCTGATGTCCTTGATAACGGCATTGGTCGCCTTGATCCAGCGGTTGAACTCGCCCTTTTCGGTGCGGATACCTTTCTTCTCCATTGCTCGGACGGTTGCTCCCTCGTGAATGGTGGGAAGTAAATCCACGCCCTGCCGTTCATAGCTGCGGTGGTCGATACGAACATCCAGACCTTTCTCCGCAAACTTGGCGTTGCACATCTCCGCCCATGCTTCACGCCAATGTTCCAGCGTTTCGGGACTGCCCCAGTCGGTAGTGGGAACGGCATTGAACACATACTTACCGTTTGCGTCTCGAATACGGTTGCCCTCCTCGTCCAGCACATATTCTCGCCGTTGTTTTATGCCCCATGTGCCGTCCTGCTCCATTGGTCGAATAGGGCAGAGAAAGTGAAAATGGGGATTGGGTGTGCCGCCGTCCTCACACTCCTTTTCGTGAAAGGACACATCAACGGTCATGCCCCGGCTGACAAACTCCCGAAACAAAAATTCCCTTGCCAGAGCGATGTTTTCTTCAAGAGAAAATTCATTCTGCAAGGAAATTTCAAAACTGTATGCAAGCTGGGCGTTCTTACCACGCTCGGCTTTTTCAACTGCGTTCCATAGGGTCTGACGGTCTGCGTATTCTTTCGGTGCATGGGGCGGCAGGAGAATGTCAGAGCAGATAACACCACGCTTTCTGGTGTAGTCGCTGTATTCGCCGTAATACTCGCTGTACAGCTTTTCGCCGGAACGATAGGCGGCAGAAGCAATCGCAGACTGACCTTTACTGCGTTTCGTTTGGGTTACTGTGAAGTGGAATAGTGCCATTGGCTTTCAGCTCCTTTCCTCTGTTTGCTTGGTTGATGTGTGTAATCTCCATGTGCCGGACGGCTCTCTGTACCTCCGGCAGACCGAAGATGTGTTCCATCAGCTCGGTCATTTCGGTGCGTGTGAGATTTTTGACCTCCGGGGCAAGGCTCTCAATCGTGCCGCCCAGATTGCAAAGGCGGTGGGTACGTTTCTGCCTTTCGCCTTTCTCCAGATATTTCTTTCTGTTCTCCAAACGCTCCAGTTTGTGCTGTTCCTGTGCAAGCCGCTTTTCCACTTGCTCTTTTTCAGCTCGAAGCTGTTCAAGGCTTTTCTGTTTTGCCATTTTGGTTGACCTCCTTTTTTGAAAATGGGTATAAAAAAAGACCGCCAACTTTTCGCACATTGCGACCAGTCAACGGTCTATTTTTCGGTATTCGGTTGTTGTATTCAGTTAGATAATTTATTTGCTATCCTTACCGAAAAAACCAATCGTAGCCATAACAAAACCCACGATAATTAAAAGAAACGACACCCACAGTGTTCCTACATATATCACCTTTAATCCTGCAAGTATCATTATAGCAATACCCAATAGCATTAAACTGTTTCCAAACATAATCTTTTTCATACGCTCACGCTCCTTTGTTAAATTATCGTTTACTATTTTCAAACTTGCTGGCGGCGAACGGTTTGTCAAAACCGTTTGCGGACGGCAAGTCCACAGGGGATAGCCGCTTTAGCGGTGCAAGGGGGTGTAGCCACCTTGACGGAACGAAGTGACGCAACATTCGCAGGCAAGCAGTTTTCTTCTGCTGACAGAGAATGAAGCTCCGCAGGACGCACGATACTCCCGATAGGAGAGTATAGAAGTGCGCCCTTTAGTTCCTAAAGGGATTTGCTCCGGCTTAACTTCTCGACAAACTGAAAGTTGTTTTACTTACGTTCCATAAATCCTATGATTGAAAAAATCAATCCTACAATTCCAATTCCAATAGAGAGTAGCTCCATTCCTGATGAGCAAAGAGTAATTACGATAGCAAAGAGTAATATTGCAATACCTAATCCGATTTTTTTCACTGTAAATCCCTCCTTTGAAAATTCCGATTTGTTTCTCAATTTCGTATTCAAATTATACCATAAAACTTGTGAACAATTCTACCGCAACTTTGGACTGTATGAGAAAAGTCCGGACGGTTTTCTGCCCGGACTTTCTCACTCAATCATAAATCAATTCCGCTTTCACAATCTCATCTGCCTGTGCCTTGCAAGCGTTCATCTGCCGCACCCATTCCATTTGGTTTTCGG